>CAJIAY010000158.1_pt1 | contig 13484 bp, 12 predicted proteins | sample 9199221 | NCBI WGS metagenome assembly CAJIAY01 (sample SAMEA7708283, study PRJEB35096) | sediment metagenome | biome: marine neritic benthic zone biome [ENVO:01000025]; feature: sediment [ENVO:00002007]; material: shallow marine sediment [ENVO:03000034] sea grass bed [ENVO_01000059] ...
CACAAGCGGAACGCTTCGAGTGGAAGATGATTACCACCTGGCCCAAGAATTTCCCGGGCCTGGGTTACGCGGCGGAGAATTTTGCCCGCTACGTCGATGAAATGAGCGACGGCCGGCTTAGCGTGCGGGTGCACGGAGCTGGTGAAATTGTGCCTGCCATGGAGGTGTTCGACGCGGTGTCCCAGGGCGTGGTCGATGCGGGCCACGGCGCCGCCTACTACTGGAAGGGCAAGATCCCGGCATCCGTTTTCTTTACTTCCGTGCCCTTCGGGATGACCGCTCAGGAAATGAACGGCTGGCTGCACTACGGTGGTGGCATGGAACTGTGGCGGGAAACGTACGCGCCATTCAACCTCGTGCCCTTCGCCGGCGGCAGCACCGGTGTGCAGATGGCGGGTTGGTACAACAAGGAAATCAACTCGATCGAGGATATCGACGGACTGAACATGCGCATCCCGGGGCTGGCCGGTGAGGTCTTTGCGGAGGCCGGCGGCACGGCGGTGAGGATCGCCGGCGGGGAACTCTACACCTCGATGCAGACGGGCGTGATCGATGCGCTGGAATGGGTCGGACCCTATAACGACCTGTCGCTGGGCTTTCACGAGGTGGCGAAGTACTACTATTTCCCCGGCTGGCATGAGCCCGGCGCGATGCTGGAGTTTATCATCAACGGGGACTCCCTGGCGGCCCTGCCCGATGATTTGCAGGCAATCGTCAGGGTCGCTGCCCGGGCCGTCAACCAGGATATGCTGGACGAGTACACGGCCCGCAACAACGACGCACTCGACAGCCTGATCGACGAACATGGCGTGCAGCTGCGCAAGCTGCCTGACGACGTATTGATGGCGCTGTGGGAGGGCACTCGTACCGCGATGGACAAGCTCGTCGCGACGGACCCGATGGCGGCCAAGGTGTACGCGTCGTACCGTGATTTCTACCGTGGCGTGCGCAACTACCACCACATCTCCGAGCAGGCCTACATTAACGTCAGGGACCAGGTGCTCGGCGACGAGGAATACTAGGCGCCGTAACGGCAGGTTTTCCGCAAGCTCAAGGAAGTTCCACTACTCTAAAGTTGTCGAACCAGACCTTCGTGTTCCACGTGCGAAAACCCATGATCCCTGCGTCGTGAACAGGATTGAACGCATTGTCCACGTGCGAGAGCCGGACCGTGCCATCCACCATGTATTGGATCTTGTTCCCTTCCTTCAGTATCCCTATACGGTACGCTCTTCCCTGCCTGTTGTGATAGGCAAAGCTTTCGGCAAGCAGGTGAAAGCCCGGGGCGTCGCGCAGGCGAAAGCGGGCCACGTCTTCATTGCCATTGGCCAGGTAAGTAATGATGTAGCCATTCAGTTTCCTTGCGGCGCACAGGTCGGCAGCCCGGTTTTCTGCGCACCCGTAACGTTGGTATGCGCCATCCGAACGTTCTGCGCGGGAATTCCGCATGGACTCCCCCGAGGGATCGGAGAAAAGCAAAAAGAAGTTGATGTTGTTCGCCTCGCGAACCGATGAAACGACGTGTGCGTCGAACTCCAGGCGCAAATTCCCCTTGAGTTCCATGTCCAGCCAGACAGTGCCTACGCCCCCCCTGCCCTCATTGTATGCGTCAATAACAAGGCGCCCATTCTGGATCGCTGCTTTACCGTTACCCTCGTACCAGTAGCTTGAGGGAATGTCGCCGTTGTCGTAGTCGAAGGGCTCATGAAACAGTATCGTACTTTCGGCGAAAGAAGATGCGCCAGCCAACAGGAGCATGCCACAAAGAAACATGGCGAATGGCTTTGGCAGCAGGGTTTTGTTGCAACCTTTCATTCCAACAGACCCGCTTCACGGTAGATATATAAAGACTGGGGCATATCCCTGGAGTAAACTATTTCGACTGAATGCGACCGCTCCTGAAAAACCGGATTCCGGTTTTTCACAGGAATGTATTCTCCATACCTGACTATGATGCACAAGACGGATAGGGGCCAGATAAAAATGAAGCTGACCAATATTGAACAGGTGCAGAAAAGAGTTGGGAAGCTGCCTGCTCCTCGGGATATCAAGGTTATAGATCATGTAGACGAACATGCCATGCGCTGGCTTTCATATGCCAGTTTCGCGTTTATCACTTGTGGTGGAGACGGTAAGACTCAACTCACAGCGGCTGGGGGCGAACAGGGCTTTGTGACTAGAATCGATTCCAGGCACCTGCTGGTTCCCCTGGCCGCACTGGACGATGAAAGCATGGTTGAGCAAGGCTTGTCGTTTGGTTCTATGTTTCTGGTGAGTGGCATGGAAGAAACCCTGCGCGTTAATGGCAAGGTATCCGGTGTAGCCGATGGATTAGCGACATTGGAAGTACAGGAGTGTTTTCTCCATTGTGCCAAAGCATTCCGCCGCGCTAACTTCTGGTTGCCTAAATCAGAGATGGAGTCACATGATCAAATATCGGACTTTGTGAATCAGTCCAGGTTTCTCGTTTTGGCAAGTATCAACAGTAAGGACCAGGCGGATGTCAGCCCCAAGGGCGATCCGGAAAAATTTCTGATACGGGAAGAAGAGGGTTCTATTTGTTTTGCTGATCGACCAGGCAATCGAAGGATTGACAGTTTTCGTAACATTATCGAGCAACCGGCGGTCAGCCTCATAGCCATGGTGCCCGGCAGTGACGAGATACTGGAGATTAAGGGTGTAGCCGAGCTGTGCGTGGATGAGAATCTCCTGCAAGACTTCTCGTTTCAGGGCAAGAAGCCAAAGCTCATTACGAAAATACAGCCAGAAACAACCCGGGTAAGATCGTGCCAGGCGATTGCCAGATCAGCACTATGGCCCGCGAAAGCGGTGCCTGGCGATCTGAAATCCGCAGAAATATTCAAGGCTCACATAAAGCAGAGTAAGGAAAGTTCTGTGCAGGCAAAATTGGCTCGCGCCGCTATGTCATTGCCTGGTGCAGTGGAGAAGGGTCTGGAGTTTGACTATAAGAATAACATGTACTGAGCTGATCTTATGTTAGTGCATGATGTACATGGTGGAGTGTATGAGGCCATAGCAACTCAAAACACACGGGCCACGGCAGCGTCTGCGTGGGCCCGTGATTGAAGGCGTTAACGAATGACCGCTCCTGGCACAAACCAGACCGTCATGATGTGCCGGAACCCCGCTCTCGATGGAGTAATTTCTGATGATCTTTTTGCCATTACACCGAGTATGAGCATTGCAACCCATATACAGTTGGTCTACGACCCAAGCAGTGGCCAAGCGTCAGTATAGCCGCGACACCACGCACCCTCATCCCTTGATAGCGCGCGTTCGCCCGTTCTCGTTGATCGCGACGTAGACAAATTCTCCCTCGGTAACCTTGATCGGCTCGCCGTCGTGCTGGGAATTGATCCAGACCTCGACGACGATGCGGACCGAACTGCGCCCCACTTCGAGGACGTCACAGTAACAGGACACCACGGCGCCTACGTGTACCGGTGTGAGGAAGGCCATGCCGTTGATGGCGACCGTGGCGGCGCGTCCCTTCGCGACCTCCATCGCGGTAATCAGTCCGGCGATATCCATCTGTGACAGCAGCCAGCCGCCGAATATGTCCCCGGTGGCGTTGGTGTCCTTGGGCATTGCCACGGTCTGCAGCGAGAGTTCGCCGTGGGGAATAGGTGTCGTGTCGATGTCGCTCATGGTGCCTGCCTGTTGCGAATTGGTTGGTGGATCTACTTCAGCGCTGCCGGCAGCCAGGTCGCCATACCCGGTATGAACCAGAGCGCTGTCATCAAGAGTAGCTGGAGAATTATAAATGGAATGACTCCGCGATAAATAGCGCCCGTCGGCACGGACTCGGGCGCAACACCGCGCAGGTAGAACAGGGCAAAGCCGAACGGTGGGGTGAGGAACGAGGTCTGCAGGTTGAGGGCGATCATGATCCCCAGCCAGACCGGGTCCAGCCCCATGGCCAGCAGGATCGGACCCACGATCGGCACCACGACGAAGGTAATCTCGATGAAGTCGAGGATAAAGCCGAGCAGGAAGATGACGACCATCACCACCAGTGTGGCGCCCACGGCACCGCCGGGCATACCCTCGAAGAAGCCGTGGATGAGTTCCTCGCCGCCGAAGCCCCTGAAAACCAGGGAGAACACGGCCGCGCCGATGAGGATCAGGAACACCATGCAGGTGGTTTCCAGTGTGCTGGTCAGCGCTTCCTTCAGTCGCGCCCAGTCCATCTGGCGCTTGGCGGCGGCCAGCAGCAGCGCGCCCACGGCGCCGATGCCCGAGGCCTCGGTGGGTGTCGCCGCACCGGCCAGGATAGACCCCAGCACCACCACGATCAGGGCCAGCGGGGGTAACAGGCCGCGCATCACCTCGCCAAAGCTGATTGGCTCGACATCGCTCGCCGGGGCGGAGTCGGGCCAGATTCGTGCCTGGATGACCAGGTAGAGAATGTAGAAGCCGACTAGCACCAGGCCGGGAATCAGCGCGCCGATGAACAGGTCGCCGACCGACACGGTCTTGGGGTTGAAGATGTTCATGTTCAGCTGCGCCTGCTGGTAGGCGTTGGAGAGGATATCGCCCAGCAACACCAGCGCGATCGAGGGGGGAATGATCTGGCCGAGGGTGCCGGTCGCGCAGATCGTGCCGGTGGCGGCGGAGGGGCTGTAACCGCTCTTCAGCATGCTGGGCAGCGACAGCAGGCCCATGGTCACCACCGTGGCGCCGACAATACCGGTGCTGGCCGCGAGGAACATGCCCACCACGACGACTGAGATGCCAAGGCCGCCGCGCACGCCGCCGAATACCCGCTCCATGCATTGCAGCAACTCTTCCGCTACCCGCGACCGCTCCAGGATAGTGCCCATCAGGATAAACAGGGGAACAGCGATCAGCGTGGTGTTGTTGATAGTGCCGAAAATACGTCCCGGCAGGGCGGAGAGGAAGTCCGCGTCGAACACCCCGAAGAGGATGCCGCCCGCGGCGAAGGCCAGGGCGGTTCCCGCCAGCGTGAACGCGACGGGATAGCCGAGCATCAGCAGCAGGCAGACCGCGAGGAACAGGTAGATGGAGATGTATTCCATCAGGGGCTCTCGCCCTCCACCAGGAACAGGGCGTTGCGCAGTATCTCCGCCGCGCCCTGCAGGCCGAGGTTGATGGCCGCGAGCGGAATGAGGGTTTTCAGCAGGAAGACGGCGGGGATACCACCCGGCTCGGGGGAGGCCTCGCGCATTGCCCAGGATTCGCCCACGTAGTTCCAGCTGCTCACGAGGATAAAGATGCAGAGCGGCATCAGGAAGACGATGCCCCCGAGGCTGTTGACCCATGCCTGCACGCGCGGCCCGAAGGCACGGTAGAAGATGTCCACCCGCACGTGGGCGCCCGTCTTCAGCGCGTAGGCGGCCCCCAGCAGGAATAGGCTGCCGTGCATGTAGATCACCGCCTCCTGGGCCAGGATAGAGCCGACATTGAAGCCGTAGCGCATGACGACGATCAGCGAGGTCAGCAACGCCATGCCGAGACCCAGTAACGCGAGCAGGTGGCCGCAACGCTCGGTGAACCGGTCGATGGTGTGCACGCAGGCGCGCAGGAAATGCATGGCAAACAGGTCTTTTTGATTATTCAGCCGCAGAGTATCATAGACGATGTAAAAAGCCTCGCCGAACCCAACCCCGGAACCGACTCGATGCTGACCGTTATTTCCCCGGCCAAGACGCTGGACTTCGACACACCGTCGACCACGCGCAAGAAGACACAGCCCGTCTTTCTCGACCGCTCCGAGGAGCTGGTCAAGGCGGCGCGCAAGCTGGACCCCGACGATATCCAAAAGCTGATGCACGTGAGCGGAAAGATCGCCGCGCTCAATCACCAGCGCTTCATGAACTGGAGCCGGCCGTTCACGCCGAAGAATGCCAAGCAGTCGCTGCTGGCCTTCAAGGGGGATGTCTACGTGGGCCTCGAGGCGGAGTCCATGGATGCGGCGCAACTGGATTTTGCACAGAAGCACCTGTGCATCCTGTCCGGACTTTACGGCCTGTTGCGCCCGCTCGACCTGATGCAGCCCTACCGTCTGGAGATGGGGCTTGGGTTCTCCAATAAAGCCGGCGACAATCTTTACCAGTTCTGGGGCGACGTCATTACGCGGGAGCTGAACAAGGCGATACGCAAGTCGGGATCGGGCGTGCTCGTCAACCTCGCGTCCAACGAGTACTTCCGTGCCGTGCAGCCGGGTTCACTGGACGCGGACATCGTCACGCCCATGTTCAAGGACCTGCGCGGCGACCGCTACCGGGTCATCAGTTTCTTCGCCAAGCGCGCGCGGGGACAGATGGCGCGCTTCATCATCGACAACGAGCTGAACGAGCCTGACGGGATGAAGAAATTCCGCGTCGACGGTTACCGCTTCAACAAGGGTGAATCCACGGCCCGGGAACTGGTCTTCACCCGCGACAAACCGCCCGGGTAACCGAAAACCGTCATTCCGGGTCCGTCGTGAAATCGGGCTCGCGCTTTTCCAGGAAAGCCATCATGCCCTCCAGCTGGTGCTTCCCGCTGGAGACCTTGTGCACCGCCTGCCTTTCCACCTTCAGCGCTTCTTCCAGCGGCGCATGTTCCGCGCCGACCACGCACTGCAGGACTCCGGTGACGGACCAGGGCGGCATGGCCGACAGTTCGTGCGCGAGTTCGAGGGCCTTCTGCTGCAGCACCTTGTTCGGCCACACCTCCTGCACCAGCCCGATCTCCAGCGCCCGCGGCCCCGATATCTTCTTGGCACGTAGTATGATGTCGAGCGCCTGGTCGCGACCGACACAGCGGGTGAGGCGGGCGGTCCCGCCCCAGGCCGGCACGGTGCCGATATCGAGTTCGGGCAGGCCGATCTTCGAGCCCTCCTCGGCGGCGAGCCGGAAGTGGCAGGCCAGTGGCAGCTCCAGCCCGCCGCCGAGACAGTAGCCGCAGAGCACCGCGATAACGGGCTTCTGCATTTGCTCTATCCTGTCCAGCACTCGCAACCGCTGGTCGAGCAGCGCATCGCTGCTGCCTTTCTGCTTGATGCCCTCTCCCAGTTGTTTCAGGTTCATGCCGACAGAAAAGTGTTCCTCGCCCGCTCCGCGAATGATAATCGCGCGTACGCTCTTGTCCTGTTCAAGCTGCTCGATGGTTTCCTCGAGCGCGTCGATGAATTCCAGCGTCATGCGGTTCATGGGCGCGTCGTTGTTGATGACGATGGCGACGGGGCCATCCCTCTCCAGGAGTAGTGCTGGCTGGTCGGTGCTCATTGGGGCTACCTGCTCGTTGAAGGATTCACTTGAAAGGCAGTAACTCGGCTGCCGACGCGATGTATTGCCGGTTGTGCTGTTCCTCGCGGCGGGTGAAGTCTCCCACCGCCGCGGAAAGGGCGGGGTCCGCGATCCAGTGGTTGGACCACGTGGTGATGGGGCGAAAGCCGCGCTGGATCTTGTGTTCACCCTGGGCACCGGGGTCGAAGCGTTGCAGCTTGTTGGCGATGCAGTACTCGATACCCTGGTAGTAACAGGCCTCGAAGTGCAGGAAGTCGAATTCCCGCTCGCAGCCCCAGTAGCGCCCGTACAGGGTATCGCGGGAGCGGAAGTACAGTGCGGCCGCGACGGTAGCGTCGTCGTGGCTGGCCTTAACCATGACGACCTGGTCACCCATGCCCGCAGCGGTGTCGAGGAAAAAGTCGCGGGTCAGGTAGCCGCCGTGGCCGCTGCGCTTGGCGTAGGTGAGCTGGTAAAAGCGGTGGAACCTGTCCCAGTCCTCTTCCCGGATGTCGTCCCCGACCAGGGTCTTGAGCGCCAGGCCCTGTTCGGCCACCCGCCTGCGTTCCTTCTTGAGCGATTTGCGCTTGCGGCTGTTGAAGCTTTCGAGAAAATCGTCGAAGGAGTCATAGTCCTCGTTGAACCAGTGGAACTGCGTCGCCGCGCGGCGGTGCATCCCGGCATCGAGCAGTGTCTCGCTCAGCGCCTCTTCAGGGAACAGGAGATGCCAGGAAGAGACGTCCTGCTGTCCGGCCAGCTTCTCGACGGCGCCGATGGCGGCCCCGGTACAGAGTGCCGTATCGGCGCCTGACGCCGTGCACAGGCGGGGTCCGGTGGCGGGGGTAAAGGGTATTGCCGTCAGCAGCTTCGGGTAATAGGCGAGGCCCCGTTGCCGCCAGGCGTCGGACCAGGACCAGTCGAACACGTACTCGCCATAGGAATGGGACTTGAGGTACAAGGGCATGAGTGCGGCGATGGCATCGCCCTGCCGCAGGACGAGATGACAGGGCTGCCAGCCGGTCTCCGCGGTGGTGCAGCCCGAAGTCTCCAGCCCGTGCAGGAACTCGTGGCGCAGGAAGGGGTAGTCCGTCCCGCAGATTCCGTTCCAGCTCGCGGCGGGCAGCTGGCCGAGGCTGGTGATGAATTCCGCCGTGAACTCCGCCCTGTGCGCCGTCGATTCCATCACGGGCCTACGCGCCGGCAAGCAGGTAGTGCAGAGTGATACCCGCAAAGACGACCATGCCTACCCAGTTGTTGTGGATGAATGCCTGCAGGCAGCGCGAGGGCTCCCGCTCCCGGATGAGGTAATGCTGGTAGGCGAACAACATGGCTGCCACCGCGAGTGACGCATAATAGACACCGCCGAGGCCGAAGGCCGCGCCCGCGAAGCAGAGACACAGCAGGCTGGCCGTTTGCAGCAGGCCGATCATCAGCCGGTCGTGGCGTCCGAACAGGATGGCGCTGGACTTGATGCCGACCACCAGGTCGTCTTCACGGTCCACCATGGCGTAGGCGGTATCGTAGGCCACGGTCCACAACAGGTTGCCGAAGTAGACCAGCCACAGCGCGGCGGGCAGGGCCTCGCGCTGCGCGGCAAACGCCATCGGTATCCCCCAGGAGAATGCGGCACCCAGCACCAGCTGCGGCAGGTGCGTGTAGCGCTTCATGAAGGGGTAGGCGGAGGCCAGCAGCACGGCGACCACCGACAGCACCACGGTCAGGCGGTTGGTAAACAGCACGAGGATGAATGCGAGCAGCATGAGCGCGATGAACAGCGCCCTCGCCTCGCCGGGCGTCACGGCACCGGTAACGAGCGGTCGCCCTCGGGTGCGCGCCACGCTCCCGTCGAGGTGACGGTCTGCGAGGTCGTTGACGATGCACCCGGCGGAGCGGGTTAAAAAGGTGCCCACGACAAAAATCGCCAGGATGTGCAGTTCCGGAACGCCACCCGCCGCGAGCCACAGCGCCCAGAGCGTAGGCCACAGCAGCAACAGGGTACCGATCGGCCGGTCGAAGCGAATCAGCTGCAGCAGCGCGCGGATTTTCTCGGGGTAAGCCATGGAGCCTGTTTGCGGGGATGCGGGCGCTTAGCTTACTGTTTTGTCGGGCGGATTGCAGCGGCCACCTTGCCGCGCTGGGAGCGGTGGAGCGGCAGGGCAGCCCGCCACGGCCTGAAGCGTTGCAGGAAAACCTCGCTCACCATCAGTTTTTTCCCGCCTGCTTCGAAGCGGCACCGGCGGCCCCAGGCGGGAAGCCCTTGCCGGAATGCCTCGGGCAGGTAATCGCTGTCGCCGGGCATCAGCGCCAGCTCGAACGGGAGGCGGCACATCCCGGGGTGCCGGAACAGGATGGCGCCCAGCGACTTGCTCTGCAGCCTGCGCAGGTGCGCGAGGTCGCCCGTCAGGCTCGAGACAGGGAAGACGCTGCGCGCGAAAACGACCGCGTCGTTCCCAAGGGACAGCACCACCTCCCGGACCAGCGACCGTTGCCGCAGCGGCAGCTCAAGCAGCCTGCGCTCGCTCGGCAGCGGCACCTCCCAGCTCTGGCGCAGCCGCCGTACCCTGAATTCGCCGTGGCCCGATGCGATCAGCTGCCGGGTGAGTGAGGCATTGTCCGTCAGCCAGCGGCGTGTTTCCGGTGGCAGGGTCGCCTGCGTGTAGCGCCCGGCAGGGAGCCAATGGGGCTCGGTGGCGATGCGCCGGCGATCGCCTAAAGGGCCTGCCTGGGGCGGGGAAGCGTGGGGCAAAGAGTCGGAATCCTTATTTTCTGTGGCGAGAATGCGCCATCGGGAAGGCGCTTGCAAGGGGCCTCCGGAGCCAACCCATCCACGTGCCCGGACAGATAAAACCCTTGCACATTTATTGTACAACTCTATAGTGTGCGTCTCGAATTTTGTCCTGCGTTTTGGCGCCCCCGGGCCGCCTGTACGCAAGGCACACAGTGGTTTGTAAGGACCGGCACAAGAGAGATCTGGCAAGAGAGAGATGTGGCATGAGTAAGTGGGAATGTATTGTTTGCGGCCTTGTCTATGACGAGAAGGAAGGCTGGCCGGACGACGGTATTGCGCCGGGCACGAAGTGGGAGGATGTGCCGGAGGATTGGCTGTGCCCCGACTGCGGCGTGGGCAAGGAAGACTTCGAGCTGCTGGAGGAAACGGTTGAAGAGGACGCTCCTCACCACGAGGAACCCGTGGTCGACAAGGAGCATGCGCCGGTCGTCATTCTCGGCACCGGGCTCGCCGGCTACGGTGTGGCCAAGGAATTCCGCAAGCACGACACCGAGACGCCGCTCATACTGATTACGTCCGACGACGGGCACTCCTATTCCAAGCCGATGCTGTCCACCGGTTTCACCAGGGAGCAGACAGCCGATGATCTCGCCCAGGCCGATGCGGGCAGCATGGGCACCCAGTTGAAGGCCAGCGTCTGGACCATGACCAAGGTCAACGAGATCGACACGGAAAAACAGCGGGTCAAGGTCGGTGATGAGGATTCCGCGGTGCACTACGGCAAGCTGGTGCTGGCCGTCGGCGCGGAGGTCATTCGCCCGCCGATTGAGGGCGACGGTCTGGAGCTGGTGTACTCCGTCAACGACCTGCTCGATTACGCGGACTTCCGCACGGCGATCGCCAAGAACGATGTGAAAAGGGTCTGCATTATCGGCGGCGGCCTGATCGGCTGCGAATACACCAACGACCTTATCAACGGCGGTTTCGAGGTCGAGGTGGTGGATCCGCTGGGCTACTGCCTGCCGACCCTGTTGCCGGAACCCGCCGGCAAGGCGGTGCAGGCAGCGCTTGAGGAGAAGGGCGCCAAATTCCATTTCGGCCCGCTGGTTACCGCGGTCAACAAGTCGGAGCAGGGCGTGACGGTGAGCCTCAACAACGGCGAGACTATCGCCGCCGATATCGTCGTATCCGCCGTGGGTGTCCGGCCGAGGACCGAACTGGCCAGGGCGAGCGGCATCGATACCAACCGCGGCATCGTGACCAACCGCCTGCTGGAAACCAGCGCTGCCAACGTGTACGCCATGGGCGACTGTGCGGAGGTCAACGGGCACGTGCTGGTGTATGTCGCGCCACTGATGGCCGCCGCCAAGGCGCTGGGCAAGACGCTGGCGGGCGAGCCGACAGAGGTGGTCTACCCCGCGATGCCGGTCACCATCAAGACGCCGGCCTGCCCCGTGGTGGTGTCACCGGTAGCGCCGGACACGCCGGGTGAATGGACCGTCAATGCCGACGGCAACAACGTCAAGGCCGAGTTCAGGGACGGCAGTGGTAACCTGCTCGGGTTTGCACTGACGGGTGAGGCGATCAAGGAAAAAATGGCCCTGCAGAAGGAACTGCCGGCCATCATGGGCTGAGGCCCCGCCCCACGATGGACAGCCCGGCCGCGGAGCGCGTGATTTGCCGCTGGCTGGAGGAGTTTGTCGTCGGACTCGATCTGTGCCCCTTCGCGGGACCGCTGCTGGCGACGCCTCGCCTGCGCATCGTCATCAGCAAGGCGGCCACAACCGCGCAACTGCGCCGCAGTTTTCTCGAGGAGCTGGATTTCCTGCAGCGCCACACCGAGGAAGAGGTCGCGACCACCCTGCTGGCATTTCCCCTCGCGCTGGATGATTTCGGTCAGTTCCTGGATTTCGTCGCCCGGGCGGACGAATGGCTGGACGCGTCCGGACTCAGGGGGCACGTGCAGCTGGCGAGCTTTCATCCGCGCTACCGGTTTGCCGGCGAAAACCCGGAGGCCGCCAGCCACTTCAGCAACCGGGCCCCTTACCCGTTGCTGCACCTTTTGCGCGAGAACATGCTGGGGCGCCTGCTGGAGGGTTATCCCGACCCCGAGCGAATTCCCGCGCGCAATATCGAGCGATTGAACGGCATCGGCCGGGAAGAAATGGCGCGCCGCTGGCGAGCGTTGTTCACCCAGGACACGTCCGGATAATGTCATTCCCGCCTGCGCGGGAATGACACGGTTTTGGTCCATCGGCAGTGCCCTATACCTTGGCGAACTGCTGGCGCGAGCCGGTCCAGCGCTGTATCAGCGGGTCCGCGGTGTCCGGGTATTCCCGCCTCACCTTCTCGGCGATAGCCTCGACCTCGTCCAGCAGGTGCTCATGGGTCGGCAGCTCGGCGATCCTGAACTCCATCAGGCCGGTCTGGCGGGTGCCGAGGACCTCGCCGGGGCCCCTCAGCTCGAGGTCCTTCTCCGCGATATGGAAGCCGTCGGAACTCTCCCGCATCACCGTCAGGCGCTCCCGGCCATTGGCGGACAGGGGGGTCTGGTAGAGCAGCACGCAGTGGCTTGCCTGCTCGCCGCGGCCGACCCGCCCGCGCAGCTGGTGCAATTGCGCGAGGCCGAGGCGTTCGGGATTCTCGATGATCATCAGGCTGGCATTGGGCACGTCCACCCCGACCTCGATCACCGTGGTCGCCACCAGCAGTGACAGCTCCCCGGCCTTGAAGGCCGCCATCACCGCCTCCTTGTCCGCCGGCTTCATGCGGCCGTGCACCAGCCCGATATCCAGTTGCGGCAGGGCGAGTCGCAGTTCCTCGGCCGTCGCCTCCGCCGCCTGTGCCTGCAGCGCATCGCTTTCCTCGATCAGCGTGCAGACCCAGTAGGCCTGGCGGCCGCTCTCGCAGGCCGCGGCGACGCGCTGTACCACGTCATCCCTGCGGTTGCTGTCCACCAGCGCGGTGGTCACCGGTGAGCGACCGGGGGGAAGCTCATCGATCACCGAACAGTCGAGGTCGGCATAGGCCACCATGGATAGCGTTCGAGGTATGGGCGTGGCCGTCATGATGAGCTGGTGCGGCTGGCCCTGCTCGGGCGCTGCCTTGCGGGTCAGGGCGAGCCTCTGGTGGACGCCGAAACGGTGTTGCTCGTCAACGATAACCAGCCCGAGATTGGCGAACGCGACGTCCTGCTGGAACAGGGCATGGGTGCCGATCACGAGACTCGCCTCGCCGCCCGCGATACGGGCGAGTGCCGTGGCCCGCCTGCTGCCCTTGGAGCGACCGCTCAACCACTCCATGCTGATGCCCAGCGGCTCGAACCACTCGCTGAAACTGCGCCAGTGCTGTTCCGCCAGTATCTCGGTGGGCGCCATGATCGCCACCTGGTAGCTGTTGCTGATCGCCTGCAGCGCGGCGGCGGCGGCGACCACGGTCTTGCCGGAGCCGACGTCGCCCTGCACGAGCCGCATCATGGGCACCGGCCGCGCCAGGTCCGCGCC
>CAJIAY010000466.1_pt1 | contig 13482 bp, 9 predicted proteins | sample 9199221 | NCBI WGS metagenome assembly CAJIAY01 (sample SAMEA7708283, study PRJEB35096) | sediment metagenome | biome: marine neritic benthic zone biome [ENVO:01000025]; feature: sediment [ENVO:00002007]; material: shallow marine sediment [ENVO:03000034] sea grass bed [ENVO_01000059] ...
CCTGGCTCGACCTGATCGAGGAGCATGCCGTGGGGGGCACACTGTGTCCCGTGGAGGACACCCGTATACTGGGCGCTCCCGCCCCGGTCTCGGGACGGCCGCCGATGACCGGCTATTCGGTGATCGAAGCCGACAGCGTCGATGAGGTACTGTCACTGGCCGAGAAATGCCCGCTGCTCGATATCGGCGGTGTCGTGGAGGTCTCGCGTATCGTGATATTGCACCAGCCGGGTGGGCAGTCGGCACAGGAAAGTGATCGGGAAGCAGACTAGTTTGAAAGCCATCGTCCACATAGGTACCGAGAAGACCGGCACGTCCTCGATCCAGCTCTTCCTGCGCAGGAATCGCAAGGCGCTCGAGGCGCGCGGCTACCACTTCCTGCAGAGCGCCGGCAAGACCAACAACTGGGCGTTACCCGCCTATTGCACCCAGGAGAGCCGCTTCGATGACTTCGACCGTTTCCCGGAAGTGGAAACGGGTATGCCGCTGGAGGAGTTCAGGAAAGATTTTATCGGCAGGTTCGAGGCCGAGTTGCGTGCGCTGGCGAGGAATGTCCACACCGTGGTGATGTCGAGCGAGCATTTTCACTCGCGACTGCGCACGGATGGCGAAATGACCAGTATTCGCGAACTGCTGTCGCAGCATTTCGATGACATAAAAATTATTTGCTACATCAGGGAGCAGGCGGAGACCTGCGCCTCCTGGTATTCGACCAGCATGAAATCCGGCAGCACCCTGTCCTTTCATAATTTCGTCCGACGCTGCCGGCCCGAGAGTTACTATTTCAATTACAGCGAGATGCTGGCCAACTGGGAGAAGCACTTTGGTTTCCCGGCCATGAACGTGGCGCTGTTTGAACCCGGCAAGTTCCTGAACGGCAGCCTGCTGGACGATTTCACGGCCAGGTTGGATCCTGCGCTGGTCGGCCAGTTGAATACATCAATTCACACGGTCAATGAATCGCTGACGCCGATGGGGCAGGCGCTGGCGAGGGCGCTGAATATCGCCCTGCCGGTAGCCGATGACGACCCGTCGATCAACGCGCTGAGAAACGAGTGCAAGGACATCATCGCCCGGCACCAGACGGGCAAGGGCCTGCGAATCGACTATCCCAGGCGCATCAGCATCTATGAGAGCTTCAGGGACAGCAATGAACAGGTTCGGGAGAAATACTTCCCGGAAGAGGACACACTGTTCTCGCCACCCGCCGAGGGCCCGGCACAACGCAGTGAGTTCGGCCCGGAGTTTCTCGGTATCGTCAACGAGATGTTCGGCGCCCTCGAGCGCAGCCCCCGCTGGCCGCCGGAACCCGACGGCTATACGCGTTTCTGGTCCGCGATCACCACCAGCGTGCAGGATATTATTCACGTCGACGACGCTGTCAGGCAAGGAGGGTCCGAGGTCGTCCTCATCGAGGAAGATGCTCGCGCGCTGCGGCGCGCCGCCTCCGTCGCGGAATGGGATGATCTTCCCGGGGCGAAACGAGTCCTGTCGGTCGCCCATGCGGCGTTTCCCGAACTCCGGGGTATCAGGGCCAAACTCAAGGAGTACGACGACCGGCTCGAGGCAAGGCAGGACCTGCCGCCGACGCAGCGATTCATACTGACCTACCACGGAGATGCGGGAGACGATTACCCGGAGGATGAGAAGGTGGCGATCCACGAGCGCTTCGCGAAATGGGCGCTTGCGCTCGACGTCCCGGCGGGCTTCGACCGGGTCATTCCGCTTGCTGAGAAGGCGTACCGCTCGACGGCCGAGGGTATCGAGGAGTCTCTCGAACCTTACATCCGGGGTTTCACCCTGTTCCGGGCAGCCTCCTTCGAGGAGGCCGTCGAGATCGCCAGGACCTGCCCGTTTATCGAATCGGAGGGTCAGTACGTGGAGTTGTACAGGCTCGAAGGGCTGTAAGCTGGCGCCGGGGCGAGACTAGTGTGCGGCCGCAGCGCCCAGTAATTGTCTGTACTCCTCGACGCTGCCGCCGTCTCGCCAGAACCCGATAATGCCGCTGGACTGCAGTCGTTCGTAGAGCGCAATCGAATCGGACTCCACAAAGGAATCGAGCCAGTCGTCCCGCAGATTCGAGGAAAATGCTTCTGCCAGACCCTGTCGGCCCTCGGACGTATTCCTGTGTCCTGCGACGGGAGCCTCACCGAAAAGGCTCGCCAGCATACTGTCCTGCTCTGACACGTGGGCGATATAGACGGTGCGCTCCCTGATCCCCTGCCAGACAACCTCGTAACTCATTCTCTCGTCCATCGCCAGGTAGGACACCAGTGACAGCGGCTTGATCGACAGCAGGCGCTCGACCACCGACCTGGGGTTCGCATCGACGAGTTGCGCGAAGGTGTCCCGGTTCAGCTGCATGGCCTCGAGAAGCTCCAGTGAGTCCTGTCTTTGCGGATTGTTGAGGATGTGATCGACCCGGTAGTTGACCATGCTGCGCAGGATGTCCATGGGCGGTCGAACGGTGCTGAACAGCAGGTCACGCCCCTGGCGGTACAGCGAGTGCAATTCACGGGCGCGCTGGTGGCCGAGTACGAATATGCGCTTCGGGTTCGCGGCGACCATGTAGGCAGCGAAGGACCTGAGGTATTGCTCTCTCAGGTCCGGGGACTCCCTGTCGCAGGCAACACAGTCGCAGATCTCCTCGATAACAGCGTTCATGTATTCGATCGACTGTCGTGTGGCGCCGACGGTGGGTACCGGGACGGGAGCCATGCCGTAGCCCGTGACCAACCGCTGGCGAATGGACGTGCCGCCGCACTTCGGTATGTGGATAAAGAACGCCCGCTGCAGGGCAGGGTAGAGCGACATCAGGTCGAAGTAGTGCCGGGTGTCGATATTCCAACGCGCAATCCAGTCCGCCTCCTGCTCAACGAGTCGCCGGATGGTTGCGGCATGCAGGCGCGTGCAGGACGGGCCGGCCAGGGCCAGCATGTTTGCGGCGAGTCGGCCGGCGCGTGCGGCCGGGCGTGCCCGGAGGGCGGTGTCCCGCCGCAGTTTACGCACGGTCGCTGAGAGATTCTGGCGCATGATTATTCTTTTCCGGTCGCGCACGGTTGCCTGGTAGCCCGTGGCACCGGACCCTTGAATGAGTCCCGCAACGATTGTGCCCGCCGGCCCGCTAACCGTCCAGCCCCCGGGTGGGAGTGGCGACGGGCATGGCTCACGTTATGGCCCGCGGTGTTTGGCATGAGGGCTGTGATGCCTGTACAATTTCCCCGCAAATTAAGGGCTAGAACTATAAGACACTGATCCTGGGGCATTCTATGTCATCCAAGTGGGTGAGAAAGCTGGATTACATCAGGGAGAGGGCGGTAAACGCCCTGTGGATGCTCAAGGAAGGCGATTTCAGGAAGATCGCCAGGAGCATCTACCTCGAGATCCACTACCGCGTGGAAGATATCAAGGAGTGGATTCGCCTGGCGCGGTTGCTGGACGACAGCCAGGTGCAGGGCTCCAACTACTGCAACAGGGCCCGGGTGGTCCCCCCCAGTCCGCGACCCACGGTATCCGCAGCCGCACCCGGCGTCACCCCGCAGGCAGACCCGGAGGCGATCGCCCGCGAACTGCAGGGCATTCTGGTTACCCTGACGGTCAAGGACAACCACAGTCTATGACGACTTCCCAACGGGTTTCCGTCGTAACCGTTACGTATAACGCCCGTGACTTCATCGAGGACTACATCGAGTCGCTGTTCAAGACCGACCGGGATGGACTGGACCTGGAGATCGTGGTCGTCGACAACGGCTCCGCTGACGGCACGGTCGATATCCTGCGTGCGCAATACCCGCAGATCAGTGTCCTCGAGAACGATGAAAACAACTACGCCCGCGCACTGAATCTCGGCATCAAGCACTCGCGCGGCGACTTCGTTGTGATTTCCAACAACGACGCCACGGTCGACGCCGGGTGGTTGCAGGGTTTTTTCGAGGTCCTCCAGGCGGACGACCGGATCGGCGCGGCGCAGAGCAAAATCTACTTCGCCGGGAATAACCTGATCAACAGCGTCGGCGTGGAGGAAGTCGAACACTTCTATTTTCGCGACATCGGTTTCGAGGAGGAAGATTCACAGCGGTATGACGCCGCGGTGGAAAGGAAGTATGTCACTGGCGGATCCGTCATGTTTCGCAGGGCCTGCCTCGAGGACGTCGGCGACTGGGACGAGGAGTTCGTCATGTTCATGGAGGACATCGACTATAGCGTCCGTTGCCGTGATAAAGGCTGGAAGCTCTGGTATGCGCCGCGCAGTATCCTGCATCATCAGTATCACGGCAGCACATCCCACGACCTGTGTGAGTATTTCTGCACCCGGAACCGTTTTCTGTACGTGGCGAAGCACTACCCGCTGGAACTGGCGAGCTGTATCCCGTCGTCGCACTTTTTCAAGAAAGAAGAGTTTGACCACCTTTACCGCGCGCTTTTGCACAGCGTGCGCCGTCTCTACCAGTGCCAGGATACCGACGTGGTCAGGAAGGTCCTGCAGTCCCTCAGGAAATGCCTGCCGGGCTATATCGGCGAGGTGGCGGCCTATGCCTTCTTCAAACAGCTCGAGGTGGTGCTCGGCCTGAGAAAAATCCAGGTGGGCATTTACGATCATGCCGGACACTTCGCCGGCGGCGGCCAGCGCTATGTCGCCGAGATGGCCGCGGTGATGCAGGAGCGCTACGACGTCACGTACCTATTCAACAGGGAAGTCGACCTCGCCGACTACAGGGAATGGTTCGATATCGACTTGTCTCGCTGCGCGGTGAAGCAGATCAGTATCCCGTTCTTCGACAAGAAGAGAGTGCTGACGCCCAACGAGCACATGGTCCTGACCCAGAACAGCAACCTGTTCGATATCGTCAGCAAGGAAACCCTCAATTACGACATTTTCGTCAACGCCAACATGCTGGGGAAGGTGAACCCGCTGTCGCCCGTCTCCTTTTTCGTGTGCCATTTCCCCGACCAGGAGAAGGGCCGGTTTTTCCAGGTCGACAAGTACGATCACCTGGTGATCAACGGGGATTACACCGGCGAATGGGTGCGCAAGCGCTGGGGCCTCGAACCGACGACGCGACTGTACCCGCCGATCAACATGTTCAACCCCGACAGTTCCGCCGGCGACAAGGAGACGATTATCCTCTCCGTGGCTCGCTTCGAACTGAGCGGCAGCAAGAAGCAGTTGGAGCTGGTTTCGGCGTTTGCAAGTTTATGCAAAGCTCACCCGGAGGCGACTTCCGGGTGGAAACTGGTGCTGGTCGGGGGCAGCAGCACCGGCAATACGTACCTTGAGCAGGTCGAACAGGCGGCGTCCGAATCCGGGTGTGCGATCGAGCTGAAGCCCGACACCGCCGTCGCTGAAGTCAGGAATCTTTATCGCCGGGCGGCGATCTTCTGGCACGCCTGCGGTCTCGACGAGACCCTGCCGGAGCGGGTCGAGCATTTCGGGATGACCACGGTGGAATCCATGCAGAATTACTGTGTGCCTGTCGTCATCGACGGGGGCGGGCAGCGGGAGATCGTCGAGCACGGACAGTCGGGTTTCCGCTTCTCAAACCTCGAGGAACTCGCCGGCTTCACGCTCGAGCTTCTGCAGGACCCGGACCTGCGACTGAGGATGGCGGAACAGGCCTTCGAGCGCAGCAAGCGCTTCGATCACACGGTATTCAGGCGAACCGTTGAATCCCTGCTGGATGCTGCCGAGGCGGAACTGCTGGGCGAGGATAAACTTCCCGCCGCCGGTGCAGGCGAGAGCTGACGCCGACATGAACCTCATCTTCAACGCCGAGGCCCTGCGGCCGCCCATTACCGGCGTCGGCAACTATTCCTTTCACCTGCTCGAGCAGCATCTGCGCGCAAGCCGCTTCGAACAGGTTCACTGTTTCACCGGCACGGGTTGGCAGTCCGGGGCGGCCCAACTCGAGGTCACGGCCTCGCTCACGTCGCGCGCCGATCTCGAGAACAAGGGTATCCGGGATGTCGTGGTGGACCGGGCGCGCAAGGCCATCGGTGCGGTGCCAGGGGTCAAGCCCCTGTACGACCGCATCATGGAGCGCCGCTTTGCGCGCCATGCCAACACTGTCCCTGACGCGGTGTACCACGAGACCAACTATATTTTGAAGCCCTTCTCGGGACCCTGCGTGACCACCGTGCACGACCTGTCGCATATACGCTACCCGGAGTACCACCCGCCGAATATCATCGACTGGCTCGGCAACAATCTCGAGCACTCGCTGCAGAGGGCGGACAAGGTTATTACGGTATCCGACCTGGTGCGGCACGAGGTGTTGCAGCACTACGACATACCCGCGGACAAGGTGCATACCGTGTACGAGGGAGTCGACGCCCGCTACCGGCCCCGTAACAGGGACGAAACCGCGGAACTGCTGGACGGGCTGGGCCTGCGCCACAGGGAGTACGTGCTGCTGGTCGCCACGCTGGAGCCGCGCAAGGGTATCGACCTGTTGCTCGACGCCTGGGGGCTGCTGCCGCTTGATCTTCGCCGGGCCTATCCGCTGGTGCTTACCGGGTCCGGCGGCTGGCGCAACAGCGCGATGGTGAGCCGAATCGAGGGTTTCATCGAGGAGGGCACGGTTCGCCACCTCGGCTGGGTCTCCTCCGATGTCCTGCCCGTGCTGTACTCGGGCGCGGCGCTCTTCACTTACCCCTCGGTGTACGAGGGCTTCGGGTTGCCCGTGCTGGACGCCATGAGCAGCGGTGTGCCTGTGATCTGCCGCGCGGGCACTTCCATGGCCGAATTCGCGGAGGGCGCCTGCCTGTTGTGCGAAAGCGGCGAGGCGCAGGAGCTGGCACTCAGGATTGAAGCACTGCTGCAAAGCCGCGAGGAGCGCGGCGACTGGGTAGAGAAAGGGTTGCGACAGGCGGCGAAGTTCTCCTGGGCGCGCTGCGCAAGCGAGACGGCAGATATCTACCGGATGCTGACCTGAGGTCAGCTCAAGGCGCCGCGACGGATGCCAGCATCCATCGCAGGGTGTCTTCGAGGGGGCGGTATTCCAGGCCGCCGAGACAGGCCTCGAGCTTTCCCGGGTCGCCGCACAGGCGGTGCACCTCGTCCGGGCGCACGAAATCCGGGTTCACCTCGACCACCAGTTCGTGGCCGCTCAGCCTGCCCAATGTCTCAATAACCTCCGTCAGGCTATGCGCCTTGCCGCTGCAGACGTTGTACACCTCGCCGGGACTGCCGCGCTCCAGCAGGCCGAGGTAGGCAGCACAAACCATCCTCACGTCATTGAATTCGCGCTCGACGTCGACATTGCCCAGTTCCACCCGGGGTTTGCGCTCGCCGAAATGCGCCACCAGCTTGGGGATGACGAAGCGGTTGTCCTGCCCGGGACCCGTGTAGTTGAAGGGCCTGGCAATCAGCAGCGGCAGCTGCTCGCTGTACTTCGCCAGCATGTGCTCCATCGCCAGCTTGCTCATCGCATAGTGATTGACGGGAGCCGGGGTTGTCTCCTCGCCGATCGGCGACTGCGCCGCGTTACCGTAGATGTTGGCGCTGCTGGCGACGAGCACCCGGCCGGATACCGTCGTCCCCGATGCCAGGACCTGCATCAGGTTGAGCGTGCCGAAAAGGTTGACGCCGTAGAGCGCCAGTTCGTCCGCGTGGGTCACCGCACTGATCGCCGCCAGGTGTACAACATGGTCGAAGGACCTGCCGGACAGCTCGCGCTCGATATCCCCGGCGCGGGTGAGGTCGGACTGCAGTGCGTAAACCTCGCAGCCTGCGGCCTCGGCCGCCGCCTGGAAATGCTGCCCGGTGAACCCGTCCGCGCCGGTCAGTAGCAGTGAACCCTCCATATCACCAGGATCGGCCGGATTCGGTGCGCCGGATATCCTCGGCCACCATCATGTCGCAGAGTTGCTCCAGGGTCGTTCCGGGAGTCCAGCCCAGCGCCTCCCTTGCCTTGCCGGAGTCGCCGATAAGTGTGTCGACTTCGGCAGGCCGGAAGAAGCGTGGATTTACCCGCACCAGGGTCTTGCCATCGGCGGCATCGACCGCATACTCGTCTTTCCCGCTGCCGCTCCACTCGAGCTGCGTATCCGCGGCGGCGAAGGACATGTCGACGAAATCCCTGATCGATTGCGTTCGCCCCGTGGCCAGCACGTAGGTGTCCGAGGTATCCGCCTGCAGCATCCGGTGCATACCCTGCACATAATCTTCGGCATAGCCCCAGTCGCGCTGGGCTTCCAGGTTACCCAGCTCCAGCACGTCGAGCTGTCCCAGCTTGATGCGTGCCACCGAGTCGCTGATCTTGCGCGTAACGAACTCCTTGCCGCGCAGCGGGGACTCGTGGTTGAACAGGATTCCGCTGGTGGCAAACAGGTCGTAGGACTCCCTGTAATTGACCGTCATCCAGTGTGCGTACAGCTTGGCAGCTCCGTAGGGGCTGCGGGGATAGAAGGGCGTCTGTTCGTTCTGCGGAACGGTCTGGGCTTTGCCGAACATTTCCGAGGTGGACGCCTGGTAGAAGCGGATTTGCGGGTTGACGATGCGAATGGTTTCGAGCAGGTTGACGACGCCCAGGCCGGTGATCTCGCCTGTGGTCAGGGGTTGCTCGAAGGAGACGCCGACAAAGCTCTGGGCAGCCAGGTTGTAGATTTCGTCCGGCTGGTCATTGCTCACCAGCCGAATGCAGTTGGACAGGTCGGTCAGGTCGTGCTCGACCAGTTTCAGGTGCTCGTGCCCGGCGATACCCAGGTCCTCGATGCGCCAGAAGTTGACGGAACTGGTTCTGCGGTAGGTCCCGGTGACGCGGTAGCCCTGCTGCAGGAGAAAGCGCGCCAGATAAGCGCCGTCCTGGCCGGTTATACCGGTGATTATTGCTTTTTTCATCGTCGTGTAGTCCTGTCTTGCATGGTCGCACCCTTGTGCCTGTGCCAATAAACATTGTTAATCGTCCGCGGTCAATAGAGCGGCAGCAGGGGACGAGTAGTTTCCGCCGCAGAGGTGAGTTGGAGCACGTTATGCCTGACCCGGCCGCAGCTCCGGGTCTTTTTCTAATCCGCGACCGTTCAGTTGGTTATGACAAGCCGCAGGGCCTGCAGCTGCAGGTTGGCATGTCGGACATGGATGGTGCACTGCTCGATCCGGTAAGCGAGGTGATCCAGTTCTTCCTGGCGAATCGAGGGGTTTACCTCCCGCAGCGCCGTTAGTCGCCCTAGTTCACCGCCCAGCGCCCTGCGCATGTCCTGCTCCGCTGCGGACAGGACCTCCTGCAGCCGGGATTCCGCGAGCGTCTTTGCCAGGGCCATTTTCGCCTCGACCTCGGCGCCCACCTGCCGGATGATGGCCAGTGCGGTCGGTTTCTTGACCTTCTCGATCAGCTGGTTGAGGCGTTGGTGGGGAACCAGTTCCGCGAGATCCTTGCCGCGCGCATCGACCAGCAGGCGCAGCGGGCTCAGCGGCAGGAATCGATCCACCTGTAGCGCTCTGGGCGCCACGCAATTGACCGTATAGAGTACCTCCAGCAGCATGGTGCCCGGTGCGATGCCCTTGAGCTTGAGGGTGCCGAGGGCGGCGTTGCCGAGTTCCGTGGAGTGCACCATGTCCATCGCCTCATGAATCATGGGGTGTTCCCAGGTCAGGAACTCCATGTCTTCTCGCGCGAGCGCCTTGTCGCGGCTGAACGTCACCGTGGTGCCGTCCTCCCTGAGATAGGGAAAGTGCCCCGTCAGCATATGGTCGGTGGGGCGCAGGATGAGGGTCTGCTCGGAGTGAAATTCCTGGTCGACTCCGAAGGCGTCGCACAGTGATTCGAGGTAGAGTTCGAGGTCGTCGCCGGACTCCGAATCGGCAATGTCGTCGATCAGGCGCTGTGCGACCTCCGGTTTGCAGGAATTGCGCTCCAGCAGTTTATCCCGGCCCTCCCGCAGTTCCTCGCGTGTCCTCAGGGTGAAGTCCGCGGTGTCCGAGAGCAGCTCGTCAAAGGCCGCGGTTCGCTCCCCAAGCTGCTCCAGCAGCCGTTCCCGGAACGTTGCGAAAATGAGGTAGCCCGCGGAGCAGCTTTCACGGAACACATCCAGCCCCCGGTTATACCATTCGAATAGTGATTGCTGGGGAGTATCTGACAGGTAGGGCACGTGTATTTCGACATCACGCTGCTGGCCGATGCGGTCGAGCCTGCCGATGCGCTGCTCCAGCAGGTCCGGGTTCATGGGCAGGTCGAAGAGAATCAGGTGTTGGGCGAACTGGAAGTTTCGACCCTCGCTGCCAATCTCGGAGCACACGAGCGTTTGCGCGCCGTTGACCTCGTCGGCGAAATAGGCAGCGGCCCGGTCGCGCTCGATAATGGAGAGGCCCTCGTAGAAGGCCGCGGAGCGGATGCCGGCGCGCAGGTGCAGGTGGTGCTCCAGTGCAATGGCCGTCTGCGCGTGGGCGCAGATAACCAGCGCCTTGGCCGGCCGCAATGTCTTCAGCGTCTGTTCCAGCCAGCCGACGCGAGGGTCCTCCGACAACCAACCGTCATCGGGGAAAGCCAGCTCCGGATACAGGCGCTCCGTGATGTTATCGCCCCGGCTCTTGTATTCCCCGGGTGCGGACAGGGGATAATCGTGCAGCAGGCGGCGCGGGAATCCTGCTACAGCGCTCCGCGTGTTCCTGAACAGGACCCGGCCGGTACCGTGGCGATCGAGAATCTGCTCTATCTGCACCTCCGGTGGCGCGTCGGCATCGACGCCCTGCGGCAGGCTGTCGATTTTTTTGCCCGCTTCCAGCGACTCTACGAGACCGCTCCACTTGCGGTATTGCTGTTCCTCCTCGCTGAAACGCTGAAGGTCGTGGAAACGGGAAGGGTCCAGCAGGCGCAGCCGCGCGAAATGACTCGCCTGCCCGATCTGTTCGGGTGTTGCCGTGAGCAGCAATAGTCCGGCGGACTGAGCCGCCAGGGCCTCCACGAAGCGGTAATCCTCTCCCGCGGCCTCCGGCTCCCAGTGCAGGTGATGAGCCTCGTCGACCGTTACGAGGTCCCACTGTGCCGCGAGCGCTTTCTCACGTGCGACGGGGTCAGCGAGGAACAAATCGAGGCTGCTGAGCACGAGCTGTTCGCCTTCTAACGGGTTGTCTTCGCCCGCAGCGGCGATCCGCTCGGCATCGAACAGGGAGAAATGCAGGTTGAATCGTCGCAGCATTTCGACGAGCCACTGGTGCAGCAGGGTAGGTGGCACCAGCACCAGGACACGCGAGGCCCGGCCGGTCAGCAGCTGGTTCTGAATGATCATCCCCGCCTCGATGGTCTTGCCCAGGCCGACCTCGTCCGCGAGCAACACGCGGGGTGCATGGCGCCTGCCGACCTCGCTGGCGATGTAGAGTTGGTGCGGTAACAGGCTCGTGCGCGAACCCAGCAGTCCGCGTGCCGGGGAGCGCTGCAGCCTGTCCGCATGCATGAACGTGGCAACGCGCAGCGCGAAATACCGGTTCTTGTCGAAATGACCATTGAGCAGGCGCTGCTGCGGGGTCGTCAGCTGCACGAAGGCGTCCAGCTCCAGCTCGGAGACGGTGACGAGTTCCTCGTGATGGTTGGTTCCCGTGTACAGCAACAGTCCACCCTGTTCCTGCACTTCCGTGACCCGGAGTTCGACCTCGTCTACGGTAGAGATATGATCGCCCGGCTTGAAACGAAGGCGGGTGAGGGGTGCGTTCTCGACGGCGTAGGTGCGCTCTTCCTCTACCGCCGGGAAGGCCAGCGTCACCCGACGGCCTTCGAGGTCAACCACAATACCCAGGCCCAACTGGGCATCTGCGTGGCTTACCCAACGCTGTCCGATAATGTAGTCCATTGCAGACGGCTGTCTATTGTTCACTCGCTTCCGGCGCGGCGCGTAGTCTAACACCGATGCCGGACTGGCGCTTGCGGAAAATACGCCCCTGCGTACCCCCGGGTCGGTGCGCTCGATCAGCCGGTATCGCTGAAAAACAGCTCGATACTGTTGCGGTAGGCCTGTGCCAGCAGTGTTTCGATCTCCATGCTTTTGACGGATGCCACGGTCTCGGCGACGAAGGGCAGGTAAAAGGGCGCATTGGGTTTGCCGCGGTAGGGCACCGGGGTCAGGTAGGGCGCGTCCGTCTCCAGCAGGATTCGATCCGCCGGCGTGGCCGCGACTACCTCGCGAACATTTTCAGCCCGGTTGAAAGTGGTGATGCCATTGAATCCGAGCATGAAACCCTCGGCAAGGCAGAACTCCGCCAGCGCCATTGAAGAGGTGAAGCTGTGGATCACACCCTTGCGCGACAGGTCTCCGCTGAAGTTGCCCAGTATGTTGCGAGTATCCTCGTCGGCGTCTCGAGTGTGGATGACCACGGGGAGGTCGAGGTCCGCAGCCGTCTGCAACTGGCTTTCGAACGCCATGCGCTGTGCCGCGCGGTCCGCGTGGTCATAGTAGTAATCCAGGCCGATTTCTCCCACTGCGAGGATGCGCGAATCCCCGGCATTGGCACGGATGCGGGCGTCAACTTCGGCGTCGTAGGCATCGGCCTCGTGGGGATGAATGCCCTGGGTGCCCCAGATAGCCGGAGAGAGCCGTGAGAGTTCCATAACACGTTCGAGGTTGTCCGCGGAGACGGCGATGGTAATGATGCGTTCGACGCCGACCTCGTGGGATTTTTGCAGCGTCGCATCCAGTTCCGCAGCCTCGAGATAATCGAGGTGACAGTGCGTCTCGATGATCGGGGTGCTGTACCGCGGGATATCACGGCGCTTCCTCGCCTTGCTCACACCGCACCCACCTGGTCGGAAGCCGGCCGGGCGCGTCGCAGCTGCCGTTTGTAGGCGTCCGTGGTACGCATCTCCGCCACGGTCCCGGTGATCTGTTCCCATAGCCAGTTGTGCACCGGCGAGTTGCTCGTGCGCTCGTGGGCCACGAGAACGTACTCGACGTCGAGTTCAACACCGGCGGGCATCGTGCACCCGGTGATGCCGGCGGATGCCCTGCCTTGTTCCAGGAGGTAGGCCGGCGCGGGCATGAAGTAATCCGTCTGTCGCAAAACCGCAAATGCGCTCAGGAGGGCGGACATTTCCAGTGTCCCCTTCTGGTGATTGACGAGGGGTATGACCGTGGCGCCTGTTTGCTGTACTTCCAGGTGTTCCCGGTCCGGCACGTAGAGCCTGAGCAGGGGGAAACCGGCGAGGCGCTCCCACGTGACCTCCCCCTCTGTAAGCGGGTGTTCCTCCCGCATCAGGATAGCGATCGGGCTGCTGCCGAGGCGTTCGACGCGGTAGTCGTCACCATAATGCGGCTGCTTTTCCTGGACGGCCAGGTCGAGGTTGCCTAGCGCGAGTTCCTCGAGCTGGTTTTCCAGCCGCCCCTCGATCCGGACGTTGAGCGAGGGAGCCTCCTGGTTCAGCGTCTTGAGCAGCGGCGGCAGGATGGCGGCGCCCACGTGTTCGCCTAACGCGATAGAGATCGAGCCGCGGAAAGACGCCGGGTCGAAGCGCCCGCCACCCAGCAGTGAGGAAATGTCGCCGAGAATCGCGTCGAGGC
>CAJIAY010000167.1_pt1 | contig 13477 bp, 8 predicted proteins | sample 9199221 | NCBI WGS metagenome assembly CAJIAY01 (sample SAMEA7708283, study PRJEB35096) | sediment metagenome | biome: marine neritic benthic zone biome [ENVO:01000025]; feature: sediment [ENVO:00002007]; material: shallow marine sediment [ENVO:03000034] sea grass bed [ENVO_01000059] ...
AGCCGCTGCGCCCGAGATCGCCTCGTCGCGCGATCCGGACTGCGAGAACGAGCCACTGTCGTAACTGCCGAAGCCGCAACTGGTATCGACGGCCCGCACGAGGTAGAAGGCCGGCACGGCCTGGCCGCCGGAATCCCACGCGCTGCGGTCGGCGCTGTTGTTGTCCAGGCAACCGGAGACTGCCGCGGCGGGACCTATACCATGGCCCTCTTACTGACAGGCAAGCCCCTGTACCTGCGCCGCCTGGTCAAGGCGCTGCTATACACCCCGATGGGGCTCTTCAACGCGATCAGGATTCCCTTTCGCGCCGCCCAGCCGAGCATCCAATTTACCGTGGAGGCGGATCCTCCCTCGGTCTACTACAACTTTCGCGTCCGGGAGGATCGACTCGAGGCATTCAAGCGCTATCTTGGCCTGCCCGCCAATCTGCCGCTTGCCAGGATACGCTGTGTCGAGGGTGAGGAACCGGACTACCTGCTGACCGTGAATGTCTATCGCGTGTCGGGTGTCACCAACGGCGTACGTGCGGAGTTCTCCACCTACATTACGGATGAAGGCGGGACACCCCGCTACATGGTCGTCGAAGCGCGTGACCACTCCGGCTCGATGGACCCCATCAACATCATGACGAAGCCCAGCCTGGTCACACAGGTACGCGATGGCGAGGCCATGACCACTGCCGTGGAATCCGATGACGGGAAACAGTTCAACGCGCGCGCGGGGCAGGCAGCGCTCGAAGCGGCGCCCCGCGTCACCATTCACGGCGAGTGGATGGAGGCGAACGACTTTATCTACTGGCGCAACGGCATCCGCGATCGCTGCTACTACGACGCGGGCATGGCCAACCCACGGGTCAGGTCACTGAATCCGGCGTCGGTCGACATCACCGACGACACACACTGGTCAGGGTATCTCGAACCACTGCCCAAGCATGTCCTCGTCTACGAGAATGCCATGCACTTCATGATCGTGCCCTGGGAGAATCTCTAGAGCGTTTCCTTGCGCTGCCCGTCCCGCGGTTCAGAGATCACCATGTCGGCACGGTTTTTGAGCTGTTTCTTGTCGCGCAGGAAATCGAAACCGTCATCGACAGGCCCGGAGGCCTCTTCACCCGGCGCCGCGCCAGCGCGGGACTTACGGGCCGACGGTGCGGCCTTGCGGGAGCCGGACAGGCTGAGCAGGAGATAGATGGCCAGCGCGGCCAACAGCGCAATCCATTTCAGGACGTAAGACCAGACCAGGAATGCGCGATCGTCCGACAGCTCCACGTAACCCAGGTACTCGCCGTGGATGATATGCACGAGGGCAACCGATACGGTGAGTGCCAGCAGCCCCTTCCACCGGGGTTTCAGCCAGAGCAGCAATGAACTGACGAGCGTGAACTTGAGCAGCTGGTTGAGCATGGGCTAACTGAGCCCGAGCACAATCAGGGCCGCTATCACCGCTGACTGTTTCAGGCTGCCCCTGACCTTCGCCTCCTCGTCCTGGACGATGACCTCCAGTTCGCTCTCGCTGAAATCCTCGAAGTCACGTTCCGACAGGGCGATCCTGGCCTTGGCCTGGGTGATCGCGCGCTCGCGTATCCGGGAGCGATAGCTGCCGAGCAGGCCATCCTTTACTTCGCCGAATTTCTTGATCATCGATCCTCTTCCCAACTGATGCGTATCACCCGGTTTTCCGGCACGCGCCGACCAACCGGGGATAATTTCACTAATTACACTTTTTCCCTGCGCAACAAGCGGCCCTTCAAGGTATATTATAGTCACTCGAAAAACGATAAAGGAAGCCGGGCGCCCGCGTGGCGGCTCCGGTCCGCGGGCGGGTGGTGCCGGGCATCGGAGGCGCCATCGGTATCCCAAGGGAAAAGGTTTGCTGCATTGAGTATCGCCAGTAGGATCATATTTCTCTTTCTGTCTCTGGGGCTCATCATCGCCAGTATCGCCACTGGTTACGTCACCCAGAAGAACTACCAGGTCACCCTTGACGGCATCGTGGAGCAGGCCGTCGAGAGGACGAATTTCAGGCCGGACCTGCAGTTTGCATTCTACAAGCAGGATAAAGATCTGCTGCAATCGCTCCTCGACGACCTGCTCAAAACCGATAACGTGATCCAGGCCATCGCTTACAGCGGCATCGGCGACGAACTCGTCGCCCGTGGAGGAGCCGGCTCAAAACCGCTCCTGTCGACCGTCAGGAGCGGTTCTTCCGTCACCGACAGGCGGCTCGTCGCGGTCAGCGGCGAGAGGAATACGGGGGGAACGGGCTTCTGGTCAGCCCTCATATCCGGCGACTCCAACCTGTACCTCTCCATCCCCGTATTCTCGCCCCTGACACCGACCAGGTCATCACTGGACCTGGCCGACTTCATCGTTGCGCACTCGGGAGAGGAACCCAACAGCCGTGTAGTCCTGGGCTTCCTCAACCTCACCATCGATCGCAGCGCGCTGCTGAGCCATGTCATGCCCGACGCCGTCATGATCTTCGGCGGCTCTATCCTCCTCCTGTTCCTGTGTACCGCGCCGGCGTTACTCTACACGCGGCAGCTGACCGTCCCGATCTCACAACTCAACGAGGCGGCAGCGCAGTTCCTGTCGGGCGAACGCAAGGAGACCATCGATGTCGACGCGCAGGGGGAATTCCGCGATCTCGCCCAGGTGTTCAACGATGCGGTCAAACGTACAGGCGCGAAGGAAGAAACAACTGAACTGGAACACAAACTGTTGCTCATGCAGGCAGGCGAGCGGGCCACGAAACTGGAGGAGCAGGAAGAAGAACTGTCACGGGCAACCGATGAGATCAATGCAACGAAGGAGGAGCTTCACCGGCTGGCGAACTACGACGAACTGACCTCACTGCCCAACCGCCAGCTATTCACCGAACAGCTGGGCCTGCTGCTGCGCATGTGCGAGCGCGACGGGAACCCTGTCGCGGTTCTATTGCTGAATATCGACAACTTCAATCGCATCAATGATTCCCTGGGTCGGGCCGCGGGGGAGCAACTCCTGAAAGAAGTCGGTGAGCGTTTGCTGGGCTCCCTGCGCGGCAGCGACGTCCTGGCCCTCAACGTCGATGCACCGGATAACGTCAACGTATCCCGGCTCAGCGGCGACGAATTTGCCATGGCGCTGGGCCAGATGGAGGATGTGACCTCGGCGGATGTGGTTGCGCAGCGCGTGGTGCAACAGCTGATGCTTCCGATTAGCATCGACAACCATGAACTGGTGTTGGTGCCCAAGGTAGGCATTTCGCTTGCCCCCCGGCACGGCACGGACGGAGAAGAACTACTCAGGCTGGCCGCACACGCCATGCATCGTGCCAGATCCCTTACGGGCGGTGCCTACCTCGTTTACGATACCGACGACATGCAGGACACCGGCAAGGCAGACCTGAGGATGGAGGCCGAGCTGCGCAAGGCCATCGAGCGCGATCAACTCAGCCTGCATTACCAGCCGCAGGTCGACATCACGAGCGGCGCGATCGTTTGTGCAGAGGCCTTCCTGCGATGGAAGCACCCCGATTTCGGAGAGGTACCGCCCTCCCGGTTTATCCAGCTGGCCGAGGAAACCGGCCAGATGTGGGAATTGGGTGACTGGGTAATTGCCGAGGCCTGTCGGCAGTTGAGAGAGTTCGAGGACCTGGGCATCCAGTTGCCCCGCGTTGCCGTCAATGTCTCGCCGGAACAGATCCAGCCCGCCTTCGTCAGCCGGCTTGGCGAAATCCTGGAGCAATCGGGCCTGCGACCCTCCAAACTGGAGCTGGGCCTGTCCGAGGCGGTGCTGATGAACAACGATGAATCGACCCTCAAATTCCTCCTGCAGTTGAAGGAGTTGGGCGTTTATCTCTCGCTGGAGAATTTCGGCGCGAGCCACGCGCCCATGAATTACCTCAGCCGTTACCCGCTGGACGAAATGAAAATCGACCGGAGTTTTGTGGCGGACTGCGACAAGAGGCAGAGCGCTTCCCGGCTGGCACGCGCCATTATTGCCATGTCGGAAAGCCTGGAACTGCCCCCGGTGGCAGAGGGTGTCGAGACGGAGGGCGAATTCCGCTTCCTGTCCGACCAGGGCGTCATCAAGATGCGGGGCTACCTGTTCAGCAAACCGGTACCCGCCGAGGAGCTCAAGAGCCTGCTCGCCGTCCCCTGGCATTACATGGAGCAGATTCAGAAAATGGCGATGCTGGCCGAGCTGGCGGCCCCGGGCAACTCCTAGCCACGCCGGCAGTACCTCATTTGGGTAGTCCCCGCGGGCTATCTCCCTACCCCAATGCCTTATTCTAAAACCGTATTCGACCCGCGTGGTCCGGCCCGCCCGCATGGACGCGGCGCCGGCGCGGTCGATGCGCATGAAGAGGGAGAATTGACCATGAAGGGGCCAAGACAACCCGGCGTTACCATCATCCTGGAAGACGCCTACAAGCAGAACACGGTGTATCGGCCGTGGAGGGAATTCGATTCCGAGCCCAGGGACGACGAATCCCCCCGTGCCCGCCCCGAGGGTGTTGCCGACGACCCGCGCCCCGTCCTCGCCGATCGAATCACCGCGACGATCAACACCCGGTAGCACTCACCCGGCCACCCCCTGGAAAAACCGCTCCGGGGCCCCTGCCCCCTGTCTTGAGCGCCACTCTGCAGTTTGGCGGAAAATGTGGCTATTTGGCACGCCTACCGGCGCCATTTGGTGTACTATTTTTTACCTTCTCCCGTTTTCGGGTAGCCTCTAAATAACTACAACACAGAAAGTACCAGAACGCCCCACTGAGCCATGAAAGACTGTCTTGTCGTACTGGGAATGCACCGCAGCGGCACCTCCGCATTTACCGGGATACTGGACATCCTGGGAATCAACCTCGGCACGAAAATGCTGGAGACCCAGTCGGATAATCCCAAGGGGTTCTTCGAGAACAAGTACGTGGTCCAGGCGAATGACTGCATCCTGGAAACGCTGAATACGGCGTGGGACGATACCTTTCCGCTCCCGGCGGACTGGCTCGACCGATTCGAGGGCAGCCAACTGCACCTCGACATCCGGCACTTCCTCGAGACAGACATGGCCGAGGGCCAGCTGTCTGCGCTCAAGGACCCGCGTCTGTCGCGCCTGCTTCCGCTGTGGCTGCCATTGTTTGCCGCCGAGAACGTCAGGCCGCACTTCGCGCTGGTCATCCGCAACCCGCTGGAAATTGCCAGTTCGCTGGCCGACCGGAACGGCTTTTCCACGCAGAAGTCGCTGGTGCTGTGGATGCAGTACATGCTGGATGCCGAGCGGCATACACGCCACCACGCGCGGGGTTTCGTGCGCTACGAAGCGCTGCTTTCGGACCCGGTGGCCAGCGTCGAGCGCGTCTTCCGGGCGACCGGGCTGGACCTGCCCGGGCGCGATAACCCGGACGAGATGGCGGAATTCCTGGACCGGGATATGCGGCATCACGAGGTGACGGACCGGGAACTGGAGGAACGCTGCCCCGCATTCGTCGTCGAGTGCTACCGGCTGCTCTGCCGGATCGCGGACAGCGGCGAGGCGAGTCCGCAGGACATTGCCCGGCTGGACGAACTGGGCGAGATGTTCCGCGACAGCCAGGACCTGTTCTACAACCGGGACGTCCTCAAGCTTCGTGAAGACTTGCTGTACCGGTCTTCACCGGACTGGTATTCGGAGCAGCTCAAGCAGGCCAGGGCACAGTTCGACACCGACAAGGTGTTCCGGGAGTACCGCTACATTGCCAACACGGACGCCCTCTACAAGGAGCGCGAACTGCAGCTCGACGTCACACAGTTCATCGGCACACCTGCCTGGCGCGTCTACAAGAAATACCAGGAGGTCGTGGAAGGGCTCGCCCCTTCCGGTTCCGCCCTGCGGCGCCTTCTGCAGCAGGTCAGGCAGGCTTTCGATGACCTGGCGTCCGCATTGCGCCGGGACACGCCGGACGCTTCTTCCGAACCCGATACCGATGCAAGTGGCAAGGCGGGAAACACGGCGGTCGGCGAGGCGACGTCCCACTGGGAACCGCTCTCGTTTGCGACGACTGACAGCCCCACCGTCAGCATCATTATCCCCGTCTTCAACAACTGGCATTTCACGTACAAGTGCCTGCAGTCCGTGCGTCGCCATACCGCCGGCGAATTCGAGATCATCGTGGTCGATAACCACTCGACTGACGTCACGCCGCGGCTGCTTGAGGACATGTCCGGTATCCGCGTGATTACCAACGAGACCAACGAGGTGTTCGTCAACGCCTGCAACCAGGCCGCGCAACAGGCGCGGGGCGACTACCTGCTGCTGCTCAACAACGACACCGAGGTCACGGAAGGCTGGCTCGACGCCCTGCTGGCGCCCTTCTCGGACGAACGCACCGGGGTCGTCGGCGCCATGCTGGTCTACCCGGACGGCTCGCTGCAGGAAGCCGGCGGCATCATCTGGCGGGACGGCACGGGCTGCAACTACGGGCACGGCGACTCACCGGACCTGCCCCAGTACGGTTACCGCAGGGCTGTGGACTACTGTTCCGGCGCGTGCCTGGTCATACCCCGGGAACTGTGGGACCGCGTCGGCGGCTTCGACCAGCGCTACGCGCCCGCTTATTACGAAGACACGGACCTGTGCTTCTCGGTGCGTGACCTCGGCTATTCGGTCGTCTACCAACCCACCGCGCGCGTCATTCACTACGGCGGCGCCTCCGCCGGCAAGGAAACCGATTCAGGCTACAAGCGCTTCCAGGAAATCAACCGGCACAAGTTCGTGGAGAAGTGGCAGGCCGTGCTGGAGGAGGAGCACGTTCCCAGCTCGGAGGGCACCCGGGAGGCGCGGGAGAAAGGCAAGGAGCGACACATCCTGGTCATCGACCACTACGTGCCGACCTTTGACCGCGACTCCGGCTCCCAGCGCATGATCAGCATGCTCAGGATCCTGGGCGACATGAAGTACAAGGTCTCCTTCTGGCCGGATGACCTCACCTACGACCCGAAATATACGCGGGCCCTGCAGGATGAGGGCGTGGAGACCTGGTACGGCGAGCTGGATTTCGAGGCGTTCATCGACGAACAGGGCGAGACGCTGGATGCGGTCATCATGTCGCGGCCCGCGACGGCGAAAAAGTACCTGCACCTGGTGAAGAAGTACTCCGCCGCCCAGACCATCTTCGACACGGTGGACCTGCATTACCTCAGGGAGCAGCGCCGGCTCGAGCTGGAGGTACAGCAATGGCGCGACCTCGAGTTCTATCTCGCCGAACAAACGGACACCACCTTTGTCGTCAGCCCGACGGAGAAGGAAATTCTCGCGACGGAGAACTTCAGCGACAAGGTTGCCGTGGTATCCAACATCCACGCGCTGGAACCCTGCGAGAAGGGTTTCGAGGAACGGCAGGGCCTGATGTTCATCGGGGGCTTCATCCACCCGCCCAACGAGGAGGGAATCCTCTGGTTTATCGAGTACATCCTGCCGTTGATACGCAAGAAGATCCCGGACATTCACCTCACCATTGTGGGCAGCGAACCCACCGAGCGGCTGCTCGCCATGGCGAGCGACACGATCACCGTCACCGGCTACGTGGAGGATGTCTCGGGCTATTTCCAGGACTCGCGGGTCTTTGTCTCTCCCCTCCTCCACGGCGCCGGCGTCAAGGGCAAGATCGGACAGAGCTTCTCCTACGGCCTGCCGGTCGTGACCACGAGCATCGGGGCCGAGGGCATGCGCCTGACCGACGGGCACAACGCATTGATCACGGACAGCGAAACGGCGTTCGCGGACAGGGTCATCGAGCTGTACACCGACAGGTTCCTGTGGCAGAAGCTATCCACCAACAGCCGCCAGGTGATTCGCGACCAGTTCAGTTTCGAGGCCATCCGCGAGGCCCTCGAGGCGGCACTCTGGAGCAGCCCCGCGGGACGCGGGGAGAAGGCGCCGAACAAGCGCCCGGTGATCACACACTGCCATATCTTCAAGAATGCCGGCACCACACTCGACTGGAGCCTCGAGCGCCAGTTCGGCGCCGGCTTCCTGGATCACCGTGATGACGACAACATGCGGCAGGGCGCGGCCTTCCTGGGCCCCTTCATCAGGAACCACCCCGAATTACAGGCGATTTCCAGCCATCACGTGCAGTTTCCGCTGCCGGCTGTCGACGGGGTCGAGCTGCTGCCGGTGATCGCCCTCAGGCACCCCATCGACCGGGCCCGTTCCGTGTACGAGTTTGAAAGGCGGCAGGAGTCGGATACCCCGGGCGCCATCGCGGCGAAGGAAAAGTCCTTCGCGGATTATGTCCGCTGGCGCCTCGAACCGGGCGTAAGCCCCACCATCCGCAACTTCCATTGCTGCTTCTGCACCAGCCGCTACGAGGGCGAGATCGGGGAACAGGACTACCTGGAAAGCGTGGCGCTGCTCACCGCCACACCGCTGCTGGTCATCGTGGAGCGCTATGACGAGAGCATGCTCCTGCTGGAGCATCACCTCGAACGTTATTTTCCCGGCATCGACCTGTCCTACGTTCGCCAGAACGTCACCGACGGCCGGGAAGGCGCCCTGGAGGAACGCGTGTCGGGGGTATACGACGAACTCGGGGCCGAACTGACCCATGCATTCCGCGAGCAGAATCACTGGGACATGGCCCTCTACGAGGATGCCTGCAATATCTTCAACGAGCGGCTCGGCGCACTGGGCAGGTTAGACCGGTCCCTGGAAGACTTCCGTGCCCGGTGTGATCGGCTGCAGGCAGCCGGGAACTGAGTGGCCCCACACGATTCTCTTGACCGGGGCTCGCTGCTACAATTCGGGAATCAATAACCATAACAGCGAATACCGCCATGCATTGGATGACCCCCCTTCGCACCCTGTTGCAACTGCCCTCCCTCGCCCTCTTGCTCGCCTCGCTGCTGGCCTGCTCCAGCAGCAGCGACAACAATCTCCCGCCTGACTCCGGCAACCCGGATTACCCCGGCTACACGGTGGTGTCCCTCGAGCCGGGCGACGACCTCGAAGAGCGGGCCCAGGAGGCCCTGATCACGGCGGAGCCCAACACCGTCATCCAACTGCCCGCGGGGACCTACGATTTCTCCGGCGAGCTCAGCTCCAGCGTCGACAACATCGTATTGCGGGGCGCCGGCATGGACGCCGCGGACGGCACGGTCCTGCGCTTCGCCAACCAGACCATTGGCGCGCAGGGCATACTGGGAACGGGCAATAATTTCGTTGTCGAGGACCTTGCCGTCGAGGACACGCCCGGCGACGCGATCAAGGTCGAGGGCACCAACGGGGTTACGATCCGCCGGGTACGCGTCGAGTGGACCAATGGTCCCGACGAGAATAACGGCCCTTACGGCCTGTACCCTGTGCAGACCCGCGACGTGCTGATCGAGGACTGCGAGGTACGCGGCGCCAGTGACGCGGGCGTCTACGTGGGACAGTCGGAAAACATCATCGTGCGGCGCAACTACGTCTACGAAAACGTGGCCGGCATCGAGATCGAAAACTCCAAGTTTGCCGACGTGTACGAAAACAATACGACCGGCAACACCGGCGGCATCCTGGTATTCGATCTACCCGGGCCCCCGGTGCAGGGAGGACAGTCGACCCGCGTCTTCAATAACCGCATCGTCGCCAACAACGAGCCGAATTTCGCCCCGGCCGGCAACATCGTGGGCACCGTACCGCCGGGCACCGGCCTGATGATCATGGCCAACGACGACATCGAGGCCTTCGGCAATACCATCGCCGACAATGTGTCGCTGGCCGTGCTCATCGTCAGCTACTACTACGTGGATATCAATGTCAACAAGCCGACTTACGACCCGGTGCCGGAAAAAATCTATGTCCACGACAATGTCATGCGCAATAACGCGACGGACCCCCAGGGCGACACCTCGCTCATTCCCCTCGTGCTGGGCGACGCTGCCGACTCCTTCTACGACAGCTCGGGCGTCGGCACGGACGCGGGCCTGCTGGTCGAATTCCCCGAGGGCCTGGGCGAGAGCCAGGCAATCTGCATCGTCGACAACGAACGGGAACACCTCCTGTCCGGCGCCAACCTCTCCGTGTTGCTGGGTCCCGTACAGGGCGACCCGGCCGTCACCACGGATCCCGAGGCATTCAATTGCCGGCACGCCTCTCTGCCTCCCGTGGTGCTCGACCCCCCGGTGGACCCGGATAACCCGGAGGAGCCACCCATCGATACGGCGGCACTGTGCGGCGCCGGGGGCACGGGCGTCAACACTGACGCCCTGGCGGCGGACTGCCCCAACCTGTCCGATTACCGCCTGTTCGAGGACCCCACCAATCCGCTCTCCAACGCCAACGAAGGCGGGCTGATCTACGACCTGACAACGCCCCTGTTCACCGACTACGCCAACAAGTACCGCTTCGTGTTCCTGCCGGAGGGGACACAGGGCATCTACCGGGACCAGGACGTTTTCGACTTCCCCGTGGGCACGGTGATCACCAAGACCTTCACCATACAGGCCGACCTGCGCGACGACGCCAGCGCACAGGACATTATCGAGACCCGCCTGCTGATACACCGCAAGGAAGGCTGGACTGCGCTGCCCTACATCTGGGACCAGGGAAAGACCGATGCGGTACTGACGGTCACGGGAGGTACGCAGCGGGTCAGCTGGATAGACATCAACGGCGAACAGCAGTCGACCGACTACGTCATACCGAACACCAATAACTGCGCCAACTGCCACGGCGAGGACAACCTGATTCCGATCGGACCCAAGGCGCGGCTCCTGAACAAGGACTTCGACTACGGCAGCGGGACGGCGAACCAGCTCGATCACTGGACCGAACTCGGCATACTGTCGGGCGCTCCGGAGGACAAGAGCACGATCGACACGATACCGCTGGAAGGCGACACCGGCGCAGACCTCGACGACCGTGCCCGGGGCTACATGGATATCAACTGCGCGCACTGTCACCAACTGGAGATCGGCGCCGCCGACACCTCGGGGCTGTTCCTCGAGTATTACCGCCCCTTCGGCACTGAAGTGGGCGAGTGCAAACCACCGGTGGCGGCGGGAGAAGGGTCCGGCGGCCTCGACTACGTGATCGTGCCGGGAGACGCAGCGGCATCGATCATGGACTTCCGCATGGATTCCAATGAACCGGAGGTCCGTATGCCAGAGATCGGCCGCAGCATTATCCACACGGCGGGTGTACAGTTACTCCGCGACTGGATCAACGCAATGGACCCGGTGGACTGCGCTGCGCTCTAGCCGTCCCGACGCTAAAGAGGCGATAACATGGCAACGGAATTCACTGTCGGCAGTTTCTTTGCACGCTGGCTTTTCGCACTGGTGCTGGTCCTCGGCACCTACAACCCGACCGCCTATTCTTTCACCGGCTGGGTGCTCGATGGCGACTCGACCTTTGGGCCGCCCATGGCCCTCGCCGGCGTCGCCCTGCTGATCGCCTGGATCATCTTTCTTCGCGCCACCCTGATGTCCATCGGGGTACTGGGAATCGCGCTCGGGGCCGCACTTTTCGGCTGCCTGATATGGCTGTTGATCGATGTCGGCCTGCTCAGCCTCGATGCCACGGGCGCCATCACCTGGATCGTGCTCGTGGTGCTTTCCCTGATACTGGCCACGGGTATGTCGTGGTCGCATGTCAGGCGGCGCCTGACGGGACAGTTCGATGTCGATGAAGTGGACGACTGACGGGGATCGGCGTTAACGGATCAGGAATTGTCGGGGAACAGTTCCTTGACGTTGGATACGGCGGCGGTCTCCACAGCGGCCGGCTTGCCCTGCCGCTTCCACAGGTAATCGTACTGGACCTCGTGGTCGTCGAAACCGCTGACGGCGGAATTCAACACGCGGCTGATACCCTCGCAATCCAGTGAGTCGCAATGGCGCCTCAGGTTGGCCAGCAGGCGCTCTATCTGGCCGAAGGGCAGGCACTCCTCCTCCGCACGCATGATCATGGGGTGGCCCGTACCCGTGACATTGGTACCCAGCAAGAGCTCCTCGTGCAGCTTTTCACCCGGCCTGAGTCCAATAAACTCGATGTCGATATGCTCGCCAACGTGGGTGTCGTGGCTCATCTCGTAACCGCTGAGCCTGATCATTCGCTTGGCGAGATCCACGATCTTCACCGGCTCGCCCATATCCAGCACGAAGACATCCCCGCCGATACCCATCGCCCCCGCCTGCAGTACGAGCTGGGCGGCCTCGGGAATGCTCATGAAATAGCGCGAGACATCGGGGTGCGTTACCGTCACGGGACCGCCGTCTTCGATCTGCTGCCTGAACAGGGGCACCACGGAACCGGAGGAACCCAGTACGTTGCCGAAGCGCACCATGCAGAATCGTGTCGAGGTCCCCTGCTGGGCGAGACCCTGCAGGAGCATCTCCGCGAAGCGCTTGGAAGCCCCCATGATGTTGGTGGGACGAACCGCCTTGTCCGTGGACACCAGCACGAAGGTTTCGACGCCGGCCTGCCGGGCCGCATTCGCCGCGTACCATGTGCCGAAGACGTTGTTGGCCACGCCCTCGGCGATATTGTATTCCACCATGGGCACATGCTTGTAAGCCGCCGCGTGGTAGACCGTCCCGACTTCAAATATACGGTAGATATTCTCGAGCCGGTTCTGGTCCTGCACGGAGCCCAGCAGCGCCACGAGGTCAACCTCGATCCCCTGGCTGGCCATGGTATCGCGCAGTTCCCGCTCGATGCTGTACAGCGCGTACTCGGAGTTATCCAGCAGGATCAGCTCCTTCGGGTCAGTGCGGATAATCTGGCGGCACAGCTCCGAGCCGATAGACCCGCCGGCCCCTGTTACCATCACGACCTTGTCCGTGATGCAACGCTCCACCAGCTCCGGGTGCGGGGGCACCGGTTCACGGCCGAGCAGGTCGTCGAGATCCACGTCGCGAATCTGGTTGACGCTCGCCTCGCCCGCAACCAGTTCGTTGATGGTGGGCACGGTGCGTACGTAGACGGGCAGGCCGACCAGGGAATTGATAATCTCCTTGCGCCTCTCCGGGGAAGCCGACGGAATGGCCAGCAGCACCTGGGTGATATTGTGCTGCTCGGTCAGCAGCTTCATATCTTCCGGCGGCGCCACCTGCAGGCCGTTGATGATCGAGCGCTGCAGGTAACGATCGTCATCGACAAACACGACGGGGTGGTAGTGTTCACCATGATGAAGCGCATGCAGCAACTGACGTCCCGACTGCCCTGCCCCGTAAATGATGACATTCTCGGACATGGCGCGCAGCTTGGCCTGGTAGTAGGCCCGCACCATGAGCCGGGTGCCGCCGATGCCAAGCAGTAACAGCACCCAGTAGATAAACGGCGTGGACCTTGGCACCTCCGCACGCGCAAAGAAGATCGCCGCGCCCAGTATCAGCGTGGAGTATCCGGCGGCCGTGATAATGGCCCAGATCGCCTGCTGCCCCATGAAGCGGATAACCGCGCGGTAGAGGCCCAGGCGCAGGAAAATGACGGCGCTGATGACGATGGTCACCACGCCGCACGCGTATTCG
>CAJIAY010000462.1_pt1 | contig 13420 bp, 8 predicted proteins | sample 9199221 | NCBI WGS metagenome assembly CAJIAY01 (sample SAMEA7708283, study PRJEB35096) | sediment metagenome | biome: marine neritic benthic zone biome [ENVO:01000025]; feature: sediment [ENVO:00002007]; material: shallow marine sediment [ENVO:03000034] sea grass bed [ENVO_01000059] ...
ACGGCCGTCTCGTAATCCTCGTCGAAAGCGTTATCGACTGACGCTTGAAGCTGCCACGCGGACGCGACCTGCCAGCGCAATACCCAGTCTACCCGGTGGAAGTCGTCCAGCTCTTCGGTCACTTCCTCTCCCGTGTGGCGGGAGGTCGCCCACTGCTCCCCGGTGTACTGGTAATCCAGCGCGGTCGACCAGCCGGCCGCTATACGCCACTGCACGACCATGCCCGCGGTCCACTGCGGGCGGCCCGTCAGCTTGCTATCCTCGTTTTTCACATCGATATCCGTATAGGTGCCCTGGGCACGCAGGCTGAACGCGTCTGTCGCCCGCCAGTCGGCCTGCAACTCGACGCCGCTGGTCTGCACCTTGCTGCGGTTGACGTTGCGGAAACTTTCGTCATCGAAGTCCACGAGGTCCTTGAAGTCGTTATCGAACCACGTGGCGCCGAGGCGCAGCGTATCGATCACCTGCCAGTCCACGCCAAGATCCCAGCTCTCGCCCTGCTCGGGTTCGAGGTCAGGGTTGCCGACCAGCGACTGGCCAAGGGCAAAAAAGCTCGGCAGTTTGTAGGACTCGCCCCAGTTGGCCGTGAGGGAAACCGCGGCGGCAGGCATATACCTCGCACCGGCGCGCCAGGAAGTCTCACTGCTGAAGTCTTCCGGGTCGTCGTAGCGCACGCTGCCCTGCAGCAACAGGTTCGCATATGGGTTGGCAGTGATACCGCTGAAGATACCCGTGGTATCGCGGTCGAGTTCGAAGTCCGTCGGCAACCGGTTCCCGCCGAATTCCAGGTAACCGTCGCTATCGCCGTCTTCCTGTCGGTAATCCACACCGACGCTGACCGCCACCTCCGGGACAACCTGCAGCGAATTGGTCCACTTGAAATAATCCCGGGTGAAATCGGAGTCCGACGCGTTCGGCGGCACCTCGAAAAAAGGCTCGATACCCGGAGACACGAAATCGTCTTCGGCCTTGAAACGGCTGGCGCTGACATCGCTGCGCCAGTCGTCCCACACCTGGAACGCCCAGTCCAGCGACAGCACCTGCTGCGTGTAGTCACTCTTGTCGAGGTCATCATTCAGAGCGAACCTTGGCCCGCCGCTCTGTTCCGGGAAGCTCTCCCTGTCGCCATCGAGGTAGCGGTATCCCAGGTTGAGTTCGTGCGCGTCACGCGGGCGCCAGCCGAGCCGCAGGTTCGCGCTGTCGCTCTCGCGCTCGCTGCCGTCTACCGGTTCGCCGTCATCCCGATGGGCCAGTTCCAGCGTGTAGTTGAAATCTCCCACGACTCCCAGCGCACTGCCGCTATAGTCCCTGTAGTCATCCTCGCCCCACTCGGCGCTGACGGATTGCCGGTGCCCTTGCTCCGGACGGCGCGTGATGATATTGATCACGCCCGCGACCGCATCCGAACCATAGATCGCCGACTGCGCACCGCGCACCACCTCGATGCGGTCGATCAGGTTCGGATTCAGGTTGGCGAAGTCGAAACTGCCGCCGCGGGAATTGGTCGGGTCGTTAACCTCCACACCGTCCACGAGCACCAGCGTGAAATTGGCTTCTCCACCGCGCACGGATACCGCGGTCAGGCCTCCCGGTCCACCCTGCTCCTCCACCAGCAGGCCCGGCAGGGTTTTCAACAGGTCGGCAACCGTCGCCTTGTTCAATGCCGCAATCTGCTCCGCGTCCAGAACGGAGACAGATGAGGTCAGTACGGGCTGGGGTGAGAACGTGCCCGTCACCAGCACGTCTTCAAGTTCCGTTGCGCTGCTCCCGCCGGTCCAGCAGGCAAGCAGGCACCCCGACAAGAGCGCCCGGTGATAGCCGCGCATGATCAACCGCAATTTCCCCGTTACATTTTCCATCCACGTCCCTACCGATTTACCGGTGCTTTGCCGGTAGAATGTACTCGTCATTTTTCTGCTGCCCAGGAGGCCGCTCCGCCCGTCATGCGCTTTACAGCAATCAATACCGTCTTCATGACAGCCTACCTCCTGTCAGCCGCCGTCCAGTTCAACGACCCCGATGCCACTCCCTGGATCATCATCTACCTGCTCGCCGCGGGCATGTGCGCCCTGCAGTTTCGCACAACCAGCCAGCGCCTGCTGCCCCGCCTCCTGCTCGTCGTGAGCCTGCTGTGGGCGGTCGCGCTGCTGCCTGAAGTCGTGGGCCGGACATCGCTCGCGGAAGTCTTCGCCTCCATCAGCATGCAGACCCGGGCGGTCGAGGAGGCCCGGGAGATCGGCGGACTATTGCTGGTCGCCCTGTGGGCGGGCGTACTCGGATTTCGACGCGTTGCCACCTGACAGCTCCGGGATCACGTCACTCCTTGCGTTCGACCCGGATTTCCTCACCCTTGCGATGCAGGATCAGTGAGTTCACCGCCCCCCCTTCCTCGACGACAAACTCGATCTCGACGTCTTCTCCCCCCGCGGCAGCCCTGAAAGTGGTGGGCGTCAACTCATCCATGATGCCGCTGCCGTACATCGGCACGGACAGGTGCAGCCCATCCGGTTTTGCGGTAACCGTGAAGGTGACGAAGCTGACGCCGAACTTACCCTCGAATCGTTTGAAGCCGCGATCGTACGGCACTGCCTTCAGTTCCGGGGCTGTCCAGGGCTGTTCCCTGTCCGCGCTGTCTGCCCGGATGGCACTGACGGTTTGAACACTGACCGGGTTGGCTTTATTGCCCCAACTGCGACGCATGTAGGTCATCAAACCGGCCAGAGTCATGTCGTCGAGCTCTGCGAGGTGCCCGTGTGGCGGCATGACGCCGTCGAAGGACTGCCCCGCCGCCTCGACAGGCCCCGTCATGCCCTGCAGGATAATCCGCGCCAGCCACTCCGGCGGGCCGGTCACCCATTCCGCTCCCGCGAGAGGCGGCGCAAGACCCGCGATGCCCTCGCCGGATTCGCCGTGGCAGGCGGCACAGGCCGGGTAGAACGCCTCGCCCTGCGCCACCGCCGCCAACTGGGACGGGCTGAGCGGCTTGATGCCCAGCGCGATCTCGTCACCGGGCCAGGTAAAGGCGACCCGCGCAGCCAGGCGAGCGGTCCAGAGCGGGCTGTCCTCGCCAATGCTGCCGTCGGCGAAGATCGGGGGCGGACCGTCGAGGTGCGCAGGCACGAAGCCTTTCGTCCGGGAAACCCGCTGGACACCCTGGAGCAGCGCCACCTGCTGCCAGGCGATATCGCCCCGCGACTCGATCAGTGCGAGCAACTCGAGCAGCTCCGGGTTCGCGCTATGCGGGTCGATCAGGTCTTGACGCAGACTGCGGTAAGCGCTTTCGGCCAGGGCTTTCAGCAGTGCCTTGGCAGGCGCGCTCGCCTGGTCCGGTTGCCCGGTGTCGAAATACTCCTCGAGGAACGCAAGCTCCTGTCCTGATACCGCCCGCACCACCGCCTGTCGCACATAGGGGCTTGCGAGTTGCGCGGTAGTGATTGCGCCCAGTGCCGAGCGTACGGCCGGATCGCCCGAATGATCGCCCAGCGCGAAGGCCAGCTGCATGGCGAGTGGCTCCGGGGCGTCCTCAAGGGCCTGGTGCAGGGCCAGCATATCGGCCGCGCCGAGTTGACCGCGCCCGGCACGCAGGGCCTGCAGCTGCCGGTGCGGATCTCCGGAAGTTACCAGCTCCATCACGAGGTCACGCTCCAGTTCGCCCCTGCCCTCGAGGGTCCATATGGCGTGTAGCGCCGCGATGGAATCCTCCCCGGCGGCGATGTCCGCCAACGCGGGGGCGTGGTCACCGACGCGATCGAGCAACAGGCGCTGGGCCGTGTCCCGCACCCAGCCGTTGGGATGCTGCAGCGCGGTCACCAGTTCCGCGCCGCCGGCGCTGCCGAGGTCCGGAAATTCACGCCCTGCACTGCCCCCGGTATGCCGCACGCGCCAGATGCGCCCCAGGCCAATCGGACCCTCGAGTCCGCGCTGGAATACCTGCTCGCGCAACTCGTCCGTCATGAAGTGATCGTCCTGGATGATGCCGCGGTACATGTCGATGACTTACAGCGCCCCGTCCGGGCAGTTCATGGCATCCACCGGCCGGAAACGTTCGTCGGCAGAGCCGAGGAAATCGCGTTCGCCCCAGCGTTCGTCCTCGTATAACTGCTGGGTGGCCTCCAGCGCGATGCCGTCCTCGCGCAGGGCAAACTGTGCCACCACGTTGCCGGCGGACTCGGGCACGAAGACATTGCCGCGGTACTGCGCCGGGAACTGGTCGCCGCGATAGGCCACCAGGCCGCTGACGCCCGTCGTGTCGTTGAGGCGTCCATCTTCGCGCAGGGTGTTCTCTAGGTAGGCACGGTTCACGCCGGGATTGACGCGCACCGAAAACACTTTCGCCGGGCTGGTGAGGTTAACGCCCAGGCCCTTGTACTGCCCCTTTCGCCCGGGCTGCACCAGGTCCTCGCCCGCGAACAGGTCCGCCTGCACCCAGGTCGAGTTGTGGTTGTACAGCAGGCGTCCCACGTCATCCCGGGTAATGCCCCACTGGCCCCGCGCGGGCCCTACACGCTCGAGCAGTTCACCGTCCTTGATGCGCAGGCTGCGGCGCGACTTCGAGTTGTAGAGCCAGTTGTCCAGGCCCTGGCGCAAGCCGTTCTCCATGTGCTCCACGTTACTTTCCACGTCGACCGCATAGTCGCCGATGCGGCGCTTGTTCTCGCACAGTGCATCCCGTGTCGGCAGCTCGCACAACCACAGGTTCGGCGGCTCGCCGATCAGGACCCCCTCGTTGACCACCGCCACGGCGCGGGCGCTCACCAGTTCCCCGAGAAAAACCTCGCTGGTATCCATGCGGCCGTCGCCGTCGGTGTCCTCCAGTCGCACCACCTGTCCCACCGGGGCATCCCCGTCGGAGCCGTAGGCATCGCGCATGTAGCCGCGCAGTTCCACCACGTAAAGCCGGCCAAACTCGTCCCAGGACATGGCCACCGGTTCCGCGACCAGCGGCTCCGCGGCGACCAGTTCGATCTCGAACCCCGGCGCAATGCTGAAGGCGGACAGGGCCTCTTGTGGCGACAGGACCGGGGCGGGTTCGGTGTCCAGGGTCTGGTAAAACAGCGGCTGCGCACTCTTTTCCTTCAGTGTGTACCAGTTGAATCCGGCGACCCGGAAATCGTCGCCGCAGCGCGCGGGTTGTATGCGCAACCGGCCGCGCTCGGGCAGGCCGGCATTGTCCAGCCGCAGTGCATCCATCTCGCCGACGGTCAGCGTGACCGACCCGCCGACGGCGATACCGGTGAATTGGTGCTGCCCCGCCTTGTCGAGGGCTACCGGCTTCATCTGCGTCTCGCCGGATGCCGTGACCACTCGCGCCTCCGCCCGGTCGGCAAAAATCTTCACCTCGGCGAACTGCTCGCCCCGGCCTTCCCCATCCGGCCGATCGCGCAGCCGGATGACAGTGGGGCTGTCGCACGCCGGCACCGTCATCTGCACCATGGCATCGCTGAACTGCCGGCGGGAATCGAGAAAGCCCGCGTCGTCGGCGAACTGCGCAGCAAACGCATCGGCGTCAAATTCCAGTGCTACGAGCGCCCCGGTGCGCCACTCGGCCTCCGAGACGAGGCTCTCACCCTCGAAGCGGAGCGGCTGCAATTCCCTCAGCCGAATGTGGCGCCAGCGCATCACACCGGCCTTCCCGGAATGGACCTGCAGCGCGATAAAGCCTCGCGCATCGAGGCCATCAAACACCTCCACGGCGGGTACGCCGTTTATCCAGGTCTTGAGTCGGGTACCCCGGGCCTCGATTTCGATATCGTTCCAGTCATCGAGACGGATGGCGTCGCGCACCTCGGGTTTGTCCTCGAGGTTGGCCAGCCAGCCGCGCCTGGCCTCGTCGTAGATACCGGCGCTCCATGCCCGCTCCGACGGATCGAGCTCATACTGGTAGCCATACACGCGTCCATCACCGCCGCGCTGGCTGGCTCGGAACTGTACGCCCGAATTCCCGAACTCATCCCAGCGCATCTGCATCTTCAGGGAGAAGTCGCCGAACGTCTCCTCGGTACGCAGGAAAGTATTTTCACCCGGCCCGTGCCGGCCGACGATGGATTCCCCCTCGGCGTCGAAGGTGGCCTGCCCGCCGACCACCCGCCATCCGTCGAGGGATTCGCCGTCGTACAGCAGGCGGTAGCCCTCCTCCAGTTCGAAGACATCGTCACTAGGTGGCAGCGTTTGCCAGTAGAAGAACCCGCCGATGGCGAGCAGGAGGAGTAACAGGACAATTTTTTTCATAGGGAAAAACGCCGGCCGCGTACCCGCCGGCGTGCCGGCCCCGTCTTACAGTGTCACGCCTAGAAACCCTCGACCTGATGTACCTGCTTCCAGATCAACCCGGGGAAGAGACGCCGCATAAAGACGCCTATTTTCGCATCCCGGGTGGGATAAACAAAGAATTTTCCCTTGTCCAGGCATGCCTCGATGGCATCGATGACCACTTTCGGCTCCAAAGGCTCGCCCGCGTTGTCGAGCATCTTCGGCCAGGCAGTATCCTTGCCCTGTTGCAGCAGGGGCGTCGCCACCGCCGGGGGGCAGACGCAGGCGAAACGGATGCCGGAGTCGCGGTTCTCGTGGTACAGGGTCTCGGTGAACGCGCGCACGGCGAACTTGGTCGCCGTGTAGGCGCCTGTCTTCAACATGGGAATGATCCCCGCCATCGAGGCAAAGCTGACGAAATCGCCCTTGCCCCGTTGCAGCATCCCTGGCAGCACCGCCTGGGTGATGTTCACGAGCCCGCCGTAATTGATCGCCATCTGCTTGTGAATGATGGCGTTGTCCTGCTCGACCAGCTTGCCGAACGGCATGATAGCCGCGCAGTTGTACAGGCGGTCGATGGGGCCGCACTTCTCCTCCACTTCGCGTACCGCGGCCTGCACGGCGGCAAAATCCGTGATGTCCACGGTCCAGCTGTGCACCGTGTCGAATGATTCGGCGGTCTCGGCCATACCGGCGGTATTCACATCCAGCAGCGCCACAGTGTCTCCCCGGGCTGCAAACCGCCGCGCCGCCTCCCGACCCATGCCGCTGCCGCCCCCGGTGATAAGTACAACACTACTGACGTTGGACATCCTGCCTCGTTCTCCATCGTGACCCGTAAGGAAGGCGGAGTATAGCGGTTTGGCGCCCGGGGCCGCGGCCGGCGACCCCGATTCCGGTAACTGGTTCAATAGAGTGTCCGGTCAGCCGGTCGGCGTGTACCAGATCGGCGAGGACCACGCCCGCTCCTGTATGACCGGCCGGTGCTCCGCCGAGCAGCAGCCCTCATAGCCCTCACTGATTGTGTCCGGCCGCGCGCAATCGACACCCGCCGCAATACAGAGGCGCTGGCTCCAGCGACAGGTCGGGTTTTCCACCACCCGGGAGTAATAAAAGGCGGGCAGCGCGGGATCAAAATTCTCGTCCACCCAGACGGCGCAGAGGTCCGCGTGCCCTGGCCCGCTGGTCTTGCAGGTCCCGGTATCGACGGCCGCACCATTGTCGGCCTCGCCCGCCACGTCCAACACCTGTTCATGTCGTTTACCCTCTGCGTCGATCCAGCCCTTGATCACCTGGATGCGTTGTAAGGGGGTACCGGGCTCTCCCGCGGTGCCCGTATCCTGGCTGGCGGCCACCAGGAACGCGGGGCGCGGTCCGGACCCGGCCGGGGCGGTCAGCACCGAACCCATCGGCACGCCCTGGGCGTAAGCCCGCTCGATACGGTCCGGCGCATCGCACAGCCCGGCGGGATAATCCCAGCCGGCAAAAAAACGGCTCACGATGCGCGGCCCGCTCGTGCCGTAGGCCTCCCTGCGTCGCATCGCGTCAAACAACGCATCACGACTGTTCTCCCTCGCCCACAACACCGCGAGCCCGCCGGGGTTGTAGAGCAGTTTGTCAGGGAGGCCCGTCGGCACCTCTTCCGCTGCCGGCGTACCGGCGCCTCCGTGACCAAGGTATCCCTCTTCTTCGGCCGCACCCGGTGTGCCGAGGTGCGTATCCGTGCTGGCAATATGGCCGAACCGGTAGGGGTTCACACCGATCCCGCGCTCCAGGGCGAGGCCGTCGGCCAGCGCCCTGCGCACGAAACCCGTATCGGGACGCGGCGGGTTGTTCCGTCCCGCGATGTTGTCCTCCGCCAGCTGCTCGAACGCACACAACTCGTCCTCGGTCGTACCGGCCTCGAAGTAGCACTCGGAGGCACCCTTGTGTTGCATGATCTCCACCAGGGGTTCGAAGCGGGCGCGCGTCGCCGCGTACTCCCTGTCGATGGGCTTGCCGTCATCCGTCAGGCCGCTGAACATGAACCCGGCGCTCATGTTGGAGTTGTGCGGAATAACCAGCGAGTCGCAGTGACTGTCCTCGGCGTTACAGGTGTCATCGAGGGCGGTCCAGAGCGCGGACGCCGTCGGGTAATGAATGAAACTCGCGGGCAGGCGCGGCACCTCGGCGTTGCGAAACACCACGTTGCGATGCAGGTTGCCGCCGGTCAATCCGTTGAGCGCTGTCCACTCATAACCCATGAACGTGGTGAATGTGCAGGCGGGGCTGCGATCGTAATAGCGCTCCGCCGCGGCCTGCATCTCCCGCCAGGGTGCGGCCGCCGCCTCGTGACACAGTTCGTCATCGTCGCCGCACAGGCCCATGTGTGAACCGCGCAGGGAGGCCATCGCGTTGAACATGTAGTAGGCAGCCCGAGGCAGGTTGCGGTACACCGTGCACTCCCAGTCATCGTATCCCTCCACACCCGGCGTGTTGCACATGTGCACCTCGCCGATCAGTTCGGCGTGGTCCGACACCATCGCGAAGTCGAGAGGCCGCGCCAGCTGCAGGGAGCGCAGCGCCTTCCCCTTGGCTGTCCAGGGCTGGATGCCGATGCGCTCGCCCATGGCAAACCGGTACGCCTCCGCCGGCGTGGTACGCGTACCCTGCGTGCTGGCATCCAGCGAATAACGCGTATGCACATGCAGGTCGCCGAAATACGGACGCTTGGTCGGGTAGACGTTAGCGCAGGGGGCGCGCTTCTCCGAGTAGGCAATTTCGTCCTGGCCGGACAGGCGGCCGCTGCTTACCGCCAGCGCAAGGGCGCAGCCCGCGACAGCAGCCCGGTGCAAGAGCGCGCGCCTAGGGTTCACTGACAATCTCACTCTCCTCCCAGCCGTAGCGCACCGCCCTCGCATCAACGGTTTGCGCGGCCGATATCTCGAAGGGCGCAACATACAGCTCCCAGTCACCGCCGTCCACGCGATACTCAAGCGAGTGCCCCGGCGCAGCCGGATGCAGCGTGACCCTGCCCCGGCTTATCGACAGGAACGGAGGTGGTGTAACCCCGCGCTCTCCACCGGGCTCGAACCGGGCAACCATGTCGTCCTCGCTCTCGTCACTGTCACCCACGCGGGACTGCCAGTCGTCCATCTCCTTGCGCATACGCTCAAGCACCGCGGCATAGTCGGTATCCTTACTCACGTCGTTGATTTCCCAGGGGTCTCGCCCGAGATCGAACAGGCGCTCCGCACCGGGGGCCTCGAACCATTGGCGCTGCGCCGCGTCGAGCTCGCCCGCCATATACAGGGCGCGCATCTCCCGCACCATGTCCGCGTTGTCACGAAACTTGAGTGCGTGACCGCCCGGCTGCTCCGGGTGCCAGCTGCGCACGTACTTATACTGCCTGTCGCGCACCGCCCGCTGCCTGTCCGGGACCTCATCGATGCGATCGCGGGAGGCGTACACGTAGTTGCGGACAGCCGCGCCTGTGAAATCGCGTCCATGCATGTATCCCGGCACGGCAACACCGGCCAGGGACAGGAGCGTGGGGCCAAGATCGACAAAACTGATCAGCCGCGCGTCCACCTGCCCGGGAGCGACACCGTCGGGGCGATACGCCTCCGGCCAGCGAATGATCATCGGCACCTTGATACCCGAGTCGAACAGTTCGCGCTTGGCTCTCGGCAACCCGTCCCCGTGATCGGTGGTCCAGATCACGATCGTGGACTCGGCGAGGCCGTCCGCCTCGAGCTGCGCAAGGACGGCGCCCACCTCACCATCCATGTGAGCGATGTTGTTGTAGTGGCGGGCGACATCGCCGCGCACCGTCGGTGTGTCCGGGTAGTAGGGCGGCAGGATCACGTCCGCGGGGTCCACCACTTCCTCGACCGGCTGCTCCAGTCGCCACCAGCGCATTACCTGCATCACGAAGTGGATCGGGCTCTGTGGCCAGTTGCCCAAAGGGCGGAACACACCGCTCTCGTGGGTCACACCGAAGCTGATGAAGCCGAAGAAGGGCTGGCCGGCCGGCCGCCTGCGCCAGTCCTGCGCCTCCGCCCAGTCCCGGTCCCATATGGAGGGGGGACCACTTCCCGCCAGGGTGCCGCTGAACTGGTAGTCGAGCTTGCTGTCGGTGTAGGTGTAGTAGCCCGCCGCACGCAGCAATTCCGGATAGGCTTTTACCTCCTCGGGCGGCACCGAGAAATAACCCCCCGCCGGCCGCGTGCTGCTGCGCATGTGCTGTGTGCCGGTAGCGACCTGGTGCATGCCGAGAATATGCGCCGCCCGGCTGGGCGCGCAGACGCCGGCCGTGGTGAACGTATTCGTGTAGCGTACGCCTTCGGCGGCAAGCGCATCGAGGTTGGGCGTCACCGCCACCGTATCACCGAAGGCGCCCACTCGCGGACTCATGTCCTCCGCCATCAGCAGCAGGATATTCGGCCGGTCTGCCGCTGTCGCGGATGACGAGCACAACAGCGCGAGCAGGACTTGTCCCAACAGCAACGGAATTCGTCTTTTTGGCTCTTCCCCGGTCATGACCACGCAGGGTAGAGATTACGGGATTGGCGTGCAAACAATATATCTTCCAACGGCGAATCAGTTCAGTTCGCAGCGCCTGAATGCGGGAAGGGAACGGGGTAAGGTGTCGAGGTGCCCATTGCTGGGACCCGCCAAAAAGCGCACGTCCATGTGCAGGCTCGACTGGCGACATCCATGGCGCCAGACGGTCCCATCAACGGGCACCTCGACACCTTACCCCGGCACCAGTCTCCGCAATATGAGCCTACAGACACGGTTGGTAAGACAAAAACCCGCAACACTTCCTGATATAGTGACCGCTGGTCCCGATTCTGGATTGCAAGATGGCCAAGGAGTACTGGTATTTCGTCAGCGGTGTGCTGGTAGTACTGCTACCGCTGCTGGTACTGGTTGCGGTCAAGAAACTGAACCTGCTCGACACGCGGCCTGACCAGACGATCGTCTACGGGCAAAACGGTGAACAGCCACTGGAACTGCACGCCTTCATGGCGAAAAATGCGGAAGGCGAAGGTTCGGTACCCGCCCTGCTCCTGTTCCACGGCGGACGCTGGCTCTACGGCGGACCGCGCGATCTCTACCCGCAGTGCCAATTCTTCGCCGGGCAGGGGATCAGCTGCTTCTCCGCACAGTACCGCCTGGGGAGAATGAACCTGCCGGAAGTCCGCGGCGCGGTCAGCGACGCGCGTGCCGCGCTGGACTACCTTGTCGAACATGCGGGCGAACTCGGGATAGATCCGGAAAGAATCGCGGTGGGCGGCGGTTCCTCCGGCGGCCACCTGGCGGCCGCCCTCGGGTCAGGCCTTCCGCGTACGGCAACAGCTGCGCGACGTCCCGCGGCCCTGGTCCTTTACAACCCCATGCTCGACCTGTCGCCCGGCACGCCGGACCATCACCTCGTCAAGGACCACTGGCGCGAGGTCTCCCCATACCACCATGTCGACCGGGGCGTGCCGCCGTCCCTGGTACTGGTCGGATCGCGCGACCCGGAAGTACCCGTGGCAACGGTGGAAGCCTACTGCGAGGCGTTAGAGGCCGCGGGCGGCAATTGCGACATCGCCCTGTATGAAGGCGAAAGTCACGGCTTCTTCAATAAGCCGGGCATGCGCGATGCCACCAACCAGCGCATTCTCAAGTTTTTAGCGAGCCTGTTTTACCCCGGCCGTTGAGTCGTCGTCGGCGAGGTCCGCGGCCACCATGTCAGCCACGTTGAAAGCGGAATCCACCGCCTGGTGCGTGCCCGCACCGCGCCCGCCGGCGTCACAGCCGACGATATAGAGCCCGGGCAGGGGCGTCCGGGCATCGGGTTTACTCCTGCCGCACTGTCCCACGACCTGTGCGAGTCCCACCGCCTCACCGCCGCAGCCCGGGACGGCGACGTCGCGGCTCATGCTGGAGATCTGCTTCGCGCCGTAAGGTTCCTTGCGCAGGACATGGTGCTTCAGATCCGGCCACAGTTCATCGATCACCGCGTCACAGCGCGCGAGGACCTCGTCCACCACCGATGACTCGGTGTCGGCCGGCATGAACAGCTGGCAGTTCGCCAGCTGGTGCCCGGGATGATCGGACAGGCCGGGATCGAACTCCGAGGGTACGTCGATGGCAATCAGGGGCACGTTCGGCCACCTGCCCTGCAGCATGTCCTGGTAGCGCTGCTCGTCGAGCCAGCTCTCGTCGGAGAACACCGGGATCAGGGCCGCGTCGAATACGCGCTTGTCCAGCACGTAACGGTAGCCGCAGATGGCCCAGCTGGGCTCCAGCGCGGAAATTCGTTCGACGTACTCCGGCGGAAAACATTCAGGCTCCGCGAGCTGCAACACCGTCGGCTGGATGCCCGCATTGGAGACCACCACGCGGGCGCGGATATCGCGGCCCTCGACACGCACGCCCACCGCGCGCCCTCCCTCGACGAGGATTTCCTGCACCCGCGTCTTGGTCAGGTACAACCCGCCCTGCTCCTGAACGTATTCCGCACAGACCTCCGCCACGCGGCCATAACCACCGACGTGAAACCGCCCTGCGCCACCGAGCACCTGGTCCCGCAGCGTCCAGATCATCTCGGAAGCCGGCAGGCGGTCCACCGCCACGACAAACAGCGTATTCAGATTCATGCAGATCTGGCTCACCAACGGCGTCGCCAGGTTGAACTGCTGCATCCACTCGTAGGCGCCCACCTCGTCCAGCGCGTCTATGTCCTCGTCCGCCAGCGCCAGGATCTCGCCGTAAAAGGCGGCGAGTGCCTCGAGGTCCTCGTCGGTAACACCGAGGGTGTTTTTCATGGCGGTCATTTCCTCGTCCGACCCGGTTGCCAGCAGCGGGCTGTAGCTGATCTTCCACTGGCCATTTCGATTCAGGTAACGAATCGAGGCGGCATTACCCTCGGGAATCACGAAGGGCGCACGCTCCGCGATGCCGAGGGTATCGACGAGTTCGTGGAAGCGGGAATTGTAGGCGGGAATTCCGACCGCGCCGAACATCTCGAAGCGATAGCCCTTGCGTTCGGTGGTCTGCGTCTTGCCGCCGGCCCTTGCCGTCTTCTCCACCAGTGCCACTTTCAATCCCTGCTTTGCCAGCAGCGCGGCGACCGGCGCGCCACCGTACCCCGCGCCAATGACACACACGTCGTACTCTTGCACTCTTTGCTCCTGTC
>CAJIAY010000081.1_pt1 | contig 13401 bp, 10 predicted proteins | sample 9199221 | NCBI WGS metagenome assembly CAJIAY01 (sample SAMEA7708283, study PRJEB35096) | sediment metagenome | biome: marine neritic benthic zone biome [ENVO:01000025]; feature: sediment [ENVO:00002007]; material: shallow marine sediment [ENVO:03000034] sea grass bed [ENVO_01000059] ...
CCTTCGATACCTTTCGATTCCTCTGTTCGCACTGCTGGTTGCCTGCGGCGGCGGTGGGGGAGGCGGTGGTGGCGGCGTCGCTGCACTCGATACCAATACGCAGGACGACCAGCCCTCCACCGCGCAGCAGCTCGATTACAACGCGGACATCGCGCCTATCCTCCAGGCCAAGTGCACCGGCTGCCACAATTCCGGCGACAACCCGCTCGCGCCGTTTTCGCTGGAGGGCGAAGCCATCGCGTCGTCGTTCAAGTCGGCGATTCACTTCACCGTCGAGAGCGGCGCCATGCCGCCGCCCGGAACGCCGCAACTGACGCGCACCGAGTATGCCAAGCTGGTGGCCTGGGCAACGGGTGCGCCGTACAACCCGACATCGGAAACACAGCGCGTGCCGTTGGTCGAGGTGCTCGCCTGGGACGTGCAGCCGAAGAATCGCGACGTCTTCATCGATCGCCGTCCGGACGAGGTGGACTGCCCGCGCGGTACCGGCTGGCTGGTGGAGGACGATGTGCTGGAGGTGCGCACCGAGTTCTGTAACTACCTGTCACTGTCACAGCAGAGCCTGCTGTCGCTGGACGCGGGCACCCAGCTTGAGATGGTGCTGAGCCATAGCGGACTGAATTTCAATGCGCCGTCCAGCGCTCACATTGCGGTGTCTATCGGCGGCAACACGATCTGGGAAACGAATATTGCCATCCCCAGCGACAGCAACATCCTGAAGGAAACGCTGACGCTGCCGGTGGCCGTTAGCGCGGGCGACTCCATCGAGTTTCACCTGCAGAACCACGGTGCCAACGCGTATACCTTCCATTCGCTGGAAGCGCTGGTCTCCAGCGACGAGGAACTGACCTACTGCCCGACCTACGACAGCACCTTCGACGCCATCCAGGCCGTGGTGTTCGAGCAGGCGGGCTGTGCCAACTCCCTGTGCCACGGCGACGCCGCGTCGGGCGGCCTCGACCTGTCTCCCACGGTGGCCTGGGAGAACCTCGTCGCGGTGCAGGCGACGGGCTCCTCCCTGCTGCTGGTGGATCCGCGCAAGCCCGCGCAGAGTTACCTGTATCACAAGCTCTCCGCCAAGACCTTCCCCGGCAGTTACGACATCGCCGGCGCGCCCATGCCGAGTGCGGGCGGCGCCATCTCCGCGGGGCAGCTCGAGGCGCTGCGGCTGTGGATAGAAGCCGGCGCGCCGAAGCAGGGTTCCGTCGGCGATACCCTCGGCCGGGGAGAGGACGAACTGGAACGGCTGCTCGGCGTCTGCCTGCCGGAGGCCGAGGCGGTCAACACCACGCCGCTGCCGCCGCCCGCGCGGGAGAAAGGCGTACAGATGGCGATGCCGCCCCACGAGGTGCTGGCCGAGGACGAGCGTGAAATCTGCTTTGCCGTGTACGAGGATTTCCGCGACCAGATACCGGCGGAATACCTGGACGAGACCGGCGACTACTTCTACGTCAAGAAAGGCGAGACGCGCGAGGACGCCTTCACGCACCACAACCTCATCTACCAGGCGCGCGTCGGCGTGCAGGACATCCACCACCCGAGTTTCGGCGACTGGACCTGTATCGGAGGTGAGCGGGACGGTGAACTGTGCGAGCCCACCGATCTCGAGTCCTGCGGTACCGGCAAGTGCCGCAGCAAGATCGAGAACAGCGTCGCGTGCCGCGGGTATGGCCCGCCGGCGGATGGTGGCGGCGCCATCCTCGGCCTGAGCGGGGGCCCCAACCGGGAGGGCTTCTACGGCCAGTACCCGGCCCACGGCATTTTTTACTGGAACTCCCACGCGTTCAACCTGACCACGGAAGACGGCATACACCACGTGTGGCGCAACCTGTATTTCGCGGACGACCGCCGCTTCCGCGCCGAGCGCATCAACGAGATCACCAGCATTGCCGCCGCGACGGGGACGCGACCCTTCGACAAGAAGACCGTCTGCCGTGACTATGTCTTCGACCAGGGCGACGGCCTGTTGTCGCTGAGTTCGCACACGCACAAGCGCGGCGAGCGCTTCTTCATGATGCTGGGCGAGGAACTCATCTACGAAACCTTCACCTACGACGAGCCGCTCAACAAGGTGTTCGACCCGGCCCTCGTTTTTAGCAGCGACGACCCGGCGGAGCGGACGATGACCTACTGCGCCACCTATAACAACGGCGTCAGCGCGGACGGCTCGCCCAACGTGGAGACGGTCACGCGCCTGTCGCGCCGGCCGGAGAACGCGTCCGGCTGCCGGCCGACGGCCTGTGTCGCCGGCAATGTCGGCGCGCCCTGTGCCGGCGCCGACGACGATGCGGCCTGCGACTCCTCGCCCGGCGCGGGGGACGGCTGGTGCGACGCCTGTATCATCATGCCCGGCGTGTCCAGCGACGACGAGATGTTCCTCGCCCTGGGGTCCAAGCTGCCCAACCACGACGCGTTGATGAATTCGCAGGGCGAGGACGAGCCGGCGGCGGAGGCGGAGGCGGAGGACTAGCTTATCCTGCAGGTGGAGTGAGCGGACCCGGCAGTCAACCCCGGTGGCAGTACGCGGCCCGGGCGGGCCGCACAACCCCCGTGGCGGTGGAAAAACTGCGACGCCCGTCATAGTATTGGGTCCGGGTTATAATCTCTGTTTTATCAGTGGGTTACATTTATAAGAATAATGGGGTCCGGGATGGCCGATCAGCCGCCGCGACCTGACGGGAAAGTTCTATCGCTATGAACAACGTGCAAAAAGCCGCCCTGGTGTACCTGCTGGCAATGGTCGTATTTTTCTATGGTTATGCCGTGTCCCGTTTCAAGGTCTTCCCCCACGCGTACCTCGAATCCGCGGTGAAGGAGATCGAGGCCTTCGTCGCGGGGGACGCGCACGAAAAGTCCTCCGTGATCGAGAAACTCCAGAACGACGCCGGGTTCGCGCCGTTGCGATTCACCTACGGGGTGCACGAAGACCTGTATGCGAACCACGTTCCCCTCGAGACGCCCGGGCTGAAGGACCGGCGCGACCGGCCCCTGGTCTTTATCGACGAGGCGCATACCGAGGGTTACCGCGTCATCGTCGGGTCGATGGATTTCGAGGAGGCCTTCTGGGGCGCGCTGCTGATCGGCCCGGGAGGTGACGTGATCCATCGCTGGACCCTGTCGACCGAGCACCTGCCGCAGAACAAGGACCCGGACCTGCTGAAGGTGCTCTACGGGGTGCATGTCGGCAGTGACGGCTCCATGACGTTCTCGATGCAGGAGTCGGCCGGGGGCATCGTCAAGGTCGACGCCTGCAGCAATGAAATATGGAACCTGCCGGGCGAATTCCATCACACGGTGTCGAGCGACGGGGAGGGCGCCTACTGGTCATTTGTCGGCAGCCAGTACACGCTGGACCAGGACATGGTGAAGATCTCCGCGGAGACCGGTGAGATCCTGCACCGCATCGACATGACCGAGGTCCGCGCGGCGAACCCGCACATCCACATCTGGGACCTGACGCTCCCCGTGTACGACCCGAAGCCCGAGCGCCGTTACAGGACGGGCAACCTGACCCACGGCAACGACATCGACCCGCTGGGCCAGGACGTCGCCGCGAGCTTCGAGCAGTTCGAGGTCGGGGACCTGCTGGTCAGCTACGCGACCACCAACCTCGTGTTCATACTCGACCCGGACACGCTCAAGGTGAAATGGTGGCGGATCGGGCTCTCGGACTACCACCACGACCCGGACTGGGAGAGCGACGGTCGTATTACTATCTATAGCAACGAGCGGCGGCGGGAAGAGAATTTCTCCCGGATTGTCTATATCGACCCCGTCACTTTTGAGGATGGCGTCACATTTGACGGCGCTGCGATCCGGTTCAGGTCCCCGGCGAACGGCATGCACCAGCGTACGGGGTATAATACCCGCATGATCACCAGCGCGAACCAGGGCTGGGCGTTTGAAGTTGACGATGCGGGTGAAACGGTGTTTTCCTTCATTAATTCCTACAGCAGGGACGACAACAAGACCCTGTTCATATCGGACGCCCTGCGCCTGATGCCGGAGTATTTCGACGGGAAGCCCTGGGAAGCCTGTACGGACAATAATTGACGCGGGGGCGTCGCAGCCCGGCGGTATTTGAGCGAGTGTATGACATGAACAAGCTGTTTAACGGAACAACCTGCCTGGCGGCCATCCTGCTGCTGGCCACGCTGCCCGCCGAGGCCTACATCGGCCCCGGGCTCGGTGCCGGCACCCTCGGCGTGATCCTCGGCCTGCTGGGTTCCATCCTGATCGCGCTGTTCGCCTTCTTCTGGTACCCGATCAAGCGGACGTTCAAGAAGTGGACCTCGTCCGGCGACGATGTCCTGGAGGAGGAGGACGACGAGGGCGACATGGAGGACGCCAAAGAGGGGTCCTGATGGCGGTTTACCTGGCGTCGGTAGTGATCTGCATCTGCGGTGTCGAGCTATTGATCAGGGCGCCCCTGTATGACTCGCTCCAAAGTCTCCTGCATTACGCACGCAAGTCCAGCCAGGTGATCGCGTCGAGCCGCATCTCCGATCACTGGAAGGAAAAGGTGCTCCCCACCTACTCGCTGAAAGTCTTCCAGGGCACGCTCAAGCTGTTCGCCATCTTCGTGGTCGTCTTCGGCCTGCTGTTCGTCCTGTCGCTCGGGCTGGACTTCCTGTTCCTCAGCGGGGAAACCACGCTGGGTTTCCTCGCCACCTGGCAGGGCATCCTGTTCGCGACGGTCTTCTCGATCCTCTATTACTATGCCCGACGACGCCTCCTCAGCCAGTAGCCCGGACAGTAACTACGGCTTCCTCTCGAGGCTGCTGCACAAACTCGCACTCGATTACCGGTTCGTCGCGGAAACCCTGTTCGACGTCGAACAGATGACGTCGCGCGGCGCAGCCGCTCCCGTCATCGAAAAGCCCGTCTTTATCGCGGGGCTCGCGCGCTCCGGGACGACCGCGCTGCTGACCAACATCTACGAGACCGGGATCTTCCGGTCCCTCACCTACCGGGACATGCCTTTCGTGCTGATGCCGTCCCTGTGGCAGAAGTTGTCCGGCTCGAGGACGGCGGACCTCGAGCATAAGGAGCGCGCCCACGGCGACGGCATCCTGGTCAATGCCGAGAGCCCGGAGGCTTTCGAGGAAATCTTCTGGCGCGTGTTCTGCGGCAACCGCTATATCCACGACGACCGCCTCACGCCGCACAAGGTCAGCAGGGACACGCTGGAAAAGTTCAGGCAGTTCGTCGGCAGCGTCCTGAATGCCGCGGATGACCCGCGCCAGACGCGCTACCTGTCGAAGAACAACAACAACCTGCTGCGGCTGCGGATCATCCGCAAGGCGTTTCCCGACGCGCGCGTCATCGTGCCCTTCCGCGACCCCGTGCAGCAGGCTCTCTCTCTGATGAACCAGCACGCGTTGTTCTGCGAGCGACACGCGAGCGACCCGTTTTCCCTGAACTACATGAACTGGCTGGCGCACCACGAATTCGGGCAGGGCCACAAACCCTTCCGCTTCGACGGCGCGGACACGGCGGGCCACGCAACCGGGGAGCTGAACTACTGGCTGTCTCTGTGGAACGACTGTTATCGCTACCTGCTCGAGACCGCGGGCGACGACGCCTACTTCCTGGGCCTCGAACGCCTGTGTGAGCACACCGGGGACGAGGTCGCGCGGCTGTATGCCTGGGCCGACATCCCCCTCGACGAGAACAGCCGGCAGGCGAACTTCGTCCTGCCCCCGGCGAAGGCGGCCGGGGAGGTGGATGCGGCACTCGTCGAGTCCTGCCGGGAGACATATGAGATAATGGCGAGAACCAACCCTGCCTGACGACGCTCGTGGCGACATTGAACAAACCACTCTCGGAAAACCCCCACCACCTCGACCGGCTGTGCGAGCTGTTTGGGCTCGGCGTGCCGGCGGGCGCGCTGTCACGGGTGTCCGGCGGCTTCCATCACCGCATGTGGCGGCTCGACGTGCCGGGGGGGCGCTATGCGATCAAGCAGCTCGCCGATGACGTCAACACCGGTGACGCCGCCACTCGCACCCGCCTGAATGCCACCGAGGCCACCGCCCGCGAGTTCGCCGACCGGGGCATCCCCGCGATGGTGTCCCTGTCCCGCGAGGGCGAGCACCTGCAGGTGATCGAGGGCGTGGGGTATTTCGTGTTCCCCTGGACGGACAGGAAAGCGCGCGGCAGGAACGCCATCGAGCAGTACCACGCGGAGACCGTCGCGCACATCCTGGCGCGGATGCACCGCGCCGACCTGCAGGTTCCCGGCCTGCATGAACTGCCCGCCTGGCCGCTAACGGCCGAGCGCGTCACCGACCTGCTCACGCTCGCGCAGCAGCGCAACGTGCGCGACGTGGAATACATGCGCGAGCGCCTGGACGACATCCTCACCGTGGTGGAACGGCAGGAAGCCGCGCAGGCGGTGTTGTCGCGGCACGGGGTGGTGAGCCACGGCGACCTCGACCACAAGAATGTCCTCTGGAGCGAAGCGGGCGAGCCGCTGCTGATCGACTGGGAGTCCGCGAGGCGCATCAACCCGACCTATGAACTCTTGACGGAGGCGCTGGACTGGAGCGGCATCACCGGGCATTTCGATCACCGGCCCTTCGAGCATTTCCTGTCCGTCTACGTCGCGGCGGGGGGCGACATCGAGGTAGAGAGCATCCCGGCCGCGTTCGACGCCATCCTGGGCGCGTGGATCAACTGGATGCTCTACAACGTCGGCCGGGCGGCGGGCCTCGAGAGCCTGCGCCGGCGCGCGGTCGGTTCCGAGCAGATCGACCTGGCCGTGAGCACCCTGCTGCGGCTGGAGAGGAACATCCCCCGGCTGCGGGACATTACTTTCAGCCTCGCCGGCGACAGCCGCGGAGGGGTGGGCGTTGTTTGACCTCGCCGCCTGTCACGTGGAGCGCACGGCGCAACAGGACTACCTGGTGCAGTGGCACTCGCTGCACCCCGGGCAGGAGGTCTCCATCTACATGACGGAAGACCCGGAGCGCTTCTACCGCGGGGACGACCCCGGCACGCCGCTGGTGCGGACCACCAGCGAGCAGGCGGTGATCGCCAACCCCGACAAACTCGTGCGCCACTATTTCTACCTGCGCTCCGAGCACGGCGAGGGCGTGGTGCTCGCGGAGCGCCAGTTGTCGCTGGAGGGCGCGCCGAACTTCCGCGACTTCGGTGGCTACGAGACCGAGGAGGGCGGCCGGCTGAAGTGGGGCAAGCTGTACCGCTCCAGCAAGTTGTCCGGCCTGTCGGACGACGACCTCGGGCGCGTACGCAGGCTCGGCCTGACGCTGGTCTGCGATTTTCGCCAGGCGGTCGAACAGGAACTGGACCCGACGCACCTCGGGGCGGACCACACCCACCTGCTCGCCAGCCTGCCGGTCAGCCCGGGCAGTGCCCACAACTTCATCGACAACCTGCACAACGGCATCGTCGTCGTCGACAACGTCTCCGACTTCATGGTCGACATGAACCGGGACTTCGTGCACAGCCAGCTGCCGCGCTACGCGGAGATGTTCCAGCTACTGCTGGCGGGCGACCAGCAGCTGCTCATTCACTGCGCCTCGGGCAAGGACCGCACCGGGTTCGGCTCGGCGCTCATCCTCGACGTGCTCGGGGTGCCGGAGGAGACCATCGTCGACGACTACCTGCTGACCAACCGCTACCTGCCGATCGAGCAGGAGGTGGCGCGGCTCGCGGGCCAGTTCTCCGATGCGACCGGCGCTGCCATCTCCGATGACGTGTTGCGCTCGTTGATGGAGGTGCGGCCCGAGTACATCCGCGCCTGTTTCGAGGAGATCCGCAAGCACTACGAATCGCGGGATCACTTCTACGAGTCGGCGCTCGACCTGGATGTGGCGAAGGTCAGGCAGCTGAAGGACCGCTACCTGCACTAGCCGGCCCCCGGACAGGAACCCCCGGGGTTTTTAGCAGCCCGGGGGCGGCGGTTCGCAGGCGTCGCCCTGGCCGTCGCCGTCGCTGTCGGCCTGGTCCGGGTTGTAGATGAGCGGGCAGTTGTCCTGCTCGTTGGGCACGCCGTCGTCGTCGAGGTCGCCGGCCGCGTCGCATGCCGGGTCCGGCGTGCGCGAGACCTCGACGCAGGCGTCGCCCGCGCCCATCTCGAAGTCGACCCAGTCCGTGCCGTCCACCGCGCAGCCATCGTATTCGTCGCAGCTGCCGCCCGTGATCGCGGGGGGCAGCAGGTCGAGGTTGGCGCTGTTGCAGGTATGGTCGTTGTCCGCGGTCGCCCGGCTGTAGGTGCCGCCATCGACGATGGTCGGGCACAGGCCCCCACCGCACTGGCCGTCGTTACACACGCCCCGGTCGGACATGCAGTTGGAGCAGGCCTCGCCCGTCTCCCAGGGCGGGGCGGGGTTGTTGCCCACGGTCATGTTGCCGACGGGGAAGTAGTTGCAGACCAGCGTGCTGCCGTTGCCGCAGCCGTTCACCACGGCGCAGCCTACGTAGCGCGTATTTGCCCAGGCCATCTGGGTGAAGTGCCCGCACATCGTACCGGGTTCGCAGCCCTCGTAATGGTTGCCGAAGGTCCAGTCCTCGTACTCGTCCCACCAGCCGGACTCGATGGCCGACTCGATGAAGTTCATGGTCCAGGTGCCGGAGGTCCACAGCACGTTCTCGCCGACGAGGATACAGTCCTGCCCCGAGCAGTGTCCTGGAATGTACTGGTTGTCCGGTCCCCAGCGGGTATTGCCCGCGTCGCGCTCGGCGAGGTAGTCGATGCCGCGCTGACCGTTGTGCGCGAGGCCGGGACAGGTCTGGACATAGGCGAGCGCGACATTGGCGAGCGCGTCGTCCCACACGAGCTGGTTCATATCCGCCGCGGCGGGCATCCCCGGGGTCTCGCCACGGGCCAGCTCCGCACGCAGGTCATTGTGCAGCTTGACGATGCGCGCCTTTTCTTCCGGTGTGAAATCCGACGAACCGCTGGGTGGGACCGCGTGGGCCCCCATCGCGAGGCCCCACGCGACAAGACCGACCAGAACACTTTTCACTTGCCACAACATGCCGTACTCCTGCGGACACACGGGTGCCCGGTTATCGGTGAGAGACAGGATTGCGGCCTGGTTTATCTCGTTGTCAGGGCTATGATGCCCCAGCTGTCATATAACGAAAAAGAATGATTTAAAGGATGTGAACCACGTCACGGTTATGACGCAGGGCCGCCCGGGGGTGCGCGGGCCGAAAGGACTTAACTTCCCGGTAACGATCTGCTTATATGCTCGACCTCCGTCACCGAAGAGCCACGAGCCCATGATCCCCAATCGCCTCGTGCCGGCGGTCCTCGCGCTGGCGCTGCTGCAAGCCTGCTCCGACAGCTCCGACAGCTCGGGCGGCACTGGCCCGGCCCTGTCTCCCTCGGCACTCACCATCAACCCGATGGCGATCCCCGAGGGCGGCCCCGGCGAGATGGAGATCCTGCGCTTTCGGGCCACGCTCGACGTGCCCCAGGCCGCCGATATCGAGATCCGCTACGAGACCCGCCCCGGCACCGCCACCGCCGGGGAGGACTACCTCGACACCGCCGGGGACATCCGCATCCCCGCCGGCGCGCTCGAGGCGTTCATCGAGGTCGAGCTGTTCGGCGATGCCGAGGAGGAGCCGGGCGAGACGCTGTTCCTCGACTTCGATCACAGCGGTAACGCGACGGCGTCCGCCACGACCGCGGCCGGCACGATCGCCAACGACGACAGCACGTGCGACGCGCTCTTCGACATCGACCCGAACCCGTGGCTGGTGAACGGTGCCGACCCGCTGAACTTCGCCCACCGCGGCGGCGTGACCGACTTCCCGGAAAACACGCTGTACGCCTACGACCAGGCCAGGATCGTGGGCGCCGATGTGCTGGAGATGGATATCTTCCAGACGAAGGACAACCACCTGGTGGTGCTGCACGACCAGGCGGGGGTCGGCCGCACCACGAAAGGGGAGGGGATGATCGTCGACCTGACCCTGGCAGAGGTGAAGGCGCTGGATGCCGCCTACTGGTTCATCCCCGGCGAGGGCACGAAACGCGACCGGCCCGAGGAGGACTACGTGTTCCGCGGCATCGCCACCGGGGACAAGCCGCCGCCGCCCGGTTACACCGCCAACGATTTCAGGATACCGACGCTGGAAGAGGTGCTGCAGCGCTTCGCCGCCAATTTGATCAATGTCGAGTTGAAGCAGGACGACGGCGTCGGCAACTACGAACAACAGCTGGCCGACCTGCTGCTGGATTACGGCCGCCTCGAGGACCTGATCGTGGCGACCTTCGACGACGCCGTCAGCGAACGGTTCAAGACCGTGGCGCCCTGTATGCCGACGTCCCTGCCGTTGGGGCAGGGCCTGGAAATTTTCGCCGTGTACCTCACCACCGACACGTTTCCGCCGGTGCCGGAACACATCGCGGCCCAGATTCCGCCGGACACCAGCCAGATCGGCGACCAGATTCCCGGCGACGAACCCCTCCCCATCGTCACGCCCGCGCTGGTCGAGGACGCGCACGCCGTGGATATGCCGATACAGGTGTGGACCATCAACGACTGCGAGGACATGCTGCTGATGATGGATTACGGCGTTGACGGGATCATGACCGACCAGCCTGTCCTGCTGGAGTCGTTGCTCGCGCAGCCCCGCGGCGAGCGCAGCTGCGATTAGGCGCTTCGCCTAGTCCGACACCCGCTTCATGATGGCGCCGTAGATCTTGCCGGACAGCCCGATCGCCAGGTCGGATGACAGGCGGTTGATCCACCACAGCGCGCTGTAGCTCGCCGGCAGGACGATGACGGCCCGGTTCTTCGCGACGCTGTCGAGCGCCTTGCGCGCGAAGTCGTCCGGGGCCATGCCGCTCGCGCTGCCGAAAAACGCCTCGAGTTTCTCCCTGGAGTAGGTGCCGACCCAGCGTTCCGGCGAGGCGCCTTGCTCGATCATGGGGGTCAGGATGGTGCCCGGGCACAGGACGCTGACGCGGACGCCGGTGTCCGCCAGTTCCGCCCGCAGCGCCGTGCTCAGCCCTACGATGGCGTGCTTGCAGGTGGTGTAGGCGATCGTCGTCGGCCACGGGAACACGCCCGCGAAAGAGGCGGTGTTGACGATGTGCCCGAAGCCCTGCTCGTCCATCTGCGCCTGCGCGGCGCGCGTGCCGTGCACGACGCCCATCAGGTTGATGTCGACGGTGCGCTGCCAGTGTTCGAGTTCGAAGTCCCGAAATTTCCCGTTCATGGCGATCCCGGCGTTGTTGAACATGTAGTCCAGCCGGCCGCAGCGCTCGGCCGTGTCCCGCACCAGCGCCTCCACCGCGTCCGCGTCGGTCACGTCGAGCAGGCTCGCCGTCGCCTCGCCGCCGTTCGCGCGGATGCCCTCGGCCACTGTTTCGGCGGCTTCCTGCTGCAGGTCCGCGAGCACGACCTCGGCACCGCGCTTCGCCAGTTCCTCACCCAGGGCCTTGCCGATGCCCGAGGCCCCGCCGGTCACGATCGCGACGGCGCCCTCGTAGGTCCGGAGTTCTCCCGTCTTCTCAGCCAATGGCCGCATCCTCTCGCTGTTTTTTCAGTGACGCCGAGCCATGCATCCTGATGGACCCCATTATCAAAAGCGATGATCTGGATCATGCACCGGTGCTTTGCGTGACACGGCGCAGAGTGGTGACGGTCAGGCGCTGTCCGGTACCCAGATGGCGTGGAAGCCGTAGGGGATGCGCACCGGCAGGTCGATCTTCGCCACCGGCTCTCCGGTAAAGTCCCGCGCGTCGATGATCAGCAGGCAGCTGGTGTGGCTCGACTCGTCGAAGGCGTAGCACAGGAGCCAGCCGTCCTGCTCGGACTGCCCGTCGGGGTCCGCCACGAAGATCGCCTCGTCCAGCGCGAGGCCCGCGGGCGCCCGGAAACGGTCGAAGCGGCCGGTTTGGTGGTCGCGGCGCGATATCGTTCGCGGCCGGGTCAGGGAATCCTCGAGGCCCTCCGCGGGGAACTCCATGTTGTAGCCGTAGCGGTAGGGCCTGCCCACCAGCCGCCGGTCGAGCTGGCCGAAATCCAGGAACGCGTCGCTGAGGCGCTGCTCCGAGACGGTGCCCGCATCCAGGTCGAACTCGTAGAGGGTCAGGTGCGAGGGCTTGTCGAGGTCCTGGTTGCCGTTGTCCCAGAACGGCGGGTCGATACGCGACGCATGAAGCGTGATGCGCCTGGCGTTGGCGGGGTCCTGGTAAGCGTTCATGGTATGGAAGATAAAGCCGCTCTGTACCTCGAACCACCGTATGTCCGCGTCGCCGCCGTCTCTGGGCATGACGCCCATGCGCGGCACGTGTTCGTCGCTCCAGGCGAAGGGGAAGGTGCTGCCGGCGACCGCGAGGTCGAGGCTGAACACGACCGGCAGGTCGTAGAAGATGACGTAGTCCTCGGTGACCGCGAAGTCGTGCATCATCGGCCCCGCCGGCAGCGTGATGTCGACGCTGCGCACCAGTTCGCCGGTGGCGTCGGCCTGGTAGTAGGTGAGGTAGGGCGGCGCGAAGCTGTAGCCGAAGAACAGCAGTTCCCCCGTCACCGCGTCGATCTTGGGGTGCGCGGTCATGGCACCGTTCAGGCGGCCGCCGAAATCGTAGACGCCGAACGTCGACAGGTCATCCGGGTTGACGTGGTAGGGCAGGCCGACCTCGCCGAGGGTGAGCAGCTTGCCCGCGTGGTAGACCGTGGCCACGTTGCTGTAACTGGAAGCCGGGTCGGTGGGCGTCAAATTGTCGATGCCCGCCTCGCGCAACGCGGTGTGCACGTAACGGTTGCGGTACCACGCCGCCCGGCCGTCCTCGAGCCGGATGCCGTGCAGCATACCGTGGCCCAGGAACCAGTGGCCGGTGTCGTCCATGTTCGAACCGGCCCTGGCGAACAGGCCGTTCAGGGCGCGCGGGATTTCGCCGGTTACACGGAGGTCGACCTCCTCCAGCTCTTCCATCACGGGTGCGTAGTTGCCGCTCAGCCACCAGCGGCCCTGTTCATCCTGCGGTAACGCCTGTGGGATATTCACTGGCGGGCCTCCGGAGTTGCTGCCGACAGTGCCGTCGCTGCTGTCGCTGCAGCCGTTGAGCCAGAGCGGGCTGCCGCCCGCGACCAGCGACGTGGCGCCGAGTTGCATGAAGCGCCGGCGGGAAACCGTTCTCACCATTATTATCGGCCTGTCGGGCGGGCGCCGGGCCCGCCGGGTACGTTCTCGAGCAACCGATGGTAACCCGCGCGCCCGGCGCAATGGAAGTACGGCGCCCCCGGTGTGCCACCCGGCCGCGAATTGCCTATAATGGCGCTGCGGCCGGCCCTTATAAGCCTAAATCCCGGCCCGCCGGCAGACAGCCGCGAACCCCCTGGAAGTGAAAATACGTATGCGTTGGTTTGTACCCCTGGCCCCGACCCTGGCACTGGCCGTTTCCCTGCTCGC
>CAJIAY010000292.1_pt1 | contig 13372 bp, 16 predicted proteins | sample 9199221 | NCBI WGS metagenome assembly CAJIAY01 (sample SAMEA7708283, study PRJEB35096) | sediment metagenome | biome: marine neritic benthic zone biome [ENVO:01000025]; feature: sediment [ENVO:00002007]; material: shallow marine sediment [ENVO:03000034] sea grass bed [ENVO_01000059] ...
AACGGATGATGAGTATCCTATGGGAGTATCCCTCAACATGCGCCAGAATCGGTAATGAAACGACCGCAGGTTTGTAAGCAGGTTAAAAATGGAGGCTCCTATGGACTACATCGACGGATTCGTTGCCGCTGTTCCCAAATCCAACAAGGAGGCCTACAGGGCACACGCCGTGGAAGCGGCCCGCTGCTTCAAGGAATACGGCGCCAAAAGGGTCGTTGAGTGATGATCGTCGAGGAATGAGCGCGGGCATCAGGGCGGTTTTCGCCAGCATCGACGTTGAAGACCTCGATAAGGGCGTCGACTTTTACGCAAAAGGCCTCGGATTTGTCGAGCAGCGGCGCCTGTTCAGCGGCACCGCGGCGGAAATGCAAGCTGGAGAGACTCTGGTCTATCTACTGGTCAAGGCTGCGGGCACGTCACCATTCCCCGGCAGCGAGGAGCAACGGCGTTACTCCCGTCACTGGACACCCGTCCATCTCGACCTCGTCGTGGAGGATATAGAGGTCGCCGTGGAGCGCGCTGAGGCGGCGGGCGCGATAGTCGAACGACCGATCACGGCACAGGATAACTGGCGCGAGGCACAGCTCAGCGACCCTTTTGGTAACGGCTTCTGCCTACTTGAAGGCTGGCCTTCATAATCCCTTTAACGGCCCCCTCGGGTTATCGGTGAAATCCCGGATGCTGTCAGGCGTGCGTGTCGAACGCGCGAAGGTCTCGGGTTGGAAACTGTGGCACAGGCCCTCCGTCCACTTGAGGGCATCGGCGGGCATCGCCTGCAGGTCGATCAGGCGCCCGAGTGCGATCAGCGTCGCCCGACGCAGCACGTGCGCGGCCTCCGCCTCCTCCACGTCCAGCGACTCCGTCCACGCGCGAAAGCCACGTCCGAGTGAAACGCCGGCGTAAGGTCCAGGGCCCTCTACGAGTTCACCCTGCAATCGCCAGCGCATCACCTCCTTCCCATCGCGGTACAAGACCGGTTCGGTGCGCCCGCCCATATGGCCAGACTCGTCCACGTGTGTTGCCGCCTCACGGTCCGGCACCACCGCATCGTAACGCCGATGCTCCCTGCCGTTTGCGGCATGGGCGATCGCGAGACCCAGCAGATCGTAGAGGTGCGTACAGTGCTGGCGCATGTTGGTGTGTGCCCCAAGCGCGGTGGAGCGCTCATGCAGCGATGTACCTACGAGTTCCTGCAGGATACCGATGGCCCCCGGGCAGGTGTCACGGGGAAAACGTTCGGCATGGCCCTGTACGGCCAGCACGCGCGCCCCATCGTGCAGCAGCTCTATGCCGAAGTGATGGAAGTCGTCCTCCAGCCAGGCGATGACGGCATCGCCCGACGCGCGAAGGTCGATGGCGCGGCGCGCGCAGCCCCGCGGTTCAGGCGCCGACCTGCTCATGCATTCCTGTACATCGCCACCACGCAGGCGCCGCCGAGGCCGAGGTTGTGCTGCAGCGCGGCCTGCACTTTGTCTACCTGCCGCGCCTGCGCCTGTCCGCGCAGCTGCCAGACCAGTTCAGCGCACTGGGCGAGCCCGGTCGCGCCGATGGGGTGGCCCTTCGACAACAGCCCGCCGGAGGGATTAACCACCCACTTGCCCCCGTAGGTGGTCGCGCCGTCAGCCACCAGTTTTTCGCCCTCGCCTTCCGGACATAAACCGAGGCCCTCGTAGGCGATCAGCTCCGCGGTGCTGAAACAGTCGTGCAGCTCGATGACCTGTACGTCTTCGGGACCCATACCGGAGGCCTCGTAGACCTCGTTCGCGGCGCGCTCGCACATACCCATGCCGACCATGCCGATCGGCCCACGCCCGAAGTCCTCCATCTTGTCCGTGGTGAGGGACATCGCGGCGATCTCGACCGCGCCGGGATGCGGATTCTTTTTCAGCCAGCCGTCGGAGACAACCACCGCCGCGGCGGCGCCGTCGCTGGTGGGACAAGCCTGCAACAGCGTCAGGGGATCGTGCACCATTCTCGACGCCAGCACCTCGTCCAGCGTGCAGGCCTCCCGGTACTGTGAGCGCGGGTTGTTGACCGAGTGCAGGTGGTTCTTCACGGCGATCTGCGCGAACGTCTCCGCCTTCGTGCCGTACTTCTCCATGTGGTCCCGCCCCGCGTCGCCGAACATGCGCGCGGCGATAGGCGCCTTCTTCTCCCTGGCCGTCTCCTCGGCGATTTTCTCGAGACCGGGCATCTGGTTCTCCAGCGCGCCCTTCTGCATTTTCTCGAAGCCCAGGGCCAACACGCAATCGGCCTGGCCACCGCGTATGGCATTGAACGCCAGGTACAGGGCCGTCGAGCCGGTGGAGCAGTTGTTGTGCACGTTGAACACGGGCAGCCCCGTCATGCCGATGCCGTACAGCGACTGCTGGCCCAGCGTACTCATGCCGTTGATGTAGCCGCAGTAGGCCTGTTCGACCTTGTCGTAGGCCACGTTCGCATCCTGTAGCGCGCCGTTCGCCGCCGACTGCGCCAGCTCCTTGATGTCCGTATCGCAACGCCTGAAATCGGTCATGCCGACGCCAATCACATATACACGGCCGGAATCCGCCATCGTCTCTCTCCTGTCTGTTCTACTGGATTCCCGCTAACGCGGGAATGACCTTATGCGGCAAGCACGCGGGTCGTGCCGCTGACCTTGACCTCGCCGTCCTGGTTCAACAGGGACACGTCGGCGATGATGATCTTGCCCTCGTCGCTGAGTTCCTTGCCGCTGACCACGATCTTCGTGCTCAGGGTCTCGCCGGGCCAGGTCTGCCTGGTGAAGCGGACACCGTAGACCTTCACGTTTCCGGCGCCTGCCCAATCGATGACGGCCCTGCCCAGCAGGCCCATGGAAAACATCCCGTGGCCGAACACGCTGGGCAGTCCAGCTGCCTGCGCCGCCACCTCGTCGGTGTGCATGGGGTTGAAGTCGCCGGAGGCGCCTGCGTACTTCACGAGGTCGGTTCGCCCGAGTTCATGCGTCACCACCGGCGCTTCGTCGCCCTCAGAGATATCGTCGTAGTTCAGTTTCATTGCACATGCTGTCTTGATCATAATCTGTCTCGCTCTTCGCTCGATTCGGTTTACTTGCGGTGGATCAGGTTGAAGATTTCCGTCACCACGGGCTCGCCCGTCCGGGTGCTGAACACCGTCTCCATCATGATGAAGGTCATGGTCTTGCCCTTGGACTCTTTCGAGTAGATATTGGTGATCTTGCCTTCCCAATGCAGCACGTCGCCGCACTGCACCGGCTGGTGGTAGTGGAACTCCTGCTCGCCGTGCAACACCATGCCGCCGTCCTTCATCAAGCCACTCATGATTTTCATCATCGGGTTGCCCTCGCCACCCGTGGGGTCGTCCGGCTGGTCCTCCGGGTAGGAGCCCTGGAAGACGGACGCAAAGGTCCACGTGGGTGGCACCGGCGGTTCGTTAAACCCCGCCTCCTTCGCGGCAGCCTGGTCGTGGAAGACAGGGTTCCCGTCCGTAACCGCGGTGGCGAACCGGCTGACGGCGCCGCGCTCCACGTGGACGGTGCCCGCCCCGGTGGGTTTTCCGATATAGCTCTTCAGGTCCATGGTGATCTCTCCTCTTGCGCCAGTTTCAATTGAAATCTTCTGTCATTCCCGCCCAGGCGTTGCTCGGTCTTGATGGCCTCCTCCAGCGAACTGCGCGGGACCCGTCGCGATATTATCGGAGACCTCGTACTCGATATGCTCGTACATCACCGCGTAACCGTCCCTAGTCGATGCCCAGTACCGCGAGCCCGCAGGTCTGGGGCGCGCCGCCGAGGTTGTGGCTGATGGCCGTGGTGGCGCCCTTTACCTGGCGCTCTCCCGCCCTGCCCTGGAGCTGCAGCACGTTCTCGTAGATCATGCGCACGCCGGTGGCGCCGGTGGGATGACCGAAGGTCTTGAGGCCGCCGTCGGTGTTGACGGGGAGTTCGCCGTCCAGCGCGAAGGTGCCGCTCTCGATATGCTCACTGGCCGAGCCCTTCTCGATGAAGCCGAGGTCCTCATAGGTCAGTAACTCGGTCATGGTGAAGCAGTCGTGCACCTGCGCGAGGTCGATCTCCTGCATCGGGTTAGCGATACCCGCCTGCGCATACACATCTTTCGCCGCGGCGACAGTCGGCTTCCAGGCCAGGAAGTCGAAAGTCGGGTCCGACTGGGGATTCGCCGACAGCACGATGCTGATACCGCGCACCGATACCGGGTCGTCGCGGAAGTTCTTTGCCAGGTCCCGCCGCGTGATGATGGCGGCGGAGGCGCCGTCGGACTGGGCCGCGCAATCGTAGAGCGTGAAGGGCCAGGAGATCATGCGCGCCTTCATCACCTCCTCCACCGTGATCTCGCGCTTCAGGAAGCTCTTGGGCGCCAGCGTGCCGTTGTGGTGGTTCTTCACGGCGATCCGGGCGAGGTCTTCCCGGCCGGCGCCGTACGTCTCGAAATAGCGCGCGCAGCACAGCGAGAACCAGCCCGCCGGCGTCATCGGCAGGCCGCGCGCCGTGTTCATGTGGATGCTGGGGCCGGAGACGCCCCGGTCCTTGGGCTTGTCGAAGCCCACTACCAGCACCGTGTCGTGCATGCCCGCGGCGACCGCGGCCACGCCGTAGCGGAAGGCATCGGTGCCCGTCGCGCAGTAGTTCTGCACCAGCGACACCGGCCGCTCGAACATCTTCAGGGATTCGGCGACCTCCGCCGTGCCCCGCGAGGGATACACCGAGCCGCAGAACACAGCCTCGATCTGCTTCTGCGGCTCCTCGATGCCGGCGTCCTCGTAGGCCTCGTAGGCCGCCTCGACAATCATGTCCTCGGGGCCCTGGTGCCAGTTCTCGCCGAACTTGCAGCAGCCGACGCCGACGATCGCCACCTTGTCACGGATACTCTCGCTCATGCCGCCACCTCCGACGCCGCGTCATCGAGCGGACGGCTCTTCCAGAAATAATTCGGCCTGTTGCCCGCGTCGTGGATCTTCCTGAACACGAATTCCACGGGCAGGTCGCAACGCAGCATGTCGGTGCTGGCATCGGTCATCTGTACGTAGACGCGCGCGCCGTTGTCGACCTCGCACATGCCGACGATAACCGGCGGCTCCGGGCTGGGGAAAAAATAGTCGAAGCTGTAACTCATTACCCGGCCGGGGCGGTCGGAGAGCCGCACCGGCTCGAAGGCGTCCTTCGCGTGACACACGTAACAGACGCGGCAGGCGGGAAAATGCAAAGTGCCGCACTTCTTACAGCGCTGGCCGTGGAAGCTGATATCGTCGTCCCGCTCGCGGTAGTGCACGGTCGCCGGCACCCCCTCGCCACCCCGCCGGTTATGCTCGGTGGCGTCCAGGTGCCGTGATTTAAGGTAGCTGTCGTAGGAGCGCAATGCCTTGCCGCGCGCGAGGTGCCAGCCGGTACCTCGTTTATTCGCGGCGGGCGCCACTACCTCGAGTGACAGTACCTCCGCGCCGTCACCGTAGAAGGCCACCAGCAGGCGGTCGCCGGGCGCGGCCGTTTCCAGTGCCGACACCAGCAGCAGCGGCGCGAAGGCGGCGCCGCAGTTACCAACCCTGCCGAACAGGGCGTCCTGCACCCGGTCGGCCGCGAAGCCCGCCTTGCGCGCCACCCCGGCGAGACTGCGGGCGTCCGGGCCGGCGATGACCGCTTTTGCGTAGTCGTCCGCACTCGTACCGCTCTTCTCGAAAAAGCCCCGGCACGCGGCGAGCAGGTTGTCGGTGTAGCCGTGCATGACGTTGAAGCGGTCCTCCCAGGCCCGCAGGTAGTCGTCGTTTTCTGCGCGCCACACGTCGTAGATCTCATCGGCATGCGTGAAATCGTCGCCCAGACTTGCCAATACATTGTCGGCGCCGATAAGAAACGCCGCGGCGGCATCACCCGTGCTCATCTCCAGCGGCGAGCGTGGCGCCGGCAGTCGCGAGTCCGCCGCGATGACCAGTACCCGTTTCGAGGGGTCCGCGAGTACGGCATCCCGGGCCGCGCGCAGGGCGCCGGCCGCCGCGCGCAGCGTGCCGCCGAAATCAATCGTGGCGATGTCGCTGCGCAGGTCGAGCGCTTTCGCGACGAACGCGGCCGCCTGCTTCTCGCGGAAGGGCGAGGTGGTGGTGGCGAGATACACGCCGTCGACGGCCTGCCTGTCGAGCCCGGCAAGGCATTCGACGCCGGCCGCGACTGCCATCGTAATGGCGTCCTCGTCGAATCCCGCCACGGCTTTCTCGGGGCCGCCCTCGTTCGCCCGCCCGCCGTGGATCATCGCCAGCGGCAAACGGGTGGACGGGATGTAGGAGCCGCAGGCGACTATCCCGACTGTCGGGTCAGACATGGCACTTCTCCAACGCTGCGTTCACGGGGAGCATCGCTACCTGGGCTCCGGCGGGTTGATGCCGTCGTAGAAAGGATACGGCGGCTTGGTGATGCCCAGCGACTCGAGCCGGTTGCCGAGGTTGTTCCTGAAGTTCTTCTGCACCTCTTCCAGCGTCCAGCCGCCCGGCATCAGCAAGGTGTGGCCGTACTTGGGCTGGTCCAGGATCGTGATGCGTTCGCCACCGGTGCCGAAGATCTGCCCCGAGATGTAGTTGCCCTCGTCGCTGCACAGGTAGACCAGCATGGGGCCGTTGAGCTCCGGGTCGATGAACGGCATCGGGTGTTTCTTGCCATCGGGCCCGATGTAGGTGTCGGACATGCGCGTCGTCCCGGAGGGCGAGATCGCGTTGACGCGAATGCCGTAGCGGGCCAGTTCCATGGCCATGGTGTAGGTCATGGAGGCGATCGCGCCCTTGGCGCCCGCGTAGTTGGTCTGGCCGAAGTTGCCGAAGTGCGCCGCCGATACCGTGGACAGCAATACACCGCCGGTACCGGCCTCCTTCATGGACAGCGCCGCGGCCTGGTGACAGAGGAAGGTGCCCTTGACGTGTACGTTGATCACCGCGTCGAACTCCTCCTCGCTCATCTTGAGGAAGGTGCGGTCGCGCACGATGCCCGCGTTGGCCATCATGATATCGATCTTGCCGAAGGCCTCCACGCAGCCGGCGACGATGGCATCCGCGCCGGCCTTTTCCGCCACGCTGTCGGTGTTCGCGATCGCCGTACCGCCGAGGCCCGCGATCTCCTCCACCACTTCCTGCGCCACGTCGGCGTCGACGTCGTTGACCACCACGCTGGCGCCCGCCTTGGCCAGTTGCAGCGCGTGACCCTTGCCGATCCCGCGGCCGGCCCCGGTGACGACGGCGGCTTTTCCATCCAGAACACCCATTATTACTCTCCTTCCTTACGCCAGGTTGAAAATTACTTGTCGCCTGTGACGGTCATGTGGATCATGCGCGCGCAGGTGTTGACGAGATCCTCCCGTCCGGCATTGAAGTGGCGCAGGCTCTGTGCGTACGCCGACAGTTTTTCCAGTACCGACACCAGCGCGGAGGCCGCCAGGTACGGATGCAGGTCGTCGGCCACGCGCCCCTCCGCCTGCGACTCCGTGATGAGCCCGGTGAACTTGTCGATCAAAGGCTCCAGCGCCTGCTTGCGAATCCTGAGAAAGTCCTTGTCGCCGCGGTCGGCCGCCTGGTTGCGCAGCAACAGCACGCCGCGGTTGCGTTCCCAGTGCTCGAGATAGGCCTGCGACAGGCTGCGGGCGCGCTCCAGGCCCTCTTCCCCGTCCCAGCTGCCGTCGATCAGCTCGAGCATCGCCGGTACCTCCGCGGAGGCCTCGCGGGCGAGGTTCTGCGCCGCGTCCTCCACGCTCTTGAAGTAGTGATAGAACAGGCTGGAGACGCTGTCGACCTCCCGCGCGATCTCGGTGACCGAAATATCGAGGATGCTGCGCTCCGCCAGCAGTTTTTCGGTGGCATCAAGGAAGCGCTGCCGCGTTTTCATCGCGCGGCTGCCGAGGTTGCGCCCGGCCTTGTCCTTGACGGCCCCCGGGCTCATCGGGCGCGCTGCTCCGGCGCAGGCCGCGTGGCGTGTAACTCAGGCATCGACCGCGCTGGCCGGGATCTTGAAATCGTCGGTGCTGAAGATGGCGTCGAGGTTGTCACGGACATCCTCCGTGGAGGGCTTCGTGCCCTCCGGTGCGTTCCAGCCCGGCGCCGAGCCCACGAAAATCCGCGAGTAGCGCCCGGCCCCGACGTTGAAAATCTCGTGGCTGTACTCGCACTCTTCCGAGACGAGATAGGCCACCATCGGCACGATGTATTCCGGCGCGAACATGTCACCGATCGGGCCCATCAGGGCCTCGGTCAGGCGGGTGCGCGCAATCGGCGCGATCACGTTGGACCTGATATTGTACTTCGCGCCCTCGATCGCGGTGACGCTGGACAGGCCCACCAGCCCCATCTTCGCCGCGGCGTAGTTGGCCTGGCCGAAGTTGCCGAACAGCCCGGCCGCGGACGCGGTATACACCACCCGGCCGTAGGCGTTCTCCTTCATGTGGCGGAAGGCGGGCTGCGTGACGTAGAAGGCGCCCTTGAGATGCACGTCGATCAGGATGTCGAAGTTCTCCGAGGACATCTTTGGAATGGAGGCATCGCGCAGGATACCGGCGTTGTTGATGACGATATCCACGCCGCCGAAACGGTCCAGCGCCGTCCGGACGATGCGCTCGCCGCCCTCGGCGCTCGAGACGGAATCGTAGTTCGCGACGGCTTCCCCGCCGGCGGCCTCGATCTCGGCGACGACCTCGTCCGCCGCCCGGGTGTCGTTACCCTGCCCGTCGGCGCTGCCGCCGAGGTCGTTGACCACCACCTTCGCGCCGCGCGCCGCGAGCTGCAGCGCGTAACTCCTGCCCAGGCCGCCTCCGGCGCCGGTGATCACCGCGACCCGCCCGTCGTAACGAATCTCCGCCATGGGTTGCTTCCCAATTTCCGTCTCGGCTACTCGTTATACCAATATTTGACACTATGTCAAATTTTTGATCTGGCAGGCAGCGGGCTTCCCGAGGGGAATCCTGCAAACAGGGGATCTGCCGAAGGCGGCTATATATGGCGCGGGGCTAGAACCCCTCGACCTTGTGCGCGTATTTCCAGATCTGGCCCGGGAGGAACCGGCGCATCCGGTAGCCCACGCGGGTGCCCTTGCCGGGCATCGAGAGGAACTCGCCCTTCTCGAGGCATCTCTCGATGTCCTCGACGACCTGCTCCGGGGTGAGCACATCGCCGCCCTCGATGATCTTGGGCACGACGGTCGCCTCCGCCTGTTTCCACAGGGGCGTGGAGACCGGCGGCGGGCAGGCGCAGACGAAGCGCACGCCGCTGTTCATGTTCTCGTGGTAGAGAATCTCGGTGTACATCTGCACCGCGGCCTTGGTGGCGCAATAACCGCCCATCAGGAGTCCGGGAATGATGCCGGACATGGAAGAGAAGCTGATGAAGTCGCCCTCCTTCCGCTCGACCATGCGCGGCAGTGCCGCGGTCGCGATGTTCACGAGGCCGCCGTAGTTGATCTGCATCAGCTTAAGCTGCACCTTCGCGTCCTGTTCGAGCAGGCGGCCGAACGGCATGATGGCGGCGGCGTTGGCGACGCGCCCGATGGGGCCCATGTCATTCTCGACCTGCTCGACCGCGGCATGCACCGCGTCGGTGTCGGTCACGTCCACGGTGAACGCGCGAATGTTGTCGCTTGCCGACGCGGTCTCGGCCATACCCTCCTCGTTGACGTCGAAGATGGCCACGCTGGCGCCCTGTTGTGCCAGCAGTTGTGCCGCGGTACGGCCCATGCCGCTGCCGCCCCCGGTGATTAGCGCTACCTTGCCTGTAAATGCCACGGTGTCATCTCCTCCAGTTAACCTTTGAAGCTGGTGAAATCCGGCCCGCGACGCAGGCTGTGCCCACCGTCGACGTTGATGCACTGGCCGGTGATCCAGCGGGATTCGGGACCAATCAGGAAACGGGCCAGCTGGCCGATGTCGGCGGGCTGCGCGACATCGCCCAGCGGCGTGTTCCTGATATAGGAATCGTAGATCTCCCCGTCCCGGGGAATGCCCTCCATCATTTCCGTCGCGACGAAGCCGGGCCGGATGGCGTTGAAGCGCACGTTGTGGGGCCCGTTCTCGTCGGCCGCGTTACGAATCATGGCCTCGATGCCCGCCTTGCTGACCGGGTAGGCGCCGAACCAGGGATGGGTGATGTGCCCGGCGAGTGACGACATGCCGATGAAGGAGCCGGAACCCGCCTCGATCATGTGCGGCAGGGTGTACTTGATGCACAGCATGGTGCCGACCACGTTGAGGGTCAGCACCCGCTGGAATTCCGCGAGGTCCATGTCCTCGTAGCCGAACAACATGCCGCCGCCGCCGGCGTTGGCGATACAGCCGTCCAGTTTGCCGGTGGGTTCCAGCGCCTTGGCGACGATGCCCGCGACGTCCTCCTCGGCGGTGACATCGCCGGTGACCACCTGTACGGAACCGCCGAAGGCCGCCGCCGCGTCGATTTTCTCCGCCGCGACCTCCAGTACGTCCGCGCGCCGGCCGCAGATGGTGACGGCCGCGCCGTCCGCCGCCAGTTCGATGGCGCAGCCCGTGCCGATGCCCGTGCCGCCACCGGTGACGAGGACCGAATACCCGGCCAGGTTGCCGGCGTGCTTGATTTCAGATGCCATCGTTCGCGTGTTCCTCGCCCGAAAAAGAGCGCCGATTATCCACCCACCGGCAGGCGGGGGCAATGGCAGGGGTTTGAATAGTTAGGGCACCGACATTTCCATGACGGGCAATTCGTCCGGCATGCCGCCGAGGGCGACGGCGCAGCGGGAAAAGCCGCTGAAATGCGCGATGGCGAGGGAGAGGTGTACCAGTTCAGCGGGGGTAAACACCCGCAGCAGGTCGGCCTTGAATGCATCGCTGATGCCGGCCGGGTCTCCGTAGTACTGGTCGGTGAAGGCAATGATCAGCTTGTCACGCTCGCTCAGTTCGCTGCCGGCATAGTCGTCGCCGATCATGGCGACCCGCGCCTCGCTCAGCCCGTCGGCCTTCGCGATGTCGTAGCGCACGGCCTTGCAGAACACGCAGTTGACGGTCCGCGCGTTGCGCAGGCGCGCGACCTCGATCTCCGCGGGACCCAGCGGCCCGCTCTCCCAGATCCGGCGGTTCAGTTCGAGGTAAGGCTCCAGCGTCTCCGGCACCAGTCCCAGGGCGGAGTCGGCGATCATGTTACCGGTGGGCTCCTGCGGATTCACCGCGCGGGGCTGCCCACTCATGACGCCGCCTCCGGCTGCAGCTGCCACAGGAGGGAAACGCGCGTCCTGCCGTCGAATATCCCCAGCGCCTCGACCAGCAGGACGAGTCCCGCGTCGCCGAAGTGTTCCTTCACCGCGCCGGCGTGCTCGTCGGTCAGCGCCTGGGCATCCATCGCGTACACCTCGGCAAACGCGAGGCAGGCGCGATCCGCCGCCGAGAACAGTTCAGACTGCTCCCATTGCGTCAACGCGTCCCGTTTCTCCTTAAGGATATCCAGTTCCGTGCGCGCGACCTCCACGTCGCAGCGATGCAGCTGCGCCAGGCGCAAGCGACACAGTTCCAATATTTCGACCGGGAGATGCGACTGGTCCCAGAGGGACCGCTGGAGCGCGAAGTACGGCGCCGCCAGGTCCGGCAGTTCGCCGGCCATATCATCGAAACGGTCACGGCGGTCGCCGCCAGGGGTGATCCAGGGCATGCTGTATCCTTAGAGGCACTTACTCGAAGAAGTGTAGCAGCTTCGGCTTGACGACCTTGTTCATCGCGTTGCGCGGCAGCGCGTCGACGAAGCGGATTGACTCCGGCACCTTGTACCGCGCGAGGTGCCCGCGACAGTAGTCCTGCAGTTCGGGCTCCGAGACCGCTTCCGACTCGACACCCTCCAGAACGGCCACGACGCGCTGGCCGAGTCGCTCATCGGGCACACCCAGCACCGCCGCGCCGGCCACCGCCGGGTGGCTGGCCAGCACGCGCTCAACCTCGGCGGGGTACACGTTGGCGCCGCCGCGAATGATCAGGTCGTTCTGGCGCCCGCGGATGAACAGGCGGCCGTCGGCGTCGAGCAGGCCGAGGTCGCCGGTATGGTACAGGCCGTTGGCCAGCGCCTCGGCGGTGGCATCCGGCCGGTGCCAGTAACCGAGCATGGTGGTGTACAGGCCCGCGTAGGGGCCCGAGGTTGCGGGCCGCACGCAGATCTCGCCCACCTCGCCGTTCGCGACGGGTTGATCGTCAGCGTCCACGACCAGGACATCGACCTGCGCCACCGCCCTGCCGCAAAGCTCCTCCACCGGCTCCTCGTCCGGGTCTGTGCGTGCGACGATGGTCGGCGCCTCGGTCATGCCGTAGGCCACCGTCATCCTTTGCCCGAAGCGCTCGCGGTACAGGCGCTGGAAAGCCTCGGCGATACCGGCGCCGCCGATGTCGGGGCAACCCAGTGTCGCGAGGTCCTCCGGGGCGACCTCCGGCGACGTCAGCAGGTCCTGGATCACCGTCGGTACCGAGGCGAAGTGCCCGACGCGCTCCTCGCGCACCCAGCGCGCGATATCCTGCGGCTTCAGGCTGTCCATGCACACGCAGCAGTTACCGCCCTGGAACGCCGTCATCGGCGCCAGCACCATCAGGTTGAGGATGGTGAGCGGCAACATCACGCCCTGGGTGCAGTCCCGTCCAAACTCGCCTTGATGAATGCGGATCGCGCCGGGCAGCAGCACGTTGTGATGGCTGTGCACCGCGCCCTTGGGTTTGCCGGTCGTCCCGCTGGTGTAGGCGATCGCCGCGGGCTCGAACGGATCCGGTTCCACCTCGGGTGGCACCGGGTCGCCGGCCGCGTCGAGCAGGCGGTGCCAACCATCTTCTCTGAGAGAGCCACTTTCATCGACGCACAGCACTTTGGCGAGCTGCGGCAGGTGCCCCCGCTGCGATTCGATTTCCTCGCGGCCCTCCGCGTCCGTGAGATAGAGGCAGGCGCCGCAGTCTTCAAGGATGGATGCCTTCTCGGGGGGTGCCAGCGGCCGGTTAACGCCTACCCAGATCGCGCCCAGTCGCGCTACCGCCAGCAGCGCAACGACGATATCCACGTCGTTGGGCAGGCAGGCCGCGACGCGGTCGTACCGCTTGACGCCCTGGTCGCGGATCACCTGCGCGGCGCGATTGGCCTGGCGGTCCAGTTCCCCGTAACTGTAGCGCGCGCTGCGACCTACCAGTGCGAGACGGTCGGGGTCTGTCGCCAATTGCCGTTCGAGTATGCCGCCTATCGTCTGCGGGCCGCTGCCGGGGAGCGGCAGCTTGACGGCCGACTCGATCAATCCGTGTGCCGCGTAGTCGAACATCGAATCGGGCTCGGCGTATCAGGGCGCGGTGAGAATCAACGCGCTGCCGGGGACGCCGCCGCCGGATGAGATCACCGCGGTCTGCGGGTCGTTCGCGAGTTGCCGTTCGCCGCC
>CAJIAY010000077.1_pt1 | contig 13353 bp, 10 predicted proteins | sample 9199221 | NCBI WGS metagenome assembly CAJIAY01 (sample SAMEA7708283, study PRJEB35096) | sediment metagenome | biome: marine neritic benthic zone biome [ENVO:01000025]; feature: sediment [ENVO:00002007]; material: shallow marine sediment [ENVO:03000034] sea grass bed [ENVO_01000059] ...
CCCTCGGCGCCTGCCCCGTGGCAGGCCACGCAATAGGTCTGGTAGACCTTGAGGCCGGCATCCACATCTCCGCTCTCCGCCTCGCGGCCGTTGATTGACAGCACGTAGGCGGTGACGTTATCGATTCCGTCCTCGCCGATGACGTCGCCCCAGGGGGGCATGGCCGCCTGCCTGCCCTGTATCAGCGTCGTCTTGATGTCCTCGGGAGTGCCGCCCCAGAGCCAGTCGCCATCCGTGAGGTTGGGGAAACCGTGACTGCCCCGGGCATCGGCACCGTGGCACTGGGCGCAATCGGTGGCAAACATGCGCATGCCCATTTTGCGCACCGCCGGGTCGAGGGCGATTTCCTCGACGGGGAGCGCCAGGTACTTGTCGCGCATCGCCCGGTACTTTTCCTCGGCCGCGGCGACGCGCTGCTCGTGCTGGCCCAGTTGGGTCCAGCCCAGCAGGCCCGGGAAGTTGCCGAGCCCGGGGTACACGAGAAGATATCCCACGCCCCAGACGATCGTGATGACGAACAGGTACAGCCACCAGGCGGGGAGGGGATTATCGAGTTCCTCGATACCGTCGTACACGTGGCCGGTGGTCCGCCCACCCCCGTCGTCCTCGCGCGTCCGGTTGGCGAAAAGAATCCACGCGAGACCTGCGAAACTCACACCCGTCAGCAGGATGATCCACGCGCTCCAGAAACTAGTCATGCTCCGATTCCTCCCGCATGCTGCGGCGATTCATTTCCTCGTCGGCAAAGGGCAGGTTCGCCGCCTCGTCGAACGAGCGTTTGCGCTTCTTGCTCCAGGCCCAGATGCACAGGCTGATGAAGGCGATCATCAGCAGGGCCGTGCTGATACCTCTGAGGTCGTTGATATCCATTCCCGGTGCCCCCTAACGCCTGGACTGCAGCAGTGTCCCGAGCTGTTGCAGGTACGCGACCAGCGCCTCGATTTCCTTCTTGCCTTCCACGGCTGCCGCGGCACCCTCAATGTCCTCGTCGGTATAGGGTACGCCGACGGTGCGCAGCGCCGACATCTTCTTGCCTGTCAGCGAGCCATCGACATCGGAGTCGAACAGCCAGGGATAGGCGGGCATATTGGATTCGGGTACCACGTCCCTCGGGTTGTAAAGGTGGGCCCGATGCCAGTCGTCACTGTAGCGCTTGCCCACCCGCGCAAGGTCGGGCCCGGTGCGCTTGGAGCCCCAGAGGAACGGGTGGTCATAGACGAATTCGCCGGCTACCGAGTAGTGTCCATAACGCTCCGTCTCGGCTCTGAGCGGCCTGATCATCTGTGAGTGACAGTTGTTGCAGCCCTCCCTGATATAGATGTCACGGCCCTCGAGTTCCAGCGCGGGCAGCGGCTCCAGGCCGGCCACCGGCTCCTGGGTGATTTTGGAAAACATCAGGGGTACCAGTTCCACCAGGGTGCCGAAGCTGATGGCGACAACCACCAGTATGATCAGTAGCGCGGTATTGGTTTCGACGGCTTCGTGTTTCATCGTCTATCCCCCTAAGCGGCGCTGGCGGACGCGGCCGTCGGCTGTGGATTTACCTGCGAACGGCTGGTCATGAAAATGTTGTAGGCCATCACCAGCATGCCCGCGAAGAAGATGGAACCGCCGATGAAGCGGACAAGGTATCCGGGGTAGCTGGCCGCGACGGATTCCACGAAGGCATAGGTCAGGGTGCCGTCCTGGTTATAGGCGCGCCACATCAGGCCCTGCAGGATGCCGTTAACCCACATGGAGACGATATAGAGCACGGTTCCAATGGTGGACATCCAGAAGTGGGTATTGATCAGCCCGATGCTGTACATGCGCTCCTTGCCGAACAGGATGGGGATCAGGTGATAGGTCGCGCCGATGGAAATCATCGCAACCCACCCCAGCGCTCCCGAGTGGACGTGGCCAATGGTCCAGTCGGTGTAGTGCGAGAGGGCGTTGACGGTCTTGATGGACATCATGGGCCCCTCGAACGTGGACATGCCGTAGAAGGACAGGCTGACCACCAGGAAGCGCAGGATGGGATCCGTGCGCAGTTTGTCCCATGCGCCGGAGAGGGTCATCATGCCGTTGATCATGCCGCCCCAGGAGGGCGCCAGCAGGATGATGGACATTACCATGCCGAGGCTCTGGGCCCAGTCGGGCAGGGCGGTGTAGTGCAGGTGGTGGGGCCCGGCCCAGATATAGACGGCGACCAGCGCCCAGAAGTGAACGATGCTGAGGCGGTAGGAGTAAACGGGTCGCTCCGCCTGCTTGGGGACGAAGTAGTACATCATGCCCAGAAAGCCCGCCGTCAGGAAGAATCCCACGGCATTGTGCCCGTACCACCACTGCACCATGGCGTCGACTGTTCCCGCGTATACCGAGTAGGACTTGGTGGCGGTAACCGGGATGGAAAGGCTGTTGATGATGTGGAGCACAGCCACCGTGACGATGAATGCACCGAGGAACCAGTTGGCGACGTAGATGTGCCGCGTCTTGCGTTTCATTATGGTGCCGAAGAACACCACGGCATAGGACACCCAGACCACGGCAATAAGAATGTCGATCGGCCATTCGAGTTCTGCGTATTCCTTGCTGGTGGTAATGCCAAGGGGCAGGGTGATCGCCGCCGCCAGGATGACAAGCTGCCAGCCCCAGAACGTGAATGCGGCCAGCCCGTCGGAAATCAGCCTCGCCTGGCAGGTGCGCTGTACGATGTAGTACGACGTGCCAAACAGGGCGGAGCCGCCGAAGGCAAAAATAACGGCGTTGGTATGCAGCGGGCGCAGCCGGCCGAACGTCAGCCAGGGGGTATCGAAGTTCAGCGCCGGCCATGCGAGCTGCGCGGCAATCAGCACGCCCACCAGCATGCCCACAATGCCCCAGACAACGGTCATAATCGTAAACTGGCGCACAACACGGTAGTTGTATGTCGGATGTTCCAGCCGGGCGTCGAGCTCGCTCATGGTTCGGTTCCAGTCAATATTGCGGTGTCGTTAGTCTGTCGCGACGGCTCAGTCGGTAAACGCGGGCGCCGCGCCAAAATCCCACAGGATCACGGATCCCGCCATCAGGCAGATCAGGATAACCAGTGCGATTGCCATTACGGCGCTGGAAAACAGGAATCCGCGCTCCTCGGGTATGTCCATTACGATAGGTATGCCCAGGTACATCAGGTAGACCGCCCAGCTGACGGCGACCACGCCGATCAGCATATCGAGCCACAACAGGGGATAGACGCCCACCAGGCCGGCAATAAACAGCGGTGTGGCGGTCAGCCCGGCGATGACGATACCTTTCGTGATGCTCGACTCTGCGCCGTAGGTGTGGGCCATCCAGTGGATGAAGTAGCCGATGATGGCAATACAGGCCAGCATCGTCAGGTAGAACAGGATGCAGATCTGCCGCGCGCTTTCGCGGGTCAGCTTGATGGGCTCCCCGTGATCGCCAACGCTCCAGCCAACCTCGGTGGTGCCATAAAACCACGCTACCGCCGGCAGGATCGCCAGGAAGCAGGGATACAGCAACAGGGTTCTCAGGCTGGGTTCAGGAAGTCCGGCGACCGTGCGCCACTGGGTTGAAGGCCTCACCAACAAACCAACGGTATGCTGAATCATCGGGTCTGGCTCCTTCCACGGTGGTCACGCTTCTGTCGAAGAGGTCATTTTAAGTCATCGCGCGGCCCGGGGGATTGATTTGCATCAAGCCACGTAGGCCGCCATCGGCAGGCGGGGCGGTCAATCACCGACATTCGCAATGCTGCGAACGCCCTCTGGGTCGAGGATCTCGATCTCCTTGTTGTCGACCCGCAGGATCTCCATCTTCTGCATGCGGCTGAACACACGGCTAACCGTCTCCACGGTCAGCCCCAGGTAGTTGCCGATATCGACGCGGGACATGGGGAGCCTGAACTGGGTGGCGCTGAGCTTTCTGCGCGCATTGCGCGAAGAGATACTGAGAAGCAGGGCGGCGACGCGTTCGTCCGCTGAATTCTTGCTCAATAAGGTGATCAGCACCTGGTCTTCCGTAATCTCCTTGCTCATGAGCTGGAAGAAGTGGCGCTGCAGCTGCGGCATGACGGAGCTCAGCTTTTCGAGCGAGGTGAAGGGAATCTCGCACACCGCCGACGTCTCGAGCGTTTTCGCCGACGACGCATGGATGTTGTTGCTGATGCCGTCCATGCCCAGAATCTCGCCGGGAAAATAGAAACCGGTCACCTGCTCCTTGCCGTCATCCGTGTTCTTGTAGGCCTTCAGCGTGCCCGAGCGCACGGCGTAGACGGACTGGAATTCATCGCCCTCCCTGTAGAGGTGCTGCCCCTTCTGCAGGGGCTTGCTGCGCTGGATGATGTCGTCCAGCTGCTTGATGTCTTCGTTCTTCAGGGCCAGCGGCAGGCAAATGCTGTTCAGGCGGCAATTGCCGCAGTTGACCTGGTAGTCGTGTGAGCAGGGCTTGATGTCTGCGATAGGGCTGGGCTTGGAAGCTTGCATAATAATGGGGACTGATTCCGATTTTATGCAGTATAGAGCATAAGAAAGCCCCGCTGCACTCCCCTGAAGGCTAAATAGTGGCTGAAAACCGGGGTGTCGAGGAATCCTGGTGGTGCCCGTTCAGGTGAGCATCGAAGGTCATGCAGATATTGCGCAGGAATGCCCGCCCGCTGTGGGTGACCCGGATCAGCCGGCCGTCCAGTTCCAGCAGTCCGTCCCGGGCCATTTCGTGCAGCTGGTCCAGTTCTTCGTGGAAACGCGAGCAGAAATCCGGGCCGAAGCGCTCCTCGCACTCGTCCAGGTCCAGCTGCAGCTCCGAGATAAGCGTCATGATGATATGCCGTCTCTGCTTGTCTTCCGGGGTAACCTTGTAGCCCCGCGTCACCGGGTGACGGCCGCTGTCGACCAGCGTGTAGTACTCGTTCAGGTCTCGGGTGTTCTGCAGGTAGTAATCCCCCAGTTGGCTGATCGCGGAGACACCGAGGCCGAGCAGGTCGTCGGCCAGCTGTAGCGAGTAGCCCTGGAAATTGCGCTGCAGCCGCCCTTCATCCTGCGCCACGGCGAGATCATCCGTGGGCAGCACATAGTGGTCCATGCCGATGTGGCGGTATCCCGCCTCCTGCAGGCGGTGACTGATTATCTGCTGCAACACCAGCTTTTCGCCGGGTTCCGGCAGCGACAGCCGTTCAATGGCCCGCTGGCTGGTGAAGCGTTCCGGGAGGTGTGCGTAGTTGTAGCAGGCAATTCGATCCGGCGCCATCTGGATCACCCGGCGCAGGGTTTCTTCCATGCTGTCCCGGTCCTGGTAGGGCAGGCCGTAGATCAGGTCGAAATTCAGGGAACGGAAGCCATGCTCGCGCACGCTGTCGATGAGTGATTCGATCTGCCTGAGCGGTTGCAGGCGATTGATTGCCTTTTGCACCAGCGGATCGAGATCCTGTATGCCCAGGCTGACCCGGTTGAATCCCAGCCCCTTGAGCAGGGCGATGGTGTTCCCGTCGACTGTCCTCGGGTCGAGTTCGATCGAGTACTCGCGATAACCCCTGTCGAGCAGCCGGAAATGGCTCGCGAGGCTGTGCATCAACTCGGTGATATCCGCGGGTTCGAGGAAGGTCGGGGAGCCGCCTCCCCAGTGCATCTGGGTCACGGGACGATTGCTTCCGACCAACTCGGCCTGCCGCTCGATTTCCGTGATCAGGCGCATCAGGTATTCCCGCGCCGCCGATTCGTCCCGCGTGACAATTTTATTGCAGGCGCAGTAGTAGCAGATGTCCTTGCAGAACGGCACATGAAGGTACAGGGACAGCGGGGCACTTTTCAGCTCGCTGTCGTGACGCACCCAGTTAAGGTAGGGCTGGACGGCGAAATCGTCCGCAAACTGCGCGGCTGTGGGATAAGAGGTGTAACGGGGGCCGGGACCGGCGTACTTTGCCGCCAGCGCGACCTCGTCCGTGAAGGCAACGGGCTTGTGACAGTGAGTATCGTCCAGCATAAAGGTCCGGCATTAACGGCAATCGCCAGGAAACTTTAGCAGCCGCGGCTTCCAGCGGTGTTGATCCATGTCAACGAGCCACTGCAGGCCGGGCGGTAAGGGGGTTCTCAGCCGAGGGAGGCGACACTCTTCAGCACCAGCCGCACGAGTTCCGCCTGGCGGGACACACCCATTTTCGCGAAGATGGATTTCAACTGCGCCCTGGCGGTGTGCTGGGAGATGTGTTGCGCATCGGACACCTGTGCGAGACTCAGACCCCGCGCCAACAGGGTCGCGAGATTGGCCTCCGCCGGCGTCAGCGCAAACAGCTCGCCCAGCACCTGGCGCGACGTGGATTCCTGCAGGTCCGGGTCGCTGATAAACACCGCGGCGGAGGGGCTGGACTGTCCCTCGCTCCAGCGCGAGGCCGGCACCGGCCGGATCACCAGGCCGAGGTCCGAGCGGCCGGCCGGCCGGGGCACCCGCAGGGCCCTGACCAACGAGGTTTCTCCGGCCTGCTGTGCCTTGATGATCGCGGCCAGTGCTTCTTGCAGCTCTTTATTGAATTCGCGCCCCTCGACATGCAGGCGGTCCTCGCGCAGGCTGAGGCCGTCGCCCTGGTCCAGCAGGGCGCGCCCTACCTCGTTCGTGGTCAACAGGCGGCCCTGTTCGTCGAGTATGATGCTCGCCACCGACAGCTGGTTGACGGCGCCGGCGTAGACGTCCCGTTCCGAGGCCATGCGGTTGAGCTTCGCGTAAAACTCGATCGCCCGGCGCAGGTGCGGCGTCAACAGCTCCAGCAGTCGCCGCTCTTTCACCCGGAATTTCGATTCGCGCTGGCTGCGGGAAAAGCGCAGGCTCGCCTGCATGCCGCCAGGCTCCGCGGTGTCCACCCCGAGAATTCGGAACAGGTCGATCGGTTGCAGGTAGTGCAGGTAATAATCGGAATTTACCAGTTGCCTGTCGGGCAGTATGTCCTCGAGGGCGACCACCTTGTCCAGCGGCAGGTTGACGAACGGGTCGAGGGAGAAAAACTGTTCGCGATAGGCGCTCACTTCCCAGTCGTTGGGGTCGGCAAGGGGCTCGCTGCCGTCTCCGCGGGGTGATTCCGGCCTGACGCAGTTGAGGATCACGCCGCCGTCATCCTCGCTGGGCGGCCGCAGGATCAGGGAGACCACCTGGGCGTCCAGGGCCTCGCGCAGGGCGGGCAGGGCGCTCTGCCAGGGCTGTTCTTCCAGTGCGCCCTGGTACACCAGTCCGATCAACTGGCTGAGGTCGCTCTCTGCCCGGGTGGCTGCCATGGGCGCCGGCTGCTATTGCTCCAGGCTCGAGAGTTCCGCGGTCACGTCTGCCAGCGGCCTGGGTCGGCCGACGCCCCAGCCCTGCAGGTAGTCCACTCCCAGTTCCTCGAGCTTGACGATAATCGTGTCGTTCTCAACCGACTCCGCGATGGTCTCCTGGCCCAGGAAGTGCGCCAGGTCGTTGATGGAACGGGCCATCGCGTAATCGCTCCGGTTCTTGTCGATACCGGTAATAAAACTGCCGTCGATCTTGACGTAATCGACGGGTAGCTCGCGCAGGTAATTGTGGGAGGCTAGCCCGGTCCCGAAGTCGTCGATGGAGAACTTGCACCCGATGTTGCGGAAGGCGCGCACGAAGTCGGCTGCCTTCACCAGGTTGGAAATGGTGCCCGTTTCGGTGATCTCGAAGCAGAGGCGGTCCGTGCCAACCCCGAACTCCGAGATCTGTTCCAGCAGGTACTCCATGAAGCTGTTGTCGGTGACGCTGGTGCCGGAAAGGTTGATGGCGAGATGCGGCACGACCTTTTGCTGGTCCATCAATTTACTGATCCAGGTAAAGGCCTCGCGGACGACCCACCGGTCGACGAGTGTCATGAAGCCATACCGCTCCGCGGAATGGATGAATTCTCCGGGCGAGGATACCGAGCCGTCCTTGTCGAGGAGGCCGAGCAACAGTTCGTAGTGCACCGTCGAGTTGGAGCGGTCGCTGACCTGTGTCTGCATGATGGGCTGTGCGCGCAGGACGAAGCGCTCGGAAGCGATCGCGTCCTCAAGACTCTTCCGGGTCCGCGTCTTTTCCAGTTTGTAATCGATTATCCTGCTTTGCTCCTCCTCGTACTTGACCACCCGGTTGCGCCCCTGTTGCTTGGCGTGCCGCATCGCGGAGCGGGCAGAGTCCAGCACCTCCTCCACGCTCGAGCTGTGCTCGAGTATGGCGGCTACGCCTATGGACACCGTGAAGCTCACACTCTCGCCGTCGATGTCCACCGATCCCTCCTCGATAGCCGAGCGAATGCTCTCGGCGAGTTCCAGGGCCTGCTCTATTGAACGGTCGATGATCAGCACGGCAAAGTCATCCCCCTCGAGCCGGGCGGACGAGGACTTCCTGCCATGCAACTGGGCCAGCAGTTTCGAGAATTCGAGCAGCACCTGGTCCCCGCTGACCTGGTCGTAGACCTCGTTGACGAGGCTGAACTGGTCGATGTTCAGGTAGAGCACTGCGTGCTGGGAAAGCTTCAGCTGGCTGTGCCGGATGGCGCGCGACAGCTGTTCGTGGAACGTGTCGCTGTTGATCATCTTCGTCAGCGAATCGTGATTGCGCGCGAAGCTGAGGGTCTTCTGCACGTGCTCCAGCGTGTGATACATGCTCTGGTCGACGACCGAGAGATCGTCCGTCGGCGTTGGTGGCTGCACCCCCCTGCTCAGCAGGCGGGCGAGGCGGACCGCACTGAAATCCGCCACCTTCTGGCCGCGTGCGTTGACGAAGATGTAGCGATCCTTCGCCGGGCTGATCCAGGCGAGCTGCATACGCTTTTTCTGGCCGTGCTTGTCCTTGTAGGCCAGCCAGCAGTCGGTCTCCAGTTCCTCGACCCGCTTGACCCAGCGTCGCAGCCTGGGGAGGTCCTCGATCCTGGCGCGAATGTCCCCCCTGGTCGGCTCCAGTCGTGCCTCGTCGGGCTGCACGGGAACCGTATCGACTTCGAGGTTGCCCGCCAGGATGTCGCGGATTTCATTGAGCACCTCTTCGTGACCGATATTGGTGGGCAGCGCGCTCGATATCTGCTGTCCCACCAGGTCGATGAAAGACTCCGCTTCGAGGCTGCGCTGGACGCGCAGGTCCTCGTCCTCTTCTCCATCTTCGTGCTGCCTCTGGTCCAGCCACCGTTGCAGCAGGTCAAGCGCCTTGATCTGTTCCTCCCAGGCGGCGCTGTCGGGGCCCTCGCGAAGGTGAGTCAGCACCAGCAGGTCGCGCCAACCACTATCCACGAGTCCTTGCAATACGCGCGGAACGCTCGGCGGCTGGATTCGGGAAGCGAGTACCTTGTTGACCTCCCTGCGTGCACCGGCCAGTTTTTCCTGGCCCTCCTGCGTGCGGATAACCCGCTCCTTGTTTCGCGCGAGAGCGCGTTCCTGCTGTGCGACGAGCTTGTCTATTTTCTCCAGCGCGGTATCGAAAATTGACTCGTCGTGCTCGTAATCGCCGACGATGCTATCAACGATACCGTTGATGCGATCCTCTAGTGCGGGGTTCGGGAAGTTACCCGAGGTCGCGAGGCTCGACAGCTTGTCGATCACCCCACGTGCGGCGTGTTCGCGGTCGACGAAAAACTTCTTGTCCAGCAGTGCCAGCTTGGCGAGCGGTATCTGCAGGTTGCCCAGCGACGGTTTGAGTTCGGTGCTGACATCCAGCTGGGACTTGATCGTGCCGAACAGGTTGTCGACCATGTCCAGCTGGTTGAGGCTCTCGGTCGTCAGCCCGCTCGAGTCCTTCAGTTCGCCGATTTCGCCCTTGTTACGCGCCAGGTACTCACGCAGGGATTCGCTGTTGTGAACCTCCTCACGGGCCTGCGAGCTTCGCTGCAGGGCGGTGAGCGCTTTCGCGATGAGGTTGGCATCTACCACACGGCTCTGGTCCAGCTCACTGCTGGCCACCGTGGCGCCGTCCCAGGTCCCGCTGAGCGGGACGCCGCTCGCCAGAGCCTCGCCGTCCGCAAGCCCCTCGGCTTCCCGCTTGAAATTGAGCGCGTCGATCACCGAGCGGTAAAGCCTGGCCGGGTTGGGTCCCCCCAGGGCGCGGCTCAATTCCTCCTCGAGTTGCTGCTGCGAGGGTGAGCCATCCGGAGAATCGGTGGGCTTGCGCCGGCGCCGGCGCTCCCTGGCCTTGCGTTCCGGCAGGTTCTTGTTGCGCTTGAGCATAGAGCCCTTGGCCTCGATTTCGGACTCGATCGAGGGCTTGATCCCCTCGTCAGCCAGTAGCGAGTTCAGGGGCGTATAGAAGCCTTCCAGTTGTTCGAGGAACCGCCGGGAGAAGTAGTCCAGGATGTGTGTCAGGGCATCGTGGGGCACGTCCACCTGCTGCAACGCGGACTGGAACGCCCGACACAGTTGGCGTACATCGATCGGAAGCCTGACCTTGTTGGGATCCTCCCCGATCAGGGCCGCTATCCTGTGCGTCAATGCTTCCAATGGTATTGCGAACGTATACTCTCCATCGGAGACGATCCGCTTGATGGCCAGGAAGTCCTCGAATTCCTCGATGTCGATGAGGTTCAACTCGTCCGAGCTGCCGATGGAGTAGAGCCAGATGTGGTCCTCGCTGGCATCGGGTGTGAGGTCGTCGAAGTAGGCCCGCAGTTGTCCGAGCATCTGCCGCGCGATTATGTCCTGGCCGTCTTCCAGTTTGTTGGCTGCCCGGTTGAGCGAATTGTCCGTGAGATCGCCCTGCAGGGAGCGTGCCCCGAGCCCCTGCATGTGCCGTGAAAGGTCGGCGAGGAACAGGCCGAGAGCGACCTCAAGCTCTCCGAGGCTGCGTTTGCGCACGGCGTCGAGCAGGCGAGCATAGTCTGCGGATACGGCCATCGCGCGGTTTTTCCTGGGAGGCCTGGCGGCAGTGGCGGCGCCCTTGAGTGCCTTACCGAGCTGTTGCGCCGGGGGTTCCGGTTGTTCCTCGGCCCGCGGGATGTCCCGCAAGGTCTCCGCCGTGATGGCCTCCCGGTAGCGCGCCGCGACTTCCGAGTCAGGGGGCGCAAACTCCAGCGTCATGCTGTCGTCCTGCAGCATCGAGATTTTCACACGGGCATCTTCCAGCGGTGCGGCCTCGGCAAGCCCGTCCGGTGGTAGCGACAGCGTGGCGAAGGTGCCCGCTTCGGTGAGCGTGGCCGGTGCGCCGGCCCCCGGGTCAGCGGTCTGCACAACCTCCAGCCGCAGACGTCCGTCCACTAATGAGGAGATGTGGCCCGCCAGCTCCACGGCGTCGTCCAGTACGAGGGTCGCCAAGAGCTTGCCTTGTTGTGAGGGGACGTTGGACATTGGACCTCTGGAGGTGGTCGCTCCCGCGGCTCATGACAGGGGAGTGACCGATTATTGTAATCTTTGTGCCATCCAGAAGAGTATAACCCGAAAGGTCTATGCCACAAGATTGAGCAAAACGGAGATCGAGCCGGGCCCGCTAGAGTTTCGCGTTCGATGCATCGAGGAAAGCGGGTTTCTCGCCGCCGCCGTGGACGGCAAAGTTTGTGCCGCTGACGTAGGACGCCAGCGGGGAAGCGAGGAACAGGCAGGCATTGCCCACATCTGCCGGCACGGCCATTCTCTCGAGGGGAACGGTAGCACCGATGGCGGCGATGCCCTCGTCGTCGCCGTAATGCAGGTGTGACTGTTCGGTCTCCACCATACCCACGACCAGGGCATTGACCCGTACCCTTGGTGCCCACTCCACAGCGAGTGATGTTCCGAGATTGACCAGCCCCGCTTTGGCGGCGCCATAGGCGGCCGTACCGGGTGACGGCCTGATCGTGCTGACGCTGGCGATGTTGATGATACTCCCGCCATCTTCCTGCTCCTGCATGATGCGGTTGGCGACCTGGCTGAAGTTGAGCGGGGCGATGAGGTTAAGTCGGATGATCGACTCCGAGAATCGGGGTGAGGCCGTTGCTGCTTCCGCGTAGGGCGCGCCTCCGGCATTGTTGACCAGCACATCCAGCCGCCCGAAGCGCTGCACGGCCAATGCGACACAGGCCTCAATCTGCTCGAATTCACGCACGTCACATGGGGTGAAGATCGCCTCACGGTCGCCCGAGCGGGGCAGCGAATCGGGCTCGGAACGCCCGCATATCAGCACTTCTGCTCCCGCCGCGAGGAATACCTCGGTAATGCCCCTCCCGACACCCTTGCCGCCGCCGGTGACGATGACTGCCTTGCCGGAAAAGTCCAGCGCGTTGTCCATTTCGTATCTCCTAGAGTCCGCTTTGTGGAGGGGCCGGGCGAACACCGACGCGCTTGAGATCAGACCGCGATTTACTTACTATTCCCGGGCTGAGCGTATCCTAACCGAATTTTTCCGGCCTGAGAATTTAGGGCCGGCGCACGGCGGTAACCACGCGGGACATTTCACCCACGGTTGCAATTACTGTACTGGCATGCAACCGGACTTCATTGGGAATTTGATATATGACGACAGACAGTTTGCCCGTGCTCGCCATTCTTGGGGGCACGGGGGATTTGGGAACCGGTTTGGCAAGGCGCTGGGCCCAGGCCGGCTACGATGTGATTATCGGCTCGCGAACGCAGGAGAAGGCTGACGCCGCCGTGGCCGACCTGCATGAGGTGATGGCCGAACGCGGTGTCGCGGAAGTCAGCGTGAGGGCGATGGAGAACCTGGCGGCGGCAGAGGCCGCGGATATCGTAACGCTCACGGTTCCTTTCAGTCACCAGGCCAGCACACTGGAGCTGGTGGGGCCGGCGCTGCAGGGCAAGATCCTGGTCGACGTAACCGTACCGCTGGTGCCGCCCAAGGTCGCCCGAGTGCAATTACCCGAGGCCGGCAGCGCAGGGCAGATTGCCCAGGCCGTGCTGGGCGAAGAGGTCAGCGTCGTCTCGGCCTTCCAGAATGTCGCGGCGGTACACTTGCAGGAAGGCCACGGCATGGATTGCGACGTCCTCGTCTGCGGCAACAAGAAGGCGGCCCGCGAGGAAGTGATCAAGCTGGTGGAGGCGGCCGGTATGCGCGGCTTCCACGCGGGGATGATCAACAATGCCGCGGCGGCGGAAGCGCTGACCTCGGTATTGATATCCATCAACAAGCAGTACGGTTGCCATGCCGGTATCAAGATCACGGGTACGGACGACCCGCACTAGGCATCCGGTCCAGGTGTGACAATGCCGGAGCGGCTGGAACTGATACCGCTGGAGGATTTTCCCGAGGTGGAGCCCGGGGACAATCTCGTCGAGTTGATCGCGGGGTCGCTGGAGAATAGCGCTCTCGATTTGCGACACGGCGATGTGCTCGTCCTTGCGCAGAAAATCGTGTCAAAGGCCGAGGATCGCTACGTCAAACTGTCCGAGGTGACGCCGACACCCGAGGCGGAGTCCCTGGCGCAGCGGGCCGACAAGGACC
>CAJIAY010000064.1_pt1 | contig 13243 bp, 10 predicted proteins | sample 9199221 | NCBI WGS metagenome assembly CAJIAY01 (sample SAMEA7708283, study PRJEB35096) | sediment metagenome | biome: marine neritic benthic zone biome [ENVO:01000025]; feature: sediment [ENVO:00002007]; material: shallow marine sediment [ENVO:03000034] sea grass bed [ENVO_01000059] ...
CACCCGCGGCCCCCGGCGCCGCGGCGCGGGTCAGCGCCGACGCGGCGAGCGCGCCAGGGAGCACCACAAGCGAATGGCTGCCCCTGGGCTGGAGCCCGGCGGCCGGCGACGGCGCGTCACGGCCCGTGCCGGAAGGTTTGCCGGACGATCCCTTCGGCGATTGATCGCCGCACGTGCAAGCAAGCGGGCTGACTGCCGCTAGAGACTGAAGTCCACCCCCAGGATGAACGTGTTCTCTTCGTAACTCAGGTTGTCGACGTTGGAATCCTTCTCGTCGTACGTGTAGCTCGCGTAGAAATTCGCCCAGCGGCGAAACTGGTACCCTGAGCGCAACGACACGTTGTAGATGTCGTCGTCCCGGTCGTTGAACGAATCCTCGTACTCGTCCTGCCCGTAAAGCGCGCTGAGCACGGTATAGACCCTGTCGGACCACTGGTGCGTCCAGCGGGCCGAGACATCCCAGCGGTTGATGAAATTACCCTCCCGGGTGGTCTCCTCGGGCTTGCGGCGCGTCTCGACGACAATCGTGTCCTGCACGCGTGGCCGCATCCATAACTCCAGGCTCCAGCCAATGCCGTCCCAGTCCTCGCGGTCGGAATCGTCGAAGCTCTTGTCTACCCAGCCGATCCTGGCGGTGCTCTTCAGGTTCGGCGACATCTCCCACTGCGCGCCCGCGAGCAGGGACATCTCCTCGCTGTCCAGCGGGGGCGCGTCGTCGAACGGATTGGGATACTCGATATCCTTGTAGGCAAAGTCGGCCAGCAGGTCCGTCTTGGGCGCTACGGGGTAGAAAAAGGTCGTGCCCAGCGTGGTCTCATCGCGATCGCGGGTGCGTGTCTGCTCCTCGAAATTCTGGTACTCCCGCTCCATGTACCCGGCGCGGAACTGTATACGCGCGTTGCCGTTCGCACCGTACTGGAAAGAGCCCCCGACATCGGTCTGGTCGTATTCCACGTTCTCGTCGATCAGCTCGCCGATCTCGCCCTCGGTCAACCCGGTACCACGATCCTCGTGCAGGGATGCCCAGCTCGCGTAGAGCTCCAGTATCCGGCGATCCGTAAATTCCATGTACGCGCTGCCACGGAACGTGTTGTCGAAGTAATCGTTGTCGTTGTCGTTACTGCTTTCCCTGTACCAGGCGGCCTCGCCCTTGTAGTCGAACTCGTAGCGGTTCTCCCGGTCCTGCAGGGCGGCATTGACCGCCGGGCGCGCGAGGAAAATCCAGCTGTCGGTCGTGTTGTTCTCCTGGCGGAAAATATTATCGCGGTACCTGGTCTCGAACCCGGTAGTGGGGGTGATCGCCACCGGCCCTGCGAAGATCGAGGCGGGGCCTGCCTGGGGGACCGCCGCGAATACAGCAGGAACAAAAACGACCGACGCGGCAATAGCAATGGCCGCAGCGATGGGTCTTGATTCCGTGTTACACATGGGTGGTGTCCTTTTCACGGCACGGGTAGCCGTTCTGCCTTCACCGGATGCGCCTGCCCGCCGGGATACCACCGGGGCAAAGCCGGGCTGCAAACAAACCTGAAAAAGGGCAAAAACCCGCCCTGCCCGGGACGTCTACCCGGCTCCGCGACGGCTTAAGCCCATGAAATTCTAGCTCATTTTCGCTGAAATGTTAGATAATCATACCTGTTAACAGTTTGAGGTTATAACCGGGCGATGCCCCCATCGGTGAAAACAACCCCTCACTGGGCCTGCTCCGCCCTGTTCTGTTACTTCCTCGCTGTCCTGGTCTGGGCACCGCTCCCGCTGGGCAGCAATCGCGACTGGTCGACCAGCCTGCTCGCGGGGCTCCTGCTGGCGGGCCTGGTAGCGGCCGCAGTCCTGCTCGCGCTGCGACTGCTCACGGTCACGCCGGCCCTGCGCAAGGCCTGGCCCGCGCTGGCGGCGCTGGCGGCCACGCAGGCCTGGGTGGCGGCGCAGCTGGCCCTTGGCATCAGCGTGGCGCCGGAATCCACACGGCTGGCGCTGCTACTGGGCGCGGGGCTCGTCGCCGCCTTCATACTGGTGCTGCTGCTGGTAGACTCGCGGGATCGCATCGAAACGCTTACCCGCGTCATGATCGGCTGCGGGGTGTTCCAGGCGTTTTTTGCCGGCGTCGCCATGCTGGGTGACCTGGAACAGGTGGCCTTTCTCGACAAGCAGTTCTCAGGAGGCAGTGCGACCGGCACCTTCGTCAACCGGAATCACCTCGCCGGTTTCCTCGAGATGAACCTGGCGATCGGCATCGGCATGCTGGCGGCGCAGCTGCACAGGCACCCCGCGGGGAGCTGGCGGGAATTCATGCGGCGCACGATCGATACCCTGCTGAGCAGCAAGTTCCGGCTGCGGCTTTACCTCGTCATCATGGTGATCGGCCTGGTGCTCACTCGCTCCCGGATGGGCAACACCGCGTTCTTTTCCAGCCTGCTGCTCTGCGGGGTACTGGGCATGGTACTGCAACAGCGGGTGACGCGCGGCCTGGTAATCTTTTTAGTCAGCCTGCTGCTGGTCGACCTCTACCTGGTGGGCAACTGGTTCGGCGTGGACGAGGTCGTGGAACGGCTCCAGGCCACCACGATGGGTGAGGAGAAGCGCGACGAGGTTGCGCGAGACAGCGTGCTCATGTGGCGGGACCATTTCTGGACCGGCACCGGCGCGGACACGTTTTACCAGGCCTACGTGCACGGCGGTTACATGGCACCGGACTCCCTGCACTACCGTCACGCGCACAACGACTATCTCGAGATCGGCAGCGGCTTCGGGTTCATCGGCTTCGGGCTGCTTGCCGTGGTCGTGCTCACGAGCTTGTGGCAGTCGATCCAGGCGCAGCGTGGGCGGAGTTCACGACTGCACCAGGGGCTGGGATTTGCCTGCCTGATGGGCATTACCAGCCTGCTGATACACAGTTCTGCCGACTTCAACCTGCATATTCCCGTCAACAGCCTGTGGTTCACCTTGCTACTGGCGTTGACCTGGGTCGCAAATTTTCAATTTTCTCCTGAAAATTCGGGCATTTAGGGCCTGCACATACCTTGATTTGCTGAAACCGTGGGCATATGCTATCTCCCATTAGTCGGTGTAACCATCAGGGTAGCTACATGCGCACTGCAACCATTTCCGGATTGATCCTGTTCCTGCTCTCCACGGTCAGCCTGTCCGTTTGGTCCGCCGATGGCAGCATCCTGAGTTTCGAAGGGGATGTGCGCGTAAATGGCGAGCCTGTCACCGATGACACGCAACTGACAAGCACTGATACCGTGACTACCGGCGAGTCCTCCTCGGTCAGGATTATCCTGTCGGACAACAGCGTGCTGGACCTCGATGCCGACTCCGAAATCCTGATTGCCGATTACAGCTTCAACCCCTCCGAGCCCGATACGAATAACAGCGAGGTCGATATCATCGCGGGCACGCTGCGATATGTCAGTGGCCAAATCGCGAAAGACGACCCTGACAATGTCAGCTTTACCGCCGGAAACTCTACCATCGGGGTTCGTGGAACCTATATCAGCATTTCTGTCTCGCCCTCCGAGAGCGAGTAGTGCAATCACTGTATAAAGCCGCACTCCTGTTCTGGCTGCTGGCCGTTACGGCGGCAGGCGCGTGGGCCGGTGACGGCCGCATTATCGATATCGTCGGGGATGTCAGGGTCAACGGCCAACCGGCGACCGCCGACACCGAACTGAACCGGAACGACACGATCGTCACCGGAGACAGCGCCTCGGTCCGAATTGTGCTCTCCGACAACAGCGTGCTGGATATCGACAGCGGTTCGGAAATCAAGCTCAGTGATTACAGCTACGAACCCTCGGAACCGGAAGAAAACACGAGCGAGGTCAGCCTCGTCGAGGGCTCGCTGCGCTACGTCAGCGGCCTGATCGCCAGGGAGAAACCGGAGAACGTCAGCTTCAAGGCCGGCAACGCGACCATCGGGGTGCGCGGCAGCTTTACCGCGATTGCGCTCGCGGGCAACGTGGCCAATGTAGAGGCCATGATCGGGGAGGCCACGCTCAGCAAGGAGGGGGATGATGAGATCATCGTCCCGACGGGCAAGACCACACAGATCGACCCGGCAACCGGCAAGGTGCTGGTCGTGCCTTCGACGGCAACCGACCCGGTCAACGAGGTCGTGCGCGCGCTAGCCGCCATAGCCCCCGATGCCGGCGACCCCGAGGATGAAGGCTGCAGCCGCGGCAGGAACCCGCTGCGCGCGACGGCGGATCCCGACACCGATTCTGAGAAATTGAAAGAAATCGAGAGGATGCTGTCCGAGCTGAGCGAAGGCGAGCTGATGATGGTGATCGCGGTGCTCAGCAATAATGCCCGCCATTTGTGTATCGACTCCAGGACGATCGCCGACGCGATCACGATCATCGCCAGGGTCAACCCCGAGGCGACCGACAGTGTGCAGGACGTAGCCGATGCGCTTGAACCCCAGGATAACGAAGACAGGGATCCGGCAACCCAGACCTCACCGCAGGGCGACACGCCTGCTGACGATGACATCCCTCCCGGCGGGAACCCGCCCAGCCCTGAATAGCACCTGACGGGAAACCGTCGGGTGGGGATCACGGAAGAAACCCGTTCATGATCCAGTACTTCACCAGGAACGGATACCCGATCGGCCTGGGTATCGCCATTACACTGGTTGCGCTGTGGCTGCAGGTGTCCGGCGCCGGGCCGAGCCGCACCGTCATCGACCGACTCGACGCCATGGCCTACGACCTGCGGCTGAACCTGACGCTCGGGGCGCTGGACGCCGGCGGGGCACCCGTGGCGATTCTCGATATCGACGAGGCCAGCCTCCGCTCCGAGGGACGCTGGCCCTGGAGCCGGGAAAAAATGGGCCAGCTCTTACTGGCCATGAAGCGCGCCGGCGCTCACACGGTCGGGTTCGACGTGGCGTTCGCAGAGCCGGAACGCAATGTTGCTGAGGAACTGATAGACGCGGCTTCCGCGACTGGACGGCTCGAGCACCGGGACTACCTGCAGGCCCTGATTCCCGACATGGACCGTGACCAGGCCTTCGCGGACCTGCTGAAGGGCCGGAGTACAGTCCTCGGTTTCCTGTTACACGCGAGGGACGAGGAGTCGGCCGGTGCCCTGCCCTCGCCCTGGTCATTCATTCCCGAGGAGCAGCGCGGACTGGTCACCATTCCGTTGATGAAGAGTTATACGGGCAATCTGCCGGTTCTGCAGAAAGCGGCGCGGCACGGCGGCTTCCTGAACACCACCAAGGATACCGACGGGGTAATTCGCAGCACGCCGCTCATACTGGCACACGACAGCATGGTTTATCCCTCCCTCTCCCTGGCGATGGCGCGACGGTACACCAAGTCGCTGCGCTTCAAGGTTGAAACGGCGCGGACCGAGGGCACGGAAAACGTGACCGGGCTGATGCTCGACAACATACGGATCCCGACCGACAAGTACGGCCGCGTACTGGTGCCTTATTCCGGCACGCGCGGCGGCGTTCCCTATGTCCCCGCGACAGCGCTGCTGCGCTCGGAAGACCCGGCCGCCGAATTTCCGGAATTGCACAACGCCGCGGTGCTGGTGGGGTCCTCCGCCCTGGGTCTGTCGGACCTGGTCAGCACGCCCGTGGACCCCACCTTCCCCGGCGTTGAAGTCCACGCGACGATATTGAAAGCCATCCTGTCCGGGGAGGGATTTCCGCAGGTGCCAGACTGGGCGATCGGCGCCAATGCGGTTGCTATCGTTGCCTGCGGCCTGCTGCTGACGTTCCTCTGCCCCCTTCTGGGTGCCGTCGGGATCACGCTGTTCGCAATCTTCTTCATTTCGCTGCTGGTTGGCGGCAACGTCTGGCTCTGGACCTCCGCGGGGCTGGCACTGTCACCCGTCATGCCCTTGCTGACGGTGCTCTCCATCATCACCCTGAATGTCATCTTCGGCTACTTCGCTGAGGCCAGGCAGAAGCGCCAGGTGCGCAAGGCGTTCAGCTCGTACATGGCGCCGGCACTCGTCGACCAGCTCGTTGCGAATCCTGACTCGCTGAGCCTGACGGGTGAATCCAGGGAAATGTCTTTCCTGTTCTCCGATATCGCGGGATTCACGACGTTTACCGAGAGCGCGAGCCCGGAGCTCCTCGTATCGACCCTGAACGAATACCTCGACGCCATGTGCCGGGCGGTGATGGAACAGGGCGGCACCATCGACAAGATCGTGGGCGATGCGGTGGTCGGTATCTTCAACGCACCCCTGGACCAGCCTGACCACGCGGAACGGGCGGTCAACTGCGCCCTCGAGATGGACCGGATCAGCACGGAGTTCATCGCCAAGATGAATGAACGCGGCTACGAATTCGGGTCTACCCGTGTCGGTGTCAACACGGGCCGCGCTATCGTCGGCAATTTCGGCGGCAGTGAACGCTTCGACTACACCGCCCACGGCGACGCCATCAACGCGGCAGCGCGTATGGAGAGTGTCAACAAACACCTGGGGACCCAGATCTGCATCGCCGGCACCACGGTCGCCCAGTGCCCGAACCATCACTTCCGCCCCATCGGCGCACTCGTTTTGAAGGGCAAGACAGAGGCGATCGAGGCCTTCGAGCCGATCAGCCCGGAGGAGGCCGAAAAGCCCTTCATTAGGCGCTACAATGAAGCATTCAACTGCCTCGCCGAGGGCGACGCGGCAGCGGCAGGACTATTTGAACAGCTGAAGGCGGACTTCCCGGAGGATCCACTGGTCAACCTGCACCACGAGAGGATCAGCGCCGGCGTTATGTCAGCCACCATCGTGCTCGCGGAGAAGTAGCATCCAGCAGATCGTCGAAAAATCCATGCAGTCCCTGCGTGAAATGACCGCGGATCGCATCATTTCGATACTGCTCGCCGGAATCATTGCCGGTGTCGTAACCCTGATTTCCAGCGTGAGTTTCGCGGCACTCATCTTCCACAGCGCACTAACCCCCTACATCGCCTCCGGCATTACCATCCTGATTTCCACGGCAGTCGTGGCAGGCTCCCTGTTCAGCCTGCTGAGTTCCGCACGGCCGGTGGTTGCCCTGCCGGACGACGATACCGCTCCGATCCTGGCGCTGATGGTCAGCCTGATTATCGCCAGCATCCCGGCCGGCACCCCGGTCGAGGTGATGTTCGTCACCGCCTTCGGCGCGCTAGCCTTTTCCACCCTGCTAACGGGCATCGTGATGACGGCACTGGGCTATTTTCGCCTGGGCTCGCTGGTACGCTACCTGCCCTACTCCGTCATGGGCGGCTACTTCGCCGGCGGCGGGTGGCTGCTCGTGCAGGGCGCCCTGCGCGTGGCCAGCGACCTGCCCCTCGCTTCAGCGGCGGACTACCTGAAACTGCTGGAACTTGAGCAACTGGTGCGCTGGGTGCCCGCCGTCATCGCCGCTGTTTTCCTGCGCTGGGCGGTCCGCAACTGGCACAAGTCACTGGCGATGCCTGTGAGCATGTTCCTGCTGATCCTTGTATTTTTCGCCGTGGCGTCGCTCGCTGGCCTATCCCCGCAGGCAATGATGGACCAGGGCTGGCTGGTGGGTCCTTTCCCGGATACACCCCCCGAATTGATCAACCCGGTGCTGTTCCAGCGCTCCGGCGACCTCGACTGGAGTCTGGTTGTCGAAAATCTCAGCAGTATCGGCACCATTATCATGTTGAGCGCCGTTTCGCTGATGCTGACCGCCAGCGGGCTGTCGGTCCTGCAGCGCAATAACTTCAGCATCAACAAGGAACTCATGTCGGCCGGTCTCGCCAATACGGTCAGCGGGATCGGCGGCGGCCTGATCGCGTTGCCGTCGATGTCCATGACGGAACTGGCGATGAGGGTCGGCGCACCCAACAGCAGGCTGGTCGGCCTGGTGGTTGCACTGTTCTGTGGGCTGATGCTGTTCTTCGGCATGTCGCTGATCGCTTGGTTTCCGAAGATGGTACTGGCGGGGCTGCTGGTCTTTCTTGGCCTGTCACTGCTGGAACGCTGGCTGATCGAGGCCCGCCAGCAGCTCCCCCGCCTCGAGTACCTCGTGGTCGTCTTTATCGTGCTGGTCGTAGCCGTAGCGGGCTTCCTCGAGGGCGTGCTGGTGGGACTGCTGGCCGCCATTGTGCTGTTCGTAATCAACTACAGCCGCATCAACGTGGTGCGCTACGCTCTGACGGGACGGGAGCGCGGCAGCAACGTTGAGCGCAACAGCGCAGAGGCGAAATTCCTGCGTGAAAACGGCGACCAGACACTGATCCTCAAGCTGCAGGGCTACCTGTTTTTCGGTACCGCGGCCGCCCTCGTCAGGCGCATCGAGGAACGACTGGTGGATACCGACTCACCTCCGCTGCGCTACGCGGTACTGGACTTCGCCCAGGTCACGGAGATGGACTCTTCCGCGGCGCTGAGCTTCATGAAGCTGGCGCAGGAGGCCTCCCAGTCCAATTTTTTCCTCCTGCTGACCGGCCTGTCCGAGACCATGCACGACCGGCTCATGGGCAACTGGTTCGAGAGCGAAAGCACCAGCTACGTCCAGTTCATGCCCGACCTGGATCACGGTATCGAGTGGTGCGAGGAGCGCATACTGAAAGAACAATCGCTGGGCGAAGCGCACGAGGGAATCCTGCAGCAGATCGCCCGGTACTTACCTTCCCCGGATGACGACAAGATCCTGGAAAAGTATTTGGAACGGCGGGAAGTTGAGCCCGGTGACCTGCTCGCCAAGCAGGATGAGCCCTCGGACGAGATGTACCTGCTGCAGACCTGCACCGCCTCCGTGTACCTCGAGACCAGCTCGGGGAGGCGACACCGGATACGGCGGGCCGGTGCGGGGACAGTCTTCGGCGAGGTGGGCTTCTACCTCGGCACCCCGCGCACGGCCTCGGTCATCATCGACACCGGTGGCGAGCTGTTCGTGTTGAGCCAGGAGGCGAATGCGCGGCTGGAGCAGGAGCATCCGCACATTGCGGCGGCACTGCACAAGTTCATGATTCGAGTGATTACGCGACGGCTACAGCTGACGACAACAACGCTGCAGGCCGTCTTAACCTGACTGAGTGAATAGCACTGGAGAACAGAGCATGAAATGTCCCAAGTGTCATGAGCCGATGGAAACCATAGACTTCGGAACAGATATCAGCATTGAGCGCTGTACCGGGTGCTTCGGCCTGTTCTGCAAGTGGCATACGCTGGAGCAGCTGCGCGATGAATGGCTGGCGGACACCGTGCTGGACAAGGGTAGCGCGGCGGTCGGAGCGAAGCATAACGAGATTCGTGATATTCCCTGCCCCGATTGCGGCGCCACCATGCAGAGGGCGCAGGACACCGAGCAGTCTCACATCACCCTGGATATCTGCAACGACTGCGAGAGTGTCTTCCTGGATGCGGGAGAGTTAACGGATATGAAAAGCGTCACACTGATGGATCACGTGCGGCGCCTACTGACCATGCTCGGCAAGTAACGCCTCGCCATACCCCTGTCGACGCAGCTCGGTCGTGTAACGGGTTATGTTGGACTGGGCGCGCTGCTCCAGCCGCTCCCTGAAGTAGCTCGATTGGTAGAGACTGGGCCACCGTTGGAGTTCGTCAAGAAAGCGTAGCTTGCCCTCGTAATACTGCGCATCGCCGACATCTTCTGCTTCCAGCCTCAGGGCATCCGAGTCGGCCAGGTAATCCTTCCACGGCAAACCGAAACCGGACAGGTCTATATCCACCAGCAGCGCCTCGGCCTCGTCCTGTGCGGAACCCGTATGCCGGGTAGCCATGATGAACACTACGACACGGTCGACAAGCTCTTGCGGCAGGGCGCCCCCTGCCGCCTCGGAGAAAAAGTCGGCGCTGCGAGACTCGTTATCCCGGGCACCGTAGACATAGATCACGTCGTGAAACCAGATGGCGAGTTCTGTGGCCTCCGCCTCCCGGACGTGCTCCCCGGCGCCGTCGAGCTCTCTCAGGCACTGGGCCAGGTGCCCAAGGGTGTGATAGTGGCGGTGACGCTCCTGGTAGTGATCCCTCAACGTATCCCAGAGTCCTTCGGGGTCCTTCCCGCCACAGTTTTTCCAGAGATCGCAGAAACGCTCAGCGAGAATGTTCTCTTCCACTCGATGCTCCCGTATTGATCCGGCCGTACCCGAATGCCGGCACCCCCTCAGTGGCCGGCGGAGACCGGGCGCAGTCTCGACAGGCTGTCAGATACCGCGCACCGATGCAAATTGGAGCTTAGCACGACACCCTCCGGACTGACTCCCGTGAATGGCGACCCTGTCACATTTTCACGGAATTCTGACCGCATATGACTAATCTGGGTTACCGGCGCGCGGCTCTCCGGCACGCAGCGCGAAGCCGCAATGCGCGCAAAACAAAAGGAAGTAGCACAAGAGGCTCAGGTATTCCGGGATGGCCTCCAACAGCAAGCCGAGCCCCGCGCACAGGGTGGCGTATGTCGTCAGCAGAAGAAGCACCTTGCGGGGCCCCAGGCCGCGATCCATCAGGATGTGGTGCAGGTGAGAACGGTCCGCCGCGATCAGGCTGCGACCGTACCGGTAGCGGCGCAGCATGGTCGCCAACATATCCATAAGGGGGACTGTAACCAACCAGAGAGCCGTGACGGGCAGGATCAGTGTTTTCTCGCCCTGCGAAAAGTAGATCAGCGACGCCGTCACGAGGAACCCAAGGCTGACACTGCCCGCATCCCCGAGAAATATTTTTGGCAGCAGTTTGTTATCGGGACCGAGATTGAAGAGCAGGAACACGCCCAACGGCAGCAGCATCAGCAGCAGCGCATTCGAATTCCCGTGACCCGTTTGCACGGCCAACAGGTACAGCACCAGCAACGGCAGGGCCAGTGTAGTCGCCGCAAGTCCGTCTATCCCGTCGATCATGTTGTAGGCGTTACTCAGCCCCGCAACCGCCAGGGCCGTGAGGGGAATGGTCAAATACAGGAGGGGTATGTCTCCCATCGCCAGCAGGTTGCCGACGTTGACGATCGGTATCGCACCGAAGGACGCCAGCAGCAGCCCGCTGCCGAACTGCATCAGCAGGCGGGCTCGCGCACTGATCTGCCGGAGATCGTCGAAGACGCTGACCGCGAAGAGTCCACAGGCGATTGCCAGCATCGGGTAGGTGTAAGGCGCGATGCCGAGCACAAAGGTGCCGAACAAGAGGGTGAGAAAGATACCGATACCCCCGGTAAGAGGAACGGTACCCACGTGCAGCTTGCGTGAGTCGGGCTTGTCCAGCAGGCCGAACCTTGCCCCCAGGCCCGCAGAGATTCTGGTCAGGATAAGGGCAGCAATAAAAATTTGCAGTGACAGCACTATGACGAATCCTTCCAGCGCCTTTCCGCTTTCTGCCTCCGGGAACGTTGCCCGTCTGCCTATGTCCAGGCCTGTGCCCGGCGTAACGTTAGTTACCGAACGGCCGACCGATAACGCGTGATAACAGCATCAAACCATGCGTTCAAAATACGCGATGGTCTTGCGCAGGCCTTCCTCCAGCTGGATTTGCGGCTCCCAGTTCAACAGGGATTTCGCAAGACCGATGTCCGGCTGACGCTGCAGGGGATCGTCGCTGGGCAGGGGGCTGTTGACCAGCTCTGACTTCGAATTGGTGATTGACAGGACTTTTTCGGCCAGTTCGCGAATCGTGAACTCGTTGGGATTGCCCAGGTTGACGGGGCCGGTCACCTCATCGCCTGTGTCCATCAAGGCCAGGAATCCCTCGATGAGATCGTCCACGAAACAGAATGAGCGCGTCTGGCTGCCGTCGCCGAAGATGGTGATCGAATCCCCGCGCAGGGCCTGCATGATGAAGTTTGACACGACCCGTCCGTCGTTGGGATGCATATGCGGACCATAGGTATTGAAGATTCGAGCCACCTTGATCTGCAGGCGATGCTGCCGGTGATAATCGAAGAACAGGGTTTCCGCGCAGCGTTTACCCTCGTCGTAACAGGAACGCTCGCCCACCGGGTTGACATGCCCCCAGTATCCCTCGGTCTGGGGGTGAACCTGCGGGTCGCCGTAGACCTCGCTGGTGGACGCCTGGAATATTCGGGCGCCGGTGCGCTTCGCCAGGCCCAGCATGTTGATGGCGCCGTGAACGCTGGTTTTCGTGGTCTGCACCGGATCATGCTGGTAGTGAATCGGCGAGGCGGGGCAGGCCAGGTTATAGATTTCATCCACCTCCACGTACATGGGGAAGGTGACGTCATGACGCATCAGCTCGAAATTGGGGCGGTCCAGCAGATCAAGAATATTGTCCTTGGTGCCGGTAAAGAAATTGTCCGCACAGAGCACGTCATGGCCCTGGTCAACCAGTCTCGCACAGAGATGTGAACCCAGGAATCCAGCTCCCCCCGTAACCAAAATCCGTTTTCTCAGGTGCATCGTGTTCCCTTCTCTCCGGTCAAGGCAGTCCGACAATAGTAGTTAAATACCTCGATTTAGGAAAGGACCGACTTCGCGAAACGGCAGCAAGGCAATTCGAACTGGCTCAGCCGAATTGTGACGCTGCAACCTCGGCGGGGGCTTCGATGAACAGGCAGTTCGCCATCGGCAACGGCGATGCGACAGAGATCGAGTGATTCCTCGAGTGTATCCGGCCCGTCATCTATACCGTGCAACAGACGACAGTGCAGGTCGATCATTGCCCGCGCTCAATCCTCGAATGGATGGCGCAACACGATGGTCTCCACCCGGTCGGGACCGGTTGAGATAATGTCGATCGGGGCACCGACCACCTCCTCGATCTTGCTGATGTAGTTGCGCGCCTGCTGTGGCAGCTCATCCAGCGATTTCGCGCCCAGGGTCGATTCGCTCCAGCCCGGCACCTCTTCGTAAACGGGCACCAGTCCCTCGTAGTCGTCGGAGTCCATGGGATTGAGCACCGGCTCACCGTCCTTGCAGGTGTAACCGACGCACACCTGTATCGACTCCAGGCCGTCCAGTACATCCAGCTTGGTGAGGCATAGCCCGCTGACGGAATTGATGTTCACCGCCGTGCGCAGGGCCACGGCATCGAACCAGCCACAGCGACGCGGCCGGCCGGTCGTCGCGCCAAACTCGTGACCCTTCTTCGCGAGGTGCTCGCCGGTGGCGTCGAACAGTTCCGTAGGGAAGGGACCGGAGCCCACTCGCGTGGTATAGGCCTTGGTGATGCCGAGCACGTAGTCCAGGTACAGCGGCCCGAAGCCGGAGCCGGTGGCGGTGCCCCCGGCGGTGGTGTTGGAACTGGTGACGAAAGGGTAGGAGCCGTGGTCGATATCCAGCAGGGAGCCCTGTCCACCCTCGAA
>CAJIAY010000008.1_pt1 | contig 13083 bp, 12 predicted proteins | sample 9199221 | NCBI WGS metagenome assembly CAJIAY01 (sample SAMEA7708283, study PRJEB35096) | sediment metagenome | biome: marine neritic benthic zone biome [ENVO:01000025]; feature: sediment [ENVO:00002007]; material: shallow marine sediment [ENVO:03000034] sea grass bed [ENVO_01000059] ...
CGGCCCGCGCCCGTCGGTCAGCTCGGGGAAGCCCGTGTAGGCCGCGACCTCGGTAACGTCGAGGCCGCACTCGCGCAGGAGGTTGAAGGTGCCGCCGGTGGAGAGGAGTTCCACGCCCAGTGCGCTGAGCGCGGCGGCGAATGCCCCTATGCCTGTCTTGTCGGAGACGCTGATCAGGGCGCGCCTGACCGTTACGAGGTCGCCTTCACTCATAATGTGGGAACCGGGTCAGTCTCTCTCTGATATGAGGTTGTAGTGCTTGAGTTTTTTGCGCAGCGTGCCGCGGTTCAGGCCGAGCATGAGAGAGGCCCGGGTCTGGTTGTTGCGGGTATAGGCCATGATCTCCCGCAGGAGGGGTGCCTCGACTTCCGCCAGCACCATCTGGTAAACGTCGGTACTGTGCTGCCCATCCAGTTCGTCGAGGTAGGCACGGATCGACAGGGTGACGGCATCGCGCAGGTGGTTGGTCTGCAGCGACCCCGGTGTGTCCTCATTGGCTGCATTCAACGGGTCGGCGGGGTGGGGGTGGATGGGTTCAACCCTTGTCATGCTGCAAGTTCCTTTTCAGATTCAGTGCCAACAAACGTATGTATGTAGTGTAGCTGTTCTTCAGGATGTGCAAGTCGATTGAACGGCCTGCGATGAAATTTTTCGTCGCCTCGTTCCTGCAAAAACCAGCCGACGTGTTTGCGTGCGATGCGCACGCCCATGAAGTCGCCGTAAAATGCGTGCAGTCGTTCGACATGTCGCACCAGGAGGGCGACTTTTTCGTCGGCGCCCGGTGGTTCGGGAATGCGGCCTGTCTCGAGGTAGGCGGCGACCTGGCCGCAGAGCCAGGGGCGTCCCTGTGCAGCCCTGCCGATCATGACGCCCGCTGCACCCGTCTGTGCGATGACGTGCGCGGCCTTCTGCGGTGAATCGATATCGCCGTTGGCGAAGACGGGAATCCGGATCGCGTCCACGATGGCGGCGATCGTGTCGTACTCGGCGCGTCCTTCGAAACGGCAGGCCCGCGTTCGGCCGTGCACCGCCAGCGCGGCGATGCCGCTGTCCTGGGCGATGCGGGCGATATCCACGCCATTCCTGGCCCCGGGCGACGTGCCCGTGCGAATCTTCAGCGTGACGGGCACCGGTACGGCGTCCACCACCGCCTCGAGGATGGCCCGCACGAGGAACTCGTCGGCCAGCAGGGCCGAGCCCGCGGCCTTGCGACAGACCTTCTTCGCCGGGCAGCCCATGTTGATGTCGATGATCTGGGCGCCCTGCGCCACGTTGTAGCGCGCCGCCTCCGCCATCTGCGCCGGGTCGCTGCCGGCGATCTGCACCGAACGGGGCTCTATCTCCCCGTCGTGCCGGCTGCGCCAAACCGTCTTCGACGAGTTGCGCAGGCGCGGGTTGCTGCTGATCATCTCGGACACGACCAGTCCCGCTCCGAACTCCGAACACAGGCGCCGAAACGGCAGGTCGGTGACACCCGCCATGGGTGCAAGCGCGACGCGATTCGGCAACGTGTACGGTCCAATCTCGAGCATGGGGCAGGGTCAAAAAGTGGCGAAGAAAACGAGCCGGCTATGATACTCGCTCGATGAATCGCGGGGAAGAAAGACAGTGCAAAAAAACAGCAAAAAAAATTTTCGGGTTGTGTTAGTGCGTTTTAACTTTCAGCAACTTTTCCCTGCAGGCAGACCCAGCCCTCGGTCTCGCCGGCGACATCGAGCCTGATGCGGTCCTCGTAATGCCGACACAGCGTTGCTGCCTGTTTGTCCAGGAGACCTGATAAGAGTAATGTGCCGCCCGGTTTGAGGAACCCCAGCAGTGTGCTGGAAAGCTCCACGAGCGGACCGGCGAGGATATTCGCGACGACGAGGTCGGCCTGCTGTGACCACAGTGCCCTGTCGACCTTTCCCGGCAGCGCGACGGACAGCTTTTCGTCGGGAATGGCGTTGCGTGCCGCGTTTTCGCGTGTCGCAACGAGCGCCTGCGGATCGGTATCGACGCCGAGGCATGTGTGCGCGCCCAGTTTCAGTGCAGCCAGCGCCAGGATGCCGGAGCCGCAGCCGTAATCGACGACCTGGCAGTCCGCTGGCGACAGTTCGTCGAGCCGGCCGAGGCAGAGCGCCGTGGTGGGATGGGTGCCGGTGCCGAAGGCGAGGCCGGGATCCAGCATCAGGTTGATCGCGTCCGGCGCCGGGGGCGCGATCCAGCTGGGGCACACCCACAGGCGCGGGCCGAACTGCATGGGGGCGTAGTGCTGCATCCACTCGCGCTCCCAGTCCTTGTCCTCGAGGATTTCGACGCGGTGACGGGCCTCGTCCTGTGCGAAGTCCGGTAACCGGGACAGCACCGACCGCATATCCGTATCCGCCGGGTACAGGCCTGTGAGCCGGGTGTGATCCCACAGCGGCGTTTCGCCGGGACCGGGCTCCAGTAGCGGCTGGTCGCCGCCGTCCTCCAGGGTGACCGCGACCGCGCCGCTGGCGAGCAGGCGCTCTTCGAGGTCACCGACCTGCCCGGGCTGGATCTCCAGCCGCAGTTGCAGCCAGGTCACCGGTCAGATCCTAGCCTTCCAGGAGGGTTTCGAGATAGTGAATACTCACTCCGCCCGCCTTGAAGGCCTCGTCCCTGACGAGGTCCCGGTGCAGCGGCGTATTGGTGAGGATGCCCTCCACCACGAGTTCGTCCAGTGCCTGGCGCATCTTCGCGAGGGCGATCGAGCGGTCGTCGCCGTAACTGATGATCTTCGCCACCAGGGAGTCGTAATAGGGCGGCACGGTGTAGCCGTCGTACAGGTGCGAGTCGACTCGCACCCCCAGACCGCCCGGCGCGTGGAAGGTGGTGACCTTGCCCGGGCAGGGCATGAAGGTCCTGGGGTCTTCCGCGTTGATGCGGCACTCGAAGGCGTGGCCGTGGAAGCTGATATCGTCCTGTTTGACGGACAGCGGCCGGCCGCTGGCAATGCTCAGTTGCTCGCGCACGATGTCGAAGCCCGTGATCATTTCGGTGACGGGGTGTTCGACCTGGACACGGGTGTTCATCTCGATGAAATAGAAATGTTCGTCCTCGTAGAGGAACTCGAAGGTTCCCGCACCGCGGTAACCGATCTCGAGACAGGCATTGATGCAGGATTGCGCGACTTCCTCGCGCACGGCCTCGGGTATGCCCGGGGCGGGCGCCTCTTCCAGGATCTTCTGGTGGCGGCGCTGCAGGGAGCAGTCCCGGTCACCCAGGTGCACGGCGTTGCCCTGTCCATCCGCGAGCACCTGGACCTCGACATGGCGCGGCCGCTGCAGGAATTTCTCGAGGTAGACCACGCCCGAGCCGAAGGCCGCCGCCGCCTCGGACTGTGTGACGTGCACCGAGCTGAGCAGTTCGGCCTCGTCGTGCACCACGCGCATGCCGCGACCGCCGCCGCCCGCGGCGGCTTTCACGATCACCGGGTAGCCGATGCGCCGGGCGATTTCCAGCGAGCGTTCGCCGTCGTCGGTCAACGGACCGTCGGAGCCCGGCACGGTGGGTACGCCGGCCTGCTTCATGGCCTGTATCGCAGAGACCTTGTCGCCCATGAGCCTGATGGTGTCCGCGGTCGGGCCGATGAAGGTGAAGCCGCTTTTCTCCACCTGGTCGGCGAAATCGGCGTTTTCCGCCAGGAAGCCGTAGCCGGGGTGGATAGCGCTCGCCCGGGTGACTTCCGCGGCGCTGATGATGGCGGGAACGTTGAGGTAGCTGTCGGCAGACGGTGCCGGGCCGATACACACTGCCTCGTCCGCCAGCAGCACGTGTTTCAGTTCACGGTCCGCCTTGGAGTGCACCGCGACCGTGGCGATATCGAGCTCCTTACAGGCCCGCAGCACTCGCAGAGCGATCTCGCCCCGGTTGGCGATCAGAACTTTTTCCAGTGTGGGCATGCTTGCGTCCTCTGCTGGTCGGGGCTAGGAGATCGTGAAGAGGGGTTGGTCGAACTCGACCGGTTCTCCGTTGTCGACGAGGATCGCGGTGATCGTGCCGGACTTGTCGGCCTCGATCTGGTTCATCATTTTCATGGCCTCGACAATGCACACGACGTCGCCCGCGTTGACCTTCTGGCCGACTTCGACGAAGGCCGGGGAGGTGGGCGACGGTGAACGATAGAAGGTGCCGACCATGGGCGAGCGCAGGTTGTGGCCATCCGCGGCCGGCTCGGGTGCACCCGGCGCCGCGGGGGCGGGTGCCGGGGCGGGTGCTGCGGGCGCCGGGGCGGGAACGGGTGCTATCGGCGCCGGCGCGACAGGCGCCGCCATCGCCATTGCCTGGGCGCCATTGCGGCTGATACGGACCGACTCCTCACCCTCCTTGATCTCGATCTCGTCGATGTTGGACTCTTCCAGCAACTCGATCAGTTTTTTTACCTTGCGAATGTCCATAGCGGGGTCTCTTTGTGATGTCAGGATGGGTCCAGCTGCCCGATGGCGGCCTGTAACGCGAGTTCGTAGCCGAGTGCTCCGAGGCCGCAGATCACGCCCTGCGCGACGGCAGAAAAATACGAGTGGTGACGAAACTCCTCGCGGGCATGCGTGTTGGACAGGTGAACCTCGATGAAGGGTATGTCCACCGCGGCCAGCGCATCCCGGAGGGAAACACTGGTGTGTGTGAAGGCGGCGGGGTTGATGAGGATAAAGGCCACGCCCTCCTGGTGGGCAGCCTGCACCCGTTCCACCAACTCCGACTCGGCATTACTCTGGAAGTGCTGCAACCGGTGGCCGTGCTGCTCTGCCAGCTGCGCCAGGCGCCGGTTGATGTCGTCGAGGGTGGTGTGGCCGTAGATGTCGGGTTCGCGCTTCCCCAGCAGGTTCAGGTTGGGGCCGTGCAGTACAAGAATGGTTGCCATCCGAGTGGCTCTCCCCGATAAAGCGCGATGAGCGGGGATTCTGTCGCAAATCCGGGGGGCTGTCCACGAGTTTTGGTGTTTTGTGACTGTTGGCGACTATTCGCCACCGGATTGCAGAAGTTAGCTATATTTAGCGATTCCAGTGCCGTGCGTCGTGACCCGGGGCCCTGAGCGCCTAGTTGGCGCGATAAGCGGGGTTATTGCCCCCTTCAGCGGGGAATGTGGCGGCAACTTCGGACTTCTTGTCTGAAACGGTCTCCAGGGCGTCCAACACCGTCTGCTTGGTCAGCAACTGGGGCAGGATGAGGGGCTCGGCGGCGGGGTCGGCCGGGTACATCAGGTAGAGGGGAATGCCATTGCGGCCATGCGCTTCCAGCAGCCCGGCGATCTCAGGATCCTCGTTGGTCCAGTCCGCCACCACGTAGGCCACGCCGTAGTCCGCGAAGGCCTGCAACACATCGTCAGTGAACAGCACCGCGGCCTCGTTGGCCTTGCAGGTAATGCACCAGTCCGCGGTGACGTCGACGAACACGGGTTTGCCGGAACCACGCAGGTTGGCCACCTCCTGTTCGGACCATTGAATATGCCCGCGGGCGATGTGAGCGCCATCGCCGGTCGCCCCGTCGAGGCCGCGCATGGAAGCGAGGCCGATGGCCGCGACCAGGCAGGCCACGGCCAGACCACGGCGCCACAGGTTATGACCCCACAGCCAGAGTCCCAGCGCCAGCATCAGTGCGCCGGCCAGCGCGGCCGTCATCGTATTGATGCCCGTCTGCCGGCCCGCCACCCACAGCAGCCACAACGCGGTGGCGTAGAGGGGGAAGGCGAGGAACTGTTTCAGTGTTTCCATCCACGGTCCGGGCTTCGGCATGATCGCCCGGGCGGCGCCGCTGTAACTGAACAGCAGCAACGGTGCCGCCATGCCGGCACCGAGGGCGGCGAATACCAGCAGCGCGATCTGCGGTGGCTGGCCGACGGCAAAGCCCAGGGCCGTACCCATGAAGGGTGCTGTGCAGGGGCTGGCGACGACCACCGCCAGCACGCCGGTGAAAAAGCTGCCGCTCACGCCGCCGCGGCTGGCGAGTCCGCTGCCCGTATTCATCAGGTTGCTGCCTAGCTCCAGCATGCCGGACAGGGCGAGGCCCATCGCGATGAACAGGTAGGCGAGGGCGATGACGAAACCGGGCGACTGTAGCTGGAAGCCCCAGCCGATGGCCTGCCCGGCCTGCTGCAGCGTGATCAGCAGCGCGGCGACCGCGACGAAACTGCTGATAACGCCCGCGGTGTACACCCAGCTGTGCAGGTGCCTGTCGTGGTCGGTGCTCTTGGCGAAGCTCAGCACCTTGAGCGAGAGCACCGGGAAAACGCAGGGCATCAGGTTGAGGATGCTGCCGCCCAGGAATGCCAGCAGCAGCATGTAGAGCAGCGAGCCGGCGGCGGCCGGCGCCGCATCGCTGCCGGGCTGTGTGGGGGCGGCCTCCCTTTGTGTCTGTGGCGGCTCCGCGGGAGTCACCTCACCCGTGCCGAAATCGACGGTGAAATACTGCTTGTAGGGTGGATAGCAGAGGCCTGCGTCGGCACAGCCCTGCGATTCCGCCATCAGGGTCGCGACCCCGGCGTCGCGTGAGAGGGTCAGGGCGACATCGGCGCCATGGTAGTAGACCTCGACCTCGCCGAAGTACTCATCCTGTTTCTGCAGCCCTTCCGGCAGGTGACTCTCCAGTGCTATGGCGCCCTGCTCGTCCTCCAGCTGGAACTTGAAGCGGTGTTGGTACAGGTAGTATTCGGGCGCGATCTGCCAGTACAGCCGGACGCTGCGCTCATCGGGTATCTCGACTTCCAGGCGGTAGGCCTCATGGACCGGGAGGAAATCCGCCTCGCCCATGGCAGAGCCCAGCGCGCCGTCGGCGCCGCTGAAAGCCTGGGAGAAACAGGCGCTGCTGACCAGTAACAGCAGGCCCGTGAGAATTGAACGCATAGCCACTCCTGTACTAGTGCAGCGCCCGCCGGGCGCTGCACTGGTGTCGAGTCGAATTGTATCAAGACTTTGAAGCACCGGGGAGCATACCCTGGATATGCCAATTCCCCCGCTGCGGCCGGTGCCAAAGCCTCGTCTGGTGTTACAATGGTCAGACGCCTCTCTGCGGCGATAGTTTCCCTGTTGGAGCCTGAAAGTGATCAAATCGTGGTTGCCGGCGCTGGCCGCCGCTCTTTTTGCACCGACCCTCTTCGCACCGGCCCTGGTGGCGGCGGAGGATCCTGCCGCGATAGATGCCGAGACGGTTGCGGTGCAACCCGGGTACACCCGCATCGAACCCGGCAGTTCGGGCATCGACCTGGTGGATGTCTGGGTCCGGGCCATACCGCCTTTCCAGCCGAACTCGGCGGGTTACATGACCGTGGTCAACCGCCGGGAGACGGCGATCGCCATCGTCGGCGCCAGTTCCAGCGTCGCGCGCAAGACCGAATTGCACACGTCGCGAATGGTTGACGGCCTCATGCGCATGGAGAAACTCGACGGCCTGGCCGTTGCACCGGGAGAGCGGTCCGAACTGGCGCCCGGCGGGAAGCATATCATGTTGATCGGCCTGGTCTTCCGCCCGGTGCCCGGCGACGATATAACGCTGTGCCTGCAATTGCTGACGCAGGAGGAAATCTGCGCCCTCGCCGAGGTGCGCAGGGGCGGCAAAGAGCCCGCCCACAATCACTGATACCGAGTAGAGAGAGATGATGGAAACCGTAACCGACACGGCAGCCCGCTGGCGCGATGAGCTGTTCGACCGCCTGCCCGATAGCGGGGTGGCTAAATGGCTGGTGCTCGTGCTTGGCCTTTACCTGCTCGTCGCGATCCTGCTGGGCATTTACTGGAGCATCTCGCCAGGGACGTTCGATGTGGAGGAACATGCCAGGCAGATGGCGGCAGAGGAGGGCGGCACGGTCGTCACCGGCTCTGTCACCACCGGCGCGGTGATCGGTGTGATGGAGACGCTGCTCAACAAGCGTGGCGGTTACCTGGCGAACGACAAGTTTCCCCCCGGGCTCTGGCTGGACAACATGCCCAACTGGGAATTCGGCGCCCTGGTGCAGGCGCGCGACATGTCCCGTGCCCTGCGCGAGAATTTCAGCCGCTCCCAGTCCCAGTCGACGGAAGATGTCGACCTCGTGGAGATGGAGCCGCGCTTCCACTTCAGTTCGGATTCATGGATCCTCCCTTCCTCGGAGTCCGAGTACGAACAGGGGGTAAACTTCGGCCGTAGTTACTTCCGGCGCCTGTCCGACAAGGCGGCCCCCGATGCGCAGTTCTACGCCCGTGCGGATAACCTGCGTTACTGGCTGGCCACCGTGGAAAGCCGGCTCGGCAGCCTGTCCCAGCGCCTGAGCGCCAGTGTGGGCGCCCGGCGGGTCAATACTGACCTCGCCGGCGACTCGGAGGCCACGCAGTCAACCGAAGCACCGGCGGAGCGGGTCGTACAGACGCCGTGGACCGAGATTGACGATGTGTTTTTCGAGGCCCGTGGTACAGCCTGGGCGCTGGTACATTTTCTCAAGGCGGTGGAAGTGGACTTCGCAGACGTCCTGAGCAAAAAGAAAGCCACGGTGAGCCTGCAGCAGATCATCCGCGAACTGGAGGCAACGCAGGAAGCCCTGTGGAGCCCCATGATTCTCAACGGCAGCGGCTTTGGCCCGCTGGCCAACCACTCGCTGGTGATGGCGTCCTATATCAGCCGCGCCAACGCGGCCATCATCGACCTGCGCGACCTGCTGTCACAGGGGTAGCACCCGCCAGACGCGGTTAATCGTCGCGATAACGCAGGCGGGTGCCGGTGTCCAGCGACAGCCGGATCTCCTCGGCGCTGAGTTCGGCGGGGAAATACGTGCCGGAGAGCTTGGCGTCCAGCAGACTGGCGCCCTCGAGGTTGGTCTCGCGGAAGTCGATGCCGCTGAGATCCGCGTTGCGGAAATAGGAGTTGCTGAAGTCCAGTCCAGCGGCATTCATGTTGCGCAGGTCGCGCCCCCGGTAGTCGCCATTTTTCAATTCCCCGGTGTCCAGCTGGTCGCGCTGTTCGTTGAATCCCTTGATGTCCTCGGTTCGCAGCAGCTGGTATAACGGGTCCTGCTTAATGACGGGTTTGTCCATTGGATGTCCTGCCTGGTGGTTGTGGTATCCGGGTGCGACGGGTGTGTGCAAGCGGTCGCATCAGGATAGCCTAAGCCACGTCGGGGCCCAAGTCCGGCCGTCAACGTGTAGGGTGCACTAGTTTGACAACACAGACTTTCGAGGGATTTCTCCTGACGCGCAATTGGCGTGATACGCCGGGGGGAGTCGAGCTCGAATTCTGGTTCAGTACGCCGGAGGGTCCCCTGTGCGCCCTGGTGCGTGGCGAGCGCAGTGTGTTTTTCCTGCCCCGGGACGAGGTTGCGCGCGCCGGCGAGGTGCTGGGTAATCCCCCGGGCATGGAAGTCCGGCCGGTGGAGCTGCGCGACTTCACGATGGCGCCGGTCGCGGCTTTCTATTTCACGCAGCATCGACCCGCGCGCCGCGCCGCGGATGCGCTTCGGGCCGCGGGGCTGGACCCGTTGGAAGCGGACATCAACCCGGCGGACCGCTACCTGATGGAACGCTTCGTCGCGGGCTCCGTGCAGTTGCGCGGGGAGGTGCGTCGGCGCAGCCGCTTCCTGCTGCTGGACAACCCCGCCATCAAGGCCGGAAACTGGCTGCCTTCGCTGTCCTTCGTTTCCTTTGATATCGAGACGGCGATGGAGGGCCTCGAGCTTTACTCCATCGCGGTACACGGCAAGTCGCCCCGGGGCGAGGAGCGCCGGGTCTTCATGCGCGGGGAGGGCGCCGACCAGGATTATGTGACGACCTGTGCGAGTCAGCAGGAAGTGCTCGACGCCTTCCTGCAGTGGGTCGTTGATTTCGATCCCGACGTACTGATCGGCTGGAATGTCGTGAACTTCGATACGCGCTTCCTGCAGCGGCTCGCGGACCGCCTCGGCCTGCGCCTGGGCCTCGGGCGCGATGGCCGCACCGGTCACTGGCGTGAGCTGGACGAGGATGCGCAGCGGTACAACGTGCAGTTCCCCGGCCGGGTGATTCTCGACGGGATAGAGCTGCTGCGGTCGGCCTTCTACCGCTTTGAGAGTTTCTCCCTCGAGAACGTTTCGCGTCAGCTGCTGGGGGAGGGCAAGTTGCTGCACGGGGGTGACCGCGGCATGGAAATCACCCGCCAGTTCCTCGAGGACAAACAGAACCTGGCGCGTTACAACCTGAAGGATTGTGAACTCGTCTCGGATATCTTCGCGGTCACGGACCTGCTGGACTTCGCCGTCGCCCGCACGGTCATGACCGGGCTCAACATGGACCGCATGGGCGGCTCGGTGGCTTCCTTCGACAACCTGTACCTGCCGCGGCTGCACCGGGCCGGCTACGTGGCGCCGAACGCCAGCCGCGACGTCGTCCACAGCCCGGGCGGATTCGTGCTGGATTCCAGGCCGGGCATCTACGAGCACGTGCTGGTACTCGATTTCAAGAGCCTGTACCCCAGCATCATCCGCACGTTCTGCATCGACCCGCTGGGCCTGGCGCTGGGCGTGTCCGGTGAGCTTGCCGGGGAGCAGACGGTGGAGGGCTACCTCGACGGACGGTTCGCCCGCGAGGGACATATCCTGCCCGCGCTGATCGCGGAACTCTGGCAACAGCGCGATGATGCCAAGGCGCACAGGGATGAACCCCTGTCGCAGGCCATCAAGATCATCATGAACAGCTTCTACGGGGTGCTGGGATCGACCGGTTGCCGCTTCTTTGACCCCCGGCTGGCCAGCTCCATCACGCGCCGGGGCCACCAGATACTGGGTCGCACGCGCGATTACATCGAGGCCGCCGGACATCGCGTCATCAACGGCGACACGGATTCGGTATTCGTGTGGATACAGGACGCCACGTCGGGCGAGCAGGCGGAAGCGGCGGGCAGGGAGCTGGAGCGCGACCTCAATACCTGGTGGCGGGAGGAGATCCGGTGCGAGTTCGACCTCGAGAGCCTGCTGGAACTGGAGTTTGAAACGCACTACAAGCGCTTCCTGATGCCGACGGTGCGCGGCTCGGATAAGGGCAGCAAGAAGCGCTACGCGGGTGTTGTCGCGGGCGCGGACGGTGACCGGCTCGTCTTCAAGGGGCTGGAAAGCGTGCGCACCGACTGGACCCGCCTGGCGCGGGAGTTCCAGGAGGAGCTTTATCGCCGGATCTTCATGCGCGAGGACTACGCCGATTACGTCAAGGAAACCACGGAACAGGTGCTGGCGGGGGAAAAAGACGACCTGCTGGTCTACCGCAAGCGCCTGCGGCGCAGGCTGGAGGATTACGAGCGCAACGTGCCGCCCCATGTGCAGGCCGCCCGCCTCTGTGCGCAGCGGGACCTGCCGGTGCCGTCGCGGGGCAGTTGGGTGGAGTATGTGATGACCACGAGCGGGGCGGAGCCCGCGGCCGGGCCGCTGGCGCCGCTGGACTACCAGTACTACGTCGACCGGCAGTTGGCGCCGGTGGCGGACGGTATCCTCGGGTTCGTCGGCAGCTCGTTCAGCGAGCTGACCGACAGGCAGATCGGGTTGTTCTAGTCGGCGAAGAATTCCCGCCGCAGGGCATCGTAGTCCGCTTGGGGCAGGCGCGGGCCGTAGTTCGCGACGATCTTGCCCGCCGCGAGGCTGGCGAAGCGACCCGCGGTCGGGAAATCCTCGCCGCGCGTGATGGCGTAGAGGAATGCGCCGGCGAACATGTCGCCTGCGCCGTTGGTATCGACCGCATCGACCTTGTGCGGCGGAATCTCGCTCAAGTCCTTGCCGTCATATGTCAGGGCGCCGTCGCCGCCGCGGGTGATGACAAAGGTATCCGCGACTTCCTTGATCTTCTCGACCGCGGCGTCGATGCTGTCGCTCCGGGCCCAGCCCAGCGCCTCGTCCTCGTTGCAGAACACCAGGTTCAGCCGCTCGCCGATGATCTCGGTGATACCGTCGCGAAAGAATTCCACCATGCCCGGGTCGGAGAAGCTGAGCGCGGTCTTCACGTCCGCGGCCTCGGCGATTTCCCTTGCCTTGACGGCGGCGGCGCGGCCGGTCGGTGAGGTCACCAGGTAGCCCTCGATGTAAAGGAACTCGGACGCGGCGATGGCATCGGGGTCCAGCTGGTCGGTCGAGAGGGTCTCGCTGATGCCGAGGTAGGTATTCATGCTGCGTTCCGCGTCGGGCGTGATCAGCACCAGGCACTTACCGGTGGTGCCGTCGGCCCGGTCGCCCTTGAAGCAGTGGTCGACGCCCGCGGCCTCGAGGTCGGCGATGTAGATGTCGCCGTCATTGTCGTTCGCGACCTTGCAGGACATGAAGGTTGGGCCGCCGAACAGCGCCGTCGCGATCATCGAGTTGCCCGCGCTGCCGCCGCTGGCGTGGCTGGCCTTGACCAGGTGTCCGTCCAGGTGATCGAGCAGCTCGCGCCGCCTGTCCTCATCCACCAGGGTCATCAGACCCTTCTCGACGCTCATCTGGTCGAGTTCCGCGTCCTGCACCTTGATTTCGGTATCCACCAGCGCGGCGCCGATGCCGTATGCTTTGTATTTCTTCATTAGAGTGACTTCCACTGCATTCTAACCAGCGACCCATTATCCTGATTCGCCGCCTGAATTAAAGCGCGCCGGGCCGTTAGTGTGACCTGGTTGCGTGCTGCCGCACTCCAACCAGCGTGCAAACGCAGGGCCACCTTTGGTGGCGGCTGGTGTACACTCGCTTTCCATGTCACGTACCCGCCGTCCCTTCCTGAAACTGATTGTTTTTGCCCTCGTGGTCGCCGGCCTGTTCGTGGTCTACCTCGATGCCCGGATCACGGCGACCTTCAGCGACAAGATGTGGGACCTCCCCGCGAAGGTCTATGCCAGGCCCCTCGAACTGTTCGACGGCGCACCGCTGGCGGCCGACGACCTGGCTTACGAGTTGGAGGTATTGGGTTACCGCAAGGTCGGCCAGCCGCGTAAGCCGGGGCAGGTGGCGCGCAACCGGGATCGCTTTGAGATTTTCACCCGGGGCTTTGATTTTCCCGGCGAGCGCACGCTCAAGCGCAAGCTGGTCGAGCTGGTCATGGCGGTGCTGCTCGAGCTGCACTTCGAGAAGGACCAGATACTCGAGAGCTATATCAACGAGGTCTATCTCGGGCAGGAGGGCCGGCGCTCGATTCA
>CAJIAY010000403.1_pt1 | contig 13046 bp, 11 predicted proteins | sample 9199221 | NCBI WGS metagenome assembly CAJIAY01 (sample SAMEA7708283, study PRJEB35096) | sediment metagenome | biome: marine neritic benthic zone biome [ENVO:01000025]; feature: sediment [ENVO:00002007]; material: shallow marine sediment [ENVO:03000034] sea grass bed [ENVO_01000059] ...
CCGGTTCGTTATGGTAGTGAAACTGCGCCGCACCGCCCCCGAAGTACACGGTTCCGGTCTCGCCGGCGGGGAGTTCGTTACCCTCGTCATCGAGGATATGCAGTTCTCCCAACAGGGCCGTGCCTACCGACCCCTTGTGTTGCAACCACGTCGCCGAGTCGATCAGGGTAAAGCCGATGCCCTCACTCGAGGCGTAATACTCGAAGATAATCTCGCCCCACCACTCGATCATTTTTTCCTTGACGTCGACCGGGCACGGCGCCGCCGCGTGAATGGCGCTTTGCAGGGAGCTGATGTCGTAGGAATCGCGCACCTCCTGGGGCAACTTGAGCATCCGGTTAAACATGATGGGCACCCACTGGCTGTGGGTGACGCGATGCTCCTGAATGAGCTTCAGGGCCTGTTCCGCATCGAACTTCTCCATAATGACCGTGGTGCCGCCGTTGAAGGTCACCATCATGTTGTAGTGCAATGGCGCGGCATGGTAGAGCGGCGCCGGGGACAGGTACACGGTCTCCTCGCCAAAGCCGAACAGCAACCCGATCGTGGGCGCCAGTGCCGGCGGCGTATGCACATCCTTGTCGTAGTTTTCGACGAAGATACCCTTGGGCTGGCCGGTCGTACCCGAGGAGTACAGCATGGGGGCGCCGTTGCACTCGTCGGCAATCGGTTCCGCCGGCTGCCGGTCGATGGCTTCCTCCCAGGACTCGAAGCCCGGCCGGATGCCGCCCACCATGTAGAAATGCTCGACACCGGACGCATCAACGACCAGTTGCTCGGCGACCTCCGCCAGCGCATGGGAGCCGATAAACAGTTTCGCACCGCAGTTCTCGAGAATATAGGCCGTCTCATCTTTCTTCAGGTGCGTGGAGATCGGCGTGAATACGATACCGCTGCGCTGCGCTGCCCAGATGATTTCCAGGAACTGGCGGTTGTTTTCCAGCATCATGCCGATATGGTCACCGCTCTTCAGGCCCAGCGAGCGGATCAGCTGCGCGCCCTGGTTGGAGCGGTCGTCCAGTTGCTGGAAGGTGACCATTTCACCCGTGCGACCCATGATGATCGCGGGTTTGTGGGGATAGGTCTGGGCGTAAATGCTGGGGTGAGGCATGGGCGAATCCTGTTTCGTTAAAGCGGCTTCAGCGAACAGTATAGAAGGTTCGGGCGGAATGCGACCCCCGCCTAACGAAAGCGCATGACACCCTGCTGCATGGTGGTTGCCACGAGGCGCCCACTGGAAGTGTAGAAACTGCCGCGGGCGAGGCCGCGACCGCCGCCGATGCGCTCCGCCTCTACCGTGTGCAGCAGCCAATCGTCGGCGCGGAAATCCTCGTGGAACCAGAGGGCGTGGTCCAGGCTGGCGACCTGGAAGTCCGTCCCCGAAAAGTGACGCCCGTGGGCGATCAGGCAAACGTCTATCAGGAAGGCGTCCGACATGTAGGCCAACAGGGACTGGTGCAGGCCGCGGTCGCCGGGCACCGGACCCGTCGTCTTCATCCACGCCTGCAGCTTCGGCTCACGCGGCACCGGGTGCTCCCAGTCCACGGGTTCCACCACGCGGATGTCCAGGTCCTCGCCCGTCGTGATCATGAAACTCTCGTCGAGGTTCCCGGCCTCGAGGCTCAACTGCCGTTCGTTGGGCAGCGATTCCGGCGCGGGCACCGGCGGCATGCCTGTCTGGAAATCGTCACCGCGGGACGCGACCTGGAACGACAATGAGCTCACGAGGATGGGCTTGTCCTTCTGCAGTGCCACCACCCGGCGCGAGCTGAAACTCAACCCGTCCCGTGCCCGCTCAACCTCGAACTCGATCGGCCTGGCCGGGTCACCCGGCCGCAGGAAGTAGGCGTGCTGGGAATGCAGTATGCGGTCCGGCTCGACGGTGGCGACCGCCGCGCTCACACATTGCGCCAACACCTGGCCGCCGTATACGCGGAATGCTTCGGGGTGCATGTTCTCGCCGACAAAGCGGTCATCCTCCGCTACCGAGGGTGAGAGAACCTTGAGCAATTGATCGAGCATGGTCGATCCATTCTGGACGGGAGAGCGGCTATTATCCAGATTTGCGCGAACATGCCAAACGCGCCTCAGCGAGGATCGAACCACAACTGCCGGGCAGGCGGATATTTGATATTCTCCCTCCCTATGAATGACGGCACCGACAGGTAAGCGGCATGAGCGAGGCGCTGGCCGAGGCCCGGCTGCGGCTGGCGATCACCCGCAGGCCCGGCTGCATGCTGGTGACGGACCTGCGCAACAGCCAGCTGGCCGTGATGCAGGCAATGCGATGCTGCTGAACTGTGATCTTGGAGAGCGCACCGCCGGCGAGGGACTGGACGCGGACGCGGCGGTCATGCCGTTCATCGACCAGGCGAGCATCGCCTGCGGTTTCCACGCCGGCGATCCGCTGACCATGCAGCGCACACTGGCACTTGCGGCGCAGCACGGCGTGGCCGTGGGCGCTCACCCGGCCTATCCCGACCGGGAAGGCTTCGGGCGGCGCAGCATGCAACTGGCGGCGGCGGAAATCGGCGCCAACCTGCTATACCAGGTGGCCGCCCTCGACGGCATCGCGCGGCGCATGGGGCTGGCGCTCAGCTACGTCAAACCCCACGGGGCGCTGTACCACGACATGATGACGAAGGCCGGGGTTCGCGCCGCCATACTCGAGGCCATCGCGGGCTACCACGCACCCGTGAAGCTCATGGTGCAGTCCACCGCGGAGGCGGACGCGCACCATGCCGAGGCCGAGTCGGCGGGCGTGCAACTGTTGTTCGAGGCCTTCGCAGACCGGCGCTATGCCGACGACGGCAGCCTTACCCCGCGCGGCCAGACTGGCGCGGTGCTGGAGCGCGAGGAGATGCTGGCACAGGTGGCGCAGCTAAAGCATAGCGGCAGCGTTACCTCGATTGGCGGGCGCACCCTGCACCTGCGCGTCGACACGGTGTGCGTGCACGGCGACAATCCCGAGGCCGTCCGCGCGATCGAGGCCCTGCGCGCACGGGTTGACGGCGGCTGAGTCTGGATGAAGCTGAAGGTGGTGGGCGAAGGCGCCCTGATGGTCTACCTCGGCGACGGCGTCGACGACCGGGTGCTGGCGAGGGTCCACGCGGCGACGTTGGCCATAGAGACAGAACTGGGTAATGCACTCGTGGACCTCGTACCCTCCTACGCATCCGTGCTGGTCCTGTTCGACCCGATCCGCAACTCGCACACGGGGATCGCGAGGCGCGTACGCAGGGCCGTCGACGCGATGGCCCATGCCGGTAATGTCGAGGGACGCACCGTGCACCTGCCGGTGCTCTACAGCGCCGAGACCGGGGAGGATTTGCTGGGGCTTGCGAACCGGGCGGGACTCTCCACCGATGCGGTCATCGAACTGCATGCCAGCATCGCGTACCGGGTGTACGCGATCGGCTTCGCGCCGGGGTTCGCCTACCTCGGGCAGGTCGACGAACGCATTGCCGCTCCGCGCCTGGACTCACCCCGGCCCAGGGTACCCGCCGGGTCGGTCGCGATCGCCGACCGCCAGACCGCCGTCTACCCCGCGGAGTCCCCCGGCGGCTGGAACCTGATCGGCCGCTGCCCGCTGCCGATGTTCGATCCCGCAGCGGAGCCCGCCATGCCGGTCTCGGTCGGCGACCGGGTCCGCTTCGAGCCGGTCGATCGAGAGCGCTTCATCGCGCTGGGCGGCATATTCCCTTGAGCTTCCTGGTGACACAACCGGGTGTATTGAGCCTGCTGCAGGACAGCGGGCGCACGGGCCTGCACCGGATCGGGCTGACCACCGGCGGGCCGCTGGACAGCGAGGCCTTCCACTATTGCAACCGCTTGCTGCAGAACGCGCCGGGCAGCACGGCGATCGAGATCAGCCTCGGCGGCCTTGAGGTGACCGCGCAGGCAGACACCTGCGTCTGCCTCACCGGCGCACCCATGCCGCTGAGCATCAACGGCCAGGACCGCGGCAGCTGGGAAGTTCACCCGGTCAGGGCGGGGGACCGGATCGTCATCGGCTTCGCCGGCAGCGGCTGCCGCGCCTACCTGGGTGTGGCCGATGGCTTTACCATCACACCCAGTTTCGGCAGTGCGTCCACGGTGTTGCGGGAAAAGATCGGCGGGCTGGACGGAGAGGCCCTGCGCGCCGGGGACCGGCTGCCCTGCCCCGCGGTCACGGAACGCAGGCGGCTGTTCCTGCCGGAGGCGGACCAGCCCCGTTACCGGGATACCCTGACCGTGCGTGTCATCCCCGGCTACCAGCAACGTCATTTCAGCCGGCGCGAGCAGCGGCGCTTTTTCGGCAGCCCGTATCGCGTATCCGATCGCTGCGACCGCATGGGTTACCGCCTGGAGGGTCCCGCCGTCCGTTGCGAACTGGACGGTATCCTGTCCGAGGGCATCTGTCCCGGCGCGATCCAGCTGCCGCCGGACGGGCAGCCGATCGTGCTGCTCAATGACCGGCAGACGATCGGCGGCTATCCGAAGATAGGCTCGGCGCTGTCGCTGGACGCGGCGCGGCTCGCGCAAATGACCGCGGGGGGCACCGTCCATTTCGCGCCCATCAGTCCGCACACCGCGCGGCGGGCGCTGCAGCTGGCGCAGCGCTTCGCCCTCAACCGGACGCTGCAGGAACGCAACGCGTGAATGCCCGGGCAGTGAGCGAGGCAGTCGAGGTGAAGCCGGACGCCCTCGTGAGTAACGCGGACTGGTCGCGATGCTCGCGCTGTGTTCCGGGCGCGCACTGATGAATTTCCTGCCGCACTGAACGACGCGCCGTTTCTATGGGACAATGACGCACATTATGGACACGGCTTACCTGAACGGCTCCTACCTGCCTCTCGACGAGGCGCGCATATCCCCACTGGACCGCGGCTTCCTGTTCGGCGACGGGATCTACGAGGTCATCCCCTGCCACGATGGCCGCCCCGTCGGTTTCGGGCCGCATCTCGAGCGAATGCAGAACGGGCTGGACGCCATTGAAATCGATTACCGGCTGGACCAGGATGAGTGGCGCGGCATCGCCGATCGTCTCATTGAACTGAACGGGGGCGGCAACCTGGCGCTCTATTTCCACATCAGCCGGGGAACCGACAGCAAGCGCGACCACGCCTATCCCGAGGGCGTATGGCCCACCATATTCGCCTTTGCCTCCGAAATCCCTCCCGCACCGGTGCCGGATAAGGCGAAGGCGGTTACCTTCACCGTCGTTACCGCGGAGGACTTGCGCTGGCACCGCTGCAACATCAAGTCCACCTCGCTACTCGGCAACGTCATGCACTACCAGCGCGGCAAGGCAGGGGGACACGATGAAACGATCCTGTACAACGCGCGGGGGGAGCTGACCGAAGCAGCGGCCTGCAACGTGTACGTGGTAAAACACGGCATCGTAGCCACGCCCTTGCTGGACGAGCAGAAGCTGCCCGGCGTGACGCGTCGCATCCTGCTGGAGATTCTGCGCGAAGACGGCACTATTCCCGTGGAGGAACGCGTGGTCACCCTGGAGGAACTGCGCGCGGCTGACGAGGTATGGCTGACCAGTTCCAGCAAGGAGGTCATACCCGTCGTCGCCGTCGATGACGTTCCTGTGGCTGACGGGAGGATCGGCGACGTCTGGCTGGCCGCGCAAACACTGTATTCCGCGCGCAAGTTCGATTTCTGATGAGCAGGCCCACCCAGGCGATCATCGACCTCGCGGCGCTGCGGCACAATGTGGATGTCGCGCGACGGCTCGCACCGCAATCCCGCCTCGCGGCGGTCGTCAAGGCTAACGCCTACGGTCACGGCGCCGTGTTGATCGCGCGGACACTGGAGCCCCTCGCGGACGCCCTGGCGGTCGCCTGTATCGAAGAGGCCGTCGAACTGCGCTACGCGGGCATCACGGCGCCCATCCTCCTGCTGGAGGGCGTTTTCGAACGAGATGAACTGGCCACCGCGTCGGAGATGGACCTCTGGGTCACCGTGGCCAACGACCTGCAACTGGGGTGGCTCGAGCAGGCGCAGCTCCCCAGCCCCGTATGCTGCTGGCTGAAGGTAAATACCGGTATGAACCGTCTGGGCATCGCGCCGGACAAGGCGTATCTCTGCTTCCAACGGCTGCTCAACTGCCACAGCGTACTCGATGATGTCGTGACCTACACGCATCTCGCCACGGCGGACGACCCGGGCGATCCTCAGACGGAACAGCAACTGGCGGCATTCGACACCCTCGCCTTTGCTGCGCAGCGCAGCGCCGCCAACTCGGCGGGACTCCTCGCCTGGCCGGCTTCACACTACGACTGGGTACGGCCCGGCTACATGCTCTACGGCAACTCCCCCATGGTCGCCGAGCACCCGAATGCGGATAGCCTGTTACCTGTGATGACGCTCTCGTCCTCGGTCATAGCCGTCCGCGACGTGGATACGGGAGATGCCGTCGGCTACGGTGGCACCTGGGTAGCCGAACGACCCTCGCGTATTGCAACGGTCACGATCGGCTACGGCGACGGTTACCCGAGACACGCGGCCAACGGTACACCGGTGCTGGTGAACGGACAGCAAGCACGGCTCGCAGGCCGGGTATCCATGGACATGATCACGGTCGATGTCACGGACATCGACGCCGTGCGCATCGGCGATGAAGTCATCCTCTGGGGCCGCGACCTGCCGGTCGAGGAAGTCGCACAGCACGCGGGCACCGTCGGCTATGAACTGACCACCCGCATGCCGGCAAGAACCCTGCGTGTGGCAACCAACGCCCACGCGTAAACCCGGGGGCCCGCCATTTCCAACTCACCCTCCGTAACCCTGCTGCACGAGATTGTCGAACGGCAGGCCCGCCACCGTCCCGACGCACCGGCGCTATGGTGGCGTGGCGCGCCTGTCAGCTATGCCACGCTACGGTCCCGCACACGCGCCCTGTCCTCACGCATTGCCGCGGAAGGCAGCGCCGGTGACCGGGTCGCGGTGCTGTCGTGGAACTGTCCCGAATTCGTGGAGTTGATCTATGGCGTGCCCGCGGCGGGACGCATCCTCGTTCCTCTCAACGCACGGCTCGCGCCCGCGGAACTCGCCTACCAGTTGCGCTGCACCGGCGTCACCACCCTGTTCGGCGACGGCAAGCTGCTCGAGCCACTGTTGCTGCACCCGGAATTTCCCGAGGACGTCCGTATCATCAACCTGGATGACGCGTACCGTTCTTGGTGCGACGACCATCGCGAGGCCGAACTGCCTGAGACCACAGCCGAGCAGCCCGTCTGGATACTGTTTACCTCGGGATCCACCGGGCGTCCACGGGGTGCCGTCCTGAGCCATCGTTCCTTCATGGCGGGCCTCAAGTCAGCGGCCCTGGCGCGGCCCGTCGAACCGGATGACAGGTACTACTATCCGTTTCCATTGTTTCACGTGTCGGCGCATAACGTGCTACTGCAGCACCTCTACGGCGCTGCCGTGGTACTGGAACCCACCTTCGACGCGGACGCGACACTGGCTGCCTGCCGCGACCTGGGTGTGAACACCCTGTCACTGGCGCCTACCATGATCGGCCGCCTGCTCGACCACCCGGATTTCGACCCCGGCGACCTCGCCTCGGTCCGCACCATTGGCTACGGCGCGTCGGCGATGCCGGAACCGCTGTTGCACAGGCTGATGGGCTGCACCGATGTCGGCCTCTGCCAGAGTTACGGCATGACGGAATTGTCGGGCAGCGTCGCCTTCCTCACTGTTGAGGACCACCGGCGCGCCGCCGCGGGAATGCCCGCGTTACTGCAGTCAGTCGGACGTCCCCTACCGACGGCGGAACTGAAGCTGGTCGATGAACAGGGTCGGGAGTGCGCGACCGGAGCGAGCGGTGAGATCCTCGTTCGCGCGGCCCAGTGCATGGAAGGATACTGGAACGACGAGGCGGCCAGTCGGACAGCACTGGCGGGCGGCTGGCTGCATACCGGCGACATCGGCCGCTTCGACGAGGAGGGCTACCTGTATATCGTCGACCGCAAGAAGGACATGATCGTCAGCGGCGGCGAGAATATCGCCTCCCGGGAGGTCGAGGAGGCACTGCTACGACACGAGGCAGTCAGGGACTGCGCGGTTGTCGGGGTGGCGGATTCCCGGTGGGGCGAGACTCCCTGCGCGGTGCTGCGACTCAATCATGCGATCAGCGACGAGGCATTGCAGGCGCACTGTCGCGCATTGATCGCCCGCTATAAGGTGCCCAGGCGCTGGGTCCGTGTCGACGAACTGCCGCTGAACGCCTCCGGCAAGGTTGACAAGCCCCTGCTGCGCAGGCAATACGCCGGAGCGGGCTAACTGTTGTTCTGGGAATCGAGGAACTGGGAAAACTCGGCCTCGTACAGCCTGAAGAGCACCAGTGCCACCGCGAAGATCAGCGGGCCGTAGAGCAGGCCCGCGAGACCGAACACCTGCAGCCCGCCGATCAGCGCAAAGAACACCACGGCGGTGTTCATACTGGCGCCCTGCATGAAAAAGGGCCGCAGGAAATTGTCGATGGAACCTACCACCACGACACCCCAGGCCACCAGGAACAGTGCCCACTGCCATTCGCCGGTGAAGGCCAGGAACAGGGCCGCTGGCACCCATACGAGGGCAGTACCGACCACCGGGATCAGCGACGTGAAGGCCATGACGGCGCCCCAGAACACACCGGGGAAGCCGGCCAGCCAGAGCCCGAAGCCGCCAACGAACCCCTGCGTCACCGCGGTCAATAACGAGCCCAGCAGCGCGGACTTGCTGACCACTTTTACTTCCTCGAACAACACCTCTTCCTGGGTTCGCGACAGGGGCACTGCGCGGTGCAGGAACTCGATCAATTTTTCGTGGTCGCGCAGGACAAAAAACAGCACGAACACCAGCAAGGTGAAGTTGATGCCGAAGCGGGTCACACTGCCCAGGATCGATGTAGAGACCTCGGCGAACTGGCTGCCCATCAGCGCCGCTGCCGCCAGCGCCCTGCTGCGGATATTTTCGGGTTCGAGCGCGCCTTCAGGCAGCACACTTGTCAGCCAGGACTGCACCTGCTGCAGCCAGGGGTGCGACATCAACTGCTGCACGTTCTCCTGGGTTGCCCACTCCCTGACGACGATAGAGTAATCGATGCCCTGTTTCAGGACTGCCGCCATCAGCATCGTGGTCGGGATCAGGAGGATCAGCAGCAGGGCGATGCAACTGATGATCGAGGCGGTCGCCCTGCGGCCCTTGAGGGCAACGACCAGCCGCTGGTGTGCGGGGTAAGACAGCAAACCGACCAATGTGGCCATGACGATCGGTTCGAGGAAAGGCTTCACCATCGTATAGCAGGCATAGACGGCGACAGCCAGGAAGATCAGCAGGACCACACGGTGCGAGCCATTCGGGGTCTGGTTGTCCATAGTCGATGTGCGGCCAGGGCAGGGGCAAGGCCCCAACATAGAGCTTTTTCAGGAAAAATCAACGACACACCCTGGACTCTTAACCAGTCCACTTCCGCCCTCGGCCCATTTATCCTTTATACTGCGGTGCCTACCTGAATTGCAGGGCCGCCTCCATGACATCTTCCCGGAATTCTTTCGACACGCTGACCACACTCGAAGTCAACGGCAGGCAATTTCGCTACTTCGACATACAGGGTGGCGAGCTGGCACACAATAGCGCCGTCAGTCGCCTGCCCATGTCCAGCAAGGTATTGCTGGAAAACCTGCTGCGCCACGAGGACGGCGTCAATTGCACGCGCGACGATATCGAGACCCTGGCCGGCAGCGCGGGCCGGGGCTCCGAGCAGGAGATCGCCTACCACCCCACGCGGGTCCTGATGCAGGATTTCACGGGTGTGCCGGCCGTGGTGGACCTGGCGGCCATGCGCGCCGCACTGGTCGCCCAGGGTATCGACCCGGAGAAGATCAATCCTCTCTCCCCGGTCGACCTCGTGATCGACCACTCGGTTTCCATCGACAAGTTCGCCAGCGAGGATGCCTTCGAACAGAACGTCGCCATAGAGATGCAGCGCAACCTCGAGCGCTACCAGTTCCTGAAGTGGGGACAGGGCGCAGTTGACAACTTCCGGGTGGTGCCGCCGGGGACCGGCATCTGCCACCAGGTCAACCTGGAGTACCTGGCTCAGGTCGTATGGCAGCAGGACGGGGATGACGGCCCGGTGGCTTTCCCCGACACCCTGGTCGGCACGGACAGCCATACCACCATGATCAATGGCCTCGGTGTACTCGGCTGGGGCGTGGGCGGCATCGAGGCGGAAGCCGCGATGCTGGGCCAGCCGATCTCGATGCTGATCCCCGACGTCGTCGGATTCGAACTGAGCGGTCGCCTGCGCGAGGGAATCACCGCGACCGACCTGGTTCTGCAGGTCGTGCAGATGCTCCGGGAACACGGCGTGGTGGGCAAGTTTGTCGAGTTTTATGGCAGCGGTCTCGACCAGTTGCCCCTGTCCGACCGCGCCACCATCGCGAACATGGCGCCGGAGTATGGCGCCACTTGCGGCTTCTTCCCCGTGGATGAACTGACGCTCACCTACCTGCGACTGACAGGCCGCGGGGAGGACACCATCGCGTTGGTGGAAGCCTACTGCAGGGCCCAGGGTATGTGGCGCGACGAACACCTGGCCGCTCCCGACTTCGCAGCCAGCCTGCACCTCGACATGTCCGACGTGGAACCCAGCCTCGCAGGACCGAAGCGGCCACAGGACCGCGTCACCGTAAGCCAGTTGCCGGCGGCCATCGACGAGTTCATCGAACTCGAGGGCAAGTCGGGGCAGAAGGACACCCCCTTCCCGCTGGCGGACAGCGATGCGTCGATGCACCACGGCGACGTGGTGATTGCTTCCATCACCTCCTGCACCAATACCTCGAACCCCGCCGTGATGATCGGCGCCGGGCTGGTCGCGCAGAAGGCGCTGGCCCGTGGACTGCAGCGCAAGCCCTGGGTCAAGTCGTCACTGGCACCCGGCTCCAAGGTCGTGACCGAGTACCTGACCCGGACCAGCCTGCAGGATGCCCTGGACGAGCTGGGTTTCAACCTGGTCGGCTACGGCTGCACCACCTGCATCGGCAACTCGGGCCCCCTGCCCCCGGAAGTCGACAGCGCGATCGCGGAGAATGGCATTATCGCCTGCTCCGTACTGTCGGGTAACCGAAATTTCGAGGGCCGAATTCACGCCCGGGTCAGGGCCAACTGGCTTGCCTCCCCGCCGCTGGTCGTCGCCTATGCCCTCGCGGGTACGACACGCATTGACCTCGGCTCCGAGCCGCTGGGGGAGGACAAGGATGGAGCGCCCGTATACCTGCGTGATATCTGGCCGAGTAACGACGAAATCGCCGGGCTGGTACAGTCAGTCGACAAGGACATGTTCCGCAGGGAGTACGCCGCGGTATTCGACGGCGACGACAACTGGCGGGGCATCGACGGCGGCGCCGGTGCGACCTACGGATTCTCCGGGGATTCCACCTATATCAGGCTTCCCCCGTTCTTCGAGGAGCAGTATCGCGGTAACCGGCAGAACATCCTGGGGGCACCCATGCTCGCCCTGCTGGGCGACTCCGTGACGACGGACCACATCTCTCCCGCCGGCACGATCCCGAAAGACAGTCCTGCCGCTGACTACCTGCGCGCCAACGGCGTCGACGAAAAAAACTTCAATTCCTACGGCTCCCGTCGCGGCAACCATGAGGTCATGATGCGCGGCACCTTTGGCAACATTCGCATCCGCAACGAGATGACGCCCGAGCTGGAGGGCGGCTACACGCGCCTCAACGGGCAAACGGAACCGATGTTCATCTATGACGCCGCGATGGACTATCAATCCCGGGGCGTCCCGACGGTGGTTGTCGGGGGAAAGGAGTACGGTACGGGCTCCAGCCGTGACTGGGCTGCCAAGGGCACCCTGTTACTGGGCGTAAAGGCTGTTATCGTCGAGAGCTTCGAGCGGATTCACCGCTCCAACCTGGTAGGTATGGGTGTACTGCCCCTGCAATTCATGGCCGGCGAGAGCAGGCAGACCCTCGGGCTGGCTGGCGACGAGCGCTTCGACATCCTCGACCTCGAGGGAGAGCTGTCACCGAAGCAGGTCTTATCTGCCACCCTCCACTACCCATCGGGAGAGCAGCGGGCCATACAGCTGCAGTCCAGGCTGGACACACAGGTGGAGGTCGAATACTACGGCGCCGGCGGCGTGCTGACCTATGTGCTGAACAGGATCGCCGCCCGATCCTGACTACGGGCGGCTACGGCCGAGGGCCCGCCCGCATTATTCCGAGTACCAGAGGCGTACGAACTGGTACCACACGGTGTGGCTGGACGCGTGCAGTTCCGTGTCCGAGGGACCGTCCTCGTTGACGTTGTGGATATTCGGGAGCATAACCGTCTCCATGCGCAGCACATCCACCGGGTTCTCTTCCAGCCATGCATTCATCGCCACGACACAGCTGTCAAAGCTGGAAAAGTCGACACCGCCAAACAGACCACCCCGGGGTGTCTCCTGGGGGAGAAAATCGTGATATAGAATCTTGCCCATGGGTTCCTTTCCAGTTAGTTTTTCGGGTTTACCTTCTCAACCGCTCCGGGTGAGCACCAGTTCGCCATCCTCGAGGAGAATGGTGTCGCCGGGATCATGATCCATCCGAACCTCGCCCAGCTCTTCGCCAATAAGATACTTGACGTCGTAACCCACGGTCCGCTCGCTCACGTCGACGACGGTGTTGCAGACCCGCTCGGTGGTCTGGTACGTACTGGTCTGCTGGATTTTCTCCTGCGTCTTGTTACCGGCGTAACCACCGACAGCCGCACCGGCGATCTTGGCCCCCGTATTCTTGCCGCCGCCGCCCAGGGCGTCGCCCAGTAATGCACCCCCGACGGCGCCCACGACCGTTCCGGTTATCTGGTGCTTGTCCTTCACGGGCTTCTGGCGAGTCACGACCTTGTCGTGGCATTCCTCCCGAGGCGTCTCCACCTTCTCGGTCACGGGCTCGACCGACACCACCCGGGCATACTCCGGCCCGCTCAACATACGGTATCCCGCTACCCCACCCAGCGCGGTTGCAATCCCGACTCCGAAAACGGTACCCACCAAC
>CAJIAY010000322.1_pt1 | contig 13043 bp, 11 predicted proteins | sample 9199221 | NCBI WGS metagenome assembly CAJIAY01 (sample SAMEA7708283, study PRJEB35096) | sediment metagenome | biome: marine neritic benthic zone biome [ENVO:01000025]; feature: sediment [ENVO:00002007]; material: shallow marine sediment [ENVO:03000034] sea grass bed [ENVO_01000059] ...
ATGAGCCGTGCCATCGGCTTGAGCCCCCGGTCATTCGCCGCGGTTTCACTCATCAACAACAACGCGCTGGCACCGTCGGAGATCGAGCTCGCATTGGCGGCGGTGATCGTGCCGTCTTTGGCGAAGGCGGGACGCAGGGAGGGAATCTTGTCCAGCGCCGCCTTGTGCGGCTGCTCATCGTCCTCGACCACGGTCTCGCCCTTGCGGGACTTGACCGTGACAGGTGCGGTTTCCGCACGCAGGCTGCCATCCTCGATGGCCCGCTTCGCACGGCTTAAAGACTCGATCGCAAACGCGTCCATCTGTTCCCGGGTGATGCCGCGCGCGTCCGCGGTCTCCTGCGCGAAGCTGCCCATCGCGCGACCGGTGTAGGCGTCTTCCAGGCCGTCGATAAACATGTGGTCGAACACGCTCTTGTGGCTGGAGCCGATACCGCCGCGGGCGCCGGGCAGCAGGTGCGGCGCCCGGCTCATGCTTTCCATGCCGCCGGCGATGACCGTGTCGTTGGTGCCGGCAACGATACTGTCGTAGCCGAAAATAGCCGCCTGCATGCCGCTGCCGCAGGCCTTGTTGACCGTGACCGCGCCGGCCGAGGCGGGAATTCCGGCGCCGATGGCCGACTGGCGTGCGGGGCACTGCTTGAGGCCGGCGGGCAGCACACAGCCCATGAAGACCTCGTCGACATCCCCCGCATCCATGCCGCCGCGCTCGAGCGTCGCCGCGATGGCCGTTGCCGCGAGGTCGGGCGCGGGCACACTCGAGAGCGACCCTGACAGGCCGCCCATGGGAGTGCGCGCACCACTGACGATGACGACGGATTCGTTGCTCATTCCCGGTTACTCCGTGGCGTCCGGCAGGACAGTGAGGGACGCGCCGCTAGAAAGGAAAAGGGCGCCAATTTAGCCACACACAACCACTTTTCTCAAGGTCGGGTATGGGTGCCTGCAGCCCGGCTTCAGATGCACACCAGGGAGAGACCGGTGGGCATACCTGGGGCCGTCTGGCGACATGGATGTCGCCAGCCGAGCCTGCACATGGACGTGCGCTTTTTGGCGTGTCCCGGGTATGCCCTCCGGTTTCTCCCAATATGCGTGTATGACAGTCGGGTCGAGATCTGCCTAGGTGCCACCTTGTGCTTCCGGTGTAAACAGTTTGCCGCGCACGGCTTCGCGGTATTTCAGTGGGCTCATGTCGCAGTGACGGCGGAACAGTTGGGAGAAATAGCTGACGTCCTGCACGCCCAGTTGCCAGGCAATCTCACCCACCGAGAGGTTGCTGTGGCGCAGCAGGTCTTTCGCGCTGGCGATGCGCAGGCTCTGCAGGTAGGCGAGGGGCGTCAGCCCGGTCGCGCGCTTGAAGCGGCGGCCCAGTGTGCGCGGGCTCATCTGCACCGCCTCCGCCATCTCGGCCACGCTCAGGGGTGCGGACAGGTTGGACTGCAGCCACTGCTGCACCTCTGCGACCACCTCGTCGTGGTGGGAACTGTCCGCCTCGTTCTGGAAGGCGGCCGCGTTGAAGCTCGTGCGTATCTCGGGCGAGAACTGGCTTTCCACGGAACGCGCGACGCCGCTGCCGAACCACTCTTCGACAATGTGCACCATCAGGTCGGCGATGGAGTTGACGCTGCCGACACAGTAGATGTTGTCGCTCTGGGTGATCAGGTGGCGAGTCTTCAGGTCGACGTCCGGGTAGCGCATGCTGAACTGGTCGAAATAGTTCCAGTGTGTCGTCGCGGATTTGCCGTTCAGCAGTCCCGCCTCGGCGAGCAGGAAACTGCCGGTGCCGACGCTGCAGATACGGGTGCCCGTCGCGGCCTGCTCCCTGAGCAACTGCAGCCAGCCCTGTTCCGACCGGACGGCGGGCAGCGGGTTGCGCCAGATCGCGGGGAGCAGCAGCAGGTCCAGAGCGGGCAGTTCGGCGAACTCCACATCCGGCTGCAACGCGATGCCGCTGCCGAGCCGCACCTGGCGCCGGTCGCGGCCCGCGAGCATGAAGCGGACCTGGGGGCTGCCGCGTTTTCCCACGCTGGCCATCTGGCTCGCCGCCTGCAGGATCTCCATGGGCAGGGTGACGCTGGTGGCCAGGGCGCGGGGGTAGAGGATGGCTGCAGCGGTATACATGGGGCGTAAAGTTCATTACAGATTGGTGTCCAAATTACCATAAAAAGTGTCTCAAAATACATGGTGAATGCCGGGGGCAGTTCGTACACTGCCGACAGGTGTCATTCAACTTGTTACCAGGGGACTTATGGGCAGGCAGCGGTTACCGGTGATTGTCGGCTTCGGGGGAATCAATGCCGCGGGCCGTGCCTCGGGTCACCACGCCTACAGCCGGACCACCTGGTCGGCGCTGCCCGACGCGCGCAAGGCGCACACGCTGGCGTCCCTCGCCGCCCTGATGGGGCTGGAGAGCGGTGCGCAGAACGAGCAGTTCATCCTCGACCACACGCTCATCCGCCGCATCGAGAAGAGTCACTTCGACGTGGATGCGGTCAACTGGAACCAGCGTCTCCCCGCGCACAGCAATGGCCAGCCGGTCAGTTTCGACCTCGAGCGCAAGTACCTGCCGGACGAGATACCGGAGCGGTGGGTAGTGGAGGGGACCTCCGTGACCCACGTCAATGTGCAGATCACCGGCGAACAGGATTTCCTGCTGCCCACGCACCGCGAGTTCGAGGTCAAGGCGGCGGGCCAGCTGCCTACCGGTTTCGATCCCGGCAAACTGTATCCCTCCCGCAACCATCCCCGCGGCCTGCAGATGACCGTGTTCGCCGCCTCGGACGCCCTCGGCAGCCTGGGGCTTGACTGGGAGACCGTCGCGAGCCGCGTCGCGGTGGACGAGGTGAGCGTGTATGCGGGCAGCGCCATGGGGCAACTCGATGCGGCCGGCGCGGGCGGCATGATCAAGTCGCGCTACAACGGGCAGCGCGTCACCTCGAAGTACTGCCCCCTGAGTTTTGCGGAGATGCCCGCCGACTTCATCAACGCCTACGTATTGGGCAGCCTCGGCTCGACCGGTGCCAGCCTCGGCGCCTGCGCCTCGTTGCTCTATAACCTGCGCCATGCGATCGACGATATCCGCGGCGGGCGCGCGCGGGTCGCGTTCGTGGGTGCCGCGGAGGCGCCGATCACCCCCGAGGTCATGGAGGGCTATTCCGCCATGGGCGCGCTGGCGACGGAGAAAGGCCTCTGCAAACTGGACGGGCTGCATGCCGGTGAGACCCCGGACCCGCGACGCGCCTGCCGGCCCTTCGCGGAAAACTGCGGTTTTACCATCGCGGAGTCCGCGCAAATGCTGGTCCTGTTCGACGATGCCCTCGCGATGGAACTCGGCGCGTCAGTTTACGGCGCGGCGACCGACGTGTTCGTCAACGCGGACGGCCACAAGAAATCCATTTCCGGCCCCGGCGTCGGCAACTACCTCACGATGGCGAAGGCCGTCGCCGCGATCCGCGGTATTGTCGGCGAGGAAGGCGTCCGCCGCGGCGGCCTGGTGCAGGCCCACGGCACCGGCACGCCGCAGAACCGCGTGACGGAATCCGAGATCCTCAGCCGCACCGCCGCGGCGTTCGGCATCGAGGACTGGCCGGTGGTGGCGCCGAAGTGTTTCCTGGGGCATTCGATCGGCTCCGCGGCGGGCGACCAGATCAGCAGTACGCTGGGCATCTGGCAGCACGGTATCCTGCCCGGCATCACCACGATCGACGCCGTGGCGGAAGACGTCAGCCAACAGCACCTGTCCTTCAGCAACGCACACCGGGACATCGATACCGGCGTACAGCAATACGCGATCATCAACTCCAAGGGCTTTGGCGGCAACAACGCCACGGCCTCGCTGTTGAGCCCCGGGACGACACAACGCATGTTGCGCGCCCGCTACTCGGACAGCGACTGGGCGGCGTGGGAGCGGGCAAATGAGGCGGTCGTCGCGCGCCAGCGGGCCTACGACGACGGCATGATCGCAGGCACCGTCGAGCCGGTGTACAAGTTCGACCACGGCGTCATGGGCGACGGTGATGTCGAGTTGCAGGCGCGGTACGTGTCCATCGGCGGGCACAGGGTGCTGCTCGATACGGAGTCACCCTTCGACGATATGAAGATCAGCTGATCGCGGGCGCACCTTGACCCCTGCCTCGCCGGTCCCGCTGAATATCCCCGAACTCGCCCGACCCCTGCAGCTGTATGTCCACGGCGAGCAGGACCGCCATGTCTCGCGCCGGCTGCTCGAGGAGGGCATCTGGGAGCCCGTGGAGACCTCCCTGCTGTTGTCGCTCCTGCGCGCGGGTGATGTCTTCGTCGATGCCGGCGCCAACATCGGTTACTTCTCCCTGGTTGCCGCGAGCGTGGTCGGGCCGGGGGGAGGGGTCTTCGCCTTCGAACCCGACCCCGACAATTACCGACTGCTCGAGGCCAACATCGCGCTCAACGGCATGGGAGATTGCATCACGCCGGTTGAAGCCGCACTGTCGGAGGCAGCCGGCGAAGGGCGGCTGTACCTCAGCACCGATAACCTCGGCGACCACCAGGTCTTTGCCGGCGACGATGAGCGCGACAGCCTCTCGGTCGGGTTGCTCAGGGGCAGCGACTTTCTCGCCGGCAAGGTGCGGCGAATCGATCTCGTGAAGGTCGATACCCAGGGCGCCGAGTACCAGGTGATCGCCGGCCTGATGCCGTTGCTCCAGGAACTGGAATCACCGCCCCGGTTCATTGTCGAACTGACACCCCACGCCCTGCGCCAGTCCGGCGCCAGCGGGCGCGCCCTGGTGGAACTGCTCGCGACCCTCGGCCAGCCTATGTGGATTATCGACCATACCCAGGGGGAGCTTTACGCCAGTAGCGCCCCGGAACTCGCGCTCTGGTGTGACAACTGGGAGGCGGTGCGTGAGTCCCGCGGTTTCATGAATATACTGGTGGGCGAAAAGCCCTGAACCCCGCCGGCCAGGGTGCGACCGGGCCTGTAATTACTGGTATCATTGCCCCTCTTTTTGCCGGTAAAGCACCCCTATGAGTGACATCCTCCAGTTTCTGCAGCAGCGCAATTCGGCGCCGAAACTGACCGAACCCGCACCCTCCGCGAACCAGATGGAGGAGATCTTTCGCGCCGCGCTGCGTGCCCCCGATCACGCCTGGCTGAGGCCATGGCGCTTCATCACGATTAACGGCGACCGCCGCGCGGCGTTCGGCGAACTGCTCGAGCACTGTCTGGTCGCGCGCAACCCACAGGCGGATGACGCGGCACGGACCAAGGCGCGCAACGCTCCCCTGCGGGCGCCCATGCTGGTGGTGGTGGCGGTCAACATCAGCGAACACCCCAAGGTGCCCGCGATCGAGCAGCGCCTGTCCGCCGCCTGTGCCGCGCAGGCGATCCTGCTGGCGACCGAGGCCTGTGGCTTCGCCGGCATCTGGCGCACAGGCGACAACGCCTTCGACCGCGCCGTCATGGACGGACTGGGTCTTACCGCGAGCGAAGAGATAATCGGCTTCCTCTACATCGGGTCGCGCCAGGGTGCGGCCAAGCCGATACCCGAACTGGACACGTCCGACTTCGTGTCGTCCTGGTAATCGACAACCGGAGAAGAGGCAATGCCCCCGACGTTTGAAACCCTCGACCTGTCAATCGAAGAGCACGTGGCGACGGTCTGCCTGAACCGACCGGACAAGGCCAACGCGATGAACGCCCCGATGTGGGATGAGTTGCAGGTCTGTTTCGAGTGGCTCGACGCCGAGCCCGGGGTGCGCGCCGTGATACTGGCGGGTAACGGCAAACACTTCTGCGCGGGACTGGACCTGTCGGTGTTCGGCAGCCTGTCCGGTACGAATAAGGACCCGGCCCGGCGCGCGGAAGCAATCAGGCGCACTGCCCTGCGCATGCAGGGCAACCTCAGCGCCATAGAGCAGTGCCGCGTGCCCGTGCTGGCGGCCGTCCACAACACCTGCATCGGCGGCGGCGTGGACATGATCTGCTGCGCGGACATGCGCTACGCGACGGAAGATGCCTACTTCTCGATTCGCGAAATTGATATCGGCATGACGGCAGACGTGGGTACCCTGCAGCGCATGCCGAAAATCGTGCCCGACGGCATCGTGCGCGAACTGGCCTACACCGGCCGCAATATGGACGCGGAGGAGGCGCGCGAGGTCGGCTTCGTCAACCGGGTTTTGGAAAATCGTGAGTCACTGATGCGTGAGGTGAAGAAGATTGCACGTGCCATCGCGTCGAAGTCACCACTCGCCATCCGCGGTACGAAGGAGATGGTGCTGTATACCCGCGACCACAGCGTCGCCGACGGGCTTAACTACGTCGCCACCTGGAATGCGGGCATGATGAGCCAGGCCGACCTGCAGGCCGGCATTGAGGCCCAGACGAATAAAACCCAGGCGAGCTACGAGGATTAGCGGCTGTGGCGAAGGACTGCCTGTTCTTGTTTTCTGCTGTATACCCGGGAGCGTAACCGATGAGATTACTGGCCTGGCTGAACCGGCCATGGTTGCACTTCATTGTGCTTGGCGGACTGCTGTTCTACCTGCAGGGCGTGTTTTTCCCCGAGCCGAAGCCGGTGATCGGCCCCCTCGGTGAAGCGCGGCTGGAGGCGTTGAACCAGCAGTGGTTCGCCAGCATTGGACGTCCGCCCACGGCCGAACAGCTGGCGCGCATGATACAGGCGGAACTCGACCGCGACATGCTGTTCCACCGTGCCGTCTCCATGAAGCTGCATCTCTACGACACCGTGGTCTACCAGCGCCTGCTGCGCAACATGCGCTTCCTGCAGATGGGCGGGGACCAAAGCGAGGAGGAGCTGTACCGCATGGCGCTCGACATGCGGCTGCACCTCGGCGACGAGGTCATCAAGCGGCGCATGATCCAGGTGATGGAGCAGTTGATGCTGGCCGCCAACCCGCCCGCGGCGCCCACCGAGCAAGAGCTGGCAGCGGAGTTCGAAGAGCGCCGCGAGGAGCTGCGCCGGGCGCCCCGGTTTTCCATCGAGCACATCTACTTCAACCGCAAGCGGGAGCCGGAGGCTGAAGCGGTGATCGCAGAGATCAACGAGAAGGGCCTGACACCCGGGCAGGCGCGCGAGTTGAGTTCACCGTTCCTGCCCGGCTACCGCTTCACGCGGCAGACCCCGGACCAGCTGGCGCGGCACTTCGGTTCCTCCTTTGTCGAGAACCTGCTCGCCGCTGAACCGCAGGCGGGCCGCTGGGTCGGCCCGGTCCGATCAACCTACGGTGTGCACTACGTCTGGGTTGCCGAGATGGAACCCGCGCGGGATGCCACACTGGACGAGGTCAGGCAGCAGTTGCAGCGCGACCTGGAATCCCGTGCGAAGGAGGAAACCCTGCGTGAGAACATCGCCGCGTTGCGCGAACACTACGAGATTATCCAATGACAATGTTCCGGCTTTTACTGTGTCTACTGATGTCAGTCTGCGTCTTGCCCGCCGCGCAGGCGCATCGCTTCGCGCCCTCACTCCTGAAGGTGGTTGAAACCGCGCCGCAACAGTACAACGTGGTCTGGAAGACGCCCGCGCAGGGGGTCAGCAGTATCCCGCTGGAACCGGAATGGCCGGCTGCCTGTGAGGTGACGAACGCCACGACACCACAGCTGGAAGGTACGGGTGTCGTCACCAGCCTGCAGTTGCAGTGCCCCGGTCTCGGGGAGGAAGGGCTCGTGGGCGAGACCCTCGGGGTCTCGGGTCTCGGCGCCAACCAGGCCTCGGCGATGGTGATGGTGAGCCTGCTGGACGGGCGCCAGTACCAGGAGGTGCTCGATACCGAGCAGCCCGCCTTCGTGGTACCCGCCGAGTCGACCGCCGGCGACGTGGTGAGCGACTACATGTGGCTCGGCATGGAGCACATCTGGACGGGATTCGACCACCTGCTGTTCGTGTTCGGCCTGCTGCTGCTCGTGGGCGGCGGCGCCCGCCTGTTCTGGACGATCACCGCGTTTACCCTGGGCCACAGTATTACCCTGTCGCTGGTGACGCTGGGTTTTCTCGATTTTCCGGTGGCGCTGGTGGAGTTCACCATCGCCCTCAGCATCTTCGTGCTGGCGGTGGAACTCACCCGCACCGACCGGCGTGACGCCCTGTGGCGCAATCCCTGGTGGCTCGCGGGCGGTTTCGGCCTGCTGCACGGCATGGGCTTCGCCGGTGCGCTCGCGGAGACCGGACTGCCGCAGGACAACGTCCCGCTGGCCCTGCTGTTTTTCAACATCGGGATCGAAATCGGACAGATAGCGTTCATACTGGTACTGTTAGGGGTTTGGTACATCGTCAGGAGGCCGCTGGCGCCCTGGCAGGAGAGGGTGCTGCCCGTGCCTGTTTATATCCTCGGCGCCCTGTCGGCCATGTGGTGCATCGAGCGGGGACTTGAGGCCCTGCTGGCCTAGAGCATCGAGAGAGGGTAACGCTAATGACGAAAAAAAAGGATAAGGGGAGTAGGAAGCACAAGCACAAGGCAGCTCGTGGGCATGGCAAGCTCCCGCGCAAGGAGTACGAGCGCGAACTGCGCAGCCTGCACGTGGAACTGGTCAAACTGCAGCGCTGGGTGGTGCACGAGGGGCTCAAGGTCTGTATCGTCTTCGAGGGCCGCGACGGCGCGGGCAAGGGCGGCGCCATCAAGGCGCTTACCGAACGCGTCAGCCCACGTGTTTTTCGCGTCGTTGCCCTGCCTGCTCCCACGGAGCGCGAACGCAGCCAGATGTATCTGCAGCGCTACGTCCAGCACTTCCCCGCCGCCGGTGAAATCGTCGTCTTCGATCGCAGCTGGTACAACCGTGCGGGCGTCGAGCCCGTCCTCGGGTATTGCACCGAGCAGGAAACCGAGGCTTTCCTCCAGGACGTTTCCCGTGTGGAGCGCGCCATGGTCGACTCGGGGATCATCCTGCTGAAGTACTGGCTGGAAGTCACGCCCGAGGAGCAACAGCGTCGACTGGAGGACCGTGTCGACGATGGACGCAAGACCTGGAAACTATCCGCCAGCGACATCAAGTCCTACCACCGCTGGGACGAGTACACCAAGGCGCGGGACGAGATGTTCAAGGCCAGTGATACGCCCTGGGCGCCCTGGTTCGTTGCACGCTCGGAGAACAAGCGACGCGTCCGCCTGAACCTGATCAGCCACCTGCTCGACCAGATTCCCTACGAGGGACTGCCACACGACGACGTGCACCTGGGCAAACGCAAGGTCGGTAGCTACGAACCCGCGAACTACCCCTTCAAGTATATCCCCGAGCAGTTCTGATCCCGTGAAGGAAAGCGGGTCCGCGTGACGCCACGCCCGAGGGCCGCTGGCGCGTCCTCGACTTGCTGCAGCTAGTCTCTCCGGTGCTCCACCGTCCAGGGGTCGTATTCCTCGCAGCCCAGCGCGATATAGTCATCCTCGTCCCACACGTCATCACCGGAATTGGCGTGCAGGAAGAGTTCCGCGTGCAGCGCGCAGCGGCTCTGCTGGTCGGGTAGGTGCGGGTCCTCCGCAATACGCTTCTTCAGCATCGCCACGGTCATCGGCTCCTTGACCATACGCGGGCCGCCGCCCGCCTCCGTATCCAGCAGCATCAGGTTTGGATAGAACGTGGTCCAGCGTTTCCACTCGGGCAGGTCCCCCTTGCGGCCGCGGCCGGGTGAGCCCGAGTGCGCGAACTCCGCCCAGTAACTGCGCATCTGCGCGGCCAGCGCGTCGCGCCCCGGAGTATTCCTGTCGTTATACAGGCCCGGGGCGGTGATGGAACCCTCAAAATCGTGGAAGAGGTAGGGCACTTCGAGGCCGTGCCCCGCACCCAGCAGTTCGCTGTAGTCCACGAAAAAGTTGCTGCCGCCCTCGTCCCAGTCCCAGCGGTAGGCGTAAACGGGTTTGACGCTGTGGTTGACGATGACATTGATCGTCTCGTCCACTGCTTGCGCCTTCCAGTTGTCGCTGTAATACGCGGCAGTGCGGTTGTAGGCGTCGGCGTCGCGGAGTCGCGGCAGGAAACCGAACAGCAGCCTCACATGCTCCGGATCCTGGGCGAGGAAGAGTTTCGCCTCGTCCCGGTTCGTGCCGGTCATCAGCGGGACGCTGCTGTAGTCGCGGGGCTTCCTGAATACCTGGTGCAGCGTGCGTTTCGGCAGCACCGTGCCATCGCGGAAACTCTGCGGCGCGCGGTACATGCCCGCGCCACCGGTAATGCCCTCGAGCATCTGCTCCGGGCTGCGCGAGTACATGAATTGGCGGATCTCGTCGGCGGACATGGATGCCAGCAGCGTCTTCGCGGCATCGCGGCTGTCGGCACGGCCCGAGTTCCGAAGTTGCATCAGCAGCCACTCCTGAGAGCTCAGCTTCAGTCCGGGCTTCTCGTCGTCCCGGAAGTTCTCCGCGCGCCAGAGGGGCGTAGTGGCGGTCAGGCCGCTCTGCGCTATCGCCCCGTGAAACAGGCCTTTCGCGAGAGGTGATCCCATGAGGGTGTAAACGTTGAGCCCGCCGGCGGATTCGCCGAAGATCGTAACGTTGTCCGGGTCGCCGCCGAAGTTGGCGATGTTGTCGCGTACCCATTCGAGGGCCGCGATCATGTCGAGATTGGCGAAGTTGCCGCTGGCGTCCAGCGCGTCCCGGTCCCCGTCACGCAGCGCCGGGTGGCTCATCCAGCCGAGGAAGCCGAGGCGGTAGTTGATGGTCACCACGATCACCCAGCCGTCGCTCGCCAGGCGATTGGCCGGGTAGGTGTTGGCGGTGCCGATGGAATTACCGCCGCCGTGAATCCAGAACATGACGGGCAGCGGTTCCCTGTCGGCGCTGCTGCGCCCGCGCGGCGCCCAGATATTGAGGTACAGGCAGTCCTCGCTGCCCACCACGGCGACGCCCTCTGCATCGGGCACGCCGTCCAACGGGCCGGGCAACTGGATGCAGGGATCGCGGAACGACGTGGTGTCCAGCGGCTCTGTCCATGGCTCTACCGGTCTCGGCGCGCGCCAGCGCAGATCGTCGACCGGCGGTGCGGCGAAAGGAATGCCGAGCCATGCGAAGGTGTCGTCCGCGTCTCTCACCCCGATGACCGGGCCGGAGGCGGTGTCGCGCTGCGTCGCCGGGTCCAGCGTACGCTGCACCGGCTCGGGCCCCTTGGCGGGTGAGGGCCAGAGCACGGCGACGACGACCGCGACAGCTATTGCGAGTAGCAGAACCGTTCTTTTTTTCATGTGCTTTCTCCCTGCCTGTGCCGGGTACTAGGGGTTGCCGGGCCAGTCTTCAAACGCGATGAAGGGGTGCAGCGCCAGCTGGATACCCTCCTGCACATGGCTGTCGTTTTCGAGGATATTGCGCCGGCGGATATAACGACCCGTGGAGGAGCGGCTGTCGATGGCGTCGGTGGCCTCGAGTCCGCCGCGGCCGATGAACAGCGGTTGCAGTTCCATGTCGTAGATCGTCACCTGCAGGGAGGCCACGGCGGCCAGCATATTCCAGTCGAACTCGGTGCTGACGCCCGTGCCGGGGCCCTGCAGCGTCGGCGTGCGCGTCACGCCGTCCCAGCGCGCGAGGTGCTTGAGGCCGCCGCTGAAGGGCACCTCGAATTCCATGAGGTTGGTAAAAATGAAGGCGTCGAGGTCGGTGGTCCCGGCCATCTCGTCGCGCACCTGGTGCATGATCTGGGAGAAGGTCTTGCTGTTGACCTTGCCGCTGGTCGGGTCCACCGGGTTGCCGAACACGCGAACGGCCGTGTTCCACTGCTGCTCGAACTGGCGCTGCGGCAGGACCGTGAAACCGTTTTCCTTGAGATAGGCGGCCATCCTGGCGTCGATGCGGGGCGCCTCCTTCTCGAGGTAGTTGCGCGAACGTGTGCCCAGGTTGACGTGGGCGATGACCACCGTCTTCACCGGTTTGGCGGCGAGTCGCTCACGGTCGATTTCATAGGCATAGGTGGTCGGGTTGTAGGTGGGTGTGCCGCTGCAGGCGGCCAGCAGGGCGGCGAGTGCGAGCAGGATCAGTGGTCGGGTGCAGCATTGGCGCAGGCGCATTCGAGGCTCCGGAATATGACAGAGTCGGGATGGTAGCAAAAAGCGTGACGGGGCACATGTCAATTAACAACCCGGACAGCGAGGCACGCACCGGCGAGGGCGCCCGCAGCGCGTGAACCCCCGGATCGATCCGTGATAGGGTGTGCCGGGATGGGGCCGGACAAGGCAATGGCAGCGAAACCGGGACGTGAGGCCGAGGGGTTGTACGCGAGGCACGCGGGGCAGGGTCCCGCGGTGATCCTGTTGCACGGCCTGTTCGGCTCCGGTGCGAATCTCGGCATGCTCGCGCGCAGCCTGCGCGAGTCGTTTCTCGTTTACAACCCGGACCTGCCCAGCCACGGCCGCTCTTGCTGGCTGTCGGAGCCCGACCTGACGACGATGGCGGATGTGCTGTTCCGCTGGATGACCGACGAGGGACCGGCTCATGCCCACCTGGTGGGGCATTCGCTGGGTGGCAAGGTCGCCATGCAGCTGGCTCTCGATCATCCCGATCGGGTCGACTCCCTGGTGGTGGCGGATATCGCGCCGGTTGCCTATCCCCCGCGGCACGACGGCGTGTTTGACGCGCTCGTCGCGGTCGACAATGCGAGGTGTGAGACTCGCGAAGAGGCGGCAGAGGCGATGGGCCTGCACATAGAGGATGAACGGGTGATCCAGTTTCTGTTGACCAGCCTCCAGCGCACGGACGACGGCACGCTGGCGTGGCGCTTCGATCTGCAGGGTATCGCGGCCGGTTATCCCGAACTGTTGGCGGCGCCCGCAGGCGACCGGGCTTTTGCAGGCCCCGTGCTGTTCATCAAGGGAGGGGAGTCCGATTACATCCGTGATGCGCACCGCGAACGCATTACCGCCTTTTTTCCCGCGGCGACCCTCAAGGTCATGCCGGGGTGCGGGCACTGGCTGCACGCGGAACAGCCGCAGTTGTTCAACCGCATCGTGGCGCGCTTTCTTGCGGACGCCGTGGAGCAATCGGTGTGACGATCACGATCGGGGATCTCGTCCTCGTCGCCGGGCTGGGTTTGTTCGGTTTGTATTTCCTGTCGGCGATGCGGGTACG
>CAJIAY010000107.1_pt1 | contig 13020 bp, 13 predicted proteins | sample 9199221 | NCBI WGS metagenome assembly CAJIAY01 (sample SAMEA7708283, study PRJEB35096) | sediment metagenome | biome: marine neritic benthic zone biome [ENVO:01000025]; feature: sediment [ENVO:00002007]; material: shallow marine sediment [ENVO:03000034] sea grass bed [ENVO_01000059] ...
AGCGGACGAGGTGTTCCCACATGTTGGCGCGTTCGCGGGCTTTCAGCTCCCGCGCGAGCATGGGGCCGTCGTAGCCGCGAAACGTGACATTCGCCACCGGGTTTGCACGCAAATTGTGCACCCAGGCCGGGTCCCGATCCTGCCCCCAGTTCGACCCCACCAGCACCAGGTCACGTCCAATGGGCATGCACAACGTGGCGATCTCCCTTTCCAGGCCGCTTTTGGCGCCGGTAGTGCGCAACAAAACGACCGTCTGCATTCCGGTGTTGAGCCATCCACGGGAGCGCTTGAGCAGCGCCTTGTCGAAACGGGGTACGGTTTCCTTGAGCACGCCGACGACTAAGTCAGACGTCAATGCCTGCTTGACCAGATTGGTGCGAATGAGTTCCATGGGAGTGCCAGACTGTAGTGGTTACGGGGTGTACGGGCCTCCCAGAGGCTTGGATTACAATCTGGTAGGGCAGGGGCGTCGTAACAGGCGGATATGAACCAATTTTTCATTACCCGGGCATCCCGACGGGGAAAGAGCGGCGTGTGCCCATTGTGCGGGCGACGATTGTCGCTGACGTTTCATCACCTGATCCCGAGGAAACTTCACCGTCGCCCGCGCTATCGCCGCAAGTTCCAGCGCGCGGAACTGTGTCGGGGCATTTACATCTGTCGGGAGTGTCACGACGGAATTCACAGCGCCTACCCGGAAGGGGAGTTGGCGAAACGGTTTTCGACGCCAGAGTCCATAGCGAGTGATCCGAAACTTTCCCGCCACTTCACCTGGTTGTCCCGCCAGCGGCGCGGCGAAACACCATGACGTGCTGCCAGGGCAGGTCATCGATCACCCGGTCCAGAGTAAGGCCCACGGCGGCCATTTCTTTTTCCGCCTGCGCAACCGTCATCTTGTGCAGGGGTTTGATGGGAACCGTATCATCCTCACCGCGGTACTCGACGAGCACCACACGGCCACGGTCCGAGAGTGCGCTCACCACGTGTGACAGGACCTCGAAGGGGTAGGAGAATTCGTGGTAGGCGTCCACCATCAATACCATGTCCACCTCGCCGGGAGGCAATCGTGGGTTGGTCTCCGTCGCCAGGACACGCGTGATATTGACAATGTTCGCACGCTGCATCCGCTGTTCGATAATCGTCAGCATTTCGGGCTGTATATCGACGGCCAGTACCCTGCCTTCGGGACCGACCTGCAGCGCCATCGGGAGGCTGAAGTAACCGGTGCCGGCACCGATGTCGGCAACGGTGAAGCCCGGCTCCAGCGGGAGCAGCGTCAGCAGCACGTCGGTCCGTTCCTCGCCGATCCGCTCGGGCCGTTCCAGCCAACCGGCGCCCCGGTGGCCCATGACATGGGCGATTTCCCTGCCCAGGTAGAACTTGCCGATGCCATCACGACTGGCGCTGCCATGTGTGTAGTGTTCGGCATCGATGGCAGACACCGGCGGCGAGGACGCCATGAGCGTGGCGAGGGAGACGGAGAGCCCGACACAGAGGGCCACCGTCCTGGCCATCAGGTCCCTGAAGTAAGCGGATAGTGGGGCGGCAGCCGGCATTCGGGTCAGTGTATTGTCGGAGCGGGGTCGTCGAGCGTTGACAGGTTGACTTCCAGCGCATTGCTCTGTTGCCTGGCGGGCTGCCCGATCATCTCATCGTAGGCGGACTCGTGACGCAGGGTGATGGTTGTGACCGGGAGTGCCTGCAGCATCTCCCGTACGCCCTGCAGATTGCGGTGGCGAATGGCACGCCCGTTCTCATCGACCAGAAGACGGGTAGCGCCGTCGACGATGACGGTGACCTGGTAAAGCGCCTGGTCCAGCGAATGGATGATCACCGCGGCCGGGGCAGGGAACCGGGCGAAGGCCTTGAGGGTAAGTTTCATCGGAGTGCCTTGATGATCCACGGGTGTGCACAGCTTACGAGAGTGAAACATGCCATGTCATGGGGTTTCGGCCACTGTCGGGGTTTTGTCGCGAACTAGATGACGGGCTGCAGGGGCGGTTCGCGTTTGACGGGCATCTTCATCAGGGCTGGTGTTTCGATTTCGAAACAATGGAAATGCCGGTTGGTCTCGTTCTGCCGGTCGTGGAACACGACGATGCTGAGGGAGTCGCAGTCATCCACGAAAGTCGCGGCGGCAGCGTATTTGCCATTGAAATGCCCGAGGGCCGCGCCTGTCAGCAGGCAGAGGGAACAGACAGCAACATACAGTTTCATGGGCAGGCCTCATTGATGTAGCGCTTGTTGCGCCGGCAACGCTGCGAGCAGTAGCGCACGGCGTGCCAGTCCTTGCTCCATTTGCGCCGCCAGCTGAAGGGGCGGTTGCAAACCGGGCAGACCTTGTCGGGGCGATGATTGTGTCCCATAGGTCATTACGCGCCGGGTTCGGTTCCGGTTTCCCAGAGCTCGTGTCAGTAACTCCGGTTGATCAGTTCAAGCACGGCGTCCAGGCGCTCCTGCGCGCTGGTCATCTCGAGCAGGTGCTGCGCGCCGTCAGGATCGAGGCCGAGAACCGCGGCGATCGCGAAGCTGAATGCCTGTGGAGGCATGGTCTGCCATAGCTCGCTCTTGAACTGGGCCTGCAACTCCCGCGTTCCGTGGGTAATGGCCAGCAGCCGTGTCAGGATTTTCTCCTTGGACTGCTCCAGGGCAAGGCTGCCCGTGGTATCGAGGGGTTCGTCGGGCACTTCCTCGCAGGACCAGACGCTGAAAGGGAGCGTCTGCCTTTCCTCGCCCAGGCGCAGCCGGATGTTGGTATGGACGGTAATCATCATGCGGCCGTCCTCGAGTGTATCCAGCAGCTCCACCGGGCCGGCGGAGAAGACGGCACTGGGCTTATAGGTGGACTGGTTGCTGCTGAGAATTTCCTCCCGGGTCTGCTCCCTGGTGTTGGCACGGACGATTCCCTCGGTGCCGCAGACGCCCATCAGGGACTGGTGCTCGATGCAGAAGTCGACCATCTGGCGGTAGCGGGGCTCGAAGACGTGCAGTGTCCTCGGTACGCCAGGGAACGAGACCAGGTTCGGGATGGGAAAGAGGGCGACGTCGACCATGGCGGGGGCGCTCGCGGGTTCAGTCCAGGGTTCTGGGCGGCAGGTCCGGCTTGGCGTAGGCCATCCGCTTCAGCAGGGAAGGGCGGTAGTAACCATCCAGGCCCTCAAGTGCGACGGTGCCGCTGGTGCCAAGATCCAGGCCGCCGGTTTCCCTCAGGCTCTGCTCGGGCAGCTCCGCGGAGATGATTTCACCGATCACGAGGTGTGTGTCATTGATTTCCATGCGTTGGTGCTCGCGAAGTGCCAGCGCCAGCTTCACCGGCGCCTCCGCCACGAGGGGCGCGTCGAATCCCGGCCACCATTGCGGCGTGAGGCCGGTCTCTTCGAATTCGCTGACATCGCCGGGGTAGCGCGCCGCCGTCTGGTGGGCTTGCTCAATCATCTCCTCGCTGATGTGGTTGATGCTGTAGTGCCCGGAGTTCAGCACGTTGGCAAGCGTGTGACGTTCATTGCCGCCGGGTCTGATAATCAGGGCCATGAGTGGCGGATGTGAGCCGAGATGGACGACCGAGCTCATGATGGCGAGGTTACAGTGACCTTTCGCACTCGCCGTGCCGACCAGGTTGGCCGGCTTGTAGCCGGTCAGCGAATTGATGAGCGCGGCCCTGCTCTTCTTTGGCATTGCCGCGATGTCCTGGCTGTCAAAGCGCATGGGGCCTCTCTCGAGTTGCGTGATGGGGTGAGGGGGCGCCTCGCCAAGAGAACGCGTCATAGTGAGGTTACGCTGACGAAGTGGATTTGGATGAATCAGCCGGCGCGAACCGGTATTCGCCCGGCAGGCGGGCTCAGCCGGTGAGGTAGCGACGCTCGTCCACTTCATCCAGCTGATCCTCGGGCAGGAACTCGCGCGCGTAGCGCATGTAGATCCTGTCCCGCACAAAGAGCTCAAAGCAGTCCCTGTCGATGTGGTTGTCCAGTACCATCCTGTGAAGGATATCCACCGCCTCACTCACGGGCTTGGCCTTTTTGTAGGGCCTGTCGGACGCCGTGAGCGCCTCGAAGACATCCGCGACAGCAAGCAGCCGCTCGGGGATGCTCAACTGCTCACCCGGAAGCTTCCTCGGATAGCCGCTCCCCCTCATCGTTTCGTGGTGAGTGGAGGCATAGCGGGGAACGTTCTTCAGTTCCTCCGGGAAGGGCAGGCTCTCCAGCATCTTGATGGTGCTGATCATGTGCTCGTTGATCTTGAACCTGTCCTCGGTCGTCAGCGTTCCGCGCGAGACGGAGAGGTTGTAGACCTCCCCCTGGTTGTAGAGGTGCTCCGGTATGTCCATATCGATCCCGTACTCGGGCGGGTAATCGGTAGGCTGCTCCCGTTCGATGATGTGCACCGGCTTGTCGCTCAGCAGCCTTTCGGTTGCGGGAAGCGGCTGGACGTGTCCGGGTTGGCGCAATTCCTCCAGGGGAGAAAGCCCGAGACGGTCGTCGAAGTGCCGTAGCCAGGTCACGCTGGCCAGGCGCTCCAGCCGTTCGAGCCTCTCGTCGTCCAGTGACTCTCCACCGACATTGCAGCCGGCGACGAAGGCAAAGTCGTCGAGTAGCGTGTCCTGCTTGCGCCTGAGTTCCCGGGCCAGCGCCTCCGGGCTCTCCGGTGATTCGCGGAGTGATCGCAGGTACTCGATTTCGGCGTCGCGCCAGAGAACCTCGAAACGCATGCGCACCTCGTGGATACGGTTGTAGATCGCCTCCAGCTTGCTGCCCTTGTCAACGATATGCTCGGGCGTGGTGATCTTGCCGCAATCGTGCAGCCATGCGGCGATGCGATACTCACGCCACTGGTCATCCGAGGCGAGCGTGAACTCCCGGAAGGCGGGCAGATCACTGGCAGAGGCGTGTTCCGCAAGCATCAGGGCCAGCTCCGGGACGCGCTTGCAGTGGCCGCCGGTGTAGGCCGACTTGTCGTCGATGGCCTGCGCGATCAGTTCGATGAACGCATCCATCAGCGCGGCCTGGGCACGTTCATGCTTCTGTATCGCTTCGACCATGCTGACCATGGAGTGGGAGAGTTCGTCCAGCTCCTTGATGCTGGAATCGACTCTGGCCACCCTGGCGAACTCGCGCCTCTGTATCTTGTCGTTCTCCCGCGCCAACTGCTTCACCGGCCGCACGATGGGATTCGCGAACAGCCAGGTCGCCGGGAGGAGCAGCAGGAGCAGGACACCGGTACTGACAATTGACACCGACACCTGCCGCAGGACGGGCGCGACCACCGCGTCGAGGGGCGAGAGAATTCCCATGAACATGGAACTGTCGCCCGCGCCTGTCGGGGCCGCGAATGCCAGGAACGCCTTGCCGTCGATGTCCACTTCCTTGAGCTTGCCGTGCGTGTCGGGGTCAGCGGCCATGCGGATCAGGGAATCGCTCGGTACGATGCTGGAGGTGCTGTCCCCGGGGCCAGTGTCGAGTGATAGCCACTTCCGGGCGAGGTATTGCCGCTGGGGGGTATCGATTGCCGCGATCGCCTTGTCCAGCAGCGCGCGCAGCGCCTGCCGGTCCGAGGGTACGACGATATGCAGCTCATCCGGTAAGCCGCCCGCGCCGAAATCCACCGCATGGTGAAACTCAAGGCCGGACAGGAAGTAATTGTTGGCGGTGTGCTTGAGGATCACCTCGTTATCCAGTGCGGCGTCGGCTTTACCGGCGCGCACCATCTCCAGCGCGGCCAGCGTGGAGTCGGCCTCGACGACTTCGATCTCCGGGAAACGCCTGCGAATGACCGGGATGACCGACCAGCCCGTGGGGATAGCCAGCCGCCGGTTATTGAGTTGCGCGAGGTCCGAAATCGGGCCGGTCCCTTCCGGACTAGCCAGCGCAGACGGCAGCTCGGCGAAGCTGTCACCGAACAGGCCCAGCTCCCTGTTGTCCTCGGTGAGCAATATCGGCTGCAGCAGGTTGATCTCGCCCCGCCGGTACAGCTCGACAAGCTCGGGCCAGCTGTAACCGTTGACGAAGCGGAACTCCAGCCCGGTCATCGAGGCGACCAGTTTGATCACGTCCACGGCGTAACCGTGCGGTTCTCCCGCGACTGCAAAATCATAGGGCGGCCAGTTGAGCTCGTTGGACACCGTCAACGGGGGTAACGAGTCGACCAGCTGCTTCTCCTGCTCGGTCAACTCGAGTTCCGGCACAGGAGCGCCCGCACTGACGCTCTCCTGGCGGGCGCTGGCGGCAATAATCCGGCCGTCGGCGGTGTACAGGTAGACATCACCATGACCGGTGACCTTGTGGCCGCGCAGAAACTCCGACATGGTGGCCAGCGTCATGTCTATCCCCACGACGGTATCCGAATCCCCGAAACGCTTGGAAACGGTCAGCCCGGGAACGCCGAGCTGTGCAAAGATATAGGGGTCCGTGAATTGCACCTCGTCTGACCCTGCCGCACTGGCGTACCAGGGTCGGCTGCGCACGTCGAAGTCGGTGGGTTCGCTGCGGGCCAGTCGCTCCCGCAGTTCGGCATCGAGGTAGCGGAAGAGTCTTTCCCGCCCGTCGGGGCCCTCGCGGACGGAGATGACCAGCCAGCGGTCGGAGGGCGCCGCCCGCAGGGCCTTGCGGGCGCTGTCGCTGCTGTCGAGGTTGATGACCTCGTAAAAGCTCCCGTCTCCGCGGCCGATATACACGCCGTAGTAGAGGGGGTTCTTCATCAGGACTTCAGTGAAAATCGCGAGGTGCGCGGACTCCCAGCCCGCGTCCTGCAGCACCGGGTTGTCGGCCAGCAGGTCGATGACGTTGGCGTTGATCTGGCCGAGCCCGCGAAGCTCGGCGGCAACGCCCGAGGCGGTGGAGGCATACAGTCGCTGCGCCACTTCCCTGGCCATGTTCTGGCCAAAGTAATACTGCAGCCCGATGGCGAGGCTGGCCGTCAGGGTCGTGACGAGGATGAAGGCAGTCACAACCTTGATACGGATGGAGGTAGGTATCCGGCCAATCACTGTGCTTATTCTCGGTGGCTGCGCGAATTCATTTTGTTGATAACATGCAAACCCGCCCTTCGCAATCTATTTGGCAACGCAGGAAGTGAACGGGTCGAGGCGGCAACAAAAAGGCCGCAATGTTTCCATTGCGGCCTTCCGTTGTGAGGCTCTAGCGAAGCCGGTGTTACGGCGCGTTGGGATCCGGCGGAATGCACCGGAAGTCGAGCGGATTGAGGTCACAGAAGGTGGACATGCAGGGGAAGCTCCTGGTGCGTCCGCCACCCTCGGGAGTCGTCAGTGCAATACTGATCTCCCCGTCGGTTTCGGGCGCGAGGATGGTTGCCGCGGCACCTACATCCACGCTGAAGGCTCCGACCGCCTGGCTGTTGCCTACCGTGACGGACTCTGCACTGCTGACGCGGCAGCCGCCCCCTCCGCTTACCGAGACGGTGGAACCTGCGGGAGGCCGGTTGTTGTAGAGGTCGGAAATATACGCCGTGTAGCTGCCGCCCTGCTGGGTCGAACCGATCACGAATGAACCCTGTGTGAGTGTGATCTCCCAGGTTTGGCCAGCGCCGAGATCCGGTTCGGACAGAATCAGCACCGTATCGGTCCTGACGTTAACCGGTTCGCGGCTGCAGTAGACGTCGTCACCTGCCGGCGGACAGGCAAAGCCGTTGTAAACCGCGGGGTTGTTGTTGAGGTCATACTGGCCATTGACGTTCAAATCGACGAAGGTCTCCTCGGAGCCGGCCCGGCACTGCGCCGTCGTTCCGCCGCCTGAGTCGCAGAGCTCGCGGGTGTAGGCGTCATCCTCGTTCTTGTCGAGGAAAGCCTCCGGCAGGTTCTCGAAGTCATCGCTTTCCTCGGGATCCATCGTGCCGTTGTTGTTGGAGTCGAAGAAGGTCTCCTCGCCCAGTCCGTAGACGTGCACGGTGGTCCTGCCGCCGCGGGTGAAGCCGAGGTCGTCGGGACAGGCGCCCGAGTTGCCGTTGTGGCTGTCGCAGTCATAGGAAGCGTTGCTGGACAGGGTGGTCTGGACGGCGGCCTGGTTTTCCGCGCCGGCGGGTTCCCTGGGGTTGCCGCTGGTCCACAGGACGCTGCACTTGCCGGCATCCGGTATTTCCTCGGGTACCACGCGCGCGCCATTTTGCTGGCCTGTCCTGCATGTCGTGTCAATCTCACCGAACTCGGTCTCGAACTGGGCCTCGGTGCCGTTGGGCACGGACTGCCCGAACGCGTCGACCATGGTGACGGTCAGGAGTCACTCGATGCCGTCCTGGGTCATGCCGTTCTCCACGACGAAACTGTCGCCCGCTTCGAGTGACAGGCTGATGCCGTTCTGTACGGGCAGCCCGGAACTGATGGTGATCGCGTCCGAGAGGGTTGAGACTTCCTGGCCATCCTCCAGGGTGATGGTGGCGATGATGCGCACCACGCCGCCGACCTCGCCCGCGGAGAGGGTCGTGAAGGCGAGGCCCGTGCTCGTGCTTACTGTCGAGGTCGGTGACAGGGTTGCACCGCTGGCGTCTGAACTCAGGGAGAACTCAACGTCGACCCCCTGGACCGGCGCGCCGTTGGCGTCGAGCACATTGAAGAACACGTCGGACGATTCCGGTCGTTGCGTGAAGCCGCCCGTGCCCTGTATCGAAATGCTGGTCGGGTCGGCCTCTACAAACACAACGCCCGCGGCTTCCGGTGGGGCGACTTCGACCGCGCCGAATGCCTGGCCCTGGGCTCCGACGACGGTCGCGCTGATATTGTCGACCCCGGAGCAGCCCTCGGCACGGTACAGCGTGCTGACCTGGCCATTGACCGTCGTGAGCGGGTTTGCCGAGTCCAGCGTGGCCAGACCTGATGACAAACAGCCACTGCTGAAAAGCACCTGCTCGGACTCGCTGACGAGCACGCCATTGTTGTCGAGAACCGCGACAGACAGCTGTGCCCGGCCCCTGGACGCCAGCATGGTGTCCGGCGTGATGCCGATGACACCCTCGATGAAATCGCCGTTGTCGTCGAAAGAGCCGATGCGCAGGCCGCTTTCGCCAACCTCAAAGGTCAGGACGGCAGAGAGTGGTCCATCCTCGGTCGTCGCCCTGACAGTAACGGTGCCCGAGCCCCGCTCGGTACCGGGCGGTGCGGTGAGGGTGAATATCGCGGTACTGGTGCTGTCCGTCAGGGCCTGCGCCGGCGCGATAGCGCCGCGGGTAGTCACCGCGTTGACCACGATGTTGGACCCACCTTTACGGATGAAGACCCTGACGGTACCGGGTGACCCGGTGGTGATCGTACTCGTCTTCTGCCCAGAGGGGTCGTTCAGCGAAATGTCGATGCCGATATCGTCATCGGGGGGATTGAAGAACGGACCGTCGTCACTGCCGCCACCGCCGCCACAGGCCGCGAGAGCCAACATTACTGCAAACATAACAGCCAGACGGCTGACGAGAGAGGCGCCCCTGATGATCATCGTTATCCCCTGTTCACCGCTTGGTAGCGGATCTTTTTGTGTTATGTGATTTTCCCTTGATTCTGCGACGTTTGCCTGCAGAGTCAACCACTGAATTATCCACTTTTTACAGCTTAGCATGACATGCGCCATAAACTATATGAATAACATAGTGATAGGCGGATTTTGTAATTATTTACACTAGGTGTACCGGTCGTATTCGGGGGTAAATCCGCGGCGGCGGGGAGCGCTCTCCGGCGGGGTCGAGTCGGCCGGCTTCCCGGTCAATGGACGTTGCCTTGCGACGGGCAACTGATACCATCTGGCCGATGGACCAACCCCCCGCACCCCGCCCCGACCTGACCGTCTCGATCGTGCTCCACAACAGCAGCCTGGTGCTGTTGCGACGCGCCCTCGCGAGTCTTGATGGAGCTGCCGCGGCGGCCCGGGCAGCGGGCAACCTCGGGCGCGTGGCGGTGACGCTGGTGGATAACGCATCCGGCGCCGGCTACCGGGCGCGGCTGGCGCAGATGGTCGACGATTGGCCAAAAAATGATCAGTTTGCGCTGCGCTGCGCCCTGCGGCCCTGCAACCGGGGCTTCGGGCACGGGCACAACACGGCTATCGAGGCGCTGGACAGCGATTTTCACCTCGTACTCAATCCGGATGTCGAACTGGAGGAGGACGCGCTGCGGGCGGGGCTGTGTTTCCTGGCGGAGAACCCGGACGTCGTATTGCTCAGCCCCAAGGCGTTCGGTAGCGAAGGCCGACAGGAGTTCCTGTGCAAACGCTACCCGTCGGTGCTGGTGCTGCTCTTGCGTGGATTTGCGCCGCGCTCGCTTCAGCGCCTGTTCCACAGACAGCTCGCGAACTACGAGATGCGCGATGTCTGCAGCGGTGAGCGCAGGGCCAATGTCGCCATCGCCAGCGGCTGTTTCATGTTGATGCGCTCCACGGCACTGCGTGGTGTGGGCGGGTTCAACGAACGCTTTTTCCTGTATTTCGAGGACTTCGACCTGTCGCTGCGCATGGAGAGAATGGGACGCGTGGTATTCGACCCGGCGATGCGGATAGTGCATCACGGGGGCTACGCGGCGAGCAAGGGCTGGCAGCACCTGAGGTATTTCATCACCTCGGGCGTCCTGTTTTTCAATCGTCACGGCTGGCGCTGGATATAGCGGCGTCGCGCATGCTGGTAGAATCTATCCCGGTCGAACTCGGCCGCTTTCCGGAGGGGGCATGAACGAACTGACACGCACGGCTTACCTCGAGGCAATGGGCCTGGACAGCTACGTGTCCCGGCGCCAGCTGCCCGGGGCCGCTGTAACCAGCCGGCTTGCCGTCCTGCGCCGGACCCCTGCCGCGCCCGTGGCGGCAGCGATGCCGCTCGCGGATATGCAGAACCAGCTGGGCACGGGGCGGCGGCGCGGCGCCAGGCCGGCCGCGCCGTCCCGGGAGTCCGCACCGCCCGATGCGAACCTGCCCCGGTTCAGCCTGTCGGCCATCGTGGCCGGGAACTGGCTCTGGCTGGAAGATCTCGGCGAGATGCCCCTCGCAGTCGAGCAGGTGCGACTCGTCGAAGCCATGGCCCTGGCACTGAACTGCGCAGCAGGCGATACGCAGGCGGCGGTGGACAAGCCGGAGGTCACGCTGTTCGACTGGCCGATACATACCAACCGGCAGTTGGATTTGGGCGAGGAGGCCGCGCGCGCCGCGGTCACCGGGTTCGTCGGCCGCAAGCTGGATGAGTGCAACTGCGTGGGCCTCGTTTTGCTGGGCCAGGCGTGTGCCGGGCGGGTGCCTGTCGGGGAGATCGGTGTGCGCGCTGTGCAAACCCGCAGCAGCCAGGAAATACTGTCCAGCCCCGAACTCAAGCAGCAGGTGTGGCGCGACCTTCAACCGCTGTTGAATCCGGCTTGACGGTCTCTGCCGGCCGTCTGCCCCATGACTTACGGTTACTCCCTCAGGTTGGCGGGGCCTGCGGATATCGCAGCGCTGGTGGCAATTGATGCCGTCAACCCGGTTCCCTGGACCGCGCGGCAGTTTGCCGGGGCCATCGAGCGCAATTCGGAGCGCACGGGCACGGTGCTGGTCGCCGACCCCGGGGAACAGCTCGACGGGTTTATCGTCTACTCCCGCGTGCTGGACGAGGGCTCGATACGCAACATTGCCGTGCGCGCCGGACAGCGGGAGCGCGGGCTGGGAGGCATGCTGCTCGCCCGGTCGCTGGGCTGTATGAAGAGCGCCGGCGCGACCCGCTGCCTGCTGGAGGTGCGCGAATCCAATGCCGCCGCCCGGCGCCTTTACGAGTCGGCCGGTTTTACGACGGACGGTGAACGCAAGAACTATTACCGCGCCGGTGACGGGCGTGAAGACGCGGTGTTGATGTCGCGCAAGCTTTAGGGATTTGCGAATGAACGTGCTGGAAACCGAGTGGTGGACAATGGCGCTGCCCCCCGAGTGGTGGGCCGAGTCGGAGGGCGACAGTATCCTGGTGGGAGACCGGGACGAGGTCGGCTGCATCGAGATCAGCACACTGCACCGCGACAGCGGCGAGTTTGGACAGGAGGAGGTCCTGCGCATTGCGGAGCAGGAATCTGTGCAGGCACTGGCATGGGAGCAGGCCGCGCTGGGGGACTTCAGGGGTGTCGCCAGTCGCTATGTCGAGGAAGACTCGGCGATCCGCGAGTGGTATGTCGCCGACGGCGCCCTGCTCTTGTTTATCACCTACAGCTGCGATGTGGATAACGCGGGCATGGATGACCCCGCGGTCGATGAACTGCTGGATACCCTGATGGGGCTCGGCGACTAGGAGATCGAGCCGGTCACACGGACGCGCTTCGCGCCCTTCACCGGCTTTTCCTTCAGCGCCGCCTGGCGTTTCTTGATGATGCCGTCGATAAGGTTCTTCAGCGCGATGATCAGCCCGGTGAAGATAAATGCACCGGGGGGCAGTATCGCCAGCAGGAACGGCTGGTAGTCCTTAATCAATACGACCTCCCAGCCGGCGGCGGCCGGGCCGAACAACAGGTCCATGTTGGCGAACAGGGCGCCCGTCCCCGCCAGTTCGCGCATGCCGCCGAGAATCACGAGTACCGCGGTGAAGCCGACGCCCATGATGAACCCGTCGTAAAATGCGGGACCGAGTGAGTTCTTCGCGGCGAAGCCGTCCGCGCGCCCCAGGATGACGCAGTTGGTGGTGATCAGCGGCAGGAAAATACCCAGGATCTGGAACAACTCGTAGGTGAAGGCCTGCATGAGCAGCTCGATGCAGGTGACGGCTGCCGCGATGATCATGACGAAAGTCGGCAGGCGCACCGCGTCCGAGACCACGCCGCGGATCAGGGAAACGGAGGTGTTGGAAATGACGAGTACCATGATCGTCGCGAGCCCGAGACCGATGGCGTTGACCACGGTGCCCGTCACGGCGAGCAGGGGGCAGAGTCCGAGCAATTGCACAATGGCCGGGTTGTTCTTCCACAAGCCGTTCAGGGACAGGTCCTTGTAGCTGACTTCCGTCATTACGAATCATCTCCGTCCGGTTGGCCAAACAGGCTCGACCTGTTTTCCTGTGCGAATTGTAAAACCCTGAGCGTCGCGGCGACAACGG
>CAJIAY010000225.1_pt1 | contig 13008 bp, 13 predicted proteins | sample 9199221 | NCBI WGS metagenome assembly CAJIAY01 (sample SAMEA7708283, study PRJEB35096) | sediment metagenome | biome: marine neritic benthic zone biome [ENVO:01000025]; feature: sediment [ENVO:00002007]; material: shallow marine sediment [ENVO:03000034] sea grass bed [ENVO_01000059] ...
TGAACGCCACCGAACTGGACGCGCTATACCTCACCGTCGCGTTGGCCTCAATCACCACGATTATCCTCCTGCTGCTCGGTACGCCGCTGGCCTGGTGGTTATCCAGGCGGCAGGGCAACCTGCCGGCCCTGCTGGAAGCGCTGGTCGCCATGCCGTTGATCCTGCCGCCCACCGTGCTGGGCTTCTACCTGCTGCTCCTGTTCGCACCCGACACCGCGCTGGGCCGCCTGTGGCAGCAATTGACGGGCTCCCAGCTCGCCTTCAGCTTTTCTGCGCTGGTTATCGGCTCGGTCATCTACTCCCTGCCCTTCGTGGTGCAACCGCTGCAGTCGGCGTTTGCCAGGGTACCCAACGGCCTGCTGCAGGCGGCGGCAACGCTGGGAGCCGCCCCACTGGACCAGTTCCGTTCCGTGGTCCTGCCCCTGACGCGGCGCAGCTTCATCTCCGCCGCCAGTCTCGGGTTCGCCCACACGGTAGGGGAATTCGGTGTGGTGCTCATGATCGGCGGCAACATCCCGGGCGAGACCCAGGTGCTCTCCATCGCGATCTACGACTCGGTGGAGTCGCTGCGCTTCGCGGAGGCGCACCGCATGGCGGGGGCGCTGGTGGTGTTCTCACTCGTACTGCTGTTTTTTCTCTACCGCCGTGACACGCAAGACGGCTGGCGGGTGCGGGCTTGAACGGCCTGTCGCTCCACCTGCACTACGAAGGCGGCAACGGTTTTACGCTCTCTGTCGAGTGTAAACTGCCGGCCGCCGGCATTACCGCGGTGTACGGACCCAGCGGCAGCGGCAAAACCTCCCTGCTGGACTGCGTCGCGGGACTGCGAGCACCGCGACCGGACAGTGTGGTGCGGCTGGGTGACACGACATGGCAGTCGCCGGGGTCGTCCCTGCCGCCCTGGCAACGGCAGATCGGGTACGTGTTCCAGGACGCGCGCCTGTTCCCCCATCTGGATGTCGAGGGCAATCTTCGTTACGGGCTTTCCAGGAACGGCGGGGCGTCACTCTCGCTCGACCAGGTGGTCGAACTGCTGGCATTGTCCGGGCTGCGCGATCGGCCGGTCGATGCCCTGTCCGCCGGACAGAAACAGCGGGTGGCGATCGGCCGGGCACTGTTGGCCGCTCCCAGGCTGCTGCTGCTGGATGAGCCGCTGGCCAACCTCGATCATGCGGCAAGCCGCGAGTGCCTGCGTTGCCTGCAGGGATTGTCCGATGAACTGCAGCTGCCGATGCTCTACGTCAGCCACGACATCGAGGAGGTCAGCCAGCTGGCGGACCACCTGCTGCTGCTGGAAGAGGGGCGCCTGGTCGAGCAGGGCTCACTGCTGACATTGTGCAGCAGGCTGGACACGCGCCTGTCGCAGGAGGAACAGGCCGCGGCGATACTCACCGCCACCGTGTCAGGCCACGACAGCGACTACGGGCTGACCGAACTGGCGGTCGACAGCCACGCGCTGCTGGTCAACCAACTGCCCCACGCGCCGGGTCGCACACGGCGCGTGCGCATTCCGGCACGGGATGTCAGCGTGTGCCGGGCGCGACCGGGGGACAGCAGCATACTGAACATCCTGCCGGTGACGATCACCGAGATCGAGGACACCGATGCGCCGCGACTGCTGTTGCGCCTGTCGCTGGGTTCGCAGTTCCTGCTCGCGCGCATTACGCGCAAGTCCGCCGTGGAACTCGCGCTGCGTGTCGGTGACAAAGTGTATGCGCAGGTCAAAAGCGCGGCACTGCTCATGGAAGCGATCGATACCGCATGACCAACCATCCCTACGACCGGCTGGACCCCGACACAATCATCGACGCCGTGGAGTCAGTGGGTTACGTCAGCAACGCCCGCCTGCTGGCACTGAACAGCTACGAGAACCGGGTCTACCAGGTCGGCATCGAGGACGGCGAACCCCTGATTGCGAAATTCTACCGCCCCGAACGCTGGAGCGAGGCGCAGATACGCGAGGAACATGCGTTCACCCTGGAGCTGAAGGACGCCGACATCTCTGTGGTCCCGCCCCTCGCCGACGGCGAGGGCGAGACACTGCACACGTACGCGGGGTTCCGGTTCGCAGTGTTCGAACGGCGCGGCGGTTATCCCCCCGAACTGGACAATCTCGACAACATGCTGGTGCTGGGCCGCACCCTGGGGCGCATCCACGCGGTGGGCCGTGCCGGCCGGTTCAGTGCGCGCAACGCCATCTCCGTGCAGGCCATGCTGACAGACAGCGCCGCGTTCCTGTTGGAGAATTTCCTGCCCGCCGACCTCGTGCCCGCCTACCGCTCCCTGGTCGAGGATCTAGGCCAGATGGTGGCGTCGCTCTACGGGGAGGTAAACGCGGAGGACCAGATTCGCCTGCACGGGGACTGCCACATCGGCAATATCCTGTGGCGGGACGACACGGCGCACTTCGTTGACTTCGATGACTGTGTGACCGGGCCCGCTATCCAGGACCTGTGGATGTTTCTCAACGGCGAGCGCCACGAGCGCCAGCTGCAACTTGCCGAGTTGATCGAGGGCTACTCGGAATTCGCCGACTTCGACGCGCGCCAGCTGCGCTGGGTCGAGGCGCTGCGCACAATGCGTCTCGTGCATTACGCGGCCTGGCTGGCCAGGCGCTGGGAAGACCCGGCGTTTCCGCGCAGCTTCACCTGGTTCAATACCGAAAGGTACTGGGCGGATCACATTCTCGAGCTTCGCGAACAGATGTCGGCGCTGCAGGAGGAACCGCTGCAGTTACTCTAGAGTGACGCGACAACGTCATCCCCGCCTTCGCGGGGATGACTCTCTACAGAGGGTCACTTTATACGCGAGGGCGGGTACACCACAGACCACAACCAACGCCAGAACGAGTTGTCCTTGAGCACCTCGCGATCGACGGCGTCGAAGAACTCGTCCAGGGCCACCGGGTCCGAGAAATAATCCATGCGGGTCTTGAATTCCCTGCCGGGGTCCAGTTCCGTGATCACCTTCGCGGGGCTTCCGGCGACCACCACATTCGCGGGTACATCGCGAGTGACCACCGCGCGGGCCGCGACGACGCTGTTGTCACCGATCGTCACTCCCTTCAACACGGTGGAACCATCGCCAAGCCAGACATTGTTGCCGATGTGTACCGGGGTCGGTTCATCCCGCGCCATGCGGTCGTAGATCGTATGCCAGTCCGAATCGGTAACGTAGGCGCCGTTGGCGAGCATGACGCCGTCACCGAGTATGATCTCGTCGCCGGCGCTGATCCGGGAACCGGGACTCATCAGGCAGTCGTCTCCGATCACGACGCGACCCTGCCCGGGTTCCCTGCCCCACACTCCGATCTCGACGTGGTTACCCGGTTCGCCGATCGCGGTAAAACACTTGCCGATACGGATATCATTCCCGGAGAAGTGCACGAACCAGGGTTTCATGATCGTGTGGTGGGGGCCAAGGGATACACATTCGGGGCGCAGGAAGTACTCCGCGTACCAGTACCTGAATTTCAGGTAGCACTTCTTCAGCCAGTAGGGCCGCAGGTCGTCACGCATGTCAGGGCTTCCGCTCCGGGTGGATATGTCGATGGTCGGCGGTTATGATCGCAGCGGCCGTGACCGACATCAATCACAGGCGATAAATCGACCAGACCGGAGGTCGTGATTCCATTGCAAGCCAACTCCAGCCCTGTGCACAGCAACCAGCACCACCTGCACCCCAACCTCGCCCGCGTGGTTCGCCGCCACCTGCAAGCCGCCGACCGGTCGAGCACCGCGATGCACAGCCGCGAGGCTTTCGCGACACTCGCCCGGGAGCTTAACAGGCAACCGCGGCCGTTGGTACTCGATTCCTTTTGCGGCACCGCGCACAGCACGGTAACGCTGGCGCAGCGTCACCCCCATCACCTCGTGGTGGGTATCGACAAGTCGGAAAACCGATTGTCAAAGCATCCGGGCGGGGACAACGACAATTACCTGTTGTTACGCGCTCCCTGCGAGGACATCTGGCGCCTGCTGGTCGAGGCGGGACTCCGGCTCGATTACCACTACCTGCTGTATCCCAATCCCTGGCCGAAAGCCGCGCACCTCAAACGCAGGATTCACGGGCACGGCAGTTTCCCCATGCTGCTTGAACTCGGGGGTACGCTGGAGCTGCGGTCGAACTGGCAGCTGTACGTCGAGGAGTTCGGCAGCGCCATGCACATCGCCGGCCAGGCCGGGTGTGTGGCAACCGTGCAGGACGATACCCCGGCCCTCAGCCTGTTCGAGAAAAAGTACCGGGACAGCGGCCACACCCTGTGGTCGTATACCACGCGTTTCGTGCAGTAAGCCGGGTTATAGGCTAAAGTGCCCCCTTTGCAGGGAGGTACAGCCATGGCCTCAAACACCGATCCCGTCTGGGAGCGAATTCGCGCAGAAGCTGCCCGGCACGCCAGTGAGGAGCCGATTCTCGCGAGCTTCCTGCACGCAACGATCCTGAACCATGAGCGGCTGGAGATGGCCCTCAGCTTCCATCTCGCCAACCAGCTGGACAGCGCCACCGCGTCCTCGCTGCTGCTGCGCGAGGTCATGCTGGAGGCGATGGAGGGCGACTGCGGCATCCACGACGCGGTGCGCGCCGATCTCCAGGCGGTCGAGGAGCGCGACTCCGCCTGCAACGAACTCTACGTGCCGTTTCTTTATTTCAAGGGATTCCACGCGTTGCAGGCCTACCGCGTGGCGCACTGCCTGTGGCGCAACGGCCGTGAATCCCTCGCGCTGTTCTTCCAGAACCGTATGTCCACGGAATTTGGCGTCGACATTCACCCCGCGGCCCAACTCGGCAGCGGCATACTGCTGGACCACGCCACCGGCCTGGTTATCGGGGAGACTGCCGTGGTGGGCTGCAATGTCTCCATACTGCAGTCGGTGACCCTGGGCGGCACCGGCAAGGACGAGGGTGACCGTCACCCGAAAATCGGCGACGGTGTGCTGATCAGCGCGGGTGCGAAGATCCTCGGCAACATCCGCGTAGGGGAAGGGGCCAAGATCGGCGCCGGCAGCGTGGTGCTGGAAGATGTGCCGGCACATACCACGGTCGCCGGCGTGCCGGCGAAGATCGTCGGGCGGCCTATGTCGGACCAGCCGGCACTGGAGATGGAACACGATTTCTGCCACGAGGAACCCGCGGCGGATAAACGGGAAGTGTCCTAGCTGCCTGCCGCCGTACTGTCCGCATCATGATACTGCGGAGACAACTCCTGCACCGCGTCGACAAACGCCGTGACGTGATCCGGATTCACTCCCGGGGTGATGCCGTGGCCGAGATTGAAGACATGGCCGCTGCCGCGGCCGAAGGCCGCCAGTATCGTCCCGACCTCCTCCCTTATCCTCGACGGCGAGGCAAATAACATGGCAGGGTCCATGTTGCCCTGCAGCGCGACGCGGTCCCCGACCCGGCTGCGGGCGGAACCGATATCCGTGGTCCAGTCCAGGCCTACCGCCTGCGCCCCACAGCCGGCAATGTCTTCCAGCCACTGGCCCCCGCCCTTGGTAAAGGCAATGACCGGCACAGCGCGGCCCTCGGACTCCGCCGGCAGGCGTTCGATGACACGCCTGATGTACTCCAGGGAGAATTCCCGGTAGCCCGCGGCGCTGAGAGCGCCGCCCCAGGTATCGAAGATCTGCACGGCCTGTGCGCCCGCCCTGACCTGTGCCGCCAGGTAATCCGCCACCGCCCCGGCGAGCAGCTCCAGCAGGTCATGCATCAGCTGCGGCCGGTCGTAGGCCATGGTCTTGATATTGGCAAAGTCGCGGGATGACCCTCCCTCCACCATATAGGTCGCCAGTGTCCAGGGGCTGCCCGAGAAACCGATCAGCGGCACCGCGCCGCGCAACTCGCGGCGGATGGTGCGCACCGCGTTCATGACATAGCCAAGATCGTCCTCTGCACGTATCGTATTGAGGCGGGCAAGATCCGCCTCGCTGCGCACGGTCTTGTGAAAACGCGGACCTTCCCCCTCCTCGAAATAGAGCCCGAGGCCGAGGGCATCGGGCACCGTGAGGATGTCGGAAAACAGTATGGCCGCGTCCATCGGGTAACGCCGCAGCGGCTGCAGCGTGACCTCGCAGGCGAGTTCGGCGTTCTTGCACAGGTCGAGGAAAGAGCCGGCCTGCGCCCGGGTGGCGCGGTACTCCGGGAGATAGCGCCCGGCCTGGCGCATCATCCAGATCGGGGTGCGGTCGACCGGCTGTCGCTGCAGGGCGCGCAGGAAGCGGTCGTTCTTTAACTCACTCATTTTCTCTCCGCTCCCTCCAACAGTTCACGCAACTCCTGCTCGCCCGCGTCATCGACGATGCAGGCCTCGCCGATAGCCCGCAGCAGTACCAGGCGCAAACGGCCATCCAGCACCTTCTTGTCGCGGGACATATGCGTCAGGAAGCTTCCCGCATCCATGTTCCCCGGGATAGCGACCGGCAGGTGCATGCCGCGCAGCAGCTCCCTGCAGCCCTCGACTTCGGTCGAATCTATCCACCCGCGGCGGGCGGATAACTCCAGGGCGAGCACCATACCTGCGGCAACCGCCTCGCCGTGCAACCACTCACCGTAGCCCTGGGCCGTCTCGATCGCATGGCCGAAGGTGTGTCCCAGGTTGAGAATTGCCCGCACGCCGCCTTCCCTCTCGTCCTCGGCAACCACCTGCGCCTTAATCGCGCAGCTGCGCTCAATGATTTCTCCCAGCGCGGCGTCCTCACGCGCCAGCAGGTTCGGCATGTGTTCCTGCAGCCACCGGTAGAACGGCTCGTCGCGAATCAGGCCGTACTTCACGACCTCCGCCAGTCCCGCACTCAATTCTCTCGCAGGCAGGCTCTGCAGAGTATCAATATCGATCAGCACGGCCGCAGGCTGGTAGAACGCGCCGATCATGTTCTTGCCCAGCGGGTGGTTGACCGCGGTCTTGCCGCCGACCGAGGAATCCACCTGGGCGAGCAGCGTGGTGGGTATCTGGATGAAATTGACACCACGCTGGTAACACGCTGCCGCAAAGCCGGTGATATCACCGACGACGCCGCCACCCACGGCGACAAAGGTCGTGGTGCGGTTGTGCCTGTCTGTCATCACTCGATCAAATATCGTCGACAGCGTCTCGAGGGTCTTGTACTGCTCCCCGTCGGGGAGGACCACGTCAGTGACCAGCTGCCGCTCCCCCAGCGCGGCGCGCACGCGATCCACGTAAAGCGGCGCGACCGTCTCATTACTGACGATAACAACCTGGGAGCCCGCGACGTGCTGGCCCAGCAGCTGGTCTTCAGCCAGCAAACCCCTGCCTATATAGACAGGATAGCTGCGCTCACCCAGATCCACATGGAGGGTATGCATCAACATCGGGATTCGTTCCTTTGCTTCGACCGTGGAAAAGCCTAATGATAGCGTCATGCGGGGAAGGCTGTCTTTCCCCTGTTTACAGCGCCGAGAGTTCCTGTTCGAGACGCTGCGCCACATTCCTGGGGCTGCAGTTATCCGTCTCGATGATGTGATCGGCGATCTCACGATAGAGCGGGTCCCGCTGCGCCATGAGTTCCTCGAGAATTTCGCGCGGCTCGCCCTTCTGCAACAGCGGCCGGCGCCGATCGCGCCGGGTGCGCCGCACCTGTTCCTCTACCGAGGCGTAGAGGTAAATCACGAAGCCCCGGCCAGCGAGGGCAGTTCGGTTCTCAGGCCGCAATACAACGCCACCACCGGTGGCAAGCACCACGTCGTCCCAGAGGGTCATCTCCGCCACCACCTGCTGCTCGCGGTCGCGGAAACCCTCCTCGCCCTCGACATCGAAGATCCAGGGAATATCAGCGCCGGTGCGCCGCTCGATCTCGGTGTCGGTATCCGCAAACTGCAACTTGAGGTGTTGCGCGAGGTGTTTGCCAATGGTGGTCTTGCCGGCCCCCATGGGGCCGACAAGGTAGACTCTGTGCAGTGCGGGCATCTCGTCTTACGATGCCCTAGTCGAGAAGCGTATCGGCGAGGATCCTCGGCGTGATGAAGATCAGTGTCTCCGACTTGGTATACGAGTTGGACTCACTGCGGAAGAACGCACCGATGTAGGGTATATCACCGAAGTACGGCACCTTGTTCACCGACTCAATATCTTCCACCTTGAATACACCGCCCAGTACAACGGTCTCGCCGTTCCCCACCAGCACCTGGGTCTGGACCTGGGTGGTATCGATGGAGGGGATGAAGCCGCCCCGGCCACTGGGAACCAGCTCGCCGACGGAGTCCTGGTTGATCTTCAGGTCCAGCATGATCCGGTCGTCTGGCGTAATGTTGGGCGTGACATCCAGCGCCAGCACCGCGTCCTTGAAGGAGGTGGTGGTTTCACCGCTGGCAGATGATTCCTGGTAGGGAATCTCGGTACCGGACTTGATGACCGCCGGCTGCTTGTCGCCGGTAATTACCTTGGGTTGGGAAACAACCTCACCCTCGCCCTCGGCCTCCAGGGCGGACAGCTCGGCCGACAGGAACAGGTCGCTGCTGGCATAGCCAATGGCGAAGCCACTGTTTGAGGCGACACCCAGGTCAACCAGCAATGCACCCGGATAGCTCACGGTGGGCGTACTGCCGTTGATGATGTCCGAGTTTATTCCCGTGACGTTATCCGTATCACCCGACACCGTGGTGATACTGTCCCCGCTGACATTCGCGTAAGCGCCGCCCCACTCGATACCGAGATTCCGGGACGCGTCGGACTGCGCGATCACGATGCGGGCCTCGATCATCACCTGTCGAACCGGAATATCGATGAGGGTGAGCAGGTCGCGAATCTCGGCCAGCTTTTGTGCCGTGTCCGTAATGATCAGGGAGTTGGTACGCGAGTCCACGACCACCGAGCCCCTGGGGGAGGTCAACTTGCCGCCGTCCTCGGAGCCAGCCTCGAACAGCTTCACCACCTTCGCCGCGCTGGCATAGCGGATGCGCACGAACTCCGACACGAGCGGCGCCAGTTCGGCCAGCTGCTTGTTGGCCTCGATCTGCTGGCGCTCGCGCTCCGCGATCTCTGCCGCGGGCGCAACCATCAGGACGTTGCCGACCTGGCGCTTGTCGAGACCCTTGGTCTTCAGCACCAGCTCCAACGCCTGGTCCCAGGGCACGTTCTGCAGGCGCAGGGTAATCCGGCCCTTCACCGTATCACTGGCGACGAGGTTCATCTCCGTGAAATCGGCGATGAGCTGCAGGACCGCACGCACCTGGATGTCCTGGAAATTCAGCGAGATCCGGTCGCCGACATAGCTGAACTCGTTCTTGCGTTTCTCCAGCTCTTCCTTGGTCAGCGGCTTGACGCTGATTACGTACTGGTTGTCGGTCTGGTAGGCGAGGTAATCAAAATCGCCGGTCGTCTTCAGCGTGAGGGTGGCGCCACGCTGCGTGGTATTCACGTCAATGGAATTCACCGGCGTGGCGAAATCGGTCACGTCGTAACGCCGCATCAGGCGCTCGTCCACGGTGGTGTCGAGGAACTGGACGTTAACATTACCGCCCTCACTGAAAACGTTGACGTCAACCGACGGGTCCGTCAGCTCCAGGGTAAGCTTGCCCTCACCGTCACCGGTGCGCTGGAACTGCAGGTCCCTGATCCTGGATTCTACCCGGGTAACCTCGGCGATTTCTGTCTTGACCGTGAGCGACTCACCGCCCGGCTTGGCATAGTCGGAGCCCTCCTGTCCAACGACAAGGTACAGGCTGTTGCCGCTTACACGGGTTTCGTAAGGTACGAGTTTGACGAGTTCAAGCACGAGGCGGGTGCGATCCCCGGACTCGAGCACGATCGCCTTCTTGGCGTTGCCGTAGGGTAGCGTGAATCGCTTCTGGTCGAGTCCGCTGGACGTATCCGGGAAGTCGACAGCGATGCGCGCGGGCTTCTCAATCGCGTAGGTCTTGAAATCCGGCGGAGTCTGGTTGAACTCCAGACGCACCTCGAATTTGCTTCCAGGTCTGGAGCTGAATTCGATGTCCTGCACCGTCGGCGCCGCCAATGCCGCGCTGGCCGCAAACATTGCCAACAACGCGATCAATGCGCCACGCAAAACAGTCTTTAAGCTCTTGTCTTTAGTCCCCACGGCCTTCGTCCCCAGATATTGTCTTGTTTTTTTGCCGCAGCCCCAGGCTGCGACGATATTGCTATATGCCCTTAAGCTTTATTGTTCGAGGGCGTTCAACCCATCCATCAGGTGTACCATCACTCACTACTTCCACTACCGCGACATAGGTGTCCGTCTGGTCCACGATCTTGCCGTGATGACGCCCCAGGTAATTGCCCAGCTTGACCCTGTGGACACCTCCGTTCGGGTCCTTGATCAGGGTCCACTTCGTCCCGGACCTTCTCAACGTGCCGACCATGCGCAGGGAGTCGAAAGTAAACTGCTCCAGGAACTCCTTGGCTCGGTCTTCGTCCGGCTTGATAGCCGCGATGGCCTGAAGCTGGGCGATATCCCGCACCTCGATCGGCCGGTCAAACGGGCTCCGCAGCGTCGTCGCGCTGTAGGCGAATGCCTCGTAGGCCTGGAATGTCGGGATAGGCGCAATGATGCCGCCCGGCCGGTTACGCTTTTCCTCCATGAACGCATCCAGGTCGGAAAAGTCGCCCCCGGAGCAGGCGGTCAGGCCCACTGCAGCCAGGAAGCTCAGGATTATTGTTCCGGGAACCCTGTACATTACTAGGCCCCCTCGTCCTTGTATCGGTATGTCTTGGCGAGAATCTTCATTTGCAGGTTATTCGTATTGGAACTCTTGGCAACTATCTCAAAGTCGTGCAGCGTGACAATCCTGGGCAGGCCCGCCATGCCGCTGATAAAAGCTCCCAGGTCGTGGTATGACCCGGTTGCCTTGATGGATATGGGCAGCTCCACATAGAAACCCTTGGCCCGCTCCTTCTTGAGGTCAATGGAGGAAATCTCCAGCCCGTTCAAAAGACCCTTGTTGGTGATGTCCTCGAGCAGGCCGGGCACCTCTGTTTCACTGGGCAGCTGGCTGACAAGCGCCCCGAAAGACTCTTCCATCTCCACCATCTGCTGACGGTAGGCCTCCAGGTTGGCCGCCTGAAAGGCCTTCTTCTCAAACTCTTTCTTGAGCTTCTCTTCCTGCTTCTCGACCTTGGCGAGGTCTACCTGCAGTTGCTCGACGTGGTAGTAATAGCCTGCGACCAGAACACCCACGAACAGTACGATCCAGATCAGCACCTTCAGCGGCGTGGGCCAGCTGCCGATATTGTCGAACTCCAGGCTGTTTACGTCAAATTCGCGCACCGAGCGCAGGGTATCTTCAAGTGCCATAGCTGATTATCCTTCCTGCGCGTCTTTGTCTTGCTTGGGGGCCTGCACCTTTACCTTCAGCTCAAAGGTATTGGCCTGGTCGCCAAATTTGGGAGCGGCACTGACGATGTCGAGATTCGGGTTGGCAAGCCAGTCAGAAGCGTCAAGCCGCCGCATCAGGCTGGAGACCCGGTTATTCGATTCGGCAATTCCCTCAATCGAGATTTTCTTCTTCTTCTTCCGCAGCTCCTTGTAGAACACCCCGTCGGGCACGGTTCGCACCAGCTGGTCAAGCACGCGCACAATAATGGGCCGGTTGCCCTGCAGCTCCTGGATGACACGCATGCGATCGAGTAGCTGGTTGCGCCGCTTCTGCAGGTCGCGAATCTCGGCGACGGCCTTGTCCAGCTCCTTGATGTTCTCCCTGAGATAGGTATTTCGATCCTTCTGATGATCGATCTGGCTGTTGACGACCCGGTCAGCGAGCAGAACCAGGGACGCGCCCAAAGCTAATACCAGGGCCATCGAGACCAGGAACTGTTTCTTCAGTGCCTGGCGGCGTTCCTCACGCCACGGTAATAGGTTGATCTGCGCCATCAGTCAAAGCTCCGTAGGGCCAGTCCGCATGCAATCATCATCGCCGGCGCGTCGCTGCCCAGCGCCACGGCATTGACCCTGGGCGAAATGGACATCTGCGCGAACGGGTTGGCCACCGTTGTCGGGGTGCCCAGCCTTTCCTGCACCAGATCCTGGAGGCCTTCCATGGAAGATACGCCCCCGGCGAGGACAATGTGATCCACGTCGTTGTACTGGCTCGAAGAGAAAAAGAACTGCAGTGAGCGGGCCACTTGCTGCACCACGGCATCCTTGAACGGCTCCAGGACCTCGGGCTCGTAGTCGTCAGGCAGGCCGCCCTGTTTCTTCGCGAGACCAGCCTCCTCAAGCGGGAGACCGTAGCGCCGCATGATCTCGTCGGTGAGCTGCTTGCCGCCGAATAACTGCTCTCGGGTATAGACCGTCTGGCCGTTGTGCAGAACGCTCAGGGTCGTCATGGTCGCGCCGATATCCACGATGGCGACCGTGCTGTCCTCCTCCAGGTCAAGCTGCGAAACAACCTGGGAGAAAGCCCGCTCCATGGCGTATGCCTCGACATCCATGATCTTCGGCACGAGTTCCGAGCCCTCGATGGCCTCGACCCGGGACTCGATTGTTTCGCGCCGGCACGCGGCGAGCAGGACCTCGACCTGGTTGTCGGCCTCGGGGGAAGGGCCCTGGATTTCGAAATCGATCGCAACCTCGTCGAGCGGGTACGGGATGTACTGGTCCGCCTCGAGCGTGAGCTGGGTTTCCATGTCGTCTTCGCTGAGGCCATCAGGCATGTCGATCAGCTTGGTAATCACCGACGAACCGGCAACCGCAGCGGACACGCTCTTGGCCTTGGCACGCGACTGCGCCACGACCGTGCGAATGGCGTTGGCTACGCCATCAATGTCGTTGACGCTTTTTTCGATGACAGCGTCCTGCGGCAAGGAACTCACCGCATAGCTCTCAACGCGATACCGCCCCCCTGTCTGGCTCAGCTCCAGGAGCTTCACCGTAGTCGAACTGATGTCCAACCCAAGGACCTGAGTCGACTTTCCCTTTCCAAATAGTCCCAACAACTTTTCTTTTCCCTATCAGTATCACTAACTTAGGATATTTTTATGCACAGATACATTAATGTTAGATATACCACAGACCCAAATATATCCAAATACAAAAA
>CAJIAY010000087.1_pt1 | contig 12797 bp, 9 predicted proteins | sample 9199221 | NCBI WGS metagenome assembly CAJIAY01 (sample SAMEA7708283, study PRJEB35096) | sediment metagenome | biome: marine neritic benthic zone biome [ENVO:01000025]; feature: sediment [ENVO:00002007]; material: shallow marine sediment [ENVO:03000034] sea grass bed [ENVO_01000059] ...
CGTTGCGCGACGCGGCGAGGGCACAGATGCTGGCGGAACTGGGGGAACCCGACCTGGCTGACTAGTGGCCCGAGGTACGCAAGGGGCCCTTACTCACGGTGTAAACATACCGGCGGATCGTTGATTACACTTCTGCCCGTTCCAGTGTCACTGGAAGAGTAAAGTGGGGTGGCCGACGGGTCTTGAACCCGCTACCTCCGGAGTCACAATCCGGTGCTCTACCCGGTGAGCTACGGCCACCATTGAAAGTGGCGAAAGCGCTGTACTTTCGCGGCGCGCATGGTAGCTTTTGCCGTCCGAAGGTGTCAAGTTGAACTCCATGCGCAAGAGAATCCCGGCGCCGGGCGCCCGCCTCGCGATGGCCGGCCTGTTATCGGCGATGCTGGCAGGCTGTGGCCCACCCGAAATCACCATCAAGCAGAACCCCGTGCCAGAAGGCGAAACGCGGCGCGCGAAGGTCGTATTCCTCGCGGGTCCCGACAGTCACCTGCCGGGCGCGCACGAGCACGAGGACGGTTCGCTGTTGCTCGCCGACTCCTTGCGACAGCGCGACCCATCCATCGAAACGATCAATGTCTACGGTGGCTGGCCGGCAGACGAGTCCATCTTCGAGGGCGCCGATGCTGTCGTCATGTACTGTGACGGCGGCGAGTCCCACCTGATCATGCAGCACCTGGCAACCTTCAACCGGCTGCTGGACGAAGGCATGGGCGTGGTCGCCATCCACTACTGCGTGGAGGTGCCGAAGGAAAGTAAGGCCGCCGATTCCATGCTCACCGCCATTGGCGGCTACTTCGAGACGTGGTGGTCGGTCAACCCGATCTGGACCGCTGACTTTACCTCGATGCCCGTTCACCCGGTCACCGCAGGGATCACGCCCTTCACCCTGGAGGACGAGTGGTACTTTAATCTGCGCTTCGTCGACGAGGGCGTCACGCCCCTGTTCAGCGCAATCCCACCGGACTCGACCATGGATCGCCGGGACGGCCCCCACAGCGGCAACGACGCGGTGCGGCAACAGGTCGCCGACGGGCTGCCGCAGGTCACGGCCTGGGCCTACGAACGACCCGGGGGTGGCCGCGGCGTGGGGTACACCGGCGGCCACTACCACCGCAACTGGGAGAACGAGAATACCGTTTCGCTGATACTCAACGCGATCCGGTGGGTGAGCGACTCTCCCTGACCCCGTCGACCCAGGTCGCGCGAATCGCTCGCTGCTCATCGAGTGCCACGAAACAGGCCCGGCAACCCGGACGGATTGCGCCCAGTTCGCCGTCCAGTCCCAGGGCCCGCGCCGGATAAAGCGTGGCCATGCGCACCGCCTCGAACCAGTCCAGGTGTGCGAACGCGGCCGCGTTGTTGATCGCCGACAGCATGTCGAGGTCTGAGCCCGCCAGCCTGCCCGCCCGGTTGGTCAAGGCGCCGTTGCGCACAACGATGGTTTCGCCACCGAGTTTAAAAGTCTTTTCCTTCGACCCGACGCCAGGCATCGCGTCGGTCACGAGTATCGCGCCCCCTGTGCGTTTCGCCGTCACAGCGACGCGGAACGCCGCCGGGTGGCTGTGGTGCCCGTCTGCGATAATACCGAACCAGCTGTCCTCGTCTTCCAGGGCGGCCCCGACCATACCCGGCTCGCGGCTCTGCATCGGGGTCATCGCGTTGTACAGGTGGGTGAAGCCGCTGACACCCGCATCGAGCGCCTCACGGGTCTGCGCATACCCGGCCTCGCTGTGACCGGCACAGACGATGACGCCCTCCGCCGCGAGCCGGCGAATGGTCCCGGCCGAGGTCAACTCGGGCGCGAGCGTGACCAGGGTCTTGCCGGGGCCCAGCGACGTCAGGATCTCGAAACCCTCCTCATCGAGCGACCGTAAACGGTCGGCATCGTGTGCGCCGTGACGCTCGGGGTTGAGGAAGGGGCCTTCCAGGTGAATACCCAGAATGCCGGGCACACCCTCTTCCATGGCTTCCCGGACGGCGGTCACCGCCTGCCGCATGGTGGAGTAACTGTCGGAGATCAGGGTTGGCAGCAGACCGGTCGTGCCGAATTGCCGATGGGCCGCCGCGATGGTGCGCAGCGACTGCGCCGTCGGCGCCGCGTTGAACAGCACCCCGCCGCCGCCGTTGACCTGCAGATCGATAAAGCCCGGCACCAGGGTGCCGTCTTCCAGGTCATGGACTGCTTCGATGTCCTGCGGAATCTTCGCGGCGCTGACGATACCGTCGACACGACCGCCTGACACCAGCACGGCGGAGTCCTTATGCAACTGTTCCCCGTCGAAAATGGTGCCATTGGAAATTGCGTATGGAATCGAACGCCTCCCCTGTCGTGGAAGTGAGGGAGGTGGTCGGGGTAGAGAGATTCGAACTCCCGACATCCTGCTCCCAAAGCAGGCGCGCTACCAGACTGCGCTATACCCCGATGAAGACAACTACGTAGTGCCGGCGCCGCCGGATCTTCAGGAGGCGGAATCATACGCACACCGCCCATGAGCGTCAACGCTCGCGCACAGTCCAAATTTACGCGGAGTCTTCCTCTCGCACAAGCGGCTATGTGACAATACCCCCCGGTCCAATGTGCCGCAACTTCGTGACGGTCGAGGGCCGTCGCTCACCACAGCTGGAGGAAATTTCCCTATGTCTGCACTTGTTCTCGACGGCAAAACCCTGGCGGCAGATTGCGAAACCGAGATGCTGGCACGGGTCGAGCGCCTTAAAGAAATCTCCGGCGGCAAGACGCCGATCCTCGCCACCATCCTGGTGGGTGACGATCCGGCCTCGGCAACGTACGTGAAGATGAAGGGCAACGCCTGCCGCCGCGTCGGCATGGAATCCCTCGCGGTGGAGCTCTCCGCGTCGACCACGACCGGGCAACTGCTGCAAAAGATCGGTGAGCTGAACGACGACCCGGACGTCCACGGGATATTGCTGCAGCACCCCGTGCCCGAACAGATCGACGAGCGCGCCTGCTTCGATGCCATCGCACTGCACAAGGACGTCGACGGCGTTACCTGCCTCGGCTTCGGCCGCATGGCCATGGGCGAGGACGCCTACGGCTGCGCCACCCCGCAGGGCATCATGCGCATCCTCGACCACTACGGCATCGAGATCGAGGGCAAGCACGCGGTCGTCGTCGGGCGCAGTCCGATCCTGGGCAAACCCATGGCCATGATGCTTCTGCAAAAAAATGCAACGGTCACTATCTGCCACTCCCGCACCCGCGACCTGCCCGGCATCATCGCCCAGGTGGACATCCTCGTGGGCGCCGTCGGCAAGCCCGAGTTCATCAAGGCGGACTGGGTAAAAGACGGCGCCGTGGTGGTCGACGCCGGCTACCACCCGGGCGGCGTCGGCGACATCGAACTGTCCGCGCTCACGGACAGGGTGGCCGCGTATACCCCGGTGCCGGGCGGCGTGGGGCCCATGACCATCAACACGCTGATCATGCAGAGCGTGGAGTCCGGGGAGGAAAGCCTCGGTTAGTCGGGCCTGCGCTTCCAGCGCGTGCCCGCGCGGGAGTCCTCCAGCACCACGCCCTGCGCCAGCAGGTCCTCGCGAATCTGGTCCGCCCGGGCGTAGTCTTTCGATACCTTGGCCTGCTGCCGCTCCTCGATCAGCGCCTCGATATCGGCAGCCGAAATTTCCTCGCCGGAGGTCGCGCCCTGCAACCACTCGGCGGCGTCCTGTCCGAGAATTCCCAGCAGGTTGCCCGCCGCGAGTATGCGCGCCTTCAGACCCGGCTTCTCAACGTCGTCGGCCTTGTGCAGCTGTTTGGCCAATGCGTGAATCTCGGCGATCGCGACCGGCGTGTTCAGGTCGTCATTGAGCGCCTTGTAGAACGGCTCCTCCGCCAGCGGCACGTCCATGTCGATCTCGATATCCTGCACGTCGCGCAACGTACTGTAGAGGCTGTCGAGCGTGGCCTGCGCCTGCTCGAGCAACTCCCCGGAGAAATTCAGAGGCGAGCGGTAGTGCGCAGACAACAGCGCGAAGCGCAGCACCTCGCCGCGGTAGTGGTCGAGTAACTCGCGCACGGTGCGCACATTGCCCAGGGACTTGGACATCTTCTCGCCGTCCATGTCGAGATAGGCGTTGTGCATCCAGTAACGTACGTAGTCGCCGCCGTGGGCGCAGCGGCTCTGGGCGATCTCGTTCTCGTGGTGGGGGAAAATCAGGTCGCGACCGCCGCCATGAATATCGATGGTCTCGCCAAGATGCGCCCGGATCATCGCGGAGCACTCGAGGTGCCAGCCCGGCCGCCCCCTTCCCCAGGGGCTGTCCCAGCCCGGATCGGCATCGTCGGCCGGCTTCCAGAGCACGAAATCACCGGGGTGGCGCTTGTACTCCGCAACCTCGACGCGCGCGCCGGCCAGCATATCGTCCAGTGACCGTCCGGACAGCTTGCCATAATCCGCCATGGACTCCACCGCGAACAGCACGTGTCCTGCCGATTCGTAGGCGTGCCCCTTTTCGATCAGCGTGGTGGTGAGCGCTATCATCGCATCGATATTGTCGGTCGCGTGGGGCTCCAGCGTCGGCGCGAGCGCGTTGAGCCGGCTCATATCCTCGCGGTACTTGGCGGTGTACTCGTCGGTCACCGACTGGATGGTGCGATTCCCCTCCCGCGCCGCGGCGATGATCTTGTCCTCGACGTCGGTGATGTTGCGCGCGTAGACCACCTCGTCGTAGTGGGTCTGCAACAGGCGGTACAACGTATCGAACACGACCACGGGACGCGCATTGCCGATGTGCGCGAGGTTGTACACGGTAGGGCCGCACACATACATGGTGACCCTGTCCGGCACCAGCGGCTCGAACACCTCCTTGCGCCCGCCCATCGTGTTGTAAAGCGTAAGACTCACTTTCCGGCCCTCAACCCTTGTCCCAGGTATCGCGCAGCCCAATCGTGCGGTTGAACACCGGCTTGTCGCGGGTGTGATCGTACCGCTCAGTCACGAAGTACCCCTCGCGCTCGAACTGGAAGTGCTGCTCGGGATCCGCATCCGCCAGGGACGGCTCTATCCATGCACCCTCAACGACCTCCAGCGAGTCGGGGTTCAGGTGCTCGCGAAAATCGCCCTCGCCCTTGTCCGGGGCCTCGTGGTTGAACAGGCGATCATACAGGCGCACCTCGGCCCGCCGGCCGCGGGAAGCGGACACCCAGTGAATCACGCCCTTCGCTTTCACACCGTCAGCGGGGTCCTTGCCCAGCGTGTCGGGAACCGTGTGGGCGAGCACAGCAGTGATGTTGCCGCCGTCATCGCGGACCACCTCGTCCGCCTCGATGACATAGGCATTGCGCAAGCGCACGCGCTTGCCGAGCACCAGCCGCTTGTACTTCTTGTTCGCTTCCTCGCGAAAATCCGACGCGTCGATGTACAGTTCGCGCGTAAAGGGCAGCACCCGCTCGCCGAGGTCGTCCCGGTTAGGGTGCCCCGGCGCCCGCAGTTCCTCGACCTGGTCCTCGGGGTAGTCCGTGAGTACCACCTTCAATGGGTCGAGCACGCACATACCGCGCACAGCATTCTCGTTCAGGTCCTCGCGGATCGCGAACTCGAGCATCGCGATGTCGACCACGCCGTCGCTGCGGGTCGTTCCTATCATGTCGCAGAAGCGGCGTATCGCCGCGGGCGTATAGCCACGCCTGCGCATCCCCGAGACGGTCGGCATCCGCGGGTCGTCCCAGCCCGCGACGATGCCCTCGTCCACCAGTTGCTTGAGTTTGCGCTTGCTGGTAATCGTATAGCTGGGGTTGAGCCGGCCGAACTCGTACTGGCGCGGCTTGCTGGGCACGGGGAGGTGCTCGATCAGCCAGTCGTAGAGCGGCCGGTGATCCTCGAACTCCAGCGTGCAGATCGAGTGGGTGATGCCCTCGATGGCATCCTCCTGCCCATGGGCAAAATCGTAAGTGGGGTAAATCACCCAATCATCGCCCGTCTGGTGGTGCGCCACCTTGCGAATGCGGTAGAGAATCGGGTCGCGCATGTTCATGTTGGGTGACGCCATGTCGATCTTCGCCCGCAGGACGCGTGCTCCCTCGTCAAACTCGCCCGCCTTCATGCGCGCGAGCAGGTCGAGGTTCTCCTCGACGGAACGGTCGCGGAAGGGGCTTGCGCGCCCCGCCTCGGTCAACGTGCCGCGGTATTCCCGCGCCTCGTCCGGGCTGAGATCGCAGACATAGGCATCGCCCTGCTCGACGAGGTAGACCGCCCAGGCGTACAACTGCTGAAAATAGCTCGAGGCGTATCTGACGTCGCCGTCCCAGGTGTAGCCCAGCCAGCGGATGTCCTCCTGCATGGAGTCGATGTACTCCTGGCACTCTTTCTCCGGGTTGGTATCGTCGAAGCGCAGGTTGCAGCGCCCGCCGTTGGCCTCGGCCAGGCCGAAGTTCACGCTGATCGACTTGGCGTGGCCGACATGCAGGTACCCGTTGGGTTCCGGTGGGAAGCGGGTCACCACCTCGCTGACACGGCCGCTCGCCAGGTCGTCCGTGACGATGGCCTGCAGGAAATTACTGGCGTGTTGCTCGTCCATTGAAGTCGCGTTTAGAGTCCAAAAAAGGCGCGTATTATAGCGGCAGAAGGCCGCTGCTTGTAGCGAAATCCCTGCGTCACGGGTGGTAAAACTGCAACAGGGCCTCCTTTGGGGCATTCCTGTTTTACTGGGGCGGAAAAGCCCGTATGATTGTCCCGCTTTCCGACTAACCCCAAGGACACAGACATGGTCACCATTCGCACCACTTTCGGCGATATCACGCTCGAACTCGACGCGGAAAAAGCGCCCAAAACCGTTGCCAACTTCCTCAGCTACGCCAGGGATGGTTTCTATGACGGGACCATTTTCCACCGGGTAATCGACAACTTCATGATCCAGGGCGGCGGATTCGATACGGACATGAACCAGAAAGATAACGGCACGCCTATCGAGAACGAGGCGGACAACGGGCTGAAGAATGACTTCGGCACCATCGCCATGGCGCGCACGCCGGACCCCCACTCCGCCACCTCCCAGTTCTTTATCAACGTGAAGGACAACGACTTCCTCAACCACACCGGCAAGAACGCGCAGGGCTGGGGTTACGCCGTGTTCGGCAAGGTGACGGGCGGCGCCGAAGTGCTCGACAAGATTCGCGGTGTGCAGACGGGCAGCGCCGGGGGCCACCAGGATGTGCCGCTGGAGCCGGTCATCATCGAGTCGGTCAACGTCGACGCGTAGCCGTTGCGGGCTGCCGTAACCGCCTAGAAATCACTTTAAGTCAAGCTCTTAAATTGATTTAAAACAGTAGGTTACGCCGATCTTCTAACCAAACTGGTAACTGAGGCGCGGCGTGCCACATGCCGGACACGCAAAAGCGCCCTCCATGGCAGCTCGGCCTCGGCCATCCCTGGCCTCGGACGGTCCGGCATGCACCACCCCACCCCTCAGCTAGTCGCCACTCCCGACTAGCTCCGGCGGAACACCGCTATGAAAACGGAACTCGGTGTCGGGTTCCTCGATCAGGCCTCGCTCGCAATCGAGCAGGACAGCGAGCCGCTGTGCCACCTCTTCCGGTGAGCCCACCTCCTCCGCCAGCTTCAGGTAATCGGTGAAGTGCCGCGACTCGGAGGCCAGCAGGGAGCGGTAAAAGTCGCCGAGTTCCTCATCCAGGACGGGGGCGAGCTTCGCGAAGCGCTCACAGGAACGCGCCTCGATGATGGCCCCCACCAGCAGGGTATCGACAAGCCGGCCGGGTTCCGCCGTGCGCACCTGTTGCCGCAGTGCACCGGCGTAGCGAGAGGCCGACAACTGGGGGTAGTCAACGCCGCGCGCCTGCATGATCGCGATGACCTGCTCGAAGTGACGCAGCTCCTCCCGCGCCAGGCGGGACAGCTTGTTCAGCAACCCGTGGTGGTCCACGTAACGAAACATCAGGTTGAGTGCCGTGGAGGCCGCCTTCTTCTCACAGTTGGCATGGTCGACCAGCAGCGTGGCGGGGTTCTCGAGCGCCCAGGCTACCCAGGCATCCGGCGTGGCACACAACAGGAAAGAACGGATCGACTCGGGCGCACCCATCAATCGGCCCCGTCCCGGAACAGGTCGGGGCTCATCATGTAGCGCTCGTAGTGCGCCTCCGAGAGAATATAGAACTCACGATCGATCGACTCACGCAACTGGACCAACGGCATGTCGCGGTAGCGCAGGTCGACCTCAAAACCGTAATCCATGGTGTTGGCAATCTGTCCCGCGCCGGCCTTGAGCAGGCTGAATACCCAGCAGTACTCGTCGTGGTGCTCCACGAAGCGGATATTCTGGACCTTGAGCTGCCATTTCAGCAGCGCGGGGTCACTCACCTGCAACTTGTTACTGACGCACTGGGAAAGAAAACCCGACAGCCGCGCGTCCACCGCGCGCTTCTGCGGCTCCGTGTAGCTGTTCCAGTCGATGACCTCGTGGCTGAAGCGCTTGCAGCCGCGGCACACGGCGTCGCCGATACCGGTGGAACACACACCGATACAGGGGGTTTTGACGGGCCTGTCTAACATGGGCGGCGCATCATGCAGCGTGGTCCTGGGCTGGCGATTTCACGGCGAGTGTACGGTATCACCGGGGTGAATGCGAGATATAAGCGCTTGATTCGTTTATCTTATTTCGACTCTGGGCTATAATCGCGCCCCGCTTTCACCCCAATTTCTTACGCGCCGCGACAGCCCCGCGGCCGTGTAGCAATGTAAAGGAGTTCCACCGTGCTAGAAGCCTATCGCGAACACGTGGCCGAGCGGGCCGCCCAGAACATCCCCCCGAAACCCCTCGATGCCGAGCAGGTCGCGGGCCTCGTGGAACTGCTCAAGAGCCCGCCCGCGGGCGAGGAAGACCACCTGCTGGAACTGATCAGCAGCCGTGTACCGCCCGGTGTGGACGAGGCGGCGTATGTGAAGGCCGGCTTCCTCGCCGCCATCGTCAAGGGCGAGGCCAACAGTCCCCTGATCGACCGCGCCGCGGCAGTGGCACTGCTCGGCAACATGCACGGCGGTTACAACATCGAGACCCTGGTGGGCCTGCTCGATGACGCGGAGTTGGGCGAGCAGGCGGCGGCTGAGCTGAAACACACACTGCTCATGTTCGAGGCATTCCACGATGTCGCGGAACTGGCCAGGCAGGGCAACGCCAACGCGCAGGCGGTCATGCAGTCCTGGGCGGATGCCGAGTGGTTCACCACCCGGCCCGGGGTCCCCGAGTCCATCAAGGTCGCGGTCTTCAAGGTCACCGGCGAAACCAACACCGACGACCTCTCCCCCGCTCCAGACGCCTGGTCACGCCCCGACATCCCGCTGCACGCACTGGCCATGTACAAGATGACCCGCGACGGCCTGCAGCCCGAGGAGCACGGCGTGACCGGCCCGATGAAGCAGGTCGAGGAGATCCGCGGCAAGGGCCTGCCCGTGGCCTTCGTCGGCGACGTGGTCGGCACCGGCTCCTCGCGCAAGTCCGCCACCAACTCGGTCCTGTGGTTCTTTGGAGACGATATCGACGGTGTGCCGAACAAGCGCGGCGGCGGCATCTGCATCGGCGGCAAGGTCGCGCCGATTTTCTACAACACCATGGAGGATGCCGGCGCACTCGTCTTCGAGGCACCGGTGGACGACATCCACATGGGCGACGTGATAGAGATCCGTCCCTACGACGGCAAGATCCTGTCCGGAGACGGTGCCGTGCTGTCCGAGTTTGCGCTCAAGTCCGAGGTCCTGCTGGACGAGGTGCGCGCCGGCGGGCGCATCAACCTGATTATCGGGCGCGGCCTCACGGCGCGGGCGAGGGAAGCCCTGGGCCTGCCGGAGTCCGACCTGTTCCGCAAGCCGGAACAGCCCGAGGACACCGGCAGGGGTTTCACCCTGGCCCAGAAGATGGTCGGCCGCGCCTGCGGCGTCGAGGGCATCCGCCCCGGCACCTACTGCGAACCGAAGATGACCACGGTGGGCTCCCAGGACACCACCGGCCCGATGACGCGCGACGAATTGAAGGACCTGGCCTGCCTGGGTTTCTCGGCGGACCTGACCATGCAGTCCTTTTGCCACACGGCCGCGTACCCGAAGCCGGTAGATATCGATACGCAGCACACCCTGCCCGACTTCATCATGACCCGCGGCGGCGTTTCCCTGCGCCCAGGTGACGGCGTCATCCACAGCTGGCTGAACCGGATGCTACTGCCCGATACGGTCGGCACCGGCGGCGACTCCCACACCCGCTTTCCGATGGGTATCTCCTTCCCGGCCGGATCGGGCCTCGTGGCCTTCGCCGCGGCGACCGGCGTGATGCCGCTGGACATGCCCGAGTCGATACTGGTGCGCTTCAAGGGCGAGATGCAGCCAGGCATCACCCTGCGCGACCTTGTGCATGCCATCCCCTACTACGCAATACAGGCAGGGCTGCTCACCGTCGAGAAGAAGGGCAAGAAGAACATCTTTTCGGGACGCATTCTCGAGATCGAGGGACTCGGCGACCTGACCGTGGAGCAGGCCTTCGAACTGTCCGATGCCTCCGCGGAACGCTCTGCTGCCGGTTGCACCATCGAGCTGTCGGAAGACTCCATCGCCGAGTACCTGCGCTCCAACATCGTACTGCTGCGCTCCATGATCGCCGACGGCTACGGCGATCCGCGCACGCTGGAACGCCGCGCGCGCAAGATGGAAGAGTGGTTGCAGCAACCCGGCCTGATGGAAGCCGACAAGGACGCGGAATACGCGGCGGTGATCGAGATCGACCTCGCCGAGGTCACCGAGCCCATCGTCTGTGCGCCCAACGACCCGGACGACGCGCGACTGCTGTCACAGGTTGCCGGCGACAATGTGGACGAGGTCTTCATCGGCTCCTGCATGACCAACATCGGCCACTTCCGCGCGGCGGGCAAGCTGCTGGAGCAGCACCAGGGCGGTATTTCCACCCGCATGTGGCTGGCGCCCCCGACGAAAATGGACGAACACCAACTCATGGAGGAAGGCTACTACAACATCTTCGGCGCCGCGGGAGCGCGCACCGAGATGCCCGGCTGCTCGCTGTGCATGGGCAACCAGGCCCGCGTCGCGGCAAACTCAACCGTGCTCTCCACGTCGACGCGCAACTTCCCCAACCGACTCGGCGACGGTGCCAACGTCTACCTGACCAGCGCCGAGCTCGCCGCGGTCGGCGCGATACTGGGCAAACTCCCCACCCCGGAGGAATACCTGGCCTACGCCGAAAACCTCGACGCCATGGCGGACGATATATACCGCTACCTGAATTTCGACCAGATCAAGGCGTTCCGGGACAATGCGGAGGAAGGCGCGCGCATCGCGGCAGTCGAGATAGAGCAGGTCCGGGCGGCGGGCTGAGCACGCCCCCGGGAGGCGCTTCCTAGACCATGACCTCTTCGTCGGTGGCCTTGCGCCGCCGCTCCGGGGTGAAGCTCGTCACCGCGCGGATGAAGCGCAACAGTATATCTTCGGAGCCCTGCTCTGCGGCATTCCTGTCCGCGTAGGCCAGTTCATCGTACAGCCGGGTGATCCGCCACAATTCATCCGAGGACTCGGGCAATTCACCGGCAGCCCGCATCGCGAACGCGCCCGGCGCCTCGCCGGGTTCGCGCCTGAGTCCCATCTGCGCGACCTTGTCGCAGAACAGCCGGTAGTGCTTGTCCGCAGGGCTGACCGGGAAGGTATCCCGCCTGTACAGCAGGGAGACTGCCACCGGTATCAGCACCAGTGCCCAACTGCCGATGAAAACCGTGATAAACGAGCGGGCACTGATCTCCCCGAAGAATCCGCGCAACAACTCCAGCTGGCGATTGCTGTCGAAACCCACGACCCAGCTCTGCCAGCGATAGGTCAGCGCGTCGTAACGCAGCCGGATCTGGTTCAGTATGGGAATACTCCTGTAGCGCACCGCCGACAGTGGCTCGGCGGCGAGGAAGCTGCCCTCTTCCTCTACCGCCTGTTCCAGACCCATCTCGATCCGCTGCGGCGCGACAGCCGCCGTGGGATCGGCCCGCACCCAGCCCTGCCCCTCAAGCCACACTTCGGCCCACGCATGGGCATCGAACTGGTGCACGATCACGGTCTTGTTGACGGGGTTCGTTTCCCCGCCCTGGTAGCCCGCCACCACCCGCGCGGGAACACCCGCGGCGCGCATCAGGAAGACGAAGGCGGAGGCGTAATGCTCGCAGAACCCGCGCCGTGTCTCGAACATGAACTGGTCGATACTATCTCGACTGGTCAGGCGCCCCGGCTGCAGCGTATAGACATAGGCCTCCCGGTTGAACTTGTTCAGTACGAGATTAACGAAGTCGGCGTCGCTCTCCGCGGAGGCGCGCAATTGCCGGGCCAGCCGCCGCGTCTCGGCGTTACCGGCCGGCGGCAGCTTCGTCTCGGTCTTACGGCGCCATTCCGAGAGTTCCGGCTCGACCACCGGATCTTTCCAGGAACTCGCCCGGTACATGTATTCGACCTCCACCGGCGACGGCGAAAACAGGCGGAAATCCGGGGCATGCATGACTCCCGGCGTGGTGGAACGGGCGTAATGCAGGCCATAAAGCCAGTTCTGCCGGGTGGGCTCCAAGATGACGCTGTAGCTGAGCGACTGGTCTCCCGCTGCGTAATTTTCAACGCGCTGTTCTTCCAACGGCACCTCGTAATAGCCCAGGGACGACCACGTACCCTGCTGCATCTTGCTGAACACCAGTCCGCGCCAGTAGAGGTCCGAGGGCGGCGGAATATCCCCGTCGAATTTCCCCCGGAAGGCGACCTCGCTGGACTGGCTCAGGCTGGCAACCTCCCCCGGTTTCATGA
>CAJIAY010000019.1_pt1 | contig 12782 bp, 9 predicted proteins | sample 9199221 | NCBI WGS metagenome assembly CAJIAY01 (sample SAMEA7708283, study PRJEB35096) | sediment metagenome | biome: marine neritic benthic zone biome [ENVO:01000025]; feature: sediment [ENVO:00002007]; material: shallow marine sediment [ENVO:03000034] sea grass bed [ENVO_01000059] ...
CGATCAGGTTGTCGCGATACCACTGCCAGGCGAGGTGCGAACTGTCGCCGGCCGCGTGGATGCCGAGCCAGCTGCCCCCGGACTCCAGCCAGCCCTGGAAGGCAAGCTCCTGGGCCTCGTTGAACATGTCGCCCGACGCATTGAGGAACACCACGGCCGAGAACCTCTCGAGGTCGGACGTATTGAAGACCGCGCCGTTTTCCGTGTGCAAGACACCCCAGCCCTCGCCTCGCGCAATGTCCCGAACGGTATCGACGCCCCCGGCGATCCCCTCCTTGTGGCGGAACGCGTTGGTCTTGGTGAACAACAGGATGCTCGGTGAGGCGAGGTCCGAGGGAATCTCCGGCGCGACGGTATCGTGTTGATTGGAAGGAAACACCAGGTGCCAGGCTCCCACATACCAGATCGCTCCCAGCGACAGGGCGCCCACCGCCACGGCGAGCAGCACCAGTCCCCTCAGTAACCTGGAAAGTAAACTTCGCTGTTTAGTCACGGCCTACCCCGCTGTTTTCCCACAGGACCCATTGTGCCAAAAGCGGGCCGCCAGTGGCAGCACCGGCGCAACGTTACTTCGCCCCGTCGAACCAGTCCGCGAAACCGAAGGACGTGGAGGGGCCGACGTGCATCTGCTCCAGCACACCGTGGCCGACCCTGTCGCCGCAGGTAGCCTTCACGACCTGCTGGATATGCAGGTTCTCCAGCGCCAGCGGGTCCAGGTCGCTGTCTTTCCAGCTTTCCCCGGCGATGGCGAGTTCGCCATGCCACTTGCCATGCCCCCATTCGGGGTGCTGGTAGCCGAGCCCCTTCATACGATGCACGAGTACCGGCTCAAGGAGCACCTCCATACTCTCACCACCGCGGTCGTTCATGGTAACCACGGCGGATCCGGCGCGGCGCGTGCCGGGAACCATCGTCACCCGGTGGGTGACCCTGCCCTGCCAGACGCGGGCCCCGGGGTCGTTGGTGCCGGGAATCGATGCCGGGTCGGGGTAATGCGGGAGGAAGGCCTGGTCCGTGTGCCACTGGTGACCGGTATCGTCCTCAAACCAGCCTGCCAGGCTGCACTCGTCCTCCCACTGGATCGGCATCCAGCAGAAGTGGAAGGGCTGGTACTCGGGTATCGGCGCGCCGCCCGTGTAGGCATCCCCCACGGGGCGTATTCCCCAGGAGCGGTCCTTGAGGCCGAAGGTGGTGTTCCCGTCGACCTGCAGCTCCTTGCCGTCGTAACGAATCCAGCCGGACCAGAAACCGAACTGGTCCAGCCGCGTCGCGTCCATCACGACGTGCCGTTCGTTGCGCAGGGTCTGCCGACCCTCCTCGATACAACTGGTGCGGGGTGTAAATACGAGGTCACACTCGATCCCGGTTTCGTTGGGCGCGATCACCAGGCGGTGACGCCCCATGGGCTCGAGGATCTGGAGTTCGTAGGGCCCCACGGACAGGTCCGTGGGCTCGTGGGGCGCACGACGGGAACCATGGAACGCGTACTGGTGCCCGTCGATCGCGAGGCTGAGGCTGCAGTCGAGAATACCCAGGTTGGCATAGCGGCACAGGCCGACGCCGAAGTAAAAGCTGCCGTCCCGGGCGTGGCCGTTGTACCAGTAACGATCGTAGACGAAGCGGTCGCTGGACGCAGTATGGAACACGGGCTCCGCGGTCTGGTGAATGGGATAGTCGTCGAATCTGGATAACATGGCACTGCTCTCGCGTTGTGTCGTGCACGCAAGAATGGACCACAACCGCGGGGGCAACAAGCGAGCCCTGAAATCACCCGCCCCATGTACAGTAAATCAAACTCCGTGTCGCCCTCCGGCGGTCTTGCAGCGGTGGACTTTTCAAGCGCCCTCCTCTAACTTCGATGCTTTAAGCCAGAGATCCCGGCCCCATGTCACAGGCCCTGTTAGGCCTTCCGTGCATCATCTTCCTGGCGTGGCTGACCAGCAGCGGGCGCCGCGACTTCCCCCTGCGACTGGTCGTTGCCGGGCTTCTCGCGCAGCTGCTGCTGGCTCTGCTGTTTCTCAAGGCACCCCCGCTGCAGGAGGCGCTGCTGCTGATCAACCGGCTGGTGCTCGCGCTGGAGGCGGCCACGCTGGAGGGCACGACCATGGTGTTCGGTTTTCTCGGCGGCGGGCCCTCCCCCTTCGAAGTGACCGGCCCCGAGCACAGTTTCGTGCTCGCCTTTCGCGCCCTGCCCATCGTGATCGTATTCGCGGCCCTGAGCGCCCTGCTGTGGCACTGGCGGGTAATACCCGTGATCATCTCGGCACTGGCGCGCCTGCTGGGCAAATCGATGGGCATCAGCGGCCCGGTCAGTATGGGCGGCGCCAGCTCCATCTTCGTGGGCATGGTGGAAACGCCTTTGCTGATCAAGCCGCATCTCAAGTCCATGTCCAACAGCGAACTGTTCATGGTGATGAGCTGCGGCATGGCGACCGTGGCGGGCACCATGCTCGGCCTGTACGCCGGCATTCTCGCCAGCGCCATTCCCGCATCGATGAGCCACATACTGGTGGCTTCCCTGATCAGCGCACCCGCGGCCATCATGCTTGCGGCGGTCATGCTGCCCCCGGACCGCGAGGCAGGAGACGCGACCATCATCATGGATTCGCCCTACAGCGGCGCGATGGACGCACTGGTCAGCGGCGCCGGGGAAGGACTGCGGCTGCTGGCGAACATCATCGGCATGCTGATCCTGTTCGTGGCACTGGTCTATCTCGCCGACCAGGCACTCGGTCTCTTGCCCACCGCGGAGCCCCTGACACTGATCGGTGTATTCGGCAGGGTGCTGGCACCGCTGGCCTGGCTCACCGGCATACCGTGGCAGGAGGCAAACCTCGCCGGCGAGTTGCTGGCCACCAAGGTGATCATCAACGAAATGGTCGCCTACCTCGACATGGCGGCGCTGGAAGCGGACCTGATGAGTGAACGCAGCCGCCTCATCATGACCTACTCGATGTGCGGCTTCGCGAACATCGGCAGCCTGGGCATCATGATCGGCGGCATGACCGCCATGTGTCCCGAGCGCAGTGCAGACATTCTCCGGCTGGCGCCCCGATCCATCTGGTCAGGACTGCTGGCAACCTGCATGACGGGCTGCTTTGTCGCGCTGATTCTCTAGGGCGGCACGGCCTGGGGCGACTCTGAAAAACGTGATGCCCCGGGGCGGGAATGACGAGCGTAGAACTGATGCGCTCGTCCTATGGCTTGCGGTACTCGACCACCTTCTGGTTGCGGGGATGGTTCCAGTCACCGATGTAATTCGAGGTAAAGCCGTGGTCGTCGCCGAAGGCCAGCATCTCGGCCCGGGTATAGGCGAAGTACCCGTGGTCATGCGGCTTGTCGGGATTTTTCCTGGGCGTGTCCACCTCGAAATACGTGGCGTAGAAAACGCCGCCCTCGGCCATGACGCGATGCAGCTTGCGGAAACAGTCGTTGATCATGTCGGGTGGCAGATGGCTGAACAGGGACTGGGCGATGGCAAAATCCGCCTGCTGTCCCAGCTTGCCGAATTCAAAGGAGTCCGAGATGACGATATTGGGCTGTTTGGCGTTCCTGACGTCCCGGCCCAATTCCTCGTTCAGGCCGGCCTCGACCAGCCCGGCCTCCTTCTCGACCCCGAGGTAGTGACCCGGTTCCAGGTAAGGTATGGCCTTGACCCCCAGGCGCAATGATCCGCAGGCGATGTCCAGCAGGTAACTCCCGGGTTGCAGCCCCCTGGACTTGAGAAACTCGAACTGCAGGCTGCCTATCTCGTCCCAGTGACCACCGATGTACTCGCGGTGGCCCATCACCTCGATGCCCTTGTCGCCCTCGGGATTGAGGAACGCGAAGGGATTGATCATACGAATCAGCTTCACAAGGTAGTACTTCACAGAGGGCAGTCCCTATACGATTATTCTGTTGCCGGGCGCGGCAGGCCGGGTCGCAGGGGATTCTATCGCATGTGGGCAGCAAATACCCGACTGCGGGGGTCGAACCGGGTCGCAGTTTCGGCAAACTGTTGACAGCGCTCACCGTGGGCAGGCCGGAAGACACCGCGCAGCGTTGCCGTGCTACTTGAGTAAACGGCAGCCTTTGTTACCCTGTGCTACCTGCTTACCTGAACCGAAAAACCCTATGCAAAGCAAATACGATATCCACCCGGAATTCTCCAGGTTTCCGGTAATAACCATCAAGTTTCGCGGCCTGCTGTTGTGGATTCTCAACCCGCTGATGCGGCTACAGTGTTTTTTCGTCAAGCGCTCGCTGATGACGACACTCCACAACTACCGTATCACTCGCCCGGATGGCACCAAACTCAAGGTGTTTACCATGACGCCCGCCGGGCTGGCAAAGCCCTCACCTGCGCTCATCTACTTCCACGGCGGCGGTTTCGGGCTGACCTACACCAGCCTCCACCTGCGTAACTGTGACCGCTACGCCATCGAGGCGAACTGCGTCGTGGTCTTTGTCGACTACCGGCTGGCGCCAAAGTATCCGTTCCCGAGTGGATTCGACGATTGCTACGCCTCACTCGATTGGGCGGTGCAACAGGCACAGAGCCTCGGCATCGACCCGCAGCGGATCGCTGTCGGCGGCGACAGCGCCGGCGGTGCATTGGCCGCGGGCGTGGCGCAAAAAGCGCGAGACCAACGCCTCGTCGACCTGCGCGCGCAGCTTCTCATTTACCCGGTACTGGATAACAGCTGTTCGACGGTCTCCGCCAGGGAGTTCGTAGATGTTCCGCTGTTCAATGCCATCTCCAACCGGAACATGTGGCAGGTCTACCTCAGCCCTTACATCGGAACTGAAATCCCGCCCTATGCCGCACCGGGCCACGGCCAGTTACAGGACCTGCCGCTGAGTTACGTCGAGACCGCGGAGTTTGACCCGCTGCGAGACGAGGCATTGCAACATGCCGGCGACCTGAAGAAACACGGCACCGAGGTGATCCTCAATGAAACCCGGGGCACTGTTCACGGCTACGACGGCAACGAGGCAAGCGAGATAGCAAAACGCTCGATGCTCAAGAGGATCGATTTTCTTGTCGCGGCGTTTACCCGGGGAGCGCGTGAGTCAACGGCCAACCAACATCAAACACTGGAAACCATGGAGCAATCACAATAATGAAGGCAGCAGTATTCGAGGAAGTCGGAAAACCCATCAGGATTCACGACGATATTGACATCATCGAGCCACGTGCGGGCGAGGTGCGCGTCAAGGTCCACTTCTGCAGCGTCTGCCACTCGGATCTAAGCATCATCGATGGCAGCCTGCCCGCCTTCGGCCACACCATCCTCGGGCACGAGGCCTCCGGTATTGTGGAATCGGTCGGCCCGGGCGTCACCAGTCTGGCGGTGGGCGATCACGTGGTGATGACGCCGGTACCGCCCTGCGGCACCTGCTATTTCTGCGTGCGCGGAGAGGCAACCCTGTGTGCCAACAACACCAGCCTGGCATCCTTCGCGCTGCCCGACGGCAACACCGGGCTGTCGCAGAACGGCGAAGTCATTTACCGCGGCCTGGGCGTCGGCGCGTTCGCGGAGTATGTGGTGACGCCGGTCAACGGCGCGGTCAGGATCTCCAGGGATGTGCCGCTGGAACTCGCGGGGCTACTGGGGTGCGCCCTGCAGACCGGCGTCGGCGCGATACTGAACACCGCCGATGTGGAGAGCGGCGCTACTGTGGTGGTCATGGGCCTGGGGGGTGTCGGCATCGCCGCAGTGCAGGGCGCCAAGCTGGCCGGCGCCTCGGTCATCCTGGCCTCGGACCCGGTCGCGGAACGGCGGGAACTGGCGAAAACCTTCGGCGCCACCCATGTGATCGACCCGCTCGATGAGGACCTGCACCAGCGCTGCCTCGAACTCACCAACCAGATCGGTATGGACTACGCCTTCGAGACCGCGGGCATGGCCAAACTGGTGGAAACGGGCATCACGGTGACACGGCCCGGCGGCACCACGATCGCGGTGGGCGCACCGCCCCTCGACCAGGGCATCGAGATCAACCATTTCGTGATGTTCAGCAGCAGCGAGAAGAAACTCTGCGGCTGCCTGATGGGAAGCTGCAATTCGCTGCGCGACATCCCCCGGCTGGTGGGCCTGTGGCAGAGCGACCAGCTCGACCTCGAGACCATGGTGACCAAGCGCCGCCCCATCGAGGAGATCAATGAGGCAGTTGACGACCTCATCGCCGGCCGTGGAATACGCACCGTACTCGAGCTCTGATCAAAAGAACCCTAGCGGGTCGGTGCTGTAACTGACCAGCATGTTCTTCGTCTGCTGGTAGTGCTCCAGCGCCATCTTGTGAGTCTCGCGCCCGATGCCCGACTTCTTGTAGCCGCCGAAGGCCGCGTGCGCCGGGTAGGCGTGGTAGCAGTTCATCCACACCCGACCCGCCTTGATGCCGCGGCCCATACGGAATGCCCGGTTGGTGTCCCTTGTCCAGACGCCCGCGCCGAGGCCGTACTCGGTCGCGTTGGCGATCGCCAGCGCCTCCGCCTCGTCCCTGAAGGTCGTGACGCCGAGCGTCGGGCCGAAGATTTCCTCCTGGAACACGCGCATGTCGTTGGTGCCCTGCAGCAGGGTGGGCTGTACGTAAAAACCACCTGCCAGGTCGCTGCCCACCGTGGCCTTCTCGCCGCCCATGAGGAAATGCGCCCCCTCGTCGCGGGCGATGTCCATGTAGTCCATGATCTTGTCGAACTGCTCGCGCGATACCTGCGCACCGACCATGGTCTCCGTGTCCAGCGGGTTGCCCTGCTTGATGTTCTTCGCACGCTCCAGTACGCGGTCGATAAAGTCGCCGTAAATACTCTCCTGCACCAGCGCACGCGATGGACAGGTGCACACCTCGCCCTGGTTGAAGAAACCGAGCAGCACGCCCTCGATGCACTTGCTGACGAAGTCATCCTCCTGCGCCATCACGTCCTCGAAATAGATATTCGGGGACTTGCCGCCCAGTTCCACGGTGGAGGGAATGAGGGTTCTGGCGGCATTGGCGAGGATGATGTGCCCCACCGCGGTAGAGCCGGTGAAGGCGATCTTGGCGATGCGATCGGAACTGGCCAGTGCCTGGCCGATCTCCTCACCGTAACCGTTGAGGACATTAACGACCCCGGGCGGCAGCAGGTCGGCGATGAGGTCGATCAAGACGAGGATGGAGACAGGTGTCTGCTCCGCGGGCTTCAGCACCACACAGTTGCCCGCCGCCAGGGCCGGCGCCAGTTTCCAGCCCGCCATCAGCAGCGGGAAGTTCCAGGGGATGATCTGGCCCACCACGCCGAGCGGTTCGTGGAAATGGTAGCTGACCGTATGCTCGTCGATATCGGTCGCGGTGCCCTCCTGCGCGCGCAGGCAGCCGGCGAAATAGCGGAAGTGATCGATGAGCAGCGGGATGTCCGCGTTCAGCGTCTCGCGGATACCCTTGCCGTTCTCCCAGGTCTCGACATAGGCCAGCGTCTCGAGGTTGGCCTCGATGCGGTCGGCAACTTTCAGGAGGATACCCGAGCGTTCCGCCACCGCGGTCCTGCCCCAGGCAGGCGCCGCCGCATGGGCGGCGTCCAGCGCCTTGTTCAGGTCGGCGGGCGTGGAGCGCGCGACCTCGCACACGACACCTCCCGTAACGGGCGTGACGTTTTCAAAGTATTTGCCTTCCAGAGGCGCCACCCACTCACCGCCGATAAAGTTGTCATAACGCTCGGCAAAGGTGTGCAGTGCGCCTTCTGATCCGGGGGCTGCGTACAACATGGCGGGATCCTCCTGGGTGGAGTCGTCTGTGGGAGATATTCAATATAGTTCAAAAAGCTGCCGCGCGCGGACTCAGGCGCCATCGACAAGTTCGAGCAAAGTCGCGTGGCTACGCAACTGCTCGGCTTCCTCCACGCCCGGTATGCCGCCCCGCAGGATAAGGTGGCTGAGGCCGAGGCGCTCAACGTATTCCGCCAATTGGTCCCTGACATAGTGGCGGTCGCCGACGATCGCGCGATCGTCGAGACCCGCATCGTCTGCGCGCAGTGCAGCCGGCAACACCTTCTCCAGGCCAGCACGCACGCGACCCGCCAGCGCCGCATCCGCTGTCACGAACACTGAGCGCATCACCGGGACTGTCTGCACAACGGATTGGCCGGCCTCGGCCACGTGGTCGTGGAAGCGCCGGTAGTTGTCCTCGAGCACAGGCAGGGACTCGATCGGGGACGCCAGATAGGGCAGCCCCAGGCCCGCCACCTGTTTCAACGCGAGGGGGCCGAAGGCGGCCACCCATATCGGAGGTGACGGTTGCTGCACGGGAAGCGGTGCGAGACGGATCGGTTCGCCCCCCTCCCCCTCGGCGACCGGTTCGCCGCGCCAGGCCCGGCGCATGATGTCGAGGTTGTCGCGGAACAATTCGCGCTTGCCGGCCGGGTCCACGCCGAAGGCCGTGAACATGTCCTTGCCGATGCCCCGGCCCAGGCCGAGGATCACCCGCCCGCCGCTCAACTGGTCGAGCACGGCCACTTCTTCCGCGGCCAGCAACGGCGGCCTGATCGGCAGCAGGTAAGAGGTGGTGCCAAGCCGGATGCGGGTGGTGCGGGCGGCCACCGCGGCCAGCAGGGTGAGCGGCGCGGGGACGACACCGCGCTCGCCGAAGTGGTTTTCCGGCAGCCACAGGGAATGGAAGCCCATGGCCTCGGCCTGCTCCGCCTGCGTACACAGGCTGTCTGCAGGGCCGAGCGCCCGCCAGGACCAGGGCGTGGTCCCCACCTCGATGGACAACGTCATGCGGGTATCAGGTCAGCTGACTTTCACGACCAGCTTGCCGAAGTTGGCGCCGGTAAACAGCCCGAGGAACGCCTCCGGCGCGTTCTCCAGTCCCTCGACGACGTCCTCGCGGTACTTGATCTTGCCCTCCGCGATCCACTGGGTCATGTCGCCAATGAAGTCCAGCGCGCGGTGGCGGTAGTTGCTCACGATAAAGCCCTGTATCTTGAGGCTGCGCTGCAGGATCATCCCCTGCAGCAGGGACATGCGGTCCGGTCCCGGGGGTAGCTCGGTCTGGTTGTAATGGGCGATCAACCCACAGACGGGAATGCGCGCGAAATTGTTCAGCAACGGCATCACCGCCTCCCAGGAACTGCCGCCGACGTTCTCGAAGTAGACATCGATACCGTCGGGACAGGCCGCCTTCAGCTGTTCCGCCATGTCGTCGTCGTAATGGCTGACGCAGGCGTCGTAACCCAGTTCCTTCACCGCGTACTCGCACTTTTCCTTCGCGCCGGCGATACCCACGACCCGGCAGCCCTTGAGCTTGGCGATCTGCCCGACCACGGAGCCGACCGCGCCCGTGGACGCGGCGAGCACAACGGTTTCGCCGGCTTTCGGCTCACCGATATCCAGCAAGCCCACGTACGCCGTCAGGCCCGGCATGCCGAGTACGCCCAGCGCCCAGGACGGGGGATCGATACGCTTGTCCACCTTCATCAGCCCGGTGCCATCGGACACCGCGTAGTCCTGCCAGCCCGAGAAGGCGCTGACCAGTTCGCCCACGGCGAATTTCGGGTTGCGCGATTCAGTCACCTCGCTGACGGTGCCGCCGACCATCACGTCACCGATCTCCACCCGGTCCGCGTAACTCTTGCCCGCGTTCATGCGGCCGCGCATATAGGGGTCGAGCGACAGGTAGCGGGTTTTCAAGAGGATCTCGCCGTCTCCCGGCTGTGGCACGGGTGACGGCTCGAGCCGGAAGTTGTCCGTCGTCGGCTTGCCGACCGGCCGCGAAGCGAGCACAAACCGGCGGTTGACCGCCGGCTCGGCGACGGCGATGGACCCGGCACCGAGTGCGCCAAGGGAAGTAAGTGAAGCGAGGGTAAATTCGCGACGGTTAAGGCTCATGATTGCTATCTCCGGATGACTGTCCTTGCATCTACCAAAAGTAGACCAGATTGAGGCATACCCCCACCTAGGGCGGTGGCGCACCGTCGCTGCAGTCCCCGGGCAGCACCGGGTTGCAGCGCGCGATGCCATCGCCCGGAATCTCCACAAAGTAGCTGCTGAACTCCGGGTTGGGCACGGGGTAGTCCGTGCTGATGTAGTGCGCACCGCTGGCCAGCGCCGCATCGCGCTGCGTCGGGTCGTTATCGCGCGCCTGCTGCGTATCCGCGTCCGCACGCGTACGCACGAGGTAGCCCTGCGCGACCAGCTCCTCGATCCGTCCAGGTTCTGACAAAGGATTGTTGCGTTTCATGAACGCGGCCTCGGGCGTGCCGGTCGGGGAATCCGTGAACAGCACGCGCCCCTCGAGGGAGGCATGTCCCTCGATGTACATGTCCCGTTTCGCGCCGCCGTTATCCAACGCGAAGATAACGCGCCCCCGCGCCTCTGACAGGGGCGGCCAGCCCTGCTCCAGTACGGCCAGTTCAAGCGTCACCGCATCGCCGCGCACATCATCCGGCAGGATGACCTGCTCGTCGGGGAAGACACTGCGTATTTCCTCGTCGATGCTATCCAGCGCCTCCTTGTCGAACGGCAGGGGAATAACGAAGCCGAGGTTGAGCGGGTCCGGAATCTCATCGTCCTTGGCCTCGACCAGTACCATGATGGGCAGGTGCCCGGAATTGGCATCCGACCAGGCTTTCACTTCCTCCAGGCAGCTGACGAAGGTATAGCAGGTCGTCTCGTAATCGACCTCCTGGACATGCAGGACTTTCAGGCCCGGTTCATCCAACTCGGGAATACCCGACGCGGGGTCTTCCTCGAAAAGGGTTCGCTCCTGGCGCTCGGCGTAAAGCCCGCCCTCGGGGTCATAGAAAATATCGAGCTCGATCTGCCGGATGCCCTGGGAATTGAACTGGTCGGTGAGCGGAATGTGCGTGTACTCGAGTGTGAGAATGAGATCACGATCAAAGGCGAGCAGCAAATCGAACAGTTCCTTTCGCGGCTGGATATGGTAACTGTTGTGCGTACCCAGGTACTGCAGGTTGTTGAGTCGCGGGTCCGCGTCGGCGGCCAGCGGAGCGCTGTCGGAAGAGTCGGAACAACCTGCGGCCCAGGCCAGCGATGCGACAGCAAGTGCGGTAACAACAGCGGACGGTCTGCTGCGGTCTGCGGGCGCCATATCCATTCCTTTTTCAATGTTATTCCGGAAACCTTAGCACTTTCTGCCAGGGGCCGGGTGTCCGTTGTTGAACCAGAGGCACCCACGGCGCCCGGGGCCTTCGCCAGAATGGTGCAGATTCAGTACAATGTCGCGCATTCTGCTTTAAGTAGCCAGAGGTAAAGGGTATGTACGACCTGGTAATTCGGAACGCGACCATCGTGGACGGCACCGGCAAGCCGGCCTTTTCAGGCGACCTCGCCGTCACGGGCGGCAAGATAGCCGCGGTGGGGACGGTCGAGGGCAATGGCGAGCGGGAGATCGACGCCGCGGGCAAACTGCTGACCCCGGGTTGGGTCGACGTCCACTCGCACATGGATGGGCAGGCCACCTGGGACCCGCTGTGCAGCCCCGCCGCCAACCACGGCATCACCACCCTGATCATGGGTAACTGCGGGGTCGGTTTCGCACCCTGCGAACCGATTGACTCCGCCCACGACCGGCTGATCGCCGTGATGGAAGATGTCGAGGATATTCCCGGCTCCGCGCTGCACGAGGGCGTGAAGTGGAACTGGGAATCCTTCCCCGAATACCTCGACGCGGTCGAGGCCATGCCCCGTGCCATCGACGTCGGTGCGCAGGTTCCGCACTGCGCGGTGCGCACCTATGTCATGGGCGACCGCGGCACGCACAACGAGAAAGCCAGCGCCGAGGACGTCAGCAGGATGGCCGCGATCGTCAAGGAGGGCATCCAGGCCGGCGCGCTGGGCTTTACGACCTCGCGCACGGAACTGCACACCACGCGCGAGGACGAGGCGATGCCCGGTACCTACGCGGACGAGAGCGAACTGCTGGGCATCGGCAGCGCCATCGGCGAAATCGGCAAGGGCATCTACGGCGTGGTCTCGGACTGGGACAACTGGGAAGAGGAAATGGACTGGATGAAACGCCTGTCCATCGCCAACAACTGCCAGATCAACTTCGTGCTGTTCTTCCGCGAGGAGTCGGACTGGCCCCGGGTAAAAGCCCAGCTGGAATTCGTGCGCGAGGCTCGCAAGGAAGGCGCGCAGTTGATTCCCCACGTGGGCGCACGCCCCGTGAACCTGCTACTGTCGTGGGACGGCACCATTAACCCCTTCAGCTTCCACGCCAACTACGGCCCCCTGTCGATCATGTCCCACGAGGAGAGGCTGGCGGAGCTTCGCAAGCCGGAAGTACGCGAGGCGATCCTGGCCGAGGACCTGCCGCTGATGGGCGACGACTTCATGGACACGATCATCGGCGGCTACGACAAGCTGTACCCGCTGGGCACGCCGCCGAACTACGAGCCGGCCCCCGAAGACAGCATCGCCGCGCGCGCCGCTGCCGAGGGTATCTCGCCGCAGGAATACTGCTACGACCTGATGATGTCCAACGACGGCAAGGGCGTGGTCTACTTCCCCTGCTTCGGCTACGGCGCAAACGACCTGAGTCGCCAGGTGGAACTGCTCGAGGACGAGAGCACCGTCATATCACTCGCCGATACCGGCGCCCACTGCGGTGTGCTGTGCGACGCCAGCGTGCCGACGCAGATGCTGAGCTTCTACGTGCGCGATCGCGAACGCGGCCACCGCTTCAAGCTGGAGGACGTGGTGAAAATGCAGACCCACGACACCGCGCGCTGCGTGGGCCTCAAGGATCGCGGCACCCTTGAAGCTCAGCATCTGCGTCGGCACGCTGGCGTCGCACAGCAC
>CAJIAY010000202.1_pt1 | contig 12766 bp, 7 predicted proteins | sample 9199221 | NCBI WGS metagenome assembly CAJIAY01 (sample SAMEA7708283, study PRJEB35096) | sediment metagenome | biome: marine neritic benthic zone biome [ENVO:01000025]; feature: sediment [ENVO:00002007]; material: shallow marine sediment [ENVO:03000034] sea grass bed [ENVO_01000059] ...
ACGGTCTCGATCCGCTCGCGGATGAGCCGTCGTAATTGTTCTTTGCCGGCATCATCCAGGTCTGCTTCCGGGAATTTGTCGCGCAGCCACTCGGGCGTGCCGCTACCTGATGCGAGCGGCGGCGGGTTGCCCCAAAGCAACACGTGCGCCTTTATATCGAATTCGAGTGATTCAGCCCAACCAAGCTCAAAATCGGCGAGATCGAAAGTCAGTTGCCCCTGTTCACGTTCTGTGTTGCGCCACTTGAGGCTGGTCTCGGCGACCAGCAGGCTGGTCTGCCGCCTGGCGATATCACCATAAAATGCCAGCCTGTCATCGCCGTCATCAAACTCGCGGCTATCCAGCGGGACACCGAATCGAAAGCTGTGCTCCAGCTGCGTGATCGATACGGGCGTATCCGGCTCCCCGATCCACAGGCGAACGGATCGCTGTCTGTGTTCCCTCGCCCTCTGATCGGCCGCCTCGACCACCGCGAGTTCAGCCTTATCGAGCAAGCCGGGCAAATAGGCGGACTGGCCGGGCTCGAAAAAAGGCAAGGCGAAGCCGCCCGAGCTGACGGCTGCTGGCAGAAAACCGCAGGCAGATTCGCCCTGCGCGCGGCGACCCAGACAGCGATTGTGACAAAAATCGTTACCGGGAGCGCAGGCGGATGCGCATGTCCTGAACTGCATGGACGCCTCATCCAGGCAACGACCGATTTCATTCTCACAGTTAACACCGGCGCAGTCCGTATTGAAATAAGCCGGCGGCGGCGCACACAGCGCCTGAAGTTGTGAATGGGACTCGGAGCACCCTACACTGCACTCGTGCGCTTGCTGAGGGTCTTCGAATCTATCGCATCGGGCGGAGCAGAGCATGGATTCCGTGTTGGCGGAAACCACGCAGGCTTCGCTTGCGGCGAAAGTTGCATTGCGGCGTGTATTTTCGGAAGAATCCGAGCATGCCATCACAAGGAACAGGCATACCAGCAGGGTGCAGGCGCGCCCGGCTATACGGGTTGTTGCGCTGAACAAAAGAAGAATGCCTCACTATTCCTGATCTTCCGCCATTCTACAGCATTGACGTCCGCCGGTGCGCCCGTCCCCCCTCGCCGCTCTCGGTGGTTACCAATAGAGAACAAAATGCCTGAAAGAACAGATTAGACTTCTTCAGCCATCTGGACTTAACTTAACGTCACCCATCGCTCGAATGGGCCCATATAACAATAGTCCAGAGAGGTATGCGCCCGTGTCCCGCCAGCCCGCATCCGCATCATCAGTAAGAATCCTTGTTTCCATTCTTTTCCTTTCAGGACTGGGCATGACGGCCCCGTCGCCTGTGAAAGCACAGGAGGCGATGCTGGAAGAGGTTGTCGTCACCGCGCGTCGCCGGGAGGAGTCGCTGCAGGAAACCCCCGTGGCGGTGACCGCGTTCGGGGAGGACGAAATGCGGGCCGCACAGATCAGCGATGTCGGCAACCTGACCGGTATCGTTCCCGGTTTGACGCGACGCGAGGGACGCAAGGAAGCCGACTTTGCCATTCGCGGCGTCGGGCAGCGCGTGCGCGGCGCGAACGCGGATCCGGCGGTGGGTGTTTACGTGGACAACATCTTTATTCCCCGGTCCGACAGCCAGCTGGTCGATGTCATCAACGTACAGTCACTGCAGGTGCTGCGCGGTCCCCAGGGCACGCTGTTCGGCAAGAACACGGCGGGCGGCGCGGTCTTGCTCACGACCAGGAAACCCTCCGACGAGCTCGAGGGGTTTGCCAACGGCAATTTCGGCGACCTGGGACGCGCGAAGATACGCGCGGGACTCAGCGGACCCCTGACTGACAGGCTCGCGGCCGGCGTGATGCTGGACTACGCGGAAGAAGACGGCTACATCGAGGATGCGGAAACGGGCGCCGAATACGGCGATACCGACCGCCGCTCCGTCCTCGGACAGTTTGCCTACAGCGGGGATACGTTCAGTGCCGACCTGATGCTCTTCTGGGGCAAGCGCGAGGAGAATTTCATTCCCGTCACCTGCGTGCTGGCCAGCAGTCCCGGGGCGCTGCAGGCATTTACAGCGCCGGGCGACACGCGGTCCTACGTCGATCTGTGCAACCGGAGCACCGACCTCCGCGACAACGAGAAGTTGCTCGTGGACAAACAGACACAGCCCTGGGAAATGACCAACTACATGGCCGGCATGACACTGCAGTGGGATGTCGGCGACATGTTGTTCAAGAGTATTACCGGCTACCTGTACCAGGATGACATACTTCAGGGCGGCGAGGTGGATGCCACGCCGCTCTTCATCGTCAACAACCGGACCGAGCCCGACCGGCAGATGAAGGCAAACGGCATAGCCACCGAAAACGAGGACCGGACGTTCTACTCGCAGGAATTCCAGTTGGTGGGCTCCGCGTTCGATGACTTCCTCGACTTCACGCTCGGCGCCTTCGCCTCCAAGGAGGAGATAAACGATACGCCCTCGGGAGGCTTCCTCGGCCTGGGCGGCTTCGTGGGCACGACCACACCCAACGGCGACATCAACGTGCTCGACCCGAGCCAGGTCGGCATCCAGAGCCTGTCCGTGAGCGAATTCGACAACGAGTCCTGGGCACTCTTCGGACAGACCATCCTGCACCTGGACGATATGTGGCAGCTGACACTGGGCATCCGCTATACGGAGGAGAAGAAGGAACGCTCCCAGGTTAACTACTCCACCGCCACGGAGTCGCCGGGCGTTATTTCGCGCGAGGAATTCGATGCGCTCGCCAATGCGGTACAGGACCTGATCATCGACCCGGACATCCCGTCCCAGCAGGGCGACGACGACTGGGAGGTGTGGACGCCTGCCGCGACGTTGACCATGTTTGCCCCCGATTCCTGGACCGACGGCGTGCTGGACTCGGGGATGTTCTACGTGAGCGCCAGTGAGGGCTTCAAGGCCGGCGGGTTCACCTCCTTTGGCGACAGTTTCCTGCCCTTCGACCCCGAGGAAATCCTGAGCTACGAATTCGGCGCCAAGCTGGACCTGCTCGACCGCACGCTGCGCATCAACAGCTCCATCTATTACTCGGAGTACGACGACATCCAGCTCAGGGTGACACGCACACTGTCTCCGACCGAGACGATCAGCGGGATCATCAACGCGGGCGAGGCCACCATCAGCGGCGCTGAGATCGAGATGAGCTGGCTGCCCACCGACAGCGTCCTGCTCGGTTTAACGGGCTCCTATATCGACGCCGAGTACGACGAGTTTATCGACGAGGACGCCGACGGCAACCCGGTCGATCGCTCCGACGAGGACTTCGCGTACATCCCGGAGTACACATGGTCGATCACGGCCCAGTACAACTGGGACATGCCGTGGGGCGAACTGTCCCCAAGGCTGACCGGCGTGTACACCGACGACGTATTCATCGGCCTCGACGCGGCCGCCGCACAGGATCAGGTGGCCTACCTCGACGACTACTGGGTCTGGAACCTGCGCGTCCCCTTCAGGCCGTCCGCCATGGAGAATCTCGAGGTTGCCGCCTACGTCAACAACATGTTCGACAAGGAATACTTCGGTACCGGCATTATCTCCACCAGCGGAGTGGGGGCGGCCGGGCTGATCGCGGGGAAACAGCAGACCTGGGGCGTGGAGCTCAACTACCAGTGGTAGCCGGCCGTGCCGCTGCCGTTCCACATACACGACCCTGTAACGCGAGTATGCACAAAAGACGACTTCACGCCCTCAGCCTGTCAAGCTGCGTCGCACTCATCCTCACCGGCTGCGGCCTGGACAGGCTGGAGTTGCGCTCGGGCCCCTGGGAGCCACCGCCGGCGGCCGCGGTAAAACAGACGCCCGCCCCCCGGGAGGCCTGCAACCATTTCATGGCCGAGCGCCGTGCGCTGTTCGGCGACCTGCACATCCACTCCTCCCTCTCGATGGACGCCAACTCGCTGGGAACGCGCACCCTGCCGGACGACGCCTACGCCTACGCAACCGGGGAGGAAATCGAGGTGTACGGTGTCGACCCTGCAGCAGGGGCTCGCACCGCGAGGATCGACCGTCCGCTGGACTTTGCCGCGGTGACCGATCACGCCGAATGGCTGGCGGAGGTCTCCCTGTGCACGACACAGGGCTCAGCCGTCTACGACAGCACGGGCTGCGCCATCTATCGCGGCGAAGAAGACTCTTTCCTCGCCATGGTGCTGGGCATCAAGGGGTTTCGGGCCCGTATCGGCGGGCTGGTGGGCATCACCGGCCGCCGCAATGACGTGTGCGGGCGCGATGACGCGATCTGTCGCAGGGAACTGCGCACCGTCTGGGAGGACATACAGGCCTCGGCCGAGCGCTGGTACGATCGTTCCGCCGATTGTTCGTTCACCACCTTCCACGCCTGGGAGTACAGCCGCTCGCCGCGCACGAGCAAGGTTCACCGCAACATCATCCTGCGCAACGAGATCGTGCCGGAGCTGCCCATCTCTTCCCTCGAGACACCGCTCGAGATGGACCTGCGCCGACAACTGCTCGAGCAGTGTAACGACAACGGCAGCGGCTGCGACGCCATCGCCATTCCCCACAACCCCAACATGTCCAACGGCCAGATGTTTCGCGTGGAGTACGCGGAGCTGCCGCTGGAGCGCCAGCGCGAGGAGGCGGCGCTGCGGGCACGGCTGGAGCCCGTCGTCGAAATGATGCAGATCAAGGGCGAGAGCGAGTGCCGCAACGGCATGTACAACGTTCTCGGCGGCGAGGATGAACTCTGCGGCTTCGAGAAGATCCGCGATTTCGGCCAGCCGAACCTGGAGGACTGCGGCGAGGGCAGCGGCCACGGCGCCCAGGCCGGCAAGGGCTGCACCTCGCGCACCGACTTCGTGCGTTACGCGCTGCTGGAAGGGCTGCGGGAGGAGCAGCGCATCGGCGTGAACCCCTACGCGTTCGGCTTCATCGGCAGCACGGACACGCACACGGCAACGCCCGGTGCGGTGAGTGAGTTCGACCGGCCCTACAAGTTCGGCTACAGCACAGAGCAGATGCTGACCGTCGGCGCAAGGCCCCGTGCCGTCGCGTTCCAGAATCCCGGCGGCCTCGCCGGCGTCTGGGCGGAGGAGAACACTCGCGAGGCGATCTTCGACGCCCTCAAGCGGCGGGAAACGTTCGCCACCAGCGGGCCGCGCATCGCACCGCGTTTTTTCGGCGGCTGGGATATTCCGGACACGATCTGCGACGACCCGGACCTCGCGGCGGAGGGCTATCGGGTCGGCGTACCCATGGGGAGCGTGTTGCCGCCCGCGCCGGCAAAGACGGCGTCACCGCTGTTCGCCGTTTCCGCCGCCGCGGACCCGGGAACGGCTGACGCGCCCGGCCAACTGCTACAGCGATTACAGGTCATCAAGGGCTGGGTGGGTAAGGACGGCGAATTCCACCAGCAGGTCGTCGACATCGCCGGCGATGCGAACAACGGCGCGGGCGTCGACCCCGCGACCTGCGCGACGCGGGGAACGGGTTTCACCAGCCTCTGCTCGGTCTGGCGTGACCCGGCCTTCGACCCGCAACAGGATGCGGTCTACTACGCCCGCGTGGTGGAAAACCCCCGCTGCCGCTGGTCGGCACGCATGTGCCTGTCACTGGCGGAGAACGAACGCCCGGATGGCTGCACTAACGACCGCCTGCCGAAAACCGTGCAGGAAAGGGCCTGGACGGCACCGATCTGGTACGGGACGAATTAGCCTGCAACACTGTGTGCGTCGGTCAGCCGGTATTGCGCATACCGGCGGCAATACCCGCTATGGTGACCATGATCGCATGCTCGATGGGTTCGTCCTGCTGCTTCCGGTTTCTTTCGAGCAGTTCGGCCTGGAGGACGTTCAGCGGATCGGTATACACGTTGCGCAGCTGAATGGATTCACGGGGCCAGGACTGGTGCTCGAGTAACCCGGACTGTCCCAGCACCTGCAGCAACACGCCGATATCGGCAGCCAGCTGCGCACGCAACCGGTGGCCAATGTCGCGGTACTGAGGCGATACGAGCTTCTCGTCGTAGTAAGCCGATAAACTGCTGTCGGCCTTGGCGAACACCATCTCGAGCATCGACAAACGCGTGGCGAAGAAAGGCCAACGCTCTCCCATTTCCCTGAGCATATCGAGGTTACCCGCGTCGATCAGCTCTTTGAAGGCCTGGCCGGCACCGAGCCAGGCGGGCAGCATCAGTCGATTCTGGCTCCAGGCAAAAATCCAGGGTATCGCCCGCAACGAGGCGATACCGTCGCCGGACTTCCGTCGTGCAGGCCTTGACCCCAGCGGCAGCTTGGCGAGTTCCTGCTCGGGCGTCGCTTCCCTGAAATACGCCACGAAATCGGGGTTGTCGCGCACGTAGGCACGGTAAAATGCGCAGGAACGTTCGGCCAGCTCATCCATCACCGCCCTCCACTCCTGCCTCGGTACCGGCGGCTTCTTCAGGTTGGCCTCGAGGATTGCACTGGTGTACAACGCCAGCGTCTTGATGGCCATCCGCTTCTGGCCCAGTTTGGTGCGGATCATTTCACCCTGTTCGGTGACGCGCAGGCCATTGGCCAGGGAACCGGGCGGTTGCGACAGCAGTGCGGCATGCGCCGGCGCACCGCCGCGACCGATGGTACCCCCCCGGCCGTGGAACAGCGTCAGCTCTACGCCGGCACCGGCGCACCGGGCGATCAACGCTTCCTGCGCACGGTACTGTGCCCACGAGGCCGCCAGCATTCCCGCATCCTTGGAGGAATCAGAGTACCCGATCATCACCGTCATGCGCCGCTCGATGTGTCTCGGGTAGCCCGGCGTGGTCAGCAGCTGGTCGACGACGGACGCCGAGCGATCCAGGTCATCCAGCGTTTCAAACAGCGGTGCGACCGGCAGCCGCCAGCGCAATCCGGAGGCCTTGAGCAGCAGGTGGACGGCGAGCACGTCGGAGGCCTGCCGGGCCATCGAAATGGTGTAACACCCCAGCGCCGCCTGCGGCTGCCTGGCAACCACGGCACAGGTATCCAGCACCTCCCTCGCCGCTTCCCCGGGTTGCCAGTCGGCGGGCAGCAGGGGGCGCTTGCTGGACAGCTCCGCGACCAGAAATGCCTGGCGCTCCTGTTCATCCCAGTCCCGGTAATCGCCCAGGCCGAGATAGCGCGTCAGCTCGGACAAGACTTCGGTGTGGCGATCCGAATCCTGGCGAATGTCCAACCGGACCAGGTGCACCCCAAAGCACTTGATCCGGCGCATGAGGTCGAGCAGCTTGCCCTCGGCGATGCGCTCCATCCCGCACGCCAGCAGCGACTGGTAGCAGGCATAGGCGGGTTGCCACAGTTCCTCCTCGTTGGAGAGGATATCCCCCGGTAGCGGCTTGTCCTGGTTGATTCGCCCGGTCAACGCCGCCAGCGTATAGCGCAGCCGGTCACGGAGCGTTCGCAGCACGGCGCGGTAGGGTTCGCGGGCATTACCGGCCTCGCGCGCCAGCGCCTCGGTGCAGTCGGTCATGGAGAGTTCTTCGACCAGGGTCTCAACGTCCCGCAGGTAGAGCGCGGCCGCCTGCCACCGGCCCAGCAGCAGGACTTCTTCCGTGACCGCCGCAGTCACGTTCGGGTTGCCGTCGCGGTCCCCGCCCATCCAGGACGCAAACCTGACGGGCGCGGCGTCCTCGGGCAGGTTCCGGCCGCTGACATCGAACAGCGTATTGTTCAATCGGCGCAGGAACTCCGGGAGTGCGTCCCACAGGGAATTTTCCACGACCGCAAAGCCCCACTTGGCCTCGTCTACCGGCGTAGGCCGGTCTTCACGAAAATCCTGCGTATGCCAGATCTGGGCGATGAGTTCACGCAGGCGGTTGTGTATGACATCCTGCTCGCGCCCGGTAAGACCCTGCAGTTCCAGTTGTCCGAGACAGGCGTCGATCTCCCCGTATTTGTGGATCAGCGTGCGGCGGGTGATCTCGGTAGGATGCGCCGTCAATACCAGCTCTATCCTGAGTTGTTCGACGGCCTGCGTGATCTCCTGGGGGGTGCGGCCGTCGGCCCGCAGGCTTTCAAATACGCCGGCGAGCGCCTCGGTTGCCGAGTAAACCGCGTCCATCTCGCGCGAAACGACGTGGTGCTGGTCGGCAATATTCGCCAGGTTGAGAAACTGGCTGAAGGCCCGGGCCACCGGCAGCAATTCATCCCTGTCCAGGCTGAGCAGCAATGCCCTCAGTCGCCTCGTCGGCGCTCTCGCCCGCGCGGGCTGACTTGGAGAGCACGCGAATCTGTTCGACCTTTTCCAGGAATTCGGGCCCGGCCGCATCGCTCATGGCGTTGCCGAGCAGGCGGCCTAGCATGCTGACGTTTTGCCGCAAAGAGGAATACTGCTGATCAGTCATGGCATCGGACATTGTATCGCCATGTGCTGCGCCACGACGCCTGTCTACCCGGAAAACGCCGGCGCGCGCTTCTCCATCGCGGCCATTACCGCTTCCACCTGGTCGGGCGTACGGATCACACGATCCTGCGCGACGCTTTCCGCCATCAGGATGGCGTCTTCATCCAGGTCGGGGACGGAGTTGCAAATCGCTTTCGATTCACGGACGGCCGCGGGGTGCTTCACCGCGATCTGCGATGCGATGTCCATTGCACGGCCCTTCGGTTCGGTATCGACATACGTGGCGAAGCCTAACGAACGGGCCTCTTCCCCGCTGAATTCCCGGTTGGTATAGGTCAGCTCCCGCATCACGTCGTCCCTGACATAGCCGCGCCACAGCGCGAACCCGGCCATATCCGGTACCAGGCCCCACTTCATCTCCATGACGGACAGGCGGGCGTCGGGCGCCACGATGCGTATATCGGCGCCGCTCGCAAGCTGCAGGCCACCGCCGAAGCAGACGCCGTGGACGGCGGCGAGCACCGGCACGGGCAGGTGCCGCCAGCCGATGGCGACTGCCTGGAAGAGATTCGCATTGCCGTGCGTTCGGTCCGCCAGTTTTCGAGCTTCACCGCCCCCCCCATCGCCGCCACCGGTCATCGCGCTCAGGTCGAGGCCTGCGCAGAACGCCCTGCCCTCCCCCGACAGCACGACCACGCGTACATTCCCGTCGGCAGCCAGCGTGGCCTGCGCCTCGATAATGCCCTCGAACATGGCGCGGTCCAGCGCATTCATCTTGTCCGGGCGGCTCAAACGAACATCGGCAATATGATTCTCGACCGAGATGGTGACGCGTTCTGACATCTTCATTCTCCCTTCATCTCTGCGGCGAGCGCGGTCCACGGGCGCTCTCCCCCGGCTCCCCGCGATATTCCGGCGTCAGGGTACCATTGTTTACCGGCGTGCGTATCCGCCCGAACAGGGCCTGGCCAGGAATTTGCCCGCCGACAAGCCCGAATCACTAGAAAGCGCTGCCATATCCTGTAATTCTATGGCGCTGCACCCGTCAACGAAGCCCATGCCAGGGAGATCAACCCCAATGAATTTCGATATTCCCCAGGACATCGCCGATTTCCTCACCGAAATAGACGACTTTATCGAGGCCATGATCAAGCCGCTGGAACAGGCGGACGACAACATCCGCTTCTTCGATCACCGACGCGAGGACGCCCGCACGGACTGGGACAGGCAGGGCCTGCCCAACGAGGAATGGGAGCAATTACTGCACCGGGTGAAGCAGATGGCGATCGAGGCGGGCATTTACAGCTACCCGTTCCCGAGGGAGCACGGCGGCCGCGACGGCAGCAACCTCGGCATGGCGATTATCCGGGAACACCTGGCCGCGAAGGGACTGGGGCTGCACAACGACCTGCAGAACGAGCACTCAATCGTCGGCAACAACGTCGGCCTGCTGTTGATGCTCGAGTACGGTACCGAGGCACAGAAGTCGGAGTGGGTCGACAAACTGAAAAACGCCACCGCCGGTTTTGCCTTCGGCATTACCGAGCCCGCCCACGGCTCCGATGCCACCTGGATGGAAACCAGCGCCGTGAGGGACGGGGACGACTGGGTGATCAACGGCGAGAAAACCTGGAACACGGGCGTACACGTTGCACACAGCGACGTGGTGATGGCACGCACGTCCGGCGAGCCGGGGGATGCGCAGGGCATCACCGCCTTCCTCGTCCCCATGGAGACCCCCGGGGTAAAGGTCGAGGAATACCTGTGGACCTTCAACATGCCGACCGACCACGCCCACGTCACCTTTACCGACGTGCGCGTTCCGGACACGGCGATCTTCGGCGGCGAGGGGCGCGGGTTGCAGCTGGTGCAGCACTTCTTCAACGAGAACCGCATCAGGCAGGCGGCGTCCAGCCTCGGCGCCGCGCAACACTGCATCAACGAGGCCGTCAAATACGCCAGGGAAAGAAAGCCCTTCGGCAAGGCACTGGCGAGCAACCAGGGCATCCAGTTCCCCCTCGTCGAGTTGCAGGCCCGCTGCGAAATGCTGCGCGCGTTGATTCACAAGACCGCCTGGCTGATGGACAAGGACGGCGCGTTCAGCGTCTCCGACAAGGTGTCCATCTGCAATTACCAGGGCAACCGCCTGTGCTGCGACGCGGCCGATACCGCGATGCAGGTGTGCGGCGGCATGGGCTACTCGCGCCACAAGCCTTTCGAGCACATCTACCGCCACCACCGCCGCTACCGCATCACCGAGGGCGCGGACGAGATCCAGATGCGCCGCGTGGCGGGCTACCTGTTCGGCTTCATGAAGCAGCAAAAGCCCAAGGGCGTGAGTTGATGCCCGGCAGCGGCCTGCACGACCAACTGGCATCGGTCCTGGCACGGGTTATCGAGGGCTTCGAGTCCCTGCTCGCCTGTGACCAGCTCACCGCCGGCGCCAGCCAGGAAACGTTTCGCGTGAGGGTTGCCAGCGCTAGCGGGGAGCAGCAGTTCGCCCTGCGCCGCAGCCCGGTGAGCCAGCAGGACGAATCCGTTCCCGGCCAACTGACGCTGGACAACGAGGCGCGCCTGCTGCGACTGGCGGGAGAGGCCGGTATCCCCGTACCTGGGCTGGTGCATGTGCTCGCGGCCGGCGACGGACTCGGCGAGGGCTACCTGATGGAGTGGCTGGAGGGCGAAACCCTCGGCCAGCGGATTGTCCGCTCCGATGCGCTCGCCGAGGTCCGACCCAGGCTCGCGCGGCAGTGCGGCGAGGCGCTGGCGCGTATCCATGCCATCGCGGTGGACGAGCGCTTGAGGGAGATGCTTCCCGTCGTTTCCCCGGAAACACTGGTCCGTGAAACCTGGGAAGCCTACAAGGCGCTGGAACTGCCCGAGCCCATGATCGATTACTCGGCCCGCTGGCTGTTGCAGAACCTGCCGTCCGGTTCGCGCGAGACCCTGGTGCACGGCGACTTCCGCAACGGCAACCTGATGATCGACGGCAACGGCATCCGCGCCGTGCTGGACTGGGAACTGGCGCAGATCGGCGACCCGGTGCGCGACCTGGGCTGGCTCTGCGTCAACTCCTGGCGCTTCGGGCAGGCAGACCTGCCCGTGGGCGGTTTCGGTACTATCGAGGACCTGCTCGACGGCTACCGGTCCGTATCGGGCATCGACGTCAGCCGCGACGACCTGACCTTCTGGCAGGTGTTCGGTTCCTTCTGGTGGTCCGTCACCACGCTCTGCATGGCGGCGACCTGGCGCACGGGCGAAACGCCCAGCCTGGAGCGTCCGGTCATCGGCCGGCGTTCCTCCGAGGGGCAGATGGATTGCGTCAATCTGCTCATTCCCGGCAATTACGTTATTCCGGAGAAACCGACACTCGACGAGGGACAGCAACTCCCCATGCCCGCGGAGTTGCTGGAGGGCGCACGCAAGTTCCTGAGGGAAGACGTCGCGGCGGGCGCGGACGGTCGCTCCGCGTTCCTGGCGAAGGTCGCGGCCAACTCCCTCGGTATCGCCCAGAGGGAGTTCCTGCTCGGCCCCGGTCTCGCCCGCGCAGAAGTGACGCGCCTGCATGCCCTGTTCGGGAACGGCGAACTGGAAGACCTGCGCTGGGAACTGGTAAACCGTCTGCGCACCGACCTCGCGCTGGACACGCCCGGTCTCGCCGAACACCTGAGGCAGACCGTCGCGGGGCAGCTGGCTATCGACCAGCCGCACTACTGTGCCCTGGACGGCTGAGCGCAAGGGCAGGCTACCCGGCGGCTCAGGCCGTGATGTCGGCCAGCACCAGCTCCGGGGAGGATTGCTGGCCCATGTTGTGGCTGGTGACGCCGATAGCCATTGCCCGATTCCTCGCTTGCAACGCGGCCGAGAGACCGCGCCGGGTCAGAAACTGAAGTTAGCCGGGGTGAACGCGTCGAAGGTCGCCTGGAATATCTCCGGCGTCGGGTAGATGCAGGACACGATGTTGGTGTGGATGCCGCCGTCGGCATACCCGCGCATCAACGCCTGCGTTTCCTCCGCGGTGCCGATCAGGCCGATCTCGTCCACCAGTTCGTCCGGCAGCGCGGCCGCGGTACGTTCCCGGTCCTTCGCCGCCCAGCCTTCGCGAATTTCACGGGCCGCATCCTCGTACCCGGCCCAGGCCAGGAACTTGTTGTAAACGGGCGTGGAGTAGTAGCTGACGAACGCACCGCGGAAGGCTTCGCGGCCCAGCGCCTTGTCGTCGGTGACCACCATCATGTGACGGCACACGATCTCGACGTCCTCGGGTTTCTTCCCGGCACGCGCCGCGCCGACGGCCACGTGTTCCATGATGCGCGGCAGAGCGGAGCGCGGGAACAGGTTGAGGATCACGCCGTCGGCGATCTCCGCCGCCGTCTCGATCATCTTCGGCCGCAGGGCCGCGAGGTAGATCGGCATGCCCTCGATCGGC
>CAJIAY010000201.1_pt1 | contig 12640 bp, 15 predicted proteins | sample 9199221 | NCBI WGS metagenome assembly CAJIAY01 (sample SAMEA7708283, study PRJEB35096) | sediment metagenome | biome: marine neritic benthic zone biome [ENVO:01000025]; feature: sediment [ENVO:00002007]; material: shallow marine sediment [ENVO:03000034] sea grass bed [ENVO_01000059] ...
CCCGGAGTCATACTTGGTGTCGGAGCCGAACAGAGATTCGCAACAGCAACGGCACAGGTAGACGCCCTCCTCCTTGCTGTCACCGTACTCACCGGTGAATGCGCGCTCGGTTCCCTTCTCGCGGCAAATCTGGAATTGCTCCGGCGTCAGCTTGTCGCGCCAGTATTCGTCGTCCTGCATGTCACGTACCTCGTCGGGCTTACTCATTCGTCATAGCCTACATGACGCCTGCGCGCCAGTCAGCCGACGCTGCCGACGCGATAGAGTACGAAATCATCATACCCCGTATTGATACTACGCAGTCCGTTGAATTCCCGATCAAGGTCTGCGTCGTTCGTATCCACCAGCAGCGGTCGGGACTCGAGTTCCGCGACCTTGGACTTTACGGCCACCACGATCACGTTGTCCGGACCCACCGCGCGGATGACCTCGGGCGTGAACTGCTGGTTGCCCCGTCCGAAGAGATGGCCCTGGCCACCGATCGCGGTCACCAGGATACTCGCGGGGCCCTCCGCCGCCGCCAACAGGGCCAGCAAGGTGTCTGCATCGGCGTCCGCCTGCAGCAGCTCGCCATCGCGCACCACGTCGACGCCGAGGAGCGTGTTGGGCAGCTGCAGCTCGGCCATGATCGCGGCGGTAGTCGATCCCGGCCCTACCAGGTAGAGGCGCCCGGCCTCCATATTTTCCACCTGCCAGGCCGCGATATCGGCGGCGGCAAGCTGATGATCCTCCCTGCCGCCGATCTTGGTCTGCTGCAGGTACCGCGTATCGCCCGGCACCTGGAGTTCGCCGTAGTAGCGGCTGCGCACGATATCCTGCCGGAACGCCTCCTCATCGATATCCCTGACTTCCTGCAGCCCGACCCCGACCAGCTCGCCCTCCACGAGGCGTGCCAGGAGTTCTCCCGCGGCCTCGGGCGACACGGCGAAGACACCCGAGTGCATCTTTACCCCGGCGGGAACGCCCAGGACGGGACAGCGGGTACCGACCGCGTCGTAAATGTCCCGGGCGGTACCGTCCCCGCCGGCAAACAGCAGTATATCCACGCCTGCCGAGAGCATTGCCTCTGCCGCGCGCCGCGTGTCATCCGCCCCGGTCGACCCCGCCCCGGGCGCACCCACTACGGCGGCTTCATGGCCGGCCAGGACGAGTGCCTCCTCGCCCATCGCACCGCCCCAGGTACTGAAGCGGACGGGTGCGTCGCCGGGCAGGCATTCCAGTGCCCGCAGCATCCTGTCCCGCGAACGATGCCGCTGCCCTGGCGGCAACCGGGTTGCGAGTTCCTCCATGCCGAGCCCATCGCTGCCCTTCAGCGCCAGGCTGCCCCCCAGGCCCGCGAGCGGGTTTACCAGCAGGCCTATGTGCAGGGGCTGCTTCATGTCCCTTCCCCGCGTACACCGGTTGTGCAGCCCAGCGCCGACACGAGTGGCCGGTAGTCGGCGTCGCAGGACACGGGCGAGCCCGCCAGTTCCCTGCGTTCGCGGTAGGTTTTTCGCAGCCGGTCGAAGCCCCCGCCGCCCTCGTCGCCCTGCTCCAGCACCACCTGCCGCAGCCTGGCGTCGTCTTCGCGGATGGCGTAGCGGGACTGCAGCAATTGCCGCAGGAGGACGGGCTCTGCGGCAGGCGTATCCAGCGTGATCAATGGAGAGTCGATCGCCGGGGCACCGGGCTTCACGATGGGCTGTTGCAGGAACTTCGCGACGGCCTCTCCCAGCCTGTGTGTGGCGCGTAACTTCGCGTCCAGGCTGTATCCGGCGATATGGGGTGTGCCCAGCCTGACACGTTCCAGCAGGGAGGGAGAGATGGCGGGCTCTCCCTCCCAGACGTCGAGTACCACCGCCCGCGTCCTGTCCTCCTCCAGTTGCGCGAGTAAGGCCCCGTTGTCGATCACGGCACCGCGGCTGGCGTTGATCAGCAGCGCATCGGGCCGCAAACCCGCCAGTTCATCGGCTCCGAGCAGGTGATGGCTTGGCCAGGGATTTGCCCGCGTCAGTTCCGGGTGCAGGCTGACCACGTCGCAGTCCAGTACCTCATCCAGCCCGGCTGCCGAACGGATCGTATCCTGTTCCAGCCAGGGGTCATATACCCGGTACGTAATGCCCAGTGCGTCAAGCCTCGTCGCCAGCGCCCTGCCGACATGGCCATAGCCGACAATGCCGACTACTCCACCGGCGAGCAACTGCTCCAGTTTCTCGCCGATGGCAGCAATTGCCGTAAAGACGTATTCGACCACCGAGTTGGCGTTGGAGCCCGGCGCGTATGCGAACGCTATACCATGGGTTTCGAGGTAGTCGCGGTCGACGTGGTCGATACCGCTGGTTGCGCTGCCGACGAACCGGACCGGGGAGCCGCAGAGCAGCGTTTCGTCTACCGCGGTCACGGAGCGCACCAGCAGGATGTCCACGTCCTGCAGCAGGTGAGGCCCGATTTCCCGGCCGCCGCAGCGATACAGCTCGAGCCCGTAGTCAGCCCATTGTTCGAGCCCGGGTATGTTCTCGTCGGCAAGCAGCTTCAGTGTCAAGGCGGGGATGGCTCCGGATCACCCGAGTTCGGCGAGATCGAACTGCAGGGCTTCGGGTGGACGATCGGTGCGAAACTCCTCGCACAGCGCCCGGTAGAAGATGGCGGCGCGACGGTGCAGTCCCTTCGCCTGCCAGCCGCGGTCCTCCGCCAGTACCCGCCGGTTGAAACCGGCGGTATCCAGCAGGCCGCGGGCGGCAAGGTCGAGATTGTCCGCGCTCGGCCTGAAGCGATAGGCGCAGGCCTTGGAGAAGATCCACTCGAGCGCCTGCGGCTTCGTCTCCACGGCCTCGAAGGCGCGCTGCTGGTCCGGGTCCCGGTCGTGGGGCGCGTACCAGTAACCGAAGTCGCGCTGCTGCCTGCGTTCATCCCCCGCGATACACCAGTGTGCAACTTCGTGCAGAGCGCTGGCAAAGTAGTCGCTGCGGAAGAACAGCGCGTGTTTTTCGCCCACCTCCCGGGACGGCCGGTAGAAAGGCTCGTCGGCACCGCCGTGAAGGCAGGTTTGCCAGCGTTCGGAAAAACTGGCGTCGAAGACTCGCACGAGGCGAGAGGCACAGAAAGCCGCCTCGCTGTCGGGCCCAGTCGTGGCACAGCCCATCAACCGTCGCCCCGCTTGCGCAGCAGGAAGTGATACTCGTCACCGACCTGGTCCTTTGCGAGCAGTTCATGGCCCAGGAACGCGCAGAATTTCGGGATGTCCCGGTCGGTTGAGGGGTCGGTCGCCACGATGTGCAGGACATCACCGACAGCGATGTCGCGAAACCTGCTATGCAGCAGCATCACCGGCTCTGGGCAGATCAAACCGGTGGCGTCGAGAACATGGTCGGGAGCGGGCAACATCGGGCAATAGTATCAACTGTGGAGCAGCAGTTCTGCCTGCTCTTTCGGCACGAGGTCCCACTGCTCGCTGTCGGCATCGTACAGGATCTGCAGGTCGCCCGCGTCAAGCTGCCGCTTCAGCGAGGCGATTTTTTCCTCCTCGCACCGTTCACGGAAGCCGTAATCGGTGCCGTCGCGGCTCGTGTATTCCGCCAGCAGATTGTGCAGGACATCGGGCTGAAGACGCTCCGGGGGCACGAGGACAAACTGGGCCACGTTTGCAAGGCTCCTTCAGGTAGGACGGGTTGCGCGCTAATATACGGTCTCGGACAGAGAATGTGGAGAGCCGCACGTGAATTCTTCCTACATCATTACGTTTATCGCGGACGACCGGCCCGGGCTGGTCGAGCAACTATCCGCGGTCATCAAGCAGCACGAGGGTAACTGGCTGGAGAGCCGGCTGTCCCAGCTGGGCGGCAAGTTTGCCGGCCTTATCCTGGTGTCACTGCCGCGGGAAAACGCGCCGGCGATGGAACAGGACCTCGCCGCGCTCGACCCGGGCTGCCTCAGTGTCAGCGTAACGGTCACCGGCGAACAGGCGGCGCCTGCGGCGGGCAGCCGTATCACCCTTTCGGTGCTCGGGCCGGACCGCCAGGGAATCGTGCGGGAGATTTCCCGCGTGCTCGCGCAACAACAGATCAACGTAACCGAACTCGACAGCGCGGTGAACAGCGCTCCAATGAGCGCCGAAATGATTTTCAGCGCCCGAATCCACGCCTCGATTCCGGAGGGAACAGACCTCGACATCCTGCGCGACACTCTCGACACGATCGCCGAGGAGATGACGCTGGAAATTGACCTCGAGCAGGTCGGCTGAAGCCTAGTCCCTGTCGCCCCGCCCCACCCATTTGCGTACCGCGATCCACAGCCCTGCTACCAGCGCCGCGATCACGATGGTTGCGGCGACCACCGACAGCGTACCGCCGATTAAGGCAAGGGCGTCGCTCCAGGCTACGTCGAACTGGTCAAGCGCCACCCAGACCAGCACGCCAAGCGCAGCGATGCTGAGGATGAGGGAGCGGTAATAGCGTCGGGTGGCCCTGGTCACGGCAGCGGGTCAGGCGCTGCCGTCGTCCGGCGCCGCAGCGGGTATGACCGGGGTGTCGCTCTGTACGTCGATATTCTGTGCGCGGTGGCGCAACACATGATCCATCAGCACGATCGCCAGCATGGCCTCGGCGATCGGCGTCGCCCGGATGCCGACGCAGGGGTCATGCCGTCCGTGGGTTGCGACTTCCGTGGCGTCGCCGCGCACGTCGATACTGGCGCCGGGCAGGCGGATGCTCGACGTCGGCTTGAGTGCGAGACTGACGGTGATGTCCTGGCCGCTGCTGATGCCGCCGAGCACGCCGCCGGCGTTATTGCCGATAAAACCCTCCGGCGTCAGCAGGTCACGGTGTTCGCTGCCGTGCTGTTCGACCGCGGAGAAGCCCGCGCCGATTTCCACGCCCTTGACGGCGTTGATGCCCATCATGGCCGATGCGATGTCCGCGTCCAGGCGATCGAATACCGGTTCGCCCAGCCCGGGCATAACACCGCTGGCGACGACGTTGATACGCGCGCCGATTGAGTCCCCGCTCTTGATGAGCGCGGCCATGAACGCCTCCATATCGGCCAGCTTGTCCGCATCGGGGCAGAAGAACGAGTTGGTCTCGACCAGGTCCCAGTCGATCGTGTCGACCGCGATAGGCCCGAGCTGCGCGAGATAGCCGCGCACCTGGATGCCGTACCGCGAGGCGAGGTACTTCTTGGCGATCGCCCCGGCGGCAACCCGCATCGAGGTCTCGCGCGCGGAGGAGCGGCCCCCGCCCCGGTAGTCGCGGAAACCGTATTTCTGGTTATATGTGTAGTCCGCGTGGGCCGGACGGAACGTGTCCTTGATGGCCGAGTAATCCTTGGAGCGCTGGTCGGTATTCTCGATGAGCAGCCCGATCGGCGTCCCCGTGGTGACGCCCTCGAAGACCCCGGACAAAATCTGGACCTCGTCCGCTTCCCTTCTCTGGGTGGTGAAGCGGGATGTACCCGGCTTGCGGCGGTCGAGGTCGCGCTGCATGTCCGCGGTATCGAGCTCCAGGCCCGGCGGGCAGCCGTCCACGATACAGCCCAGGGCCGGGCCGTGGCTCTCCCCGAAACTGGTCACCGAGAACAGTTTTCCTATCGTGTTTCCCGCCATAGCGCTTCGCTGGTCCTTCGAGATGTCGCAACAAGCGGCCTATTATAGGCTCTTTTAGTCCCAGCTTTCGCCGTACTTTTGCAACTCGCCCGCGCTCAGGGCGAATACCCCGTCGCCCCCGTGCTCGAACTCGAGCCAGGTGAACGGAACCCCGGGGAAGCGGGTCTCCAGGTGCCGCCAGCTATTGCCGACCTCGACGACGAGCAAGCCTGTGTCGGCGAGATGTTTGCCGGCCCTTGAGAGGATGCGACGCGTGATATCGAGGCCGTCGGCACCTGCCGCGAGTGCCACCGCCGGCTCACTGGCGTACTCGGTGGGCATGGACCGGAAGTCATCCGCATCCACATAGGGGGGATTGCTGAGAATGATGTCGTAGCGAAAACTTCCCAATGCGTCGAAAAGGTCGGATTCGATGATATTCACGCGGTCGCCTGTCTTGTGCAGCTCGCAGTTCTCCTGGCTGAGGGCCAGGGCCGCCGGATCGATATCGACAAGGTCCACGCTGACACCGGGATAGTAATGGGCAACCGCCAGCCCGATACAGCCTCCCCCGCAGCACAGGTCGAGCACTCGCCGCGGCTCTGGTCCCGCGTACCAGGGAGAAAAGCCCGAGAGAATCAGCTCCGCGATCGGCGAGCGGGGAATGATGGCGCGCTCGTCGCAGCGGAACTCGAGCCCGGCGAACCACGCCCTGCCCAGCAGGTATGGCAGGGGAGTACGCTCCTCGATGCGCCGCTGCAGCAGTTCGCAAAGCCGTAGGCGTGCGCTTGCACCGAGTGATGTCGACAGGACCGTCGCATCCGAATCCAGCGGCAGGTCGGCGACGGACAACACCAGTTGCACCGCCTCGTCCCACGCGTTGTCCGTGCCGTGTCCGAAGAACACGTCCGCCTCTTCCATTGCCTCGCTGCAGTAGCTCAGCGCCTGTCCGATGGTCTCGAGCTGTTGCGTGTCGTATGGCTTTTGCGACATGACCGCAGTCTAGCCTATTACCCCGTGCGTAGCGGACGTTTGCCTTGTGAGATGCCGGTTGCTACTATTTCTGGCCCTTTCTGGCAGTTCCCAATTACCTGACGGAGTCGACTTTTGGAACAGCACTGGGCGAGCATCATCAAGGCCATCGGTGAAGACCTCGAGCGTCCCGGCCTGCTGGATACTCCGAAACGGGCGGCCAGCGCCTTCGAGTTCCTCACCCGCGGCTACGGGCAGTCCGTCGACGAGGTCGTCAACGAGGCACTCTTTCCGTCCGAATCCAGCGAGATGATCCTGGTCCAGGATATCGAGTTGTATTCCCTGTGCGAGCACCACCTGCTGCCGTTTATCGGCAAGTGCCACGTCGCCTATATCCCCACCGGTCAGGTGCTGGGTTTATCGAAGGTGGCGCGCATCGTCGACGTGTACGCCAGGCGCCTGCAGATTCAGGAATCCCTGACCACGCAGATCGCCGAGACCATCATGTCGGTCACCAACGCGCAGGGAGTCGGCGTGATTATCGAGGCGCAGCACATGTGCATGATGATGCGCGGCGTGGAGAAACAGAACTCCCTGATGAAAACCTCCGCGATGCTGGGGACATTCCGCAGCGAACAGAAGACGCGCGACGAGTTCCTGTCCCTTCTGCAGATGTAGTCGCGCCGTTGCGGCTCACTCCGCCGCGATAGTCAAGAGATCAACCCTCAGGTACTGGCGATCGGCGGACCTCGCCCCGGCGTAGGTGACCAGCCGTTGCTGCGGTTCCCCCTCGATAGCGTAGACCGCATAAATCTGCATCTCCTGGCGGCCATAGAGCACACGCTCGTGGAATACCCTGTTGGCCCACTGTGCGCCATGCCCGCAGGCCCGGCCGCTACACGAGAACAGCAGGGCGGAGTTCTCCAGTGCATCCACCTGCTGCAGTAATCGCTCCACCACCTCGGCCGAGGTAAAGCCATCCACAATCTGCCACGTGTAGCTCACCAGTGTGCCGCTCTGGCGCTCGCTCTTCTTGAACTGCCAGGTGCCCCGCACCTTCTGTATGGCGCCCAGCCCGATCTCGTGGTCGATGACCTCACGGCTGTCATGGGATATCTGATGGGCGTGGGGGTAGTCGTTGAGGTTCTGCAACAGCCCCCCGGCATCGGCAAAAACCGCTTGCGGCACCGCGCAAAGGAAAAACAGGCTCAGCCCGATCGCTGCGCGGAGGTGACTGGCGAGACGGCGAGGGGGCGTCATGCCGACTCCCGCTCCTGCTGGCTGGAAAGAAAATGCGTGACGTGCTGCGCGACCTCCTGTGCCTGGGACTCCATATGAAAATGATGCTCCCCTTCAACTACCTGAATCTCGACCGATTCTATCCGCTCTTGCGCATACTCGCCCATGCCCGGCATCCGGTTTGGATTGTCACTGGCCATGATCAACAGTGTCGGCATGCTCAGCGCTCTCAAGACTGCCCGAATCTGTCCATCAGTCAATTTCACGGCGGACGCTCCCTGCAGGCGGGGATCCGTCGTCCAGGTATAGCCGTCAGGACAGGCGCGCACGCTGCGTTCGACAAGCTGCCGGGCCGCGCTTTCCGACAGGCCGCGTCGTACCCTGGATGCCACGGCGTCGTCGAGGGATGCAAAAACGCGGTTCTCTCGCTCGAGCAGCGCCGGCTTCTCCCGCAGGGCCTTGCGCATCTGTGCGGGGAACTCCTCGGGTGGCACCGGCGGTGGTGAGACCGCGTCGAGCAGAACGAGGCGATCGACGCGCTCGGGAAACGCGCTGGCAAGCAAGGTGGAGATGATGCCGCCGCGTGAATGGCCCAGGAGGTCGAAGGACTCCCAACCCAGTGCGTCCACGATGCCAAGCAGCTCCGGCAGGTCGTCCCAGATCTGGTAACTGGCATCGGCCGAGCGGCGCGCACTCTGCCCATGGCCGGTCAGGTCGGGAGCGACGACATGGTAAGCGTCCAGCAGCGGTGCCAGGCGCGCGAAGCTCGCCGCGTTATCCAGCCAGCCGTGCAGTGCGAGCAGCGGCTTGCCACCCGGCGCGCCCCAGCCGAGACCGGCCAGTCGCAACCCGTTGACCTCCCACGCCAGTGCCTCTGGATTTTGCCGTGCCTTGCCGCCCGTCATCAGATTCCGGCCTCGTACTCCGGGGGCAAGGCCCAGAACCTGGTGGAGCCGCAGCCCGGGGCCAGGACGTCGAAAGACAGCGTCAGCAGCCCGCCCGGTGTCAGGGGCGGCGCCTGCTCGGTGTCTCCCAGGTAGTACGTGCCCAGCCAGGAAACCAGCGGCTGGTGCGACACGAGGAGAACGTGCTCCATACCGTCGGCAGGGCCGGCGAGCGCGCTGTCGACGGCCGCGGCATCGCTGCCGGGCTGCAGGGCCGTTTCCTCCCGCGATTGTGCGTGAGTGAAGGCGGCGGCGATGATCTCCGCGGTCTGTGCCGTGCGGGCCCAGGGGCTGTAGAGGATCAGTCCAGGGTGGGGAATGTTGCGTGCAGTGCAGGCTTCGTGAAACTGTCGACAGCCGAAACCGACATCGTCGCAGCCGGACTCCGTCAGTTGCCGCTGGCGATCGATAGCCCCGCGCTCGGCCTTGCCGTGCCTCCAGATAGTCAGGATCATCGTGTTACGAATTCCACGTCCACTGCTTGTTCCGTATGCATCATATCATCGAACACCTCGGCGACCGGGCGATGTTCATGGAGGATGCCGTACAGACCATTGACAAGGGGCATATGGACCCCGCGCCGGTCGGCTTCAGCCTTGAGCAATTGCAGCGTGTTGAGCCCTTCTGCGACCTGGTCCATGCCCCCGAGGATGTCCTCCAGCGGGACGCCGCGGCCCAGCGCGAGACCGACCTGGAAGTTCCTCGACATCGGCGAGGAACAGGTGACAAACAGGTCGCCCACACCGGCGAGGCCGAGAAACGTCATGGGGTTGGCCCCCATGTGCACGGCGAAGCGCGACATCTCCGCCAGTGACCGGGTGAGCAGCATGCCCACCGTGTTTTCGCCCAGGGAGAGCGCGGACGCGATGCCCGAGAGAATCGCGTAGACATTTTTCAGGGCGCCCCCGAGTTCGACGCCGTACATGTCATGGGAATTGTAGATCAGGAAGGTCTCGCTGTGCAGCAGGTCGTGGATTGTGGTATTCACGCTGGGCGTCGGGCTGGCAATGACGGAGCCGGCGACATGACCCGCCGCGATCTCACCCGCCAGGTTGGGGCCGCTGAGCACGCCGATAGGGTTGTCCGGGAATTCCTCCGACAGGATCTCGCTCATCAGGCGGAAACCGCCCGGCTCAATCCCCTTGGTGAGGCTGACAATAATGGCCTCGGGCCGGGTGAACGGCGCCATGTTGCGAACGACCTTGCGGAACGATTTGCTGGGTACGGCAACCAGCAGGATATCGGCACCGGTGACCGATTCACGCAGGGAGGTCGATGCGTCGAGGTTGTCGTGTAGCGCGTAGCCCGGCAGGTAGTCCGGGTTGCGCCGCTGCACACGGATGGCCTCGCAGCGCTTCGGATTGCGCAGCCACAGCCGCACCCGGTTGCCGTTGCCGGCGATGATGTTTGCGATGACAGTGCCAAAACTGCCGCCACCGAGTACGGCGACGGCGTGTGATTCAGGCATGGCCGGCTTCCACAAGCCTCAGTAATTAGCGCAGTCTACCAAACCGGCCCGGGAGGCATCACTCCTTCCCGAGATCAACCAGCAGCGCATTCAGCCGCGACACGAAGGCCGCGGGATCGCGCAGCTGTCCGCCCTCCGCCAGCGTGGCCTGGTCCAGTACCACGTGCGCGAGGTCGCTGAAGCGGTCCTCGTCAGGTTCCTTATCCAGCAGCCTGGCCAGCGTGTGGTTGGGGTTGATCTCCAGTATGGGCTTGCTGTCAGGCACATCCTGCCCCGCCGCCTCCAGTATGCGGCGCATCTGCGCGCCCATGTCGAAGTCGCCGACGACGAGGCAGGCGACGGAATCCGTCAGGCGGGTCGTGGTTCGCACCTCGCTGACTTCGTCCTTGAGTACCTCGGTGATGCGCTCGACCAACGCCTCGGAGTCCCTGGCAAGCTGTTCCCGGGCCGCCTTGTCCTCCTCGGAGTCTGATTCGAGGTCCAGCGCACCCCGCGCGACATCCTGCAGTTGCTTGCCGTCGAACTCCTGCAGGTGATTCATCAGCCAGTCGTCGACGCGATCGGACAGCAGGAGCACCTCGATACCTTTCTTGCGGAATACCTCCAGATGGGGGCTATTCTTCGCCGTGTTGAAATTCTCGGCGACCACGTAGTAGATCTTGTCCTGTTTCTCCTCCATACGGGAGACGTAGTCCTCGAGAGACTGGTCCTGTTCCACGGAGTCCGTATGCGTGGTGCTGAACCTGAGCAGCCTGGCGACTTTTTCCTTGTTGGCCATGTCCTCCGCCGGGCCTTCCTTCAGCACGGAGCCGAACTGCTTCCAGAACGTGGCGTAGTTGTCGCTCTCGGTGTCCCGCGCCATCTTCTCCAGCATGTCCAGTACGCGCTTGGTGAGCGCGCTGCGCATGGAGTCCACGGCCGGGTCTCTCTGCAGGATTTCGCGCGATACGTTCAGTGACAAGTCGTTCGAGTCCACGACGCCCTTCACGAAGCGCAGGTACAGGGGCAGGAACTGCTCTGCCTCGTCCATGATGAAGGTGCGCTGGACGTAGAGCTTGAGGCCCCGCGCCATGTCGCGATTCCACAGGTCGAAGGGCGCCTTGGCCGGCAGGTACAGCAGGCTGGTGTACTCCAGTTTGCCCTCGACCTTGTTGTGGCTCCAGACCAGCGGGTCCTCGAAGTCGTGGGAGACATGTTTATAGAACTCCCGGTACTCCTCGTCGCTGACCTCGGAACGGGACCGGGTCCACAGGGCGGTGGCCTCGTTGACGGTCTCGAACTCCGGCTCGGCGGGCTCGGGCGCCTCCTCGCCCTCGACAGGCGGCGGCACCTGCTTGAGCATCTTGACCGGCACCGAGATGTGGTCCGAGTATTTCTTGATAACGCTCCTGACGCGCCAGTCGCCGGCGAATTCCTCGCAGTCGTTCTTCAGGTAGAGGGTAATACTGGTCCCGCGAGTGTCCTTTGATCTCGCTTCAACGGAAAACTCCGCCTCGCCGTGGGACTCCCACAGCACGCCTTCGTCCGCGGCTTCGCCGGCCTTACGCGTGTGCACCTCGACCCGATCCGCCACGATGAACGCGGAGTAGAAGCCCACGCCGAACTGGCCGATCAACTGCGAATCCCTTGCCTCGTCGCCGGTCAGGCTTTCCAGGAAGGAAGCGGTGCCAGACTTCGCGATGGTGCCGAGGTTCTCGATCACCTCGTCGCGGTTCATGCCGATGCCGTTATCGCTGATCGTCAGCGTGTTGGCTGCCTCGTCGAGTTCCACCCTGATCTCGTAGTCACCCTGCCCCTCCAGCATCGTCTCGTCCGCCAGGGCGGCGAATCGCAGCTTGTCGATGGCGTCGCTCGCGTTTGAGATCAGCTCACGCAGGAAGATTTCCTTGTTGCTGTACAGGGAGTGGATCATCAGGTGGAGCAGCTGCTTGGCCTCGGTCTGGAAGCCGAGGGTTTCTTTCTTTACGTCAGCGGTCATGAGAACCTCTTTGTAACTTATTGAATTAAAATAAATTAATCTATTCGCGTAATATGGGGCCGCCACGCTGGAATTCAAGCCTCGAAGCGGGCAAAAAAAAGGCCCGTCACTCGACGGGCCCTGCCTCAGGTCGCACGCCGCCGGGTTACCAGCCGGTGACCTCCTTCAGGCCGGTGCCGATGTCGGCGAGGCTGCGCACGGTTTTTACCCCGGCGTCTTCCAGCGCGGCGAACTTCTCCGCCGCCGTGCCCTTGCCGCCGGAGATGATGGCACCGGCATGGCCCATGCGCTTGCCCTTCGGCGCCGTCACGCCCGCGATATAGGAGACCACGGGCTTGCTGACGTTTGCCTTGATAAAGGCTGCCGCCTCCTCTTCCGCGGTGCCGCCGATCTCGCCGATCATGACGATGGCCTCGGTCGCCGGGTCCGCCTCGAACATCTCGAGGATGTCGATGAAGTTGGAGCCCGGGATCGGGTCGCCGCCG
>CAJIAY010000070.1_pt1 | contig 12638 bp, 15 predicted proteins | sample 9199221 | NCBI WGS metagenome assembly CAJIAY01 (sample SAMEA7708283, study PRJEB35096) | sediment metagenome | biome: marine neritic benthic zone biome [ENVO:01000025]; feature: sediment [ENVO:00002007]; material: shallow marine sediment [ENVO:03000034] sea grass bed [ENVO_01000059] ...
GGTGGAGCACGCGGTGGTGGTGGATCCCGTGCGCCGGGAGGAGTTCACCGCTTCCCGCGGCCGCGGCGCCCAGCTCAACGGGCACCGCATCCGGGTCAGTGACCTCGGCAGCCTGGACGGCGCGCTGCTGGGCACCGGGATCCCCTACCGCAACCACTGTGATGAGCAGTTGCAACCCTACAGCGAGTCCATGCGGATGCTTGCCGCCCAATGCGCGGGTATCCGCCGCGCCGGGGCCGCCTCGCTGGACCTCGCCTACGTGGCGGCGGGACGGCTGGACGCTTTCTGGGAAATCGGCCTCGCCGAATGGGATATTGCCGCCGGTGTCCTGCTGGTCAGGGAGGCGGGGGGGCTGGTCGCCGACGTCGACGGCTCCGACAATTACATGGCGTCGGGCAATATCGTCTGCGGCAACCCCAAGTGCTTCAAGGCTACGCTGCAGGTCGTCAAGCCGCTGCTCGGCTGACGCGGTAAATGGCCGATGCACCCCGGTGCAACCCATGAATCCTGACAATATCCGTATCGTTCTGGTTAACACCACCCACCCCGGGAACATCGGCGGTGTGGCCCGGGCGATGAAGAACATGGGCCTGAGTCGCCTTTACCTGGTAGCGCCCCGCAGTTTTCCCGACGAACAGGCGCAGTGGCGGGCGGCGTCCGCCGTCGATCTCCTGGAAGCCGCAACGGTTGTGGATACCCTCGAGGAGGCGATCGGGGACTGCCAGTTCGTGGTCGGCACCAGTGCCAGGGAGCGGCGTATACCCTGGCCGCTGCAGGATGCCCGCCAGTGTGCGGAACGTATCGCGCGGGCGTCCGCCGACGAGCAGGTCGCCGTGTTATTCGGGCGCGAGGACCGGGGCCTCACCAACGAGGAACTCCAGACCTGTAACCTGCACCTGAATATCCCCACGGCGGAAGCCTACAGCTCGCTGAACCTCGCGATGGCGGTGCAGATCGTCGCCTATGAACTGCGTATGCTCGGCGCCACGGCCCTGCCGGCCAGCGAGACGCACCAGTGGGACGCGCCTTTCGCGTCCCGGGAGGCTATGGAGCGGTTCTACATCCATCTCGAGGAAACCCTGGTCCGGATCGGCTTTCTCGACCCGGCGGCGCCGCGCCAGCTGATGTCGCGGCTCAGGCGCCTCTACAGCCGGGTGCGCCTGGACGAGATGGAGCTGAATATCCTGCGCGGAATCCTCACCGAGACCCAGAAATGGACCCCCCACGATAGCCCGGAAGAAAAATAGGGCTATTTATCCGACTTAACTTGTCAGATTTATAGTTGACCAATTTAGTAGGTTATCGCATACTGGCCGTCCACGTGGCATAGAGGAGGTGCGCCATGCGACTGACAACGAAAGGCAGGTATGCGGTAACCGCCATGCTTGACCTGGCGCTACACGGTACCGACCGCCCGGTGAGCCTGGCGGATATCTCGGGTCGACAGGATATTTCCCTGTCCTACCTGGAGCAGCTTTTCGCCAAGCTGCGCCGTAATGACCTGGTGAGCAGCGTCCGCGGTCCGGGCGGGGGCTACCGGCTCAGCCGTGGCGGCCATGAGATCTATGTCGCCCAGATTATCGACGCGGTCAACGAGACGGTGGACGCCACCGGCTGCGGTGGCACCGCGGACTGCCAGCAGGGCGAGGTCTGCCTGACGCACCACCTGTGGTGTGACCTGAGCGACCAGATTCACAATTTTCTCAGCGGCATCAGCCTCTCCCACCTGGTAGAGAGACGTGAAGTCCAGGACATCTCGGCGCGCCAGAACGCGCGCAGCCAGTCGAGCGCCGAGCTGTCTCTCTCGGAAGTGTAGCGCGAGCGGTTCGCGTTAGCTCATGGAGCGAAAGATTTATGGATAAACCGATCTACTTCGACTACCTGGCGACCACGCCCGTCGACCCCCGCGTTGTGGAGAAGATGGTCCACTGCCTGTCGATGGAGGGGAACTTCGGTAACCCCGCCTCCCGGTCCCACCTGTACGGGTGGAAGGCTGAGGAAGCCGTCGAGAACGCACGCCGCCAGGTCGCCGACCTGATCAAGGCGGATCCGCGGGAGATCGTGTGGACATCGGGCGCCACGGAGTCCGACAACCTCGCCATCAAGGGTGCCGCCCACTTCTACCAGAAGAAGGGCAAGCACATCGTCACCTCGAAAATCGAACACAAGGCCGTACTGGACACCTGCCGCCAGCTCGAGCGTGAAGGCTTTGAGGTGACCTACCTCGACCCGGATGCCCGGGGCATTATTGCGCCGGAAGCGGTCGCCGGGAGCCTGCGCGAAGACACCATCCTGGTGAGCATCATGCACGCCAACAACGAGATCGGCACCGTCAACGATATCGCCGCGATCGGCGAGGTGACACGGGAGGCCGGGGTGCTGTTTCACGTCGACGCCGCCCAGAGCGCGGGCAAGGTCACTATCGACATGTCGCAGATGAAGGTTGACCTGTTGTCCATGTCCGGACACAAGATGTACGGGCCGAAGGGCATCGGCGCCCTGTACGTGCGGCGCAAGCCGCGGGTGCGCCTGGAAGCGCAGATACACGGCGGCGGCCATGAGCGGGGCATGCGCTCCGGCACGCTCGCGACCCACCAGATCGTGGGCATGGGCGAGGCCGCGCACATAGCCGGCGAGGGCATGGAACTGGAAGCGGTGCGGCTCAAGGCGCTGCGACAGCGGTTCTGGGACGGTGTGAAGGATATCGAGGAAGTACACATCAATGGTGACAAGGAGCATCGCCTGCCGGGCGCGCTGAACATCAGCATCGCCTTCGTCGAGGGCGAATCCCTGATCATGTCGCTCAAGGACCTGGCAGTCTCCAGCGGCTCCGCCTGTACCTCGGCCAGCCTGGAACCTTCCTACGTATTGCGCGCACTCGGCCTGAATGACGAACTGGCCCATAGCTCCCTGCGCTTCAGTTTCGGCCGTTTCACCACCGAGGAAGACGTGGATACGGCGGTAGAACAGTTGCGCAACGCGGTTGATAAGTTGAGAGAATTGTCCCCGCTCTGGGATATGTACAAGGATGGAGTGGACCTGGACAGCATCGAGTGGGCAGCCCACTGATTCCGAATGGAGGATTGAGACCATGGCATACAGCGACAAGGTATTGGATCACTACGAAAACCCCCGTAACGTCGGCAAGCTGGACGCGGCGGACGACAGCGTCGGCACCGGCATGGTCGGCGCTCCCGCCTGCGGCGATGTGATGCGCCTGCAGATCAAGGTCAACGACGACGGCGTCATCGAAGACGCCAAGTTCAAGACCTACGGCTGCGGGTCCGCCATTGCCTCGAGCTCGTTGCTGACGGAATGGGTCAAGGGCAAGAATCTCGACGAGGCGGAACAGATCCGCAACACAGAGATCGCTGAGGAACTGGCCCTGCCGCCGGTGAAGATACACTGCTCCGTGCTGGCGGAGGACGCGATCAAGGCCGCGGTCAAGGATTTGAGAGAGAAAAGAGGCCAGGGCTAGTATGGCGATCAGTATTACCCCGTCTGCTGCCGACCACGTGGCGAGCCAGCTGGCCAGCCGCGGCAAGGGTCTTGGTATACGGCTGGGCGTTACCACGTCCGGTTGTTCCGGCATGGCCTATGTGCTGGAGTTCGTCGACGAGGCCCAGCCCGGGGACGAGGTATTCGAGGGCCACGGGGTAAAGGTGTTCATCGATCCCAAGAGCATGGTGTACCTGGACGGCACGGAGCTGGATTTCGTGCGCGAAGGCCTGAACGAGGGTCTGCAGTTCCGCAATCCCAACGTGTCCGCCGAGTGCGGGTGCGGGGAGAGTTTCACCGTTTAGACAGGACGGTGTGACGCTCCCTCTATGTCACTTCCAGAGTTTCAACGCAACTACTTCGAACTGTTCGACCTGCCCGTGGACTTTGCCATGGACCAGGGGCAGTTGGGCCAGCGCTACAGGGAGGTCCAGCGCGAGGCGCACCCGGATCGCTTCGCCAGCGGCTCGGCCCACGAGCAGCGGCTGGCGGTGCAGTACTCGGCGCTGATCAACGAGGCCTACGCGACCCTGCGCAAGCCGTTGTCGCGGGCGCTGTATCTGCTGGAGCTGGCCGGTATGAGTCGGGAAGAGGTCGGCGGGCAGCCGCTGGACGGTGGCTTCCTGATCACGCAGATGGAATTGCGCGAGAAGCTGGAGTCGATGGGTGAACTGGTAGACCCGGAGCCGGTGCTGGAGCACCTGATCGCGGAGATTGAAGGCGATATCGCGGAGCAGGAAGCGGAGTTTGCACGCAACCATATCGCGGGCGACATTGCGCCGGCTGCCGCCGCCTGTGTCAAAATGCAGTACCTGGGCAAGTTATTGCAGGAGGCCGAGCAGATCGAGTCCGGCCTGCTGGAGAACTAGATGGCGCTTTTGCAAATTGCCGAACCGGGACAGTCGCCCCTGCCGCACCAGGTGAAGCGGGCGATCGGAATCGATCTCGGCACCACCAATTCGCTGGTCGCTACCGTACGCGGCGGCAAGCCCGCGGCGCTCCCGGACGAGGAGGGTGCGCTCATGCTGCCCTCCGTGGTCAACTATTCAGTGGCGGACGGGCCCGTCGTCGGGGCCGCGGCAATAGCCATGGCGGGGGAGCACCCGGCCGATACCCTCATGTCGGTGAAGCGCTTCATGGGCCGGGGCAGGGAGGATGCGAGCGCCGACGCCACGCGCGCGAGGTACCTGTTGGCGGAGTGCGACGAGGGCCTGGTGCGGTTTGTCACACGCGCCGGGGAACTGAGTCCGGTTGAGGTGTCCGCGGACATACTGCGGTCCCTCGGGGCACGGGCGGTATCCTCGCTGGGCGGCGATATCGATGGCGCCGTGATTACGGTGCCTGCCTACTTCGACGAGGCGCAGCGCCAGGCCACCAAGGACGCTGCCACCCTGGCCGGTATCAAGGTGCTGCGGCTGTTGAATGAGCCCACCGCCGCCGCGGTCGCCTACGGGCTCGAGTCGGCCGAGGAGGGCGTGATCGCCGTTTATGACCTCGGCGGCGGCACCTTCGATATATCCATTCTGCGCCTGCACCAGGGTGTGTTCGAGGTGCTTGCCACGGGCGGCGACGCCGCGCTCGGTGGTGATGATCTCGACGCCGCCCTGGCCGACTGGGTGCTGGAGCAGAGCGGCGCGCCGGAGCTGGCTCCCGGCGAGCACCGCCGCCTGCAGGCCGCGGCGCGGCTTGCCAAGGAAGAGTTGAGCAGCGCAGACTCAGTAGAGCTGGATCTTACCGGTATACTGCCTTCCGGCGGCGCGATCGAGGTCTCTCGCGATACCTTCGAAGGCCTGGTACAGCCCTTCATAAAGCGCACGATAAGGGCGTGTCGCCGCTGTCTGCGCGACGCGGAACTCGACGAGGATGTGGACAATATCGTCATGGTCGGCGGATCGACGCGCGTGCCACTGGTGCGCGAGGCCGTGGCGGAGTTCTTCGGCCGTGAACCCCTTGTCGATATCGACCCCGACCAGGTGGTCGCGCTCGGCGCGGCGATCAAGGCGGATATCCTGGTGGGCAACCGGCCGGAGGGCGACCTTCTGCTGTTGGATGTCATTCCGCTGTCGCTGGGTCTCGAAACCATGGGCGGGATGGTCGAGAAGGTCGTCCCGCGCAATACCACCATACCGGTCAGCCGCGCCCAGGAATTCACCACGGCCCGGGACGGTCAGACCGCTCTGTCTTTGCACATCGTGCAGGGTGAGCGGGAAATGGTTGCCGATTGCCGTTCGCTTGCCCATTTCGAACTGCGCGGTATCCCGCCGCTGGTGGCGGGCGCGGCCAGGATCACGGTGACCTTCCAGGTCGACGCGGACGGTCTGCTCCATGTGTCGGCGCGGGAGGAGACGACCGGCGCCCAGGCGAGCGTCGAGGTCAAGCCGTCGTTCGGCCTCAGCGACGAGCAGATCACCGGTATGCTGCAGGCGTCTTTTGAGCATGCCGAGGAAGACATGCAGGCGCGCCGTCTCGCGGAACAACGCCTCGACGCGTGGCAGTTGCTGGAGGGTTTGAAGTCCGCGCTGGAAGCCGACGGTGAGGCGCTGCTGGACGCCGGGGAGCGGCAGGTGATCGACGCCGAGATGGCGGCACTGCAGGCCCTGATCGAGGAGGAAGACGCGGATCAGATCCGGGCGAAGACCGACGCGCTGGGCCGCTTGAGCGAGGCGTTCGCCACGCGGCGCATGGACAGGAGTATCCGTGAGGCGCTGTCGGGCGTGTCGCTCGATGAACTGGATGGAGAGACTGCGCAATGACAAGGATCGTGGTGTTGCCTCACGAGAACCTGTGCCCCGATGGCGCGGTGATCGAGGCGGAGCCGGGTGAGAGCATCTGTAGAGCGCTCCTGCGCAATGATGTGGAGATCGAGCACGCCTGCGAAATGTCCTGTGCCTGCACGACGTGCCACGTCATCGTGCGCGAGGGCTACGACTCGCTGGAGGAACCCGATGAACTGGAGGACGATTACCTCGACAAGGCCTGGGGCCTTGAGCCGGATTCCCGCCTCAGTTGCCAGGCGATCGTCGCGGACGAGGAACTCGTCGTTGAGATACCTCGTTACACCATCAACATGGTCTCAGAGCAACATTGAGAGGTAGAGCGTTATGCAGTGGTCAGACATCAACGACATAGCTATTGAGTTGCTTGAGGCCCATCCCGACACCGATCCGCTGACAGTGAACTTTGTCGACCTGCGTAACTGGGTACTGGCGCTGCCCGAATTTGAAGACGACCCCGAGCGGTGTGGTGAGAAGATCCTGGAGGCGATCCAGGCCGCGTGGATCGAGGAACGGGAATAAACAGGAAAACCCGGACGGCGCCAGCCATCCGGGTTGAAGCGAGTGAGAACGGTGTTACAGGTTTGGCAGCAGCACGCTGTCGATAATCCAGACGTTGCCGTTGGAAGCAGCCACGCCCTGGCAGGAAGCGCCCGCGTTGTTGATGCGAGGCGTCTGGTCGTAGCGGTCGAAGTAGACCTGCTGGCCCTGCAGGGTGGGACGAGCGAAAGAGTTCACGAACCTGCGGGGGTCCTCGACCAGCGGCGTCACGTGGTAGAGCAGTACGGCTGTCAGAGTGTCCACGTCACCGGTAATCGCTTCCAGGATGTCCGCGGGAATTGCGGCGAAGGCGTCGTTGGTGGGCGCGTATACGGTGATGTTCTGCGTGTTAGCCAGTGCATCGTCCAGGCCGGCAGCCACGACGGCATCGACGAGGGTCGACAGTTCCGGGGTGGCGATTGCGGCTTCGACGATATTACCTTGAAATTGCTGGATATCCACCGAAAGGCATTCGCCGAGGGATGAAGGCTGGGCGCTCGCGGTCTGCACCAGGGTGGTGGACGCGAATACTGCCAGGAATGTTGAAACGAAAAAGTTTTTCACGCTGTGCTCCTGAGGTTGTGATAAGCAGTTACTGACGGGTAAATGACCTTGATCGTACTACTGGGTGATCGAGTCAGTTGTCCTAGTTACGCCCGTGTAAAAAAACGGATCACCCTGGTTTCGAAAGATTTTCGGCTGCGACCGCCGGAGCGTTGGCCGGCCAGGCCAGGCCGGAGGAAATCCGGGCGATGAGGGTGATTGCCCGGCAGGGGCGGGGCTCGCTCTATGCCCATATGGGTAAATCCATGATTTAAAAGAAGAATAATCTCGCCAGAGGGATCCCGGGCAGGTGAAAGACCCCGCTAAAATCCGTATAATTGCGCGCTTTCCACCAAGTGCCAATCTGGAGACAACCCATGGCTGTTGAACGCACCCTGTCCATCATCAAGCCCGATGCGGTCGGCAAGAACATCATCGGCAAGATCTACTCCCGTTTCGAGTCCAATGGGCTGCGCATCGTCGCGTCAAAGATGCTCCGGCTGAACGACACGGTCGCCGGCGGATTCTACGCCGAGCACGAGGGGCGTCCTTTCTACCCGGCGCTGATCGAGTTCATGACGTCCGGCCCCGTCGTTGTCCAGGTCCTCGAGGGTGAGGGCGCGATTGCGAGGAATCGTGAGCTGATGGGCGCCACGAATCCCAAGGAAGCGGATGAGGGCACGATCAGGGCGGATTTTGCATCCTCCATCGACGCCAATGCGGTACACGGCTCGGATTCGCCGCAGTCCGCGGAGCGTGAAATCGCCTATTTCTTCTCGGCCAGCGAAATCTGCGATCGCTAACTGCCGCAGATCAGTCAAAGCGACAAACCGATGAACGCCACCTCCACCATGCATCCCGCGCCAGGCGACGATCAGCCCAGGGTCAACCTGATGGGTCTGTCGCGGCCGCAGATGGAAGCGTTCTTCCTGGACCTCGGTGAAAAGAAGTTTCGCGCCCAGCAGGTGCTGAAATGGATTCACCACGCGGGCGAGACGCGTATCGAGGCCATGACCAATCTCGGCAAGGCACTGCGTGAGAAGCTGTTGAAGATCGCCGAGGTGCGGCCACCGGAAATCGTCAGCCAGCAGGATTCCAGCGACGGGACGCGCAAGTGGGCAATCCGGGTGGATGGCGGCGGCCTGGTGGAGACCGTGCTGATTCCCTCGGGCAGCCGCGCCACGCTGTGCGTCTCCTCCCAGGTGGGATGTAGCCTGGACTGTTCCTTCTGCTCGACCGGCAAGCAGGGGTTCCAGCGCGACCTGAGCGCCGCGGAGATCATCGGCCAGGTATGGCTGGCGATCAAGTCCTACGACGCGTTCCAGTCCGGCAAGGGCAGGGTGGTCACCAACGTGGTGATGATGGGCATGGGTGAGCCGCTGCTGAACTTCGATAACGTGGTAACGGCGATGGACCTGATGCTCGAGGACCTCGCCTACGGCCTGTCCAAGCGCCGGGTAACGCTGAGCACATCCGGTGTTGTGCCCGCGCTCGACCGGCTGGCAGGGGTGAGCGAGGTGTCCCTGGCCGTTTCCCTGCATGCTCCCAACGATGAGTTGCGTAATGAGTTGGTGCCCATCAACCGCAAATACCCGATTGCCGAGCTGCTCGAAAGCTGCCGTAACTACATGGCCGTCCAGAGTGACCAGAGCCGGGTGGTTACCGTGGAGTACACGCTGATAGCGGGGGTCAACGACCAGCCGGAGCATGCCCGCGAACTGGCGGAACTGCTGCGCGAGCTGCCCTGCAAGATCAACCTGATACCGTTCAACCCTTTCCCCCGGTCCGAATACCGGCGGCCCAGTGGCAACGCGGTATCGCGGTTCTGGCAAGTACTGGTTGATGCGGGCTATATTGTCACTGTCAGGACGACCCGGGGGGACGATATTGATGCCGCCTGCGGGCAACTCGTGGGCCAGGTCGTCGATCGCACCAGCCGCAGCGAGCGTTATCGCGCCGCCGGCGATGCACAGATAATTTCAGCGGGGTAGGTATGGAATCCAGTGGGAAATCAGGTTTGATGAATCGCGTCGCGTTGCTGTCCCTGGTACTGCTGTCGATGCTCCTCACGGGGTGTATCACGGAAACGACCGGTGGTTACACCGAGCAAGCGGATTCCGCGAAGGCCCTGGAGGAACGGGTATCGCTGGCCAGGCAGTATATCGGCGACGGCAACTGGGAGGCGGCCAAGCGCAACCTGCAGCTCGCCACGGAAATCGACAGAAACAACGCGGAGGTTTACGAGGCGTTTGCCCTGGTTTACCAGCAAACCGGTGAGTTCGAGCTGGCGGAGGAAAACTTCAGGAAGTCGATCCGGCTGAACGGGGCGTGTTCCCGCTGTCGCAACAACTTCGCCGCCTTCCTCTACAGCCAGGAGCGCTACAAGGAGGCCCAGCAACAACTGGAAGTGGTCGTCAAGGATACCCTATACAACGGCCGTCCCAACGCCTTCGTCAACCTGGGCCTGTGCAAGCTCAAACTGTTCGACACGGAGGGAGCGGAAGCGGCTTTCGTACGCGCCCTGTCCATGGATCGCACCAACCCTCTCGCGTTGTTCGAGCTCGCCCGTATCCGGTACGAGGCGCAGGACTACGACACGGCGAATCGACACTACAACGCCTACCGCAGCGTCGTACGCCAGCAATCAGCGGCCGGCCTGTTACTCGGTATCCAGCTGGCGCAGGTGAACGGGGACAAGGATGCGGCAGCGAGCTACGCCCTGGCCCTGGCCAGTCGCTTCCCCGAATCACCCGAGTACCAGTCCTACAGGCGGTCCCTGCCCCGTGAGTGAGCGCGGTGTCCAACTCGATGCCTTTGCCACGCCGGGGACCATCCTGCGAAGCGCCCGGGAGAAGCAGGGACTCTCGGCACGGGAAGCGGCGGACAGGCTGAATTTCATGCCCGACTACGTGGAGATACTGGAACGCGATGATTACGAGTCGCTGCGCAGCCCGCCGTTCGCGCGCGGCTACGTGAAAGCTTACGGCGGCCTGCTGGGCCTGGATGTGCAACACCTGTTGTCGGTGTTTGACGAGACGATCGGGCAGCAGTCCGGCAACAGTAAATCGCGTGTCGAGACCCGGCCGCTGCAGTTGCAGCGCACAGGCCTCGGCGTCGTCATCGGTCTGGGCGTGTTGCTGCTCCTGGTTGCCGGCCTCTGGTGGTGGGGGCAGGGCCAAAACGCGGAATCGGCCGTGAGCAACAGTTCATCGGCAGATGGCAGCGGATCGCAACTCGTTGGAGGCGAAGGGTGAGTAGCGCATCGCCGATCAAGCGACGGCAGTCGCGCAAGATCTTCGTGGGCGATGTGCCCGTCGGTGGTGATGCGCCCATCAGTGTGCAGAGCATGACCAACACGGAGACCTGCGACGTCGACGCAACCGTGGCCCAGGTGCGCGCAATCGCGGAGGCCGGTGCCGATATCGTGAGGGTCTCGGTGCCGACGATGGATGCCGCGGAGGCGTTTCGGCAGATCCGGCAGCAGGTAGCTGTGCCGCTGGTGGCGGATATTCATTTCGACCACAGGATTGCGCTGAAGGTCGCCGAGTACGGCGTCGATTGCCTGCGCATCAACCCCGGCAACATCGGCCGCGACGAGAAGGTCCGCGAAGTCGTCGACTGCGCGCGGGACAAGGGAATACCAATCCGCATCGGTGTTAACGCGGGTTCGCTGGGCAAGGAACTGCAGCGCAAGTACGGCGAGCCAACGCCCGAGGCCCTCGTGGAGTCCGCCATGCACCACGTCGATATCCTCGACCGTTTCAATTACCCGGATTTCAAGGTGAGCGTGAAGGCCTCGGGCGTGTTCATGGCCGTGGCGGCGTATCGCCTGCTCGCGCAGAAAATCGACCAGCCCCTGCATCTCGGGATTACGGAGGCGGGCGGCCTGCGCGGCGGCACCGTGAAATCGGCGGTGGGGATCGGCATGCTGCTGATGGAGGGTATCGGCGACACCCTGCGAGTCTCGCTCGCGGCGGACCCCGTAGAGGAGGTCAAGGTCGGCTTCGACATACTGAAGAGCCTGCAGTTGCGTGCCAACGGCATCAACTTCATCGCCTGCCCGAGTTGCTCGCGCCAGAATTTCGACGTGGTCCATACGATGAATGTTCTCGAGCAGCGGCTGGAGGACGTGCGCACACCCATGGACGTCGCGGTTATCGGCTGTATCGTCAATGGTCCCGGCGAGGCCAGGGAAGCGGATATCGGCCTGACGGGGGCGACCCCGAACAACCTGGTCTACGTGGATGGCGAGCCGCACCACAAGGTCAGCAACGAGGACTTCGTCGACCACCTCGAAGAGTTGATCCGCAAGCGCGCGGCGGAACTGGAAGAGGCGCGTGCCGCCGATGAAGAAAAACTGATCACCCGGTCATCCTCCTGATTCACGGACCACGGCACTGGAGAGTATGTGAGTGAATTAACGGCCATTCGGGGGATGAACGATATCCTGCCGGACGAGACACCCTGCTGGCAGTTTATCGAGCATACTGTCAGGACGCTGCTGTCGAGCTACGGCTACGCGGAGATCCGCCTCCCCCTGGTGGAGAAGACCGCGCTGTTCAAGCGCTCGATCGGCGAAGTCACCGACATCGTCGAGAAAGAGATGTACACCTTCGAGGATCGCAACGGCGACAGCATGACCCTGCGGCCAGAGGGTACGGCGGGCTGTGTCAGGGCGGCGATCCAGCAGGGCCTGCTAAATACCCCCCGGCGCCTGTGGTACGCCGGCCCGATGTTCCGCTATGAGCGACCGCAGAAGGGCCGGCAGCGGCAGTTTCACCAGGTCGGGGTAGAGTCCTTCGGCGTTGCCACGCCTGATATGGACGCAGAGGTAATATTGATGTGCGCGCGGCTCTGGCAGCGGCTGGGTATCGCCGACTGTGTCAGCCTGCAACTCAACTCCATCGGCAGCCTGCAGGCGCGTGCGGCCTACCGCGACGCCCTGGTCGCGTACCTCATGGAGCGAGAGGACAAGCTCGACGAGGACAGCCGGCGTCGCCTGCAGAGCAATCCCCTGCGTATCCTTGACAGCAAGAACACGGACACCCAGGCGTTGCTGGATGGCGCACCCGCACTGGGCGACTACCTGGACGAGGAGTCCCGGGAAGATTTTTCCCGGTTGCGTGAACTGCTGCAGGCGGCCGGCGTCCCTTTCGAGGTGAATGAACGGCTGGTGCGCGGACTCGACTACTACAACAAGACGGTGTTCGAGTGGGTTACCGACCGCCTGGGCGCGCAGGGTACGGTGTGCGCCGGCGGCCGCTACGACGGCCTCGTGGCGCA
>CAJIAY010000092.1_pt1 | contig 12617 bp, 10 predicted proteins | sample 9199221 | NCBI WGS metagenome assembly CAJIAY01 (sample SAMEA7708283, study PRJEB35096) | sediment metagenome | biome: marine neritic benthic zone biome [ENVO:01000025]; feature: sediment [ENVO:00002007]; material: shallow marine sediment [ENVO:03000034] sea grass bed [ENVO_01000059] ...
TCACGGAACTGGTCTCCCGGCGACAATCCGGCAGCGCCACACTCTATGATGTGGCGACGGACTCCGGGCATGTTGCCGAGATCAGGGTAGCCTCCGACCAGGGCACGGCATTTTCGATTACGGTGGCTGCCCCGTTCGCCAACGGCGTCAGCGTACCGATCGCACTCGAATCCGGTGAGCGCATCTACGGCCTGACCGAGCGCCTCCGGGACTCCGCAGCGGTGCCACTTCCCGGACGCCTCGGCCCCATGCTCGAGGAATTCAACCCGGACCCGGATGCGACGCTGGACCGCCGTGGGGAGACTGTCGAGATGTTCGTGTACCCGACCATGTCGCTTTACGCACCCTTCTATCATTCCTCGCGCGGTTACGGCCTTTGGGTGGAAGGCACCTTTCCGGGCACCTTCGACGTCGGCGCAAGCCGGGAAACCGAGCTGCTGCTGGACATGGAATCGGGCCGGCGCGAAGGGCTGGAGTTCAGTATTTTCCTCGGGCCGGACCACGGCACCATCCTGCGTCGCTACCATGAGAAGACCGGCTTCCCGGTACGAGTGCCGGACTGGGCCTTCCTGCACTGGCGCTGGCGCGACGAGCTGACCTCCGGCGTGACAGCCCAGCTGGACGGCGTGACGGTCAACGCGGAGGTGGCGGAAGACGTGTTGATGTACGAACGTTTCGGTATCCCACCCGGGGTCTATCTCTTCGACCGGCCGTATCTCATCGGCGGCGACGACCCGGACTCGGAGGGCTTTCACCTGTTCGTATGGGACGAGGAGCGGCTGCCCAACATCGAGTCCACTCTCGCTTCCCTGCGAAACCGCGGCTACCGACTGGCGGTGTGGAGCGCCGCCTGGGCGCGCAACAACGGGCCGGTCAGCCACGGCGCGGAGGCATCAGAACTCGGCTACCTTGCACCGAACAGTGACCGGGTCATCGACCTGACCAATCCGGCGGCGCACCAATGGTGGCGCGACAAACTGGCGGCTTTCGCGGGCGCATGGGACATCAGTGCTATCAAGCTGGATCGCGGCGAAGAGTTCGTGCCCAGTGCGGAGACCGACACCTGGTTCGACGGTCGCAATGGCAGGGAAGTGCACAACGCCTTCCCGGTTCTGCAGGCCAGGGTGCATTTCGACGCCATGCAGACCGTGCGCGGCGACGACTTCATGGTACTGGCACGGGCCGGTTACAGCGGCAGCCAGCAGTGGGCCGCCAGCTGGGGAGGTGACGATCGCGGCACCGAGTCCGGGCTGCGCAGTGCGATCGTCCGGTTACAGCGTTCGGGGTTTATCGGCTTTCCCACCTGGGGTTCTGATACCGGCGGCTATTACGCGTTCAGCGACCGCGAGGTTTTCGCCCGCTGGCTGCAGTTCAGCGCACTGACACCCATCATGGAGATAGGCGGCATCGGCTCGCGCCAGCCCTGGGATATGCCCGGTGAACCTGGCTTCGATACAGAGATGATCGACATCTACGCACGCTACGTGAGGCTGCACCATGCCCTCGTTCCCTACACGTCGCGGCAGGCTGATCTGGCGAGCGGGGAAGGCATGCCGATTGCGCGTGCCATGGTATTCGACTTCCCCGATGACCCGCGCTTCGGTGACAGCTGGGAGCAGTTTATGTACGGTCCGGACCTGCTGGTGGCGCCGGTATGGCGAAGCGGGGCGAGAGAAAAGCGCGTCCTGATTCCGGAGGGGACGTGGAATCTCTACTGGGACCGGACCCAATCCTGGACCGGTCCCGCCGACATTACCGTTCCCGCAGCGCTCGACGTGCTGCCGCTGTTCATCCGGGACGGCGCATCGGTCATCGAGTGATTGCGACCAGCGAGTTCAGGCCTCGCTGTCCAGCTTCCAGACGCAGCGGTTTGCCTGACTGAGCCCCTGCTCCGTCACCGGCACCGCAGCGCGCTGTTTCTCCGCTTCACGGAACACCGAGACGGTGAGCGCTATCCCCCCGAACACCAGCAGGTGCGCCATCCAGACATAGCCGAAGTGAAAAATGGACAGGAAAGACAGGCTGAACACCATGCTCCACATCCACCCAAGCACCTGCATGAAGTAGTGCTGGGACGCGAGGTCGAGGTGTCGCAAGGGGTTGCGCCGGTTATCCATCACGGCATCCCAACTGCTGATAATAAACATTTTCATACCCGTTCCTCCGATAGCTCCAACTTAGGCTACGGGTGTCCGAAAGGGCTGGATCATTGCGCCCGGGGCATTGTCCAGGCTTTGTCACGGGGGACCGGCGGCGCGGTCAGAAATCCAGGGTAAGGGACACGCCGTATCGCCGCTTGTACTCGTAGGGCAGGCCCTGCCCGGTGAGAATGCCCACCACGCTCTGCCCGGACAGGCTGCTGACGTGGTAGTTGTCGAGGGCGTTCTGCACGAATACCTGGAACGTATAGCGTCCGTCATCCGCGGTGACGCCGGCGGCGAAATCGAAGGTGCCGTAGGAATCCCCTTCGTGCAGCGGGTTGTTGGTGGTGTCGTACATGATGTCGTCCTGCCAGTAATAGGTAGCGCTGACATACCCGGTAAAAGGCTGGCTGGGCACGGGAATGTAATAGTCGGAGATTACCGTGAACGCCCAGTCGGGTGAGATCGGCATGTCTTCACCGGACAGGTCCTGAATCCCGTCGACGCAGCCCTCCTCCTCGGTCTGCAGGCTGTAACAGGGCGCGTCCTTCCAGTCCGAGAAAATTGCGTCGGTGTAGGCAATGGACGTGTGCACCACCATGTTTTCCAGTACCTGTGCGGTCAGTTCGACCTCCACGCCTTCCGTTTCCAGTTCCCCTGCATTGACCAGGAAGAACTGCGGCGGGAACGCGTTTGGCACCTGCGCGGAGGCCTGGAAGTCCTCGAACTCGGTGTAGTAGATGGCGCCGTTGAAGCGCACCCGGTTGTCCCACCACTGGGACTTGATACCGATCTCGTAGTTGGTGGGAACCTCCGGTTCCACGAACACGTTCTCGCCGCTGGTGGGTCCCGACGACAGCGAGTTCGAGCCCGGACCCTTGTAACCCCGCGCGTAGCTGAGATAGATCATGGCTTCCGGGGTAATATCCAGCTCGCCGATGAACTTCCACGACCATTCCTGCTCGCTGGTCTGGGCCTTGATGGAACCGGGCTCCGCCTCGGGGATGGTGCCCGGCAGGAACCCCACGGTCTGGTCGATGCTGATCTCGTCGTCGTTGTAGCGCGCGCCGGCGGACAGGCGCGCGGTGTCGGTGATGTTCCAGGTCGCCTGGCCGAAGGCGGCGAAACTTTCGCTGGTATTGGTGTGGTTGTTGGTCAGCGACAGCTGCCCGCAATCCGGCTGGGGGCACTGGTCCACGCCCCAGATATCGATAATGCGCGTGAATTTGCGATCGAGGTCCCAGTCGAAGTAATACAGTCCCGCCACGTAACTCACCAGCTGGTCCGCCGGGGACGTCAGGCGCAGTTCCTGGGTGAACTGCTCGTAATCGCCCCGGCCGTCGTTGAGGGGCAGCGCGGTGCGGGTATACAGGTCGCCGCGGGCGGCGCCGAAGACGCTTTCGTCCGAGTAGGAGGAGATGGAGGTCAGCAGGAATTCGCCGATGTTGTAGTTGATGTCGAGGATGACCGTGTCCGCCTCGGTCTCGCCCACCGACTTGTCGTTGTCGAGTATCGAGCTGGCGTCCTTGCCGGCGGGGCCTCCTTCCCTGTCGGCCACGCTGCCGGGGATCACGTCGCGCAGCGGACCGATACAACAGGTCTGGTCGCGCTCGACGTGGTTGTAGGTCAGCATCAGGTCCAGCTCGTCGGTGGCCAGCCAGCGCAGCTTGGCGCGGTAACCCGAATCGTCCCGGTCGTTCACGTCGGATCCGCCGGGATAATTGTTCTCGAGGATCTCGTCGCGCGTGTTGCTGAATGCCGCGATGCGGCCCAGCAGCGTGTCCTCCACAATCGGTCCCGACAGGTAGCCGTTCAGGGTCAGCAGGTTCTCGCTGCCGTAGCGGCTGCCGAAACCGGCGGTGAACTCGGGCGTCGGGCTGTTGGTGGTGATGCTCAGCAGGCCCGCGCTGGCGTTCTTGCCGAACAACATGCCCTGCGGACCGCGCAGCAGCTCGATACGCGCCACGTCGGAAAAATCGAGCAGTGAACCGCCGAGGCTGGCGGCCACCACGTTGTCGACGATGGTGCCCACCGACTGCTCGACGGAGCGGCTGAAACTCTGCGTACCGATACCGCGCACGAAGATATTACGGCCGGCGTCCGAAGTTCCCGTGCCGAAGGTGAAGCCCGGCACCAGCTTCGTCAGTTCCGCGATCTGGGTCTTGTTGCGCCGCGCCAGCTCTTCCCCGCTGACCACCGCCACGGACACCGCCACATCCTGCAGGCTCTGTTCGCGCTTCTGCGCCGTCACCAGCACCTCTTCCAGTTGCTGCGCCTGCAGCGCGGCGCTGCCCGCCAGGCCACCGGCGACCAGCAGCGTGGCAAGTAGTGGTTTATTCATGCAGCGATCTCTCCCTTTCCTGTTCTCCGTGGCCGCGCCGGCGCACTTGTCTATCCACCGCCCCTGCCGAGGTACGTGAGGTAGGTCTCGAGCAGTAACTCCGCCTCCGGGCGGCTGGTCAGCCGTTCACCCACCGGGAACGATTTACCATCGCGGCTGTAGGCGTACAGCTGGTAATAAACGGTCGTCTTGTTGCCGCTCTTCATCGTAGCACTCTGCTTGATCTTGACCGATCGCAGGTCGGAGGCAGGCAGTTGACGGGTCGTGATCGGGTAACCGAACAGGAAGCGCCGCGACCGTACTCCCTCCGGCGTCACGGCGACCAGCAGTGACTTGCCGAGGTAGAAGACACCCGCTGCGGCAAATGCCGTACCGAGCACCGTAAAGGTCGCCGAGAGAAACAGGGACTCTCCCTGCATACCCACCCAAATGCCGATTGCGGCGAAGGTGAGCCCGAACAAGCCCATGAATATGCCCTGGCCGGGGCGCTGCATGGCGGGAAAGCTCGCCTGGATGCCGTCGGGGATGGGTGTGACATCGGCGATCGATTCCACCCCGGCCATCGCAGAATCCAGGGTCGCGGCGTGGGATTCCGTGCCCTCGGCGATACCCGATGACTCTTGCCCGGTGTCATACACGGGAAGTTCCCAGCCGCGGTTGAAATCGGCGCCGGGCAGTTCCGCACTGACCCGCAAGCGCCAGAGATAGTAGCTGCGGCCGTGCGGCTCGGAAGCGGGCAGATTCTCCGGCACATCGAAGCGAAAGCGCAGCGCGGTGCCGCGCATCGTTCTCTCGGTATGGCAGACGCCTTCGCTGTGCCACTTTATCGACTCGGAGCGGCTGCGGTTCTTGCCGGAGCCGCTGACACGGCTGTGAACGCAGCTGAGCGAGACCGCAAACTGCCGCTGCGGGTCGAAGGGAATCCGAGTGCCGATGCGGCCGCCCACCTGCCCCCCCAGCGAGCCGGGAAACGGGTCCAGCTCCAGCGGCGTCTCTCCGAAGCGCTGCTTCTGCCGGGTAGCGTGAATCGCGAGTGCTATCAGGCCAAGGCCGACCAGAGGAAATACAAAGGCCAGCGCGGTGATGGGCTCGCGCTGCGTTTTTTCCCAGATCTCGTCGAACTGGATGAACACGGGCAGCGTCACCAGGTTCCAGAACAGGGCGAAGCCCCACAGCACCCAGTGGCCGTGCCGCGCGTCCGAGGGAATGGCATTATCTGCCCAACTTTTCCTGTCCAGCCAGGGCCGCTTTTTCGGCATGGGCTATACCATAGCATGAGCCACAATTCCGGCGCCCCGCTTGTCATCGGCACCACCACGCGCAACAATCATTGATCCGACAAAACCCGTCGCGCGAGATTCCTTGTCCCGAGTGCCCCCTACGAGCTGTCGACCCTCGCCGCCACGTCTGCTTGCAGGTGTGGTGCTGGCGATAGCGTCCGCAACCTGCCTGGGTGCCGCCGAAAAGCCGCACGACCGCTCCGCTGCCATTGCGATTCCCGACAACCCCACCCCGGAGACCATGGAGCGCGAGCGCATCGCCGACGGCCTGCTCAACCCGCGCGGTATGTTGCTGGACCGGGATACGCTGATGGTGGCGATGGCGGGACGGGGCCTCGAGAAGGATCAGGGCACCGGCAGCCTCGTGCTGCTGCGCGACGCCAACGGGGACCGTTCACTGGAACAGCGCCAGCCGCTGCTGAGCGATCTGCCGTCGCGCAACATCCTGCACATCGTCCGGCGCGACGAGGTCTTCGGCATGGCAGATATCGCACGAGGTGGCGGCAACACACTGGTCAGTGCCGCCTTTTTCGGCGGTCCCTCGCAGATCTACCGGGTGGAGGATGGCGAGGTCTCTCTCTGGAACACCGTGGAGGGCAACATCAATGCCCTCACCTTCGACGAGAAGCGCGGAGACTGGATCGCGGTGTCCAGCTCCAGTGAACAGGTGCTCAGGATTTTCCCCGACCGCCCCGCGGAGGAGATACTGCTGATCCCCGACTTGCCGGAAGGCCAGGACCCGGTGCCGGGTTACGTGCGCTACGAGCCCCGTACCGGCAAGCTACTCGTGAGCCTGTTTTCGGGCTCGCCGCTGGGCGAGGAAAACGGGGACGGCACGGAGATCGTGCCCGGTGCCGGCGGCATTATCCGGGTCGACCCGGAGGACGGCACTTTCGAGTGGGTCGTCGCGGGCCTGACCGCGCCGACGGACATCGCGCTGGACGAGCAGGGGCGTATCTACGTCCTCGAATTCTGCACCGACTTCCTCGACCCGGTGGCCACCCGTGCCGAGATGTGGGCGCGTCCCGGCCACGGGGGCTTCAAGCGCTTCAGCGGCCGGCTGCTGCGCATCGATCCCGGCGAGCGAACCGTGGCACTGCTCGCCGACGACCTGGACGGGCCCACCAACCTGCATGTCAGCGGCAATTCGCTGCTGGTTGCACAGGGCATGGGTACGCCGGGACGAATGATTCCCGGGCCGGACGGCAACGTGCGGCTGACCGGGTTTATCGAGCGCCTTGAGCTGAAATAGTAGAAGGTGAGGTAGCGTCTTCGCTGGATTCCCGCCTGCGCGGGGACGACTCGAGCGCGGGGATGACTTTGCGCTAACGGACGGCCTTGAAGCCCGCCGCCTTGCTGTCCCAGGTGGCGTCCCCGATTCCCGCCTCGCGCAGCTTGTACTTCTCCACCTTGTTGGTCGGCGTATAGGGCAGGCTGTCGACAACCTCGAGGTAGCGCGGGACGAAATAATAGGGCGCGTTGTCGTTGATGAAGCGGCAGATTTCCTCGGGTGACAGCGTGGAACCCTCGCTCAATACCACGCTGAGCTTGAGTTCGTCCTCGCTCTCAAGCTCCGCGGTGGGAATACCGAAAGCCGCGACCTCGCTGATTTCAGGGTGGCGCAGCACGACGCTCTCCACCTCCAGGGTAGAGATGTTGCGCCCGGCGAAGCGCACCGCATCCTTCTTGCGGTCGACGAAGAAAAACACGCCGGACTCGGGGTCCTTGCGCGCCATGTCGCCGGTCAGGAACCAGTCGCCGCGAAAGGCGGCCTCTGTCGCGGCTGGGTTGTCGAAGTACCCGTTGAACACCACGTTGGGCTCTTTCGGCCGCACACAGATTTCCCCGGGCTCGCCGTCGGGCACCTCGTTACCGTCATTGTCGAACAGGCGCACCTCGGCATCGGGCACCTGGAACCCCAGCGCGTAAACCGGCGCGTCCACGTTCGAGTGTTCGTGGTTAAGAACCAGCAGGCACTCGCTCATACCCAGGCCGGACCTGACCAGGTGGACGCCGAAACGCTGCTCGAAGGCCTGCCACATCTGCGGCGGAATCGGCACGATCAGCGCTTCCCTCAACGGGGTATCGGTATCGTTGTCACGCTCCGGCGTGTTCATCAGGAAGATGCCCATCGAGCCCACGACGAACGTCTGCGTGGCGCCGAAGTGCTTGACGCGATCCATGAAGCTGCTGACGGAGAACTTGCGTTCGATGACACAGCCGATACCCATGACCAGCGCACGCAGGACGCACGTGATCCATGCGCCGGCGTTGTACAGGGGCATGGCGCAGTAGACAACATCCCCGTGCTGACTGCTGTATTGCAGGTTGGTGCCCTGCAGGATCGCGCGCAGCCAGTTGTTGTGCGCGATCATGACGCCCTTGGATTTGCCGGTGGTGCCCGAGGTCCAGAGGATGGCGCAGGTGTCGCCGTAATCCATGCTGGCGTAATCGGCTACGTGGCGCTCCTGTTCCAGCAAGGTCGCATAGGCCACGGCGCCCTCGGTACCGGCGGCCTCCGCCTCGAGCACCACCAGCGAGTTGCAATCGATCCCGTCGCGCACCTCCCGCAGGCGATCGAGGTGCTCCTCGTCCGCCACGATAACGGAGGGCCGGCTGCGAGCCAGGGCGTCGCGCAGCCACTCACCCCGGTAGTCCGTGCAGATGGGCACCCAGACAGCGCCCAGCTTGTTCAGTGCCAGGCACATCAGCACGAGTTCGGGACGGTTGGCCATCAGGAAGGCGACCCGGTCGCCCTTGCCGATACCGAGGGAGGCGAACCCGGAGGCCAGCCGGTCGGTGAGTTCATTCGCCTCGGCGTAGGTAATCCTGTCCGTGTCGGTGATGAGGTAGACGGTATCGCCGTTGTGCTGCGCCTGCAGTTCGAGGATACGCCCGAGGTGGCGGTCGGCGGTATCTTCCAGCTTGAGTTCGTACATGCGGCAATCAGCCCGTTGCAGCCGTGCCGGGAACGGGCTCACCCTTGGAATGGGCAAGCGTTATCGCCTGTGACATCAGCTTGTCGGTCCAGGCGATGCCGATCGCCGAGAGGATGAAAACGACGTGGATGATGGTCTGCCACATCACCCCGGACTCGGTGTAAGACGACGCTTCGGTACCCAGCCCACCGATGGCAATGAAGGTTTTCAGCAGGTGTATGGAACTGATCCCGATGATAGCCATCGCCAGCTTGACCTTGAGCACCGTGGCGTTCACGTGGCTCAGCCACTCGGGCTGGTCGGGATGGCCTTCCAGCCGCAGGCGCGATACGAACGTCTCGTAACCCCCGACGATCACCATCACCAGCAGGTTGGAGATCATCACCACGTCGATCAACCCCAACACCGCGAGCATGATGAGCTGCTCGTTGAGGCTGGTGGCGCCGCCAATCAGGTGAACCAGTTCCCTGATGAACAGCACCACGTACACGGCCTGGGCCACGATCAACCCCAGGTACAGCGGCAGCTGCAGCCACCGCGAACTGAAAATGATAGCGGCCAGTGGGTTCATGGAGCGGGTCTCGTTGCTGCTCATAGGGTTTCTCGAGGTGGTGTTGCCGACGAGCGCATGGTAATCGAGCCCGTGGCCAAAAAAAAGCGCCCTAGCTCGACAGCACCGCCCGCAGGGTATCGCCGATGCCCCCGTGGATAACGAGGTCGGCCACCGGGTCGAGGTCGGTGGCCTGGTTATTGACGATCACCAGGCCTGCGCCATTCTGCCGCGCCAGCTCGGGAAATCCCGCGGCGGGGTAAACCGTGAGTGATGAGCCCAGCACGATGAACAGGTCGCAGGCGAGGCTCTCCCCCCGCGACCGCTGCATCGGCTCCTCGGGCATCATCTGGCCGAAGGAGATGGTCGCGGATTTGACGATGCCGCCACATTGGGCACAGGGTCCCACCCTGCCGGTTTCGCGGTACTCCCGCTCGAGGTCGTCCATCCCGGACGTGACCCCGCAATCGAGGCACCTCGCGTAGGTGGCATTGCCGTGCAGTTCTATCACCTGCCCAGGTGGAACCCCGGAGTCCTGGTGCAGGTTGTCGACGTTCTGGGTGATGACGGCCGATACCTTGCCGTCCTCGACAAGGCGGGCGACCGCGTAGTGCCCCGCGTTGGGCTGCGCCTGCCGCAGGCCCTGGCCATGCTCGAACCACTGCCGCCAGGAGCGCTGGCGCACCTCATCGGATGCGATGAAGTCGCCGAAGTCGATAGGCTTGATGCGGGTCCAGAGTCCTCCCGGGCCGCGGAAATCGGGTATACCGGATTCGGTGCTGATTCCCGCGCCGGTGAACACCACGGCACGTTGGCTTGCGGCCAGTAACTCGCGAAAGCGGTCGATGTTGCTCATCGTCGCATTATAGACAGGAGAACACCGCGCCAAAAAAAGTGTCCACTATCTGCTCCCGGGCTGCCACCGGAGCATGCGAACCCGGTCGGATTCCGGACAAACCCGTTACTTTTCTTCAACTTGACGATTCTGTACAATCCCGCCCCAACTCAGCCGGGGCAGGGTCGACCGATCGACAGTCACATCGCGGTTAACCCACCATCTTATTGATTCCTATAGGCTTTCTATAGCATCGGGCAGCTTGCGCCGGCGACGGGCCCGTACGGAAACAAGCCACTACACAGGAGACTACATGCTCACAGCCAACAAACTTGAAAAGATCATGGAACTCGAGGATCAACTGCGCGGCGAATACCAGGAGAAACTGGAAGCCCGGGACGCGGAACTCGAGCGATGCAGGCGGGAGATGGCGGAACTGCGCGAGAACCTGCAGGGGACGATCGACACCCAGCTGGAAACCATCGCCGACCTGTCCAAGAAGGCGGGTTCCACCCAGAAGCTGGAGCAACAGAATCGCGAGCTGTTCAATCGCAGCGAGAACATGAAAGAGGAAGTAACGGCGCAGAAGAAGCGTCTCAAGGCACTGCAGAATCACCTCGCCAATGAGCGCGAGGAGCTCAAGTTGCTGAAACAGTACGACCCCGTGAAGATGAAGAAGAACCTCGACGCCAACAAGAAAAAGCTGGCGGAGAAGACCAGCGCCAATGACGCCCTGCAGAAGTCCATGAACAAGGTGAAGGGCGAGAACGCCGAGCTGCAGCGCAAGGTCAAGGAGCTGGAGGCCAAACTGGCGGAGCTGGAGCCCGACGACAAGCCGGAGGACGAGGCCGAGGCAGCCTAGCCCCGCTCCCGGGCCTGCCCAGACCGGCAGGCCCTGCGCACAATCCCCTTTTTTACCCTATACTTCACGACCAAATGCTGTCATCGGTACAAGGCAATGGGTAAGTCAATCGAAGAGGGTCTCACCGAACTGCGCGACTCATCGAAGGTCGCGTTCGAAGACGTCGAGGCCGAGCGTCTGCATCGCAAGCAGCGGCTCGCGGCGGGCCTGCGCACCATGGGGCGCCTGCACCTCGCCGAGGGCGTCGCCGGCCACGTAACGGTTCGCGACCCCGAGTATCCCGACCGCTTCTGGGTCAATCCCTTCGGCCACAATTTCAAGCTGATGACGGTCAGCGACCTGATCTGCGTCGATCACGCAGGCAACGTCGTCATCGGCGACCGGCCCGTCAACCTCGCGGCATTCGCCATCCACAGCGAACTGCACAAGGCCCGACCCGACGTCATGGCCGCCGCACACTCCCACTCCATGTACGGCCGCACCTTTTCAACCCTCGGCGTCCCGCTGAAGATGATTTCGCAGGATGCGACCATGTTCTACGATGATGTCGCGCTCTGCGACGACGGCAGCGGCGCGGTGGTGGTCGATACCGAGGTATCGGCGAAGATGGCGGAGGCCCTGGGCCGGAAGAAAGCGCTCATTCACCAGAACCACGGCCTCATCACGACGGGCGGCTCGGTCGATTCCGCCGTGTGGTGGTTCATCTCCCTGGAGCGCATCTGCCAGAGCCAGCTGCTCGCGGAAGCCTCCGGGACGCCGGTGGAGATACCGGAACATCTTTGCATCGACGGCTACAAGGCCCAGGGGCACGACCTCGCGGGCTGGTTCCAGTTCCAGCCCTTCTGGGACGAACTGGTCGCACGGGAGCCCGAGTTCCTGAACTGACGCCCTGGTGCGTCCATGATCTCTCCAGGAGGCGACGATGGCTGAAAACCCCATGTCCGAGAAGGAGTTCAGGACCCTCAGGCGTGTCATCAAGCCCTTTTCCCGCCTCAACGTCTTCGTCTACAAGCTGACCGGGGGACGCATCATGGGCAAGCTGACCGGGCGGCCCGTCATGCTCGTCACCATGACGGGGGCGAAGTCGGGCAAGCCGCGCACCATTCCGCTGATGTACGTGCCCTACAAGGAGGGCGTCATTCTCGTGGCTTCACAGGGCGGCGCGCCGACATCACCCGTCTGGTACAACAATGTCGTCGCCAATCCGGATATCGTCGTACAGTACAAGAGCAAGAAGATGAACCTGCGTGCCCGACAGGTGGACGATGAGGAGAAGGCAAAGGTCTGGCCCGTCTGCGTCGAGCACTACCACGAGTACGACGATTACCAGAAACGGACAGACCGCAACATACCCGTGTTCGTCTGTGAACCGCGCTAGGACAGAATTGTTAACCTGACCAGATGTGAAGATCGCGAACCATGAATGACGGGAACCCCGTCGGGGAATGCAGGCGCGGTAAACGCCGACCCGCCACTCAGCCGACGTTCAGGCCGCAGCCAGTGCGCTCCCCGCGAGCGTAATCCGATGCATCAACCGCCCTTGACCGGGATAATCGTTGAGCGCGTAATGCCAGGTCGTCCGGTTGTCCCAGATGGCAACGGAGCCGGGCTCCCAGTTAAAGCGGCAGCTGTACCTCGGCTGGTTTACCTGGCTGTAGAGGTAGCCCAA
>CAJIAY010000140.1_pt1 | contig 12570 bp, 9 predicted proteins | sample 9199221 | NCBI WGS metagenome assembly CAJIAY01 (sample SAMEA7708283, study PRJEB35096) | sediment metagenome | biome: marine neritic benthic zone biome [ENVO:01000025]; feature: sediment [ENVO:00002007]; material: shallow marine sediment [ENVO:03000034] sea grass bed [ENVO_01000059] ...
ACCACCTCGCGGCAACACGGCTCGCGGTTGACGTCACCCGCCTCGGGCAGCAGGTCCAGCGGGACCTGCTGGAGCTGGAGCGTCGCGCACGCCAGTTTCTGACGTTAGGGGACGAGGACCTCGCCGAACTGTTCGAGAACGAGCGGATCGCCGTCATCCTGGAACTCGAAAACCTGCAGTCGCTCCAGACCAACCTGCCCTCGCCGAGCCCGGACCTCGCCGAGCTGCTGTCACTGCTGTCGGGACTGGTGCTGCCAGGCGACGAGCTGGCCGGCCTGGTACCCGAGACAGAATCCTTCACCGGCTGGGAAGACGCGGGCCTCGAGCAGGCCTTCATATTGATCGGCGAGCACAGCCCCTCGATGCAGAAGTGGCTGCAGGCATCCGTCGACGAAGTGCTCGAGGTCAACGCCCAGAATACCGAGATCCTGAAAGAGCACCTGGAGTCCCAGCTGCTGATCGCGGCCTTTGCCACGATCGCGCTACTGGTGGTATTCACCTACCTGATCAACCGGCCGGTCAAGGATCTCACCCAGGAAATCCAGCAGCTCGGCACCCGCGGGCTCAGCCATACCATCGACATCTCCGGCCCCCGTGAGCTTAGGGAACTGGGCAGCAAGCTGGAATGGCTGAGGCAGCAAATGCGCGACTCGGAACTGCAGAAGGAACAGTTCCTGCGCCACATCTCCCACGAACTCAAGACCCCGCTGGCGTCCCTGCGGGAGGGCGCGGACCTGCTGGCAGAGTTCGTCCCGGGCAGGCTGTCGCGGCAGCAGGAGGAGATCGTCGGCATCGTGCGCCAGAACAGCATAGAATTGCAGCGCCTGATCGAGAACCTCGTGGACTACAACCAGGTACCCCACAAGGAACTCAACCTGGAGGAAATCGACCTTGACGAGCTCTGGGAGGGACTGCTGAGCCACTACCGGATCAGCCTGGACAACAAGGCCCTGCACCTCACGGTGCGGGGTTCCGTGGACCACTGGGTGGCCGACAGGAGCAAGCTGCGAACTACCCTGGACAACCTGTTGTCCAATGCCATCAACTACACGCCGGAAGCGGGCCGCATCGAACTGGTATGGTATGAAAAATATACTAGTCTTATCATGGAGATAGCCAATTCGGGCGACGGTATTCCGCCCGAGGATAGCGAGCGGGTGTTCGAGCCTTTCTTCCAGAGCGTGACCAAGCGCAGCGGCCCGATCAAGGGCTCGGGGATCGGGTTGAGTGTTGCCAGGGAATGCATGCAAGCGCAGGGTGGTAGTCTGACCCTCGTTTCTCACAGGAAACTGCCAGTATGTTTCAGGTTAGTCTGTCCAAGCCATTAGCCGCCGCGGCCCTGGCCCTGGCGCTGCTGTCCGGCTGCGCCGCCACGACCAGGGACACGGCACCGCCGCACGCTACTACCGTCAAGGTGTCGAGCGATTATGAGTGCGCGCCGCTGCAGGACTGGCTGCAGCTGCACGAGGAGGTCTCGGCACTCACCGTCGAGCAGGTCGCGGAGCGCCTCGAGGAGTCCGCGCGGCCGGATGGCGGCCGGGAGCTTTACTATTACGGGCTGTTGAACCAGCAGCTCGACGTGTTCGACCGCTGGGCCGCGGCCCGCGACGCCTTCCGGGAGCTGGCCGCCGACGAAAACCTCGGTGCGGAACTGCGGCGCCTGGCGAGCATCCTGGAACGCTACAACCAGTCGCGGATCAACTGGCACGAGCAGTACAAACAGCTCGAGGACGAGAACGCACTGCTTGAGCAGAAGATCGAGGCGATCACCGAGCTCGAGACGACGATAAGCACCCGCAAGGAGCAGGAAGAGCATGATGCATCAGTTGCTCCTGGTCGATGACGACCAGAGCCTGCTGAAACTGCTGTCCATCCGGCTAGAGGCGGAGGGCTTTGTCGTGCACACCGCCCAATCCGCCGACAGTGCGATCCAGGTGCTCCGCAATGAATCCATCGACCTCATGATCACGGATCTGCGCATGGAGGGCGCCAGCGGCCTGGAACTGTTCGAACTCGCGCGGCATCTCTATCCCGGCCTGCCGGTCGTTATCATGTCCGCCCAGGGCACGATCCCGGAAGCAGTGACGGCGACCCAGATGGGCGTCTACGAGTTTCTCACCAAGCCGCTGGACAAGAAGCAATTGCTGTCCACTATCAACGGGGCCCTGTCGCAGTCCGGCGCAACAAACATCGAGATGTTCGAGGAATGGCGCGAGCATATCGTGACCCGCAGCCCGGCTATGGAACACATCCTCAACCAGGTGAAACAGGTGGCCAACTCCGACGTGAGCATCCTGATCACGGGTGCCAGCGGCACGGGCAAGGAGTTGCTGGCGAGGGCCGTGCACCAGGCGCGCGACAACCAGGAGGGCCCGCTGGTCGCGATCAACTGCGGCGCACTACCAGAACAATTGCTGGAGTCGGAGCTGTTCGGCCACGTAAAGGGCGCTTTCACCGGGGCGGTCAGCAACCACACGGGCCTGTTCCGGGCGGCGGACGGGGGTACCCTGTTCCTGGATGAGATCGGGGACATGCCGGTCGCACTGCAGGTGAAGCTGCTGCGAGCCCTTCAGGAACGTCGTATCCGCCCGATCGGCGCAACCACCTCTGAACCGGTCAACCTGCGCATCATCTCCGCAACCAACCGCGATCTCGAGATCGACATGCGGGACGGGCGTTTTCGGGAGGACCTCTTCTACCGCCTGAACGTGGTGAATTTCAACCTGCCTCCGCTGTCGGAGCGGGTGGAGGATATTCCCCTGTTGGCCAATCACTTCCTCAGGGAGACCGACGCGCACGAGATCGGCAGCGTCAAGAGTTTCGCTCCCGGCGCAATGGATATCCTGATCCACGCGAGCTGGCCGGGCAATGTGCGCCAGTTGCAGAATGTGGTCCAACGCACAGCCGCCCTGTCAACGACTCCGGTCATTCCCCAGTCGCTGGTGCGCCAGGCCCTGACCGCGGAGGACCAGTACCTGCCCTCACTGAGCCAGGCGCGGAAGGTGTTCGAGCACGACTACCTCGTGAAGGTACTCCAGCTGACCAACGGGTCGGTATCCAACGCCGCGGTACTTGCGCAGCGCAACAGGACGGATTTCTACAAGCTATTGAAACGCCACAATATCCACCCGGATCGCTTCAAGAAACAACTGTAAGCCACCGGAACTGAGAACCAGGCCCTTGTATGCCGCGACGAACCTATAGCATACTCCGCCGTCCGATATTAAAAGCCAAGAACGCCAAAAGGCTGGAGGACCGCCTGGATCACGTCACCAAAAGAGTGGCCGACGCACGCCGACAACGCGAACAACTGCGTCAGGTTAACAGCGCCAACCAGCCCGACATCAAGCCCTCCGACACCGCCACCGCGTATCGGCCCGCAAGGCCCGGTTATCTACCCGTCATCCTGATTCTCATAGCAGTCGCGCTGCTGGGCTGGGCTTTCATCGGGCAACAGGGCACCGACAGCGACACCCCGGTTGCAGAACTCCCGAAACCCGACGCACTGAACGGCGTGGCGACGGACTGGCTGGAGGCCCGGATCGACAGCCTCGACCAGAAACTGGAGTTCGTCAGCGGCCAGATCAGCGAGCTGGAATCCCGCCTCGCCACCACGGACACGCTGCAGGCGCAAATCGCAGTGCTGAACGAGGACATTGAGCGGCTGAACAGCGTCGCCGCCCTCGGGACCCCCGAAAGCTCGACAAAGCAGGGCTCCGCGACCGATCAGCTCGCCCAACCCCGTCCGGCGGAGTCCGTGCCTCAAGCTCCGGCCACGGCAGACATGCCCGGGGCAGGACCCGGACAGGCCGCGCGGGGAAGTGCGAATGCGGCGCCGGCCCAGAAAACGCCCAACAGCGAGGACAGCAAGCTGTCGGTGCAAAAACTCTATGAGAAGGACGGTGAGAGCAGCATCGCCACCGGTGACGACTCCTGGAAGATCAACCTGATTTCCTCCCCGTCACGTGAGGACGCCATGCACTTTGCCAACAAGGCAAAATCCAGGGGGGTAATCACAGAGGTAGAACAGGTATCCGTGCGCGGCACGCGCTACTGGCGCGTGCAGATATCCGGTTTCGCGACCTATGACGAGGCGCTCGAACATTCCAACTCCATCAAGACATCGCTCGGGCTGCGGGACACCTGGATCTACAGCAACTGATGCCCCCGTGACCCGGGCACCGGGTGTCCTCAACCCTCGTTCTCTTCCGCCAACGTAAACGCATCGCCGATGACAGTGCGGCCGTCGAGGGCGTGCACCCTCCGACCGGTGGTATGGACGATATCGCGGCTGTAGACCACGCGGCCCACATGCCTGCCCGAGCACAGCTCGAGGGCCGCCTCCGCCATCATCTCGACGGGCTCCACCAGGTCGGGCCTGCGTCTGGCGATCTGCTCCACCGCCTCACCGACATTGGTCAGAACGATACTGTTGGGCGCCATCGCATTGACAAAGATGTTTTCCTCGACCAACTCGTCCGCCAGCGCCTGGGTGTAACGATTGAGTGCCGCCTTGCTGGCGCCGTAAGCGCCGATCACGTGGGCGGCGACTTTGGAGTCAGGATAGGGCGGCAGCGGCTGCTCGGCACTGCGGCTGGAGATGTTCAGGCACCAGCCGCCGCCCTTTTCTCGCATCCCGGGCAGCGCCTGCTGCAGCAGTTCCACCGGTACGTTGACGTTGAGGTCGAACATCGCGTCGCGCGCCCGCGTGGTCACCATGCTCGGCAGGTTGTAGTCCGCGCGGGCGGCGTTATTGACCAGGACATCGACGGCACCGAAAATCTTTGCGGCCCTGGCGAGCAGGTCCGCCCGGGCCGAGGCCTCGGTCAGGTCGCAGGCCACCGCCGCGGCCCTTCCGCCCGCGGCTTCGATGCGCGCCACCGTGTCCTCCAGCGTGCCCTCGAGTTCACCGTGGGCGCCGAGCCGTGACGCCGATACGACCACGGCCGCACCCTCCGCTGCAAAGCGCCGCGCGATGGCGCGCCCGATTCCCCGACTCGCGCCCGTGACCAACGCGACGCGCCCTTCCAGTTCAGCCATAAACCTGCCTCCGCACTCGATTGAACACTAATATTGCCGGTAGCGGCGCTGTACGTGCCGGTGACGCATGAGAATGTTGCCTGCGCGCTCTTCCTCGCCCGCCCGGGCGGACTCCGACGGCAGCGCATCACTGATCGCGTCGAAGGCCACCTTGCGCACATTGAGCGTGGGCCACTGTTCCTCGGGGGGCGGCGTCTGATAGGTCCAGCGAATGGTCAGGAAGCCGTGATCGAGGCCCGTGGTGTCGACCCAGTTCGCGATACCGGGATCGCGGTGGGCGACGACCCAGCGATACACGCCATCATCATCCTGCCTGAGCATATGGCCGTTCAGGTTGCTCTGGTAGCTCTCGAAATCCAGCGACTCGCCCCACAGGTTGGACAGGTGGAAACCCATGAAGCTCGGCGTTTCCCGCAGTTCACACTCGAGCACCAGCGCCTCGTCCGCAGCCAGTTGGTAAACACCGCCGGAATACACGTTGGTGCTCTGCCCTCCCCCGGTCGCCAGGCCCATGGCATTTGGCGGGTTCATGTCGTTGACCGGCATGAACTGCGGCTCACCCTCCTGCGACAGCCCGATGTCGGTCTTGCCGTAAGTCTCGAGCAGCTGGCTGTAGAACACGTTCCAGAAGTGCACCTGGTTCTTCGTCAACTCTCCGACACGCTCCATGAGGGCCGACGCACCCCCGGCATCGATCGGCGGCCTCGGTTCGCGCTCGCAGCCCTCGCGCAGTATCTCCAGGTCCAGCACATCCTCCCTCGACCAGTCGTGGAACAACTCCCTGCAGCTGAGGTAGCGGCCGACATATTCCTTGCCGTGACTCTCGCGCCGGCTGAGCATGAAGTTGCCCGAAAACCCCTCGGGCTTCTCCGGCGCGACGAGGATCTCGAAACTGCCGTCTGCATTCACCTGCAGTTCATGGCAGTCCAGCGTGCTGGTGTTGATGCGCGTACCCGGCACGAGCTCAAGCAAGCCGCCGGAGTCTCCCGCGTGTCCGCTGGCCAGCTCGAAGATCACGTACTGCGGCGCCCGCGGACCATCGACGGGCGCCTCCCCGCTCCAGTGGCGGGTGTCCAGCGCACGGCCCCTGATGCTGTAGGTGTGGTTACCGTCGATCTCGGCGCCGAGATACACCGCGTCGCTGTTATCGATGGTGGAGCGGTTCATGGGCTGTATGGAGCGGCGAAAACGCGGGTACAGTGGGTCCGCCAGCGCGCGTTCGATGCTGCCGAGCAGGAACCCGAGTACATAGCGGTAGCCCTCCGCGAGGTTGCGCTCGGTAGCGGGCGCGGGGAACAGCTCCGGGGAGTCGATCGCGTCCCGCGCCGCCTGCAGGTCACCGATCATGCGGTCGAAGGCGCCCCGCAGGTCCTGCCTGATGAATTCGAGATCACTGTCCGGCATGGTCCGTCTCCTCCTGTCGCACCGGTTGTTCCCACTGGTACCGTGCATAGAAATCCGGGAGCCGGCTGCGAATTTCCTCACCGGTCAGCAGGAATTCACCCAGGCTGTACTCGAACTTGCTGTGGTGCTTCTTCTCCCGCTCCGCCTGCTGCGTCAGCCAGGCGTCGAAGCCGGGCTCGACCGCAATACCCAGCGCTGCGTATACCGCGTGCACGGTTTCCCTCGGCGCGCGGGTCAGCTCCCGGTAGTCCACCACGACCTGCGGTGTTGCGGGATGACGCGCCAGGACGTCGCGGGGATGGGTGAAATGCTCGAAGGAGATACCGGTGAGTACCTCGAGGGAACGGGCGTACTCCTCACGGCGCCACTCGTGGCGCTTCCAGCTGGACTGTACCAGCTTCAGGCAGCTCGGTATGCACTCCGCGGGGTCGCGCATCATCACCACGATACGCGCGTCGGGGAAGGTCTCGATGAGCGCGTCGAGCCAGCCGCTCATGATGGGATTCTTCGACAGGTGTATCTTGTCGCCGCCGCACAGCAGCAGCTGGCGTTTCACCAGTTCCCGGTAGTGGTGCATCCAGCGGCGGCGCCGGGTGCCCATCGCGTCGACGTGGAAGAAGTCGACGACATCCATCATGGGAATATCCAGTGCCCACTGCTGGGAGACAAACGCCGCGGCCATCGCGAAGCAGTCCTCCTCCGCGTTCCACAGGCTCATGTCATGCATGTGGCGCGTGGGGCCGAAGGTCCTGTCGTCCCAGTCCCTGAGCGCCCGGTGGATCCGGTCGCCCAGCAGGCGGTCATCGAGCCAACCCAGCGCGCGAATCGCCTTTTTCTGCAGCAGGGAAGGAAAGAACATTTCCCAATACAGGAAATAGCTGAAGCGGTCGCCGTCGGCACTCATGAGGCGGTGCATGAGGGTGGTGCCGCTGCGGGCGTGCCCGACGATAAAGACAGGTTGCTCCACCCGTTGCGACCAGAGTGCGGGAAACAGCAGGTAGTCCAGCAGGAAACAGGTGCCGTGGAACAGGGTTCTCAAGGGTATCCACAGAAGCAGCCGCGCCAGCATGGCGTTGCGGCCCCGCCAGTCCCGCAGTCCCCGGACATGGCGCACCACGCGCCACCAGTAGCCCAGATCGAAATACATGGCGGGCACGATAACGACTGGCCGCGCCCGCGACAACCGCTTTTCGCGACTGGTGACCCTCGCATGGAGACGCGGCCGATTGGTTCGACATATCAGCCCGTGTCTGCCGAACCGCAATAGTAACCCTAATTAAAATGGGCCTTTAACCGCAATATTGTTAGCCTTTCTGCCGGGAGCATAACGATTACTAACCCGACAGGAGTAAACGCCCATGAAGCCCGCACCGCATACCCGTACCCTGCTCACCCTGGCCATTGCCGCGACCATCAGCGCGTCACCGGCGCTGGCACAGGACAACCTCGCCCTGGAAGAGGTGGTGGTCACCGCGCAGAAGCGCACCGAGTCACTGCAGGATGTCCCCATCTCTGTGGCGACCTTCAACCAGCAACAACTGGAAATGCGCGTCATCGACGACCTCAAGGACATTGGCGCCGATATTCCCAACATGTACGTCAACCCGTTCAATAACGACCCGACCGCGATACGGCTGTTTATCCGCGGCCTCGGCCAGAACGATATCCAGATCACGCAGGACCCGTCGGTGGCGCTGTATATCGACGGCGTCTACGTCGGCACCTCCTTCGGCACCGGCTTCGAGGGTGTCGACATCGAGCGGCTGGAGGTACTGCGCGGCCCGCAGGGCACCCTGTACGGACGCAACGCCACCGGCGGTGCGGTCAACATCATCACGCGCCGGGCGAGCACGGAAGCGCTGGAGTTCCGCCAGAATGTAACGGCGGGCAACCTCGACAAGTTCCAGTCCAAGACCATACTCAATATCCCGCTGGGCGATGCCTTTGCCACGAAGTTGCAGTACCTGTATTCGGAGCGGGACGGTTACGTCGACAACGACGGTCCCGGAGAGGACTTCGGCCGGGAGGACAGGCAGAGCGCGGTCGCCGACCTGCACTGGGATGCCAGTGACCGCCTCACGCTGGACTACCGCTTCGAGTACGCGGAGAACGAGGATACGCAGCGCCTCGAGCAGGTGCGCCAGCTCGACGACAGCGGCTTCCTGGCCGGCCTCACCACGTTTACCGATGACGTGAGCAACGACTTCCTGGACGACGTCACCTCCTTCCGCAACATCGTGAAGAACGACCAGGAACTCAAGGCCCACACCCTGTGGGCGGAGTGGGAGTTCCGGGACGACATGACGCTGCGTTCAATCACCGGCTACCGGGATCTCGACAGCACCACGTACGGGGACGCCCTGGCGACCGCCACCGGCGACTATACGGCCATTGGCCAGGGGGTGGGCGCGCCCAACGTGGGCATTTTCGGCCTCGATTACGAACAGTTCTCCCAGGAGTTCCAGTTGCTCGGCAGCATGGACCAGGTCGATTATGTCGCGGGCCTTTACTATTTCGAGGACGAAGGCGACGCGGATTCCACGCAGAGTGTGAGGGCGGGAGTCTCCAACGTAACAGACATCACCAAGACGGATAACGATTCCTACGCGGCCTATGCACAGGCGGACTGGAATCCCGACCTGATGGACCGCCGCTGGACCTTCACGCTGGGCGCCCGCTACTCGAAGGACAACCGTAAAGCGGACCGCAACAACCAGACCGCGTTGCCGCCCTTTACCGGCAGCTACGACGAGGATTTCGACAACTTCAACCCGTCGGGCACGATTACCTACGACATCAACGACGATATGAATGTCTACGGCAAGGTCGTTACCGGATACAAGTCGGGCGGCACGTCCACACGATCCGCCAACGCCGAGCTGTTCCAGCAGGGCTTCGACGAGGAAGATATCATCAGCTATGAGCTGGGCTACAAGGGCACCTTCTGGGACAGCAGGGCCCGCCTTGCCGCCGCGATATTCTATATGGACATCGACGGCCTGCAGAGCAGCGTGCAGACCGATCCGGTCACACCGGCAGGACGCGACTTCCTCCCGGTGGATGATAACGAGGTGCAGGGCGCCGAGTTCGAACTCGACCTGCTGTTGATGGAGGGGCTGACCTTCACCGCCGCGTATGGTTACCTCGATACGGAGCTGGGCCAGGACAAAATCGAGACCCCGATCGGCGACGTGGAACTCATCGACGAATTCTCCCAGGCGCCGGAACACAGCTACACCCTGGCACTGGATTACAACCGCAGCCTTGCCATGGGCGAACTGGGCCTCAATATCAACTGGGGCTGGCAGGACGACAGTAATACGTCGGTCAACGCGTCGGACAATACGGTCATCGAAGACTACGGTCTGCTCGGGGCCGCACTGCGCTGGTCAGACATCCGGTTCACCGGTATGGCCGGCGCTTTCCAGGTACTGGTGTGGGGCAAGAACCTGACCGACGAGGAGTATGGCCTGGTAAACACTGCGGCCTGGACCACCTTCGGCGCGTCCAACGTGCAGACCTTCGGTGACCCGCGAACCTACGGCGTGACGTTGAGCTACCTGTACTGACAACGACGGCAATCACCGGAATGGGCACCCTGCGGGGTGTCCATTTTTATCAATCGCGCGCCAAACGCCTGTTGTACGGCCCTCAGTAGAAATACGCCTGCACCAGCATCACGACGCCGTCGATGAGTACCACCCCCGTGAACAGCCACTTCAACGGCGACCCTTTCATCGATAGCTTTCTGTTCACCACCAGGGCCTCGAAATAGCGCCCCACTTTCGCCCCGTAGCGCCCGCCGATGATGACACCCGGCGCGGTAAAAACGAGGTATTCCCAGGGTATGTCCCCGAGCCCGCTGTGCAGGGCGAAGCCCAGGATCGAGCACAACGCCAGGGCGGCCACCCCGGTGGCGATCGCATAGTCAAAGCGCACCCTGTTGACGAAGATCAGGTAGAGCGCCACCACCTCCCCGATGCCGATTGACACCCATGCGGTGATCAGGCCGCCTCCCGCGCAGAGGAGCGTAAACACCACCCTGCTGAACCAGGCGTCGTTTTCCAGCGTCGAGCGCTGGGAGCTGGGCGCCAGCGTCATTTCGATAAAGATGGCGAGCCCGATGGCGATATTCACCCAGCCGAAGATCAGCTTCATCTGCAGGTCAGGCGCCACCAGGATATGCGTGCCCAGGACCATCCCGGCAAAGCCGCCGATACAGGCCAGCACCAGCGGCCCGGGGAGCATACACTCCCGCGACCAGCCCAGGGCGCCCGAGGACATTCCGAAGGCCTGGGTGGCGAGGGAGAGCTTCAGGGCCTGGGTCGCGGTAAAGCCATAGCCGAATATGAACAGCGGGATGAAGAGGAAACCGCCGCCCACCGCGGTGGCATTGGCAAACGCCGCCGCCACGATCGCGATCGGGAGAATGAGGGCGTTTTCCCTGAGCAGCGTCGCCGGGTCGTCAAACGCAAGCCACAATACCCCACCGGCGGCCATGATGACCACCAGTGAGAAAACAAATGCTGGCCACAGCCGACCTATCGGCATCTTGAGAATTCCAGGAGAGTTGGGTAGCTTCGCTGTCCGGGCAACATCGCAGAAACAACCATGTCAATCAACACACTCCTTGAACACTTACCGGGGCGGCAACCGGCAGCAATCCTGTTCGACCTGGACGGCACCCTGGTCGACAGCGCACCGGATATCGCCCTCGCACTCGACGGGACCCTGCAGGCCGCCGGTTTTCCTCCCCCGGGAGAGGCTCGCACACGTGACTGGATCGGCAACGGGTCGCGGGTCCTGGTCCAGCGCGCCCTGGTGTGGGCAACCGGACAAACCAGAGACGAACTGGAAACCGCGATGGCACAGCGGGTGTTCGACGGCTTCCTTGCACACTATGCCGACAGCAACGGCGCGGCCAGTCGTCTCTACGACGGCGTTCTCGATGCACTGCAGTACTGGCACCAGCGCACGGTCCCGATGGCGGTGGTCACCAACAAGCCCCTCCAGTTCGTACCACCCCTGCTGGCGGTGCTGGGTATCGAAGGCTACTTCACCATCCTGCTGGGAGGCGAGTGCGTCACCGAGAAAAAACCCTCGCCGATGCCCCTGCTGCATGCCTGTGAACGACTGGGGGTACAGCCGCACCACGGCCTCATGGTCGGGGACTCAGGCAATGACGTGCTGGCCGCAAGGGCGGCATCCATGCCGGTTGCGGGCGTACGCGGGGGCTACAACCACGGCGGCGTGATCGAGGACAATCACCCGGACCTGGTCATCGATTCACTGCAGGAGTTGATTCCCCGGGACTGAGCCTGCGGGCTCTGCTTCAGGCGCGCTTGTCGAAGGTTATCGGCATCTCCTTGATGCCCTGCACGAAGTTCGACTTCATGTAGGTGACCTCTCCCGCAAACCGGGGGTTGTCTATCCGGGCGAGAATCTCTTCCATCTGCACGCGCATTTCCATTTTCGCCAGGTTCATGCCGAAGCAGTTGTGCTTGCCGATCCCGAAGGAGCGAATGTCCCGGGACAGGTCCTGCCGGTCGGCGCGGTGCACATCGAAGGCCTCGGGCTCGTCGAATACCTCGGGATCGCGGTTGGCGCCCGGGTAGTACATGATGATCTTGTCGCCCTTCTTGATTGGCGCATTGCCGAGCTCGGGCGCGGTAATGTCCTGGGTCGCGGTGCGCCGCATGCAGATAAACGGCGGGTTGTAGCGCAGCATCTCGTACACAGCGCCCTCGATCCTGTCGGGATGCTCCTGCAGGTAGCGGTACTGCTCCGGGTTCTCGATCAGGTTGCGCATGGCATGAGTAATCGTCGTCCGGGTGCTCTCGTTACCGGCCACCATGATCATGAGGAATATCCAGCTGAACGTCTCGTCGGACACCGGTTCTCCGTTGATGATGCCGTTCAACAACTGGCTGCTGACGTTCTTGACGTCCGAGTCGCGGTACTTGGCCGCCAGCTGGCTGGCGTAGAGCATCAACTCGAAGGAGGCGGAATCCGCAGCTTCACGGCCGCCGGACACGTCCGGGTCATCTCCGAACATCATGGTATTGGTCCATTCGAAAATCTGGTGGCGGTCTTCAGCGGGGATATCGAAAAAATCGAGAATCATGA
>CAJIAY010000276.1_pt1 | contig 12558 bp, 9 predicted proteins | sample 9199221 | NCBI WGS metagenome assembly CAJIAY01 (sample SAMEA7708283, study PRJEB35096) | sediment metagenome | biome: marine neritic benthic zone biome [ENVO:01000025]; feature: sediment [ENVO:00002007]; material: shallow marine sediment [ENVO:03000034] sea grass bed [ENVO_01000059] ...
ATTGCCAGCCGTAATTGCCCTGTGCGCCGGCACTCATGGCCTGCACACTGTCAGTGACATCCAACAGAATCCAGCCCGGATCCCATTCCGCGTAGGCCTCGGGGCTGCCGCTGACGGCATAATCGGTACCAGAACCGGCAGCGCCCGGCGCACTCCACGGGATGCCGTCGGCGGCCTCCAGCCAGGTGGCCTCGTTCTCGACCCAGTCGACCAGCAGCGGATGTGCACGATAGGTGAAGTCGTAGTAAGACGATTTGTACAGCGCGAGCGCAGCGAAGGTAATGGTCGAGCCCTGCGGAACGGGGCCGCCTTCGTTGGCGAAAATCGAGAAGCGCACGAGCGGGTTGAGCACATTCTTGATGCTGTCCAGCTGTTCCAGGTTACCCATGGGCAGGGCCGGCGCATTGCTGTCGAGGAAGGTATCGGTGGTACCTGAATAGCCACTGAGCCCCTCCCTGAGAACAATGAGGTCCTCGGCCGTCACGTCGACCGCAACGGCGGCCGAGACCGCAGTGATGCCGGTGTTGTCGGTGGCCGCCGCGGTGAGCATATGGCTCCCTTCCTCCACTTCCCAGGTCAGGTCGTAAGGCGCGGCCGTGTCTACACCCAGCGAGTTACCGTTCAGGAAGAACTCGACCTCTACCACATTGCCGTCCGAGTCGCTGGCATCCGCACTAAGTACGATGGTTCGGCCTTCCACATAGGCTATCGACCCGGCAGAGGGCGCGGTCAGGCTGACCGATGGCGGGTTATTGACATGGTTGGCGACGGTTGCCGTTACCCGCGGGGAAATATAGGAGTCTCCATTGTTGTCGGTCGCCACGGCCTCGAACGTGTAGAAACCCTCCGTTACCGACGCCAGTGTCGTCGTGTAGGGCGGCGCCGTTACTACCGCGAGGGTCTGGCCATCCAGCAGGAACTCGACCTCTGTGATGTTGCTTGCCGTGTTTGCGGCGACGGCCGTCACGACAATATTACTGCCCGGAACAACGAACCCCTCGCTTGCCGGTTCAACGATCGTGATGTGCGGATCATTGTTGACAGGCTCGACCCAGTTTTCCGGTTTATAGAGCCAGATGTTGCCGGCAAACTGGTCCTGCAGCGCCATGAAGGCATCCAGTTGGGCGATGTATTTCCACTTACCCAGCACGCCGGATACACCGGGACCGCTGTCAGGCTTCTGCGGGGTGGAACTCGTGATTTTTTCAATATCCCAACCACTGGGAGAAACACCCAGAGGCGGTGTAAGCGCCCAGACGTCGCCACCGCCTCCCCAGAGAAGGAGCCTGTTCCTTGGCGGATCATAATCCATGCCGTAGTCCCCGAGGCCATAGCTGCCCACGGTGGGAGGCTGGACCGGGCCGCCGGGAATAAAGCTCACATTCGAATTCGTCGGGCCGGCTGTCGACAAGTCCCAGTATGAGAACTGCGTGGGAGAGATCCTCACGTAGAGGTCATGAGTCGGGAGATAAGCGCCGGCGGCCTGGCCCCAGGCGACAGCACTCGTGCCGACCTGCTCCCAGGTATCCTGGGTGGGATCATCGATATCATTGACGGTGTATTTATAGAGACGCGTATATCCACCGTGAACGTAAACTACATCCTTACCGTTTTCCTGTGTGTAACCCGTCGACCCCTCGATAAAGTGCTGCGGGAAAGGCGCACTGGGGAGGGTTTCCGGTACGTCCCGGTTCTCCCACATCTCACCGCCGATGACGCCCAGATAGGGGTTATCCCATTGAGAGTGTGAGCCTGTTAATCCGCCAACCTTGTAATCGTCCGCGCGGGACGGGTCGAGGAAATAGGGGCCGGTATTGCGGAAAGGCCCACCGCTGGTGCCGGCCGGCGTCCAGGTGCCATTGGGGTCCGCAATGAGATAGGCGACACCCAGGTTATAGATTGCGCCTCCGAAGGTGAGGAACCGGTCAACGATCGGCAGGTAGATGTTGTTGTCATAGGTGTGGGACGACTGGGGCGACGCAAGGGGGCCATCGACCGTGAACCAGGGAAAGCTTCCCAGGGAGGCGATGTCGCTGGGCAACGACATGCGTTCCCAGTCCAGCGTCGTGCCTCGCCAGCGGTACACATCGTTTCCCCCGTAGTTGGCATGCCCGCCGCCATAGATGATCAGGTCGCCTCTTCGGCTATCCCATGCAAAAGAGCTCCACGCACGAATGATGCCGCGCGGGTCCCAGGGCGTTGAATTGGGCGCTTTATCGACGGACACCAGCAGCTCCTCGGGCGTCCATACATCCTGCACTTCATTGTTGTTCACCTGCACCCACCCGTTTTCCGGGGTGGTTCTCAGGATGGACATCAGGGTTTCGAGGTCGGGCTCCGAGGGACGCGGGTCGACACCGACGGGCAGTTCGGAATCGGCATACGCGACGATCGGGAACCAACAAAGCATGGCCAACGGCACGGCGAGGCATGACTTTCCGAGCGCCTTGAGGTAACCCATCATAGTCTTGCCCTGGGCGTTTCGTGATCGCCGATGACCAAAACCACACGGTTCATGATGACTTCCGAACTCAATGTATTTAGCCACACTTTCCTGGAGTTCTCCTGCTGCGCCGATTCTACCCCGGTTCCTGGCAAGCCCCGGGGATTCCGGGGAGCAGGCAAGAACTATACCGCATCAATGAATTCAATAGCTTACATGCGGACAAAGTTGGAACTCAGTCCACATGTAAAAAATCCTGACAGTCGTTTGCGGGCTCCAGTCAACGGGAATCCTGTCTTCCGCCGGCAACCAGGCCCTTCCTGTTGGCGCATCCGGTCAATGTATTGGCGCACCTGGTGATCGAGGAATACCCCCGATCTCCCTATCCTTTACCTGCACTATCACAGGAAGGGGAAAATAATGCTCTTACTTGAACTGTCTCTGTTTGCTGCTGCAGGATTTGCTTTCTGGTTGCGCACGTCCTTTGAACCCCTGGAAGTCGGCTCCTAGTTTCAGGTGGCGTTTGTGAGATGGCGCGACCGGCCCCGCCGCAAAGGCGGGGCTTCTCTTAAACCAGGACGGGCAGGCGAGTAAGCCGCCTAACAGGGCTATTCCTCGCCCTTGTCACCTTTCCGCGCCGGCACCATCTTGAACTCCATGGGGCCGCGCAGTTCTTCCAGCACGGGAAGCAGCGTCTCGTGCACCTCCTTCATTTGTTGCATGGCGCCCCGGGCGTTATCGATGGACTCGGTTACCTTGACAATCATCTCGTGTGTTGGGCGGATGCCGTCCATCTTCACGCCGAGCTGCTCCTGTGAGCTGACGACCTGCTGCGTATTGGCGCGCAGCACCTCCTCGAACTTCTGGTTCGACTGGTCCACCAGTCCCAATCCCTCGGAAAGCTTGCCGGCAATCTGTTCCTGCGAGCCCAGCATGTGCTGCACCTGCTCCCGCACCTTCTCCTCGAACTGGACGTTGGAGCGATCCATGCGGTCGATGCCCTCTTCGAGTTTCATCGCCAATTGATCCTGTGACGCCGCCAGCTGCATGGAGGTCGTGCGCAATGCCTCCTCGAAATGGGTACTCGACTGGTCCATGCGGCCGATGCCGTCAATGAGTTTCGCGCCCAACTGGTTCTGGGTGTCCACGATCTGCTGGGTGTTGGCGCGCAGCACCTCCTCGAACTGCCTGTTGTACCCTTCCACGCGCTCCAGCCCCTCTACGATGGCTTTCCTCGTTCCGGCGAGATCGGGCGCGAAACTCTCCATATCCCGCGCGAGGGCGCTCGTCGTTTCATAAAACGCCTTCGATGTATCGGTGAGTGCGTCGGCAAGCCGGGATGTCGATGCCTTCATCTGGTCCGCCGAGGCGGTGGCCTGCGCCTCCAGCGACGTGCCCAGCTGTGCATAGGTCTCGACGATCCGATTGCCCACCTCGAGGAAGCGCGCATTGAATTCGTCGAATCCCTGGCGGATCCGCGCCGACTCCTCGCCTACCGTGTCGGCGAACCCTTGCATGGACTCCACCAGGCCGCCGCTGCTGACACTGGGAGCGCCCAAGGCCTCCGGACCTCCCGCGCTCGCGATGACGTCGAGGCAAATCTCTTCCACGCCGCGCGTCAACAGTTCGCCCCGGCGCTGTACCCAGGTCGCAAGCAGCATCGCCAGCAGGCTGGTCACGAGCCCGAGGAGGGTCGTGTTGAATGCGAATGACAGGCCGTTGGCCACATTGGCGAGTTCACGCTTGACGAGTTCGATGTCGTCGATATCACCCGAGAGAAACCCGGAGAAGTCGCCCACCGCCAGGCTGATGCCCACAACCGTGCCGATGAAACCGAGTATGGGCATGGCCCAGATGAAAACGCGCACCATCGTGAACCCCGAGGTGGTCGTTTCCGCGTCGATGTCGATCTGGTGCCTGAAATGCTCGTGGCTGCGCTGGACATCGTTCGACATCCCCAGGTGCTCGATAACGGATTCCACCATGCGCACCACGTACCCCCCACCCTTCTGGCGCGCACCTCGCAAGGCCTGCAGTGCCTCGTCGGCCGCAAGGCGGCCGACCCGCTCGGGGCTCTTCGTCACCGCCTCATGGGCCAGGAACCGCGACTCCCGGCTTATCGCGATGGACTTGAGCGCGAGGTCCGCCAGCGACCAGAAGAACAGGAACATGACGGACACGGGTATGAGCTGCTGGAACACACTGCCTTCCGGCAGGAAGAGCGTATACATGAACCCGCCGGCATCGAATAACGCTCCCACGGCAATCCGAAACAGCAGCGTTGCTACCAGGGCGAACAGCATCGGCAAAAACTGCGTCACGAAGCCACCGCCAGATTCGCCAACACGCCCTACTCGTTCCTTGTTCACAATCCTGCCCTCACTTGCGAATACTTCCGGGGATTCTTTCTAGCCCGCACTTTACTGGATGATGCCCAGCCCACTGCGCGGTTTGCCTTCAACCACTTTCCTGCTGCCGCCACCAATGATCACTTCCTCGTAGGGGAAGCTTATCCTTACCGGGTCCCAGCCCGAGGAGAAGCCGTTCTCCAGGGCAATGGACCGCGCTTCCCTGAACACCTCCACACTGTCGGCATCGACACCAAATGCGAGCCAGTGCGTACCGGCCTGCAACCGCGACAGCGAACGCTCGAAAGACGAGCCGCCAGACGCCAGCTCAGCCAGGCTCTCGCCGATCACGCCCGGGAGTTCGTCCACGCGCACGCTGATGACGCGCTTTCTCTGGAATCGGCCGTACTCTTCATCGCGGTATACCAGACGATAGCTGAAGTTGCCATCCGACACGCCTTTACTGTTAGCCGCGTCAACAAATTCGGGCACGCCCTCGTAGGTCAGGTAGGCGACGTCACCCATCAGCTCCTCCAGCGCATCGCCCACGTCGAGAATGCGCACCCGCTCCTCCGTGCACAGGGCCAGGATGCGCTGGCCGCCGCCGGGCGGTTCGCGCAGCAGCGGCGGCGAGTACTCCAGGACGTTGGTGCCTTTCGCCTCGATCACGGCGAAGACAACGATGAACAGCATGACACCCACGGAGCAACTGAGGACATCCATGAGGGAGTCCAGTGTCGGATTTTCGGCAGTCGCCTTTGCTCGTCTGGGCCTGTACACCGCTTACTCCTCCACAACCCGGATGCCCCAGTCCTGCATCAGCGGCTCGTAGCCCAGCTCTATGCCCCGCGATTCGATATAACCCCGCATCTCGTACAAGGTGTCGAAGCCGGACGGTCGCACGAACAGGACCACATACTCGCGGCCGCTTGACTCGCTGATTTCACGGAAGAATTCCGGGAAGCCGGAGCCGCTCAAGGTCTCATCGATATAGGCATAGGTCGCTTCGAAGGTCTCTATCTCGTCGAGCGGGCGGTCAAAACTCACCGTTTCATTGCCCGGTACGATGACGAGGCTCGAGCCATCCCAGTCGAGGTAGCGAGGCGTCTTGGGGTGTTCATCGGCGGTGCCGGTCACCTTGGACACCGACTCGCCACCAATCTGGAGCATGACGGACCGGCCGGGGCCGAGGGCGAGCGTGGCCAGTGCGCCGAGAATAAAAATCAGGATCCCCAATGTGCAGATCAGGATATTAAACATGGGGAAGAGCGAGATCGCGTAGTCTTCCGGGTGACGAGCCCTTGCCATCTTCTTATTTACAATCCGTCAGGTGGGAAGCGGATGCGGCCCAGTCTATCACAATGGCCGGATTCATAGGCATTCATATGCTTTGCGTTTATGATATCCGAAAAATAAAGCCTGGCGACCTTACCGGCCCGAATCCTCGATGAAGCTCCTCCTACATATCGGCACCGACAAGACGGGCAGCACCGCAATCCAGAAGCACCTCTATGTCAACCGGCAGTGGCTCCTGCAGCGGGGGGTCTATGTGCCGGAAACCGGCCTCGGCAAGGACAATGGCCACAGTCACCTGCTCAAGACCATGGAGCCGGAGCGAATGGCACGCCTGGCCGGGGAGCTGGTGCAGGCGGAAAAGGACGACTTCCAACACGCCGTGATCTCCTGGGAAGGCATGAGCTTCATGGGCATGGAGGACATAGCACGGCTGGCCGACGCACTGCCGGGCCAGGCGCCCTGGCTGCTGGTTTACCTGCGCGAGCAGGCCGACATCATACAGACTGGTTACCTGCAGGAACTCAAGACGGAAAAAAATTCGTTCGGCATCGCCGACTTCCGGGGTATCGCCCTGACGCCTTCGAGCCTGCGCGCCCTGCTCTACTGCTATTCCCCCAGACGCGATTATGCACGGCTCCTGCGCAGCTGGATGGCGGTCATTCCCGGGGGTCAGGCGATCGTACGCGAGTATCGCCGCGACCTGCTGGTCAACGAGAACATCATCGATGACTTCCTGGCAAATCTCAGCCTTGAGGCCGACGATGAGTTCGTGCGGCCGGGCCAGGCGACGAACATCAGTCTCGACGTGGAAAGCGCCATCATCGCGAATGAGCTCGACAGGGAAGACGGCAGTACGCGGACACGCAAAGCCCGCACCTTCACACTCCTGTCGTTGATCGATTCCGACGGCTTCGGTTTCCGTTACTTCCTGAGCGCGCGACGTGTGGCGTCCATCAGGCGTCACTACGCGCGCTCCAACCGCGCGGTCGGCGAGATCACCGGCGCATCCGCAGAGCCGCTCTTTTCCCGCCCGCAGCCCTGTGCGCGCACATACTCTCGTGACGAGCTTCGAGAGAGCGTCGAGCGCAAACGACAGCGGTTCGAGTCGCTGCAAACCATGCCCATGCTGTTCGCCACGAAAGTTCCGCATGATTCGCCGAGCGGTGAGATCCTCACCGAAGGCTGGCATGGCCGGGAGGACTGGGGCGCCTGGAGCGAGGGCAACGTATCCGAGATCCGCTTCAGGGTTCCCTTCTGGATGACCGGCCACGAGAGGGGCAGCGTCATCGTCTACCTGAAGGGCCGCTACCTTGGGAGGAACACGCGGTCGGAAGTCTCGGTCAACGGCCTGGAGCACGGCTGGGTCGACCTCACGCAGTTCACTCGCGGCATCACCCTGCCCGTCGCCGAACTGGGTGACAACCAGGCCGTGGTCGTGCGGATACGCCATGAGTTCGCGGATGAATCCGACGGCGACAGGCGATCCGCCTTCGGTATCGAGAAGTTCGGTATCCAGTTCTCAAATCCCGAATGAGCGCGTCGCGGCCGGCCGCCGGGTTGTTGCATCGGCCCATAAGTGTGTTTACCCTTGATGCCAACAGGGAGATGCGGAAACGCTCCCGGGCACGGAATCGGCAAACTTTATGACAGCTCTGGTCCAGTTTCTAAAAAAAATCTACCACGCGCTACCCGAACCACCGTCCAGCTACTACGCCTTCAAGGGCGCATCGGTCAATCCCTACGCGATGCTGCCGCCCAACGCCACCATCTTCGACATCGGCTCCAAGAACGCGCGCGGCGATTACTCTTTCGGCCTGCCGCCCGATGATGCCAGAGTCGTCTGCGTCGATATCGAGGACGGCCCCGGGGTCGACCTCGTGGCGGACGCCCACAACATGGTCGACGTGGCCGATAACAGCGTCGACTGCGTCGTCACCATCAGCACGCTGGAACACGTGCGCTATCCGCAGAAGGTCGTCTCGGAGATACACCGCATCCTGAAGCCCGGCGGGCTCGTCTATATCAACGTGCCCTTCATGTTTCCCTTCCATGCAGACCCGGATGATTACTACCGGTTTTCAGACCGTGGCATCGAGATCCTGTGCGAGGACTTCGAACGCCTCGACAGCGGCTTTGACCGGGGCCCGGCATCGAGCATGCACCACCTGCTGGTGCATTTCTTCGCGATCCTGTTTTCCTTCAACAGCAAGACGCTCTACGGCATCAACGTCGACCTGTTCAAGTGGCTGCTGTTCTGGGTGAAGTACCTGGATTTCTTTATCGCGCGCTTCCCGGCGGCCCACATCATTCACACCGGCAGCTACTTTGTCGGGCGCAAGACCGGCGACGCCTGACACCAACCGCCGCTTCACGCGGTGGTCACACGAGCCGGTCGTACTCGGCGAGTATGGGTTCCACCCGTTTGTTCCAGTGGTTGTCCGCCGCGTAGCGGGTCAGCTCTTCGACGCTCCAGTGCGTCTCCAACGCGCGCCGGATGGCATCGAGCAGCTGCTGCCCGTCACCGAACTCGACGATAAACCCGAGCGATTCGGAACTCACGACTTCCGCATTGCCGCCGACGTCGGTCGCGATCACAGGAGTGCCGCAGGCCATGGACTCCAGGATGACATTGGCCCAGCCCTCGTTGCTGGATGAGAGGACGAACGCGTCGGCCGCGGACAGGGGTACGCTCAGCTGCTCCGGCTCCAGCGCGCCCAGAAACACGACGCGATCCGCAACGCCCAACCGCTCCGGCAGCGCACGTATCTGCGCACCGTAATCCCCCTCGGTGCTCGCACCGCCGACGATGAGGTAGACCAGGTCCGGGAAGTCCCGGGCAAGGGCAGGTAAACACTCGACCACGCGGTGGAAGCCCTTGCGCTCGACCAGTCCTCCCACGGTGACCAGTACCCGCGCATCCGGATTGATGCCGAGCTGCGCGCGTGCCGCACGTTTGTCGATGGGCTTGAATTTCTCCGTGTCGATGCCGTTACCGATCACCGTGAACCTGGCGCCATCCGCGCCGAGGGACACCGCGTGCCTGGCGAGCGACTCCGACACCGCGAACACGCGGTCCGCCTGGCGCCAGGCCTTCAGCAGCTGCCGCGTGCGCCCGGCAATCCTGCTGTGCGGCACCTCGGTCCCGCGCAGGGTGATGGTCGATTTCAGGCCCAGCTTGCGCGCCAGCCAGGTCGCGGCGAGTCCGTCGGGATAGGTAAAGTGGCTGTCGATGATCCCGATGTGCCGTTCGGCGACGATCCTGCGCACGAGGCGCAGGCAGCACAGGTACATCATCAATGCGTCGAGGCGCCTCAACATGCCGGGAAACGCGAGGAAGCGCGGGAAGTAGACCGTCACGCCCTGCTGCTCTTCCGCCCGCGCGGGCTGTGGCCGATAGTCCTTGCGAAACAGGCGGATGAGCCCCTGGCCCGGAAACCAGGGCACAGGGGACACGACCACCAGGTTCGTATGCCGCGCCACCCGGAACATGCGCTCGCGGATGAACAGGCCGTTCCTGGGTGCGACACTGCTGGGGAACAGGGAACTGAATACCAGGACGTTATGCTTCATCCGGCATTCGCGAAGTCGTGGCATAGCAACCTGGCCGACCGGACAGGCGCGCCCTGCGAGGGAAGGTTGTACATCGCATGTGCTCAGGCGAGCTGCAGGTCTCCCTGGCGGCGCCCGGTTGATTGGCGGCGGTTGCGCTGAGTCCAGAACTCGAGGGCCGCTGCATCGTCTGCGGGCCCGAGCCGGCGATCCCTTGAACCGTCGCGCCGGTCGGTGTGGTGCACATACCGGCAGCGACAATCCGCGGCACCACACTCCTCCAGCGGCAGGCTGGGTGCCTCCTCGCTGAGGAACCGCTGCACCTGAAGCGTATTGACTGCCGCGCAGTGTCCCTCGGCGGGCTGGATGGAAACGGCGTGAAAAGGACTACCCGCGGTGAAGCCGGTCCTGCGCTCCCTGCCGGTGTTCGTCCGGGATTCGCTGGCAACAGGGAACAACAGCCTGGACAGGATCAGGACGGCTAGCACCAGCGCCAAGATGAGGATCGCAATCTGCATTCCCGACTCCACTCGATTGAGATACCCGGCAAGGCCGGGAGACTTCGCACGAAACCGCCAATACGCATTAACACAACCCTTCCCGGTGATGTTATCAGACGCCTGGCTGATCTCAAAACACGCAGCGTGACGCTGTCATTCCTGTTGGCAATACCATGTTATAAATATATGGTATGTGTGTATATTATTTGTATTCTAAATTGCTATAGCAGGAGTCGGTTGCTAGCATCGAGACATTGGATGGCCAGGTGGTGACGCAGGGGAGTGAGCGGGGGACTCCCGCAGCGCCACGCACCCGGCATCGGCAGGGGGCTTGCGATGAAGTCTTTCGATCTCACCTTCAACGGTGCGGTGTTACCAGACCATGAACCAGGGCAGGTCAAGCAGGATTTTGCCCGGCTGTTCAGCATCGAAGACAACGCGCTGCTGGATAGAATCTTCTCCGGGCAAACCATCATCCTGCGACACAACCTCGATCGCAAATCGGCGGCAGACTACTTCCGGCAGATCACGCTGCTGGGCGGCAAGGCGTCGCTCGTCAAGTCGCCCCAGTATCGCTCGGTCAAGGGTGATGAACTGATCGTTCTCGAATCGACGCCGCCGCGTAAACCCGAGCCGGAGGACGAACCCGAGCCCATACCGGCCGACCCGCCGCCCGACCTGCCGCCTGAGCTGCCACCCGACCCGCCGCCCGAGCCCGTCATCGGTCGGGACGCGTCCGAAAAAATAGGCCGGGACCGGCTTAAGGCGCTGGAACGTGCCCGCGAGGCGTCGCGGCAGCAGGAAGCCCGGCTGCTGCGTAGAAAGGAACAGCACGAGCGCATCGCACTGGAGGAAATCCAAAAGATCGATCGCCTGAGGGAAGATAATCTCGCCAGGTTCGAGCAGGAACTCGCCGGCATCAGGGCACTCAGGGACGCGCAGACGGAAACCCTGACTGCCCGCCTGTCGGGAATCGAGAAGAAAAAGTCGGAAAGTGAGCACCGTGCCAGGCAAGCGGTGGCCCGCCTCGACGAACTGGTGGAGACGACCAGGCAGGAGGAAGCGGGGATGTCGGGCATCCTGGCGCAACGCATACAGTCGACACGCGAGTCATCGCTCGAGGAAATCCGGCAGCTGGAGCAACAGATAGAGGATGCGCAATTGCGCGCGGAAGCGGAGCTGGCCGACCTCGAGCTGCAACTGGAAAACGCACGGGCGCAGTCAGAATCGGAACTGAACATACTGCATGACCAGAAGGCCGATACATTGCGTGAGAGGGACACGGAGAACGACCGGCTCGAGAGGGAGATGCTGGAGGCCAGGCAGCTGTCGGAAAGCCGGACTGAAGAGCTGGCCGAACAGGAGCAGAGCCTGCGCGACCTTGAGAAAGAGGAGTTGCTGAAGCTCGAGGCCCATAAGGCGGACATCGAGGATCGCCGCAAACAGGGGATCGCCGGTGTGACGCAGGAGCTTGAGCGCCTGCAGGCCGAGACCCGGGACATCCTGCGCCAACTGGGGGAGACGGCACAAGACAGCCAGGGGTGCGGCAGCCGGCAGGAAGTCGGCTGAGCAAATCCTTCGGCGCGCCTTTCCAGGCTGCACCTTTGGCGACTTAGCCGGGGCGCAGATCCTCGAACAGGGCCAGTTCAACCATTGCACACAGGGTATGACCGATCAGGATATGGGCTTCCTGTATCCTCGGGGTATCGCCGCTCGGTACACAGAGGCAGTGATCACACAGGTCGCGCATCCTGCCCCCGCTCTCACCGGTCAGGCCGAAGGTCTTGATGCCTTTTTCTTTCGCCGCCTCCAACGCGAGCAGTACATTGGGACTGTTACCCGATGTAGAAATACCCATGAACACGTCGCCCGCGACCCCGTTAGCCTCGACCTGCCGCCGGAATAGCTGATCATAACCGTAGTCGTTACCGACCGCAGTCAGGATCGAGGTATCGGTGGTCAACGCGAGGGCGGGCAGCCCCGGACGGTCGAAGTTGAAGCGGCTGACAAATTCGGCGGCGATGTGCTGGGCGTCGGCGGCGCTGCCGCCATTGCCCGCCACCAGCAACTTGTTGCCCGCCTCGTAGCAGTCGATGAGCAGGTGACCCATTTTCATCACCTGTTCGGTGAAGGCGGCATCGCCCAGGATGCGTTCCTTGACGGCGACAGAGGCCTTGAACTCTTCTACGACGTAACTCAGGTCGGGACGGTCCATGCGGCTGCTCCATGGGGTTCAAAGCGAAACGAAACGACATTCCCGTCCAGTTCATCCAGCGCGTTGATCAACTGGACACGGTCCGTCGGGTCCACGATAAAGACAATGTAACCGCCGCCGCCCGCACCGGATACCTTACCGGCCCAGGCGCCGGCCCTGCGGGCAACCGACATGATCTCCTCGATCTCCGGGTTGCTGATCTGGTCC
>CAJIAY010000333.1_pt1 | contig 12533 bp, 13 predicted proteins | sample 9199221 | NCBI WGS metagenome assembly CAJIAY01 (sample SAMEA7708283, study PRJEB35096) | sediment metagenome | biome: marine neritic benthic zone biome [ENVO:01000025]; feature: sediment [ENVO:00002007]; material: shallow marine sediment [ENVO:03000034] sea grass bed [ENVO_01000059] ...
CTACTACCAGCACCCCATCGGCGAGGTCTACGCCGCCCTGTTTCCCCGGCGCCTGCGGGAGGGAGGGACCGCCGAGCCCCCGGGTGCCCCCGGCTTCCGCCTCACCACGCGGGGCAAGGGCCTGCCCGAGGGAGCCCTGTCCAGGTCGCCGCGCCAGGCCCAGGCGGTGGCCCTGCTGCAACAGCGCGGGGACATCGCGAACCCGGATTTCCGGGCGGAGGGCATCAGTGCGGCGATACTGCGCAAACTCACCGACCTCTCGCTGGTGGAGCCCTGTGTACTAAGTGAGCGCTCGCTTACTCCTTCGGTCAATGCGACACTGGAGGCAAACCCCGAACAGGCAGCGGCGCTGGCGGCGGTGGCGGCGGCCGGGGAGGGGTTCCGCTGCCACCTGCTGGAGGGCGTCACCGGCAGCGGCAAGACCGAGGTCTACCTGCAGCTTATCGCCGATTGCCTGCAGCGCGGACAGCAGGCGCTGGTGCTGATCCCGGAGATCGGCCTCACACCCCAGACCCTGGCAAGGTTTCGCCAGCGTTTCGAGGCAGAGATCGCCGTGCTGCACTCCGGCCTCAGCGACGCGCAGCGCTTTCTCGCCTGGCAGGCGGCCCGCAGCGGCCGGGCCCACATCGTGATCGGGACCCGCTCGGCGGTCTTCACACCGCTTGCGGCCCCGGGGCTGATCATCGTCGACGAGGAGCACGACGGCTCCTATAAACAACAGGACAGGTTTCGCTATTCCGCCCGGGACGTGGCGGTCAAGCGCGCGCAGCTCGAGGACTGCCCGATCCTGCTGGGCAGTGCGACCCCCTCCCTCGAGAGCCTGCAGAACGCGCTGGCGGGACGTTACCAGCACCTGCATCTCACGCGGCGAGCCGGCAACGGCGAGATGCCCGAGCTGCGCGCGCTGGATATCCGCAGGCAGGCGCTCGAGGGCGGACTCTCCGGAGAGCTCATCACCGCCGTGGAGCGCACCCTGCGGCAGGGGCGGCAGGTGCTGCTGTTCCTCAACCGCCGCGGCTACGCACCCACGCTGCAGTGTCACGACTGCGGCTGGATCGCCGAGTGCCCCGCCTGCGACGCGCGCCTGACCATTCACCGGCGCAGGCGACGCCTGCGCTGCCACCACTGCGGCGGGGCGAGCCCGCTGCCGCAGCAGTGCCCGGATTGTCACAGCGGGCAGCTGATGACCTCGGGGCTCGGTACGGAACAGACGGAGGACTTCCTGCGTTCCCGCCTCGGCCAGTGGCCTGTCCACCGGGTGGACAGCGACTCGATGCAGGGCAGGGAAGCCATGCAGTCGCTGGTCGATGAGATCAACAGGGGCGATCCCTGCATTCTGCTGGGCACGCAGATGCTGACCAAGGGCCATCACTTTCCCGGCGTCAGCCTGGTCGCGGTCATCGACGCCGACGCCCTGCTGTTCAGCGCCGACTTCAGGGGCGAGGAGCGCATGGCCCAGCTGCTCACCCAGGTCGCGGGGCGCGCCGGACGTGCGGAACATCCGGGAGTCGTACTGTTGCAGACACACTATCCCGACCACCCGGCGCTCATGGCGGTACTCAACAAGAGCTACTCTGAGCAGGCCGGGGAACTGCTGGAACGCCGGCGGGAAACGGGCATGCCGCCCGCCGGTTTCCTGGTGGTACTGCGAACGGACTGCCCCGACGCCGATTACGGCGAGCGATTCCTCGCGGACCTGCGGCAGCGCAGCACCCCGCAACTGCCACCCGATACCCGCCTGATCGGGCCGCTGCCATCACCGATGCAGCGCCGCGCGGGGAAGTACCGGGCCCAGCTATTGCTCACCGCCGCGACGCGCAAGGGCGCCCGCATTGCGGCGCACCTGCTGGTCACCAACGCCGAGCAGCTGCCCGCGCGGCAGGGTCTGAACTGGACGATCGACGTCGATCCGCAGGACCTCTTCTAGGAACCCGGCAACCCGCGACCAGCCTGAAGGAGGTGCGTTGCATGCGGTACCCGTTGGGGGGACCGTCTGGCGACAGGACGTCGCCAGCCGAGCCTGCACATGGATGTGCGCTTTTTGGCGTGTCCCACCAACGGGTACCGCGTGCAACGCATCTACGACACACCGGTCTCGCGGTCCTAGCCGTTTGATGAACCCCTCTGGTCATGAACATCACATACGACGATAATAAGCGCCCCTCTAAACCCCCCTGGATGCAGGACCCGGTAGCCCGCCCGCAATGAAGGAAGAACTGACAGACCTGATCCGCCAGGCCCTGGATGCGCTGGTCGCACGGGGCGAACTGCCGGCGGACGCCGAGGCACGGGTCCAGATCGAGCGCACCCGGGACAAGAGCCACGGCGACCTCGCTTCCAATATCGCGCTTTCGCTGGCGAAGAGAGCCGGCAGGAATCCGCGCGACCTCGCCGGCCTGATCTGCGAGGCGCTGCCCGACAGCGCGATCGTCGAGCGCACCGAGATCGCGGGGCCGGGATTCATCAACTTCTTCCTCTCGGACGACAGCAGCCAGTCGGTGGTGCGCGCCATCCTCGAACAGGGCGAGCGCTTCGGCACCAGCAACGACGGCGGCGGCCGCAAGGTGCAGGTGGAATTCGTGTCCGCCAACCCGACCGGACCGCTGCACGTGGGCCACGGCCGCGGGGCCGCGGTAGGCGACAGCCTGTGCCGCCTGCTGGCGGCGACCGGTTGGGATGTGTCCAGCGAGTTCTACTACAACGATGCGGGGGCACAGATCCAGAACCTGGCCCTCTCGGTGCAGGCACGCTGCAAAGGTATCTCCCCCGGCGATGCGGGATGGCCCGAGGACGGCTACCGGGGCGACTATATCGTTGAACTGGCGGATGCCTACCTCCGCGGTGATACCGTCGATGCCGAGGACCGGCACGTGGTCGGCTCCGGCAATCCCGATGACTTCGAGGACATACGGCAATTCGCCGTGGCCTACCTCCGGCGAGAGCAGGATCTCGACCTCAGGGCATTCGCAGTCCACTTCGACGTCTATTTCCTGGAGTCGTCCCTCTACGACGACGGCGCGGTCGAACGGACCGTCGAGCGTCTCCAGGCAAACGGCCACTGCTATGAGCAGGACGGCGCCCTGTGGCTGCGCACCACAGACTTCGGCGACGACAAGGACCGCGTCATGCGCAAGCGCGACGGCGGCTTTACCTATTTCCTGCCGGACGTGGCCTACCACCTGAACAAATGGCAGCGAGGCTTCGAGCGCGTGATCAATGAGCAGGGCGCGGACCACCACAGCACGGTCACGCGGGTGCGCGCGGGACTGCAGGCGCTCGGGGAGGGCATCCCCGAGGGCTGGCCCGACTACGTATTGCACCAGATGGTGAACGTCATGCGCGAGGGGGAAGAGGTCAAGCTGTCCAAGCGTGCGGGAAGCTACCTGACGCTGCGGGAGCTCATCGACGAGGTGGGCCGGGACGCAACCCGCTACTTCCTCGCGGCGCGGGCGCCGAGCTCGCAGCTCACGTTCGATATCGACCTGGCGCTGTCACAGAGCACCGACAATCCCGTGTACTACATCCAGTATGCCCACGCGCGCACCTGCAGCGTGATGCGCAAACTCGCTGAGCAGGGCTGGGACTGGCGCGCCGACAGGGCGGTACAGCACCTCGACCAGTTGCGGGAGGACCAGGAAAAGAACCTGCTGCGCCGGCTGGCCCGCTATCCCGAGGTCGTGGCGGCCGCGGCGCGCGACCGCGAGCCGCACACTGTCGCCACCTTCCTGCGCGAGCTGGCCGGTGACTTCCACACGTGGTACAACGCGCACAAGATACTGCTGGAAGACCAGGCCCTGCGCGATGCGCGGGTGGCGCTGAGCCAGGCAACGCGACAGGTCATCGCCAACGGGCTCCACCTGTTGGGGGTATCGGCCCCGGAGGAAATGTAGCGGTGGTCCAGGGTCACGGCAGAAGCAAGAAGGGTGCAGGCGGCAGGAAGCCCCGAGCGCGAAGCGCCGCCGCCAGTCGCAATTCCCGTGACACGGCTCCTCGCGGCCGCGGATTACGCCTTTACCTCGGCGGCGTATTGACCGGTGTATTCCTGAGCTTCATCGCCTGGCTGGCCACCCTGCCGGCACCCAACACGCCGCAGGACGAGATCTCAGGCGCCGAATCGGCAACCGCGGAGGTACCCAAACCGCGCTGGGACTTCTACGAGCTGTTACCCGAGCAGACTATCGAGGTAGATGTCGAGGAAGAACTGGAGCCCGCCGCAGACATCAGCCAGCCCGCCGCAGCAGGCCACGCGGAACAGTACATACTCCAGGCGGGCTCTTTCCGCCAGGAGGAAGATGCAAAACGGCGCCGGGCCGAGCTGATCCTGCTGGGCCTCAGCCCGAGTATTCGCGAGGCCAGGGACGAGCGCGGGCCGTTGTTCCGGGTCAACCTTGGGCCCTTCAATTCGCTGGACAGCGTGTCCAGGGCCCGCGGCCTGACCGCGGGCGAGGGCATAGATACCCTGGTGCTCAAGCGCAACGAACCCTGAGCCCGCAGGGCCTTGAAATACGACGGGCCCGCCCCATATCCAGATATTCCCCCGGAGGAAAGAAGACGTGGAACAGTTCCGAGGTACGACCATACTTTCCGTGCGCCGCGGTAATTCCGTTGTGATCGGCGGCGATGGACAGGTGTCCATGGGTAATACCGTCATGAAGGGCAACGCGCGCAAGGTGCGCCGCCTTTACCAGGACAAGGTGCTGGCCGGATTCGCGGGCGGTACCGCCGACGCGTTCACCCTGTTCGAACTGTTCGAGGCCCAGCTGGAAAAACACCAGGGACATTTGGTGCGCGCCGCGGTCGAACTTGCCAAGGCCTGGCGCACCGAAAGGGCGCTGCGACGTCTTGAGGCGCTGCTGGCGGTGGCGGACAAGGAAACCTCGCTGGTCATCACGGGCAACGGCGACGTTATTGAGCCCGAAGACAACCTGATCGCAATCGGTTCTGGTGGGCCCTTTGCGCAGTCGGCGGCACGCGCGCTGCTGGACAATACGGAGCTGGGCGCGCGCGACATCGTGGAGAAAGGCCTGGCCATCGCGGGAGACATCTGCATTTACACGAATCATAACCGAACGATTGAACAACTGGATTACTAGGACCTCCCATGTCCAATATGACGCCCCGCGAGATAGTTCACGAACTCGATAAACACATCGTCGGGCAGGACTCCGCCAAGCGCGCGGTATCCATTGCCCTGCGCAACCGCTGGCGCCGCATGCAGCTGGCGGAAGAACTCCGCAGCGAGATCACGCCGAAGAACATCCTCATGCTCGGGCCCACCGGCGTGGGCAAGACCGAGATCGCCCGCCGCCTCGCCAGGCTCGCCAACGCGCCCTTCGTAAAAGTAGAAGCCACCAAGTTCACGGAAGTGGGCTACGTTGGCCGCGACGTCGAGTCGATTGTTCGCGACCTCGTGGATGTCTCGATCAAGATGTACCGCGAGCAGGAGATGGCGCGCGTGCGTTTTCGCGCCGAGGAAGCGGCGGAAGAGCGCATCCTGGACCTGCTGTTGCCGCCGGCACGGGATACCGAGGCCGAGACGAGTTCCAGCACTCGACAATTGCTGCGCAAGAAGCTGCGCGAGGGCGACCTGGACGACAAGGAAATCGAGGTTGAGGTAAGCAGCGCCGTTCCCTCCATGGAGATCATGGCGCCACCCGGCATGGAGGAAATGACCAGCCAGCTGCAGAGCATGTTCTCCAACCTGTCGCGCCAACAGAGCAAGAGCCGCAAGATGCCGGTGCAGGCGGCCTTCGAGGCGCTGTGCGACGAGGAAGCAGCCAAGCTCATCAACGAGGAGGAACTGAAACTCAATGCCCTGCGCGAGGCGGAGGAAAACGGCATCGTCTTTATCGACGAGCTCGACAAGGTCGCGAAGCGTTCCGAGGGCACCGGCGCGGACGTCTCCCGGGAAGGTGTGCAGCGTGACCTGCTGCCACTGATCGAGGGATCAACCATCAGCACGAAGTACGGCATGATAAAAACCGACCACATCCTTTTCATCGCCTCCGGTGCCTTCCACCTGGCGCGACCATCCGACCTCATCCCCGAGCTGCAGGGCCGCCTGCCGATTCGCGTCGAACTCGAAGCCCTCTCGCCCGATGACTTCGAGCGCATACTCACCGAACCCAGCGCTTCGCTGACAGAGCAGTACCAGGCCCTGATGGCGACAGAAGGGGTGGAGCTCTCCTTCAGCCAGGACGGCCTGCGTCGCATCGCGGAGACGGCCTGGCACGTGAACGAGCGCACCGAGAACATCGGCGCCCGCCGCCTGCACACGGTGATGGAGCGACTGCTCGACGAGATTTCCTTCGACGCTACCGACGCCGGGTTGAACGGCACCTCTCTCGTGGTGGACGCCGAGTACGTGGACAGGCAGCTGCAGTCGCTGAGCGCCGACGATGATCTCTCCCGCTTCATCCTGTAGCGCCGCCCGTGTCCGAGGAACGCAAGCCCACCGCCATCCAGCTGCACAGCCGCTCGAAGCTGCTGGACCTGGAATACGGGGATGGCGAGCGCTACTCCCTCAGCTGTGAATATCTCCGCGTCTATTCTCCCTCCGCCGAGGTACTCGGCCATGGCCCCGGGCAGGAAGTGCTGCAGACCGGGAAGATGAAGGTCGGTATCACGGCAATCAACCCGGTCGGTAACTACGCCCTGCAGCTGGTGTTCGACGACGGACACGACACGGGCCTCTACTCCTGGGACTATCTGTACCAGCTCTGCAGCGAACAAGATTCGCGGTGGCAGGATTACGTCGACCGGCTCGCGCAGGCGGGCGCCAGCCGCGACCCGGATGTGCAGGTGCTCAACCTCGACAACTAGGTGGCAGTGCTTCGCAATAGCGGAGGTATCGCGTGGTCTGGCGATGAATGGCGTAGGTACCTCCTCTGGGACACGCCAAAAAGCGCACGTACCCGAAAAAGAGGGGCAGGCTCTCCATGTGCAGGCTCGGCTGGCGACATCCATGTCGCCAGACGGTCCCAGAGGAGGTACCTACGCCATTCACCGCTGGATCCTCACTCCGCAATTGCGACACTAACCTGACCATACCTGGGCATACGGTTATACTGTGCGGTCCGAGAGGCCTCGCGGAGGCGCCATGAGCGACAAAGAGACGACACACTTCGGCTACAGGGAAGTGGAAAAGGAAGACAAGGCCGGCCTGGTGGCGGACGTCTTCCATTCCGTGGCGAGCCGCTACGACCTGATGAACGACCTCATGTCCGGCGGCATCCACCGTATCTGGAAACGCTTCACCATCGAACTCAGCGGCATACGCAAGGGCAACGCGGTGCTCGACATCGCCGGTGGCACCGGCGACCTCGCGGCCCGTTTTTCGCAACTGGTGGGCAGCGAGGGCCGCGTGGTACTGGCGGACATCAACGACTCCATGCTGCAGGTGGGCCGGGACAAGCTGCTAGACCAGGGCATTCAGGGCAACATCGAGTTCGTCCAGGCCGACGCCCAGAACCTGCCCTTCCCCGACAACAGCTTCGATTGCGTGACCATCGCGTTCGGTCTGCGCAACGTCACCGATATGAGCCGGGCGCTGCGCTCCATGCTGCGCGTACTCAAGCCCGGCGGTCGGCTGCTGGTACTCGAGTTCTCCAAACCGCAGAATTCACTGCTCGAGAAAGTCTACGACAACTACTCCTTTCACGTACTGCCGGTGATGGGGCGGCTGGTCGCAAACGACAGTGACAGCTACCAGTACCTCGCGGAATCCATTCGCATGCACCCGGACCAGGACACGCTGCGCGACATGATGGAAGACGCCGGCTTCTGCCAGTGCGAGTACCACAACATGACCGGCGGGATCGTCGCACTGCATCGCGGCCTGAAGGCCTGATATGGCGGGGACACCCGACCCCACGCTGCACACCGCTGCGATGGCGGCGCTGGAGGCGGCGGCAAACCGCGCACTGGCCCTGTCACCCGGCGGCAACGCGGTGCTGGCCCCGCTGGAAGACTGTGTTTTCGCTTTTCACTGCACCGCACCAGGCGTCGACTTTTACCTCCTGCCCGGAGGCGACGGACTGCGCCTGACGGGGTTTTACGAGGGCGGGGTAACCACGAGCCTGACCGGGACCGCGTCAGACTTTGCAGAGCTGGCCCGCGCAGAAGACCCCGCCGCGACCCTGGTCAACGGCGGGCTGACCATGGAAGGGGACAGCGCACCGCTGATCCAACTGCAGCAGGCGCTGTCGACGCTGCAGGTGGACTGGGAGGCCCCACTGGTCGATACGCTGGGCGATGTCGCCGGGCACGAGCTGGCGCAGCTGCTGCGCCAGGCGTTTTCCTGGAGCAGGCAGGCCTCTTCCAGCCTCGCCAGGCAACTCGGCGAGTTCATCCACGAGGAAGCGAGGCTCAGTCCGCCCCGGCTCGAGGTGGAGGACTTCTACCGTGACGTGCACGAACTGGGGCTGCGCGTCGACAGGCTGGAGTCGCGCGCCAACCGGCTGCGCCGGCAAATCCGGAAACTGAAGGACTAGGTCGTGTCACGCACGCTGCGTCTCGCCCGGATACTCAGGATCGTCGGCCGCTACAGGCTGGACGAATTCATCGACCACGAGCGTCTTCCCACGCCGCAGCGTCTCGCGATGCGTCTCTCGCCGTGGCGCCTGAACCGCGTGCCTGACATGCCGCGAGGCGTGCGCCTGCGCCGCGCACTGGAGGAACTCGGCCCGGTTTTCATCAAGTTCGGGCAGATGCTGTCCACCCGGCGCGACCTGCTCCCGGAAGACATCGCGGACGAACTCGCGCGGCTGCAGGACGATGTCCCGCCTTTTCCGGAGCAGCAGTCGATAGCGCTGATCGAGCAGTCACTGGGCAAACCGGTCGGCGAGCTGTTCGCCGAATTCGAGGCAACCCCGATGGCGTCCGCCTCCGTGGCCCAGGTACACCGGGCAACGCTGCACGGCGGGGAAAAGGTCGTCGTCAAGGTCGTGCGCCCCGATATCGAGGCGGTCATCAACCAGGACATCGCCCTGCTGTTCACGCTGGCCAGGCTGGCGGCACGCTACCACCCCGAGGGGCGTCGCCTGCGTCCGGTGGAAGTGGTCTCCGATTACGAGCTGGTCATACTGGACGAGCTGGATATGACGCGGGAGGCTGCCAACGCCAGCCAGCTGCGACGCAATTTCGAAGACAATAAACTGCTGTATGTTCCCGAGGTGTACTGGGACTACACGCGCGGCAACATTCTGACCATGGAGCGCATCTCGGGCATTCCCGTAACCGATGTCGAGACCTTGCGTGCAAAGGGGACCGATCTCAAGCTGCTCGGTGAGCGCGGTGTCGAGATCTTTTTTACCCAGGTATTCACGCACAGTTTCTTTCACGCGGACATGCACCCGGGGAACATTTTCGTGGATGCGACGGATCCGGCAGACCCCACCTACATCGCCGTGGACTGCGCCATCGTCGGCAGCCTCTCGGAAGCGGATCAGTACTACCTCGGCCGCAACCTGCTCGGGATTTTCAGGCGCGACTACCGCGAGGTCGCACAGCTGCACGTTGAGTGCGGCTGGGTTCCCCCCGAGACCCGGGTGCAGGATTTCGAGGCCGCCATGCGCGCCGTCTGCGAACCGATCTTCGAGCGGCCCATCAGCGAGATCTCTTTCGGCGAGCTGCTCGTCTACCTGTTCCAGACCGCGGGGCGTTTCGATATGGAAGTCCAGCCGTCACTGGTACTGCTGCAGAAGACCCTGTTCAACATCGAGGGCCTCGGCCGCCAGCTGTACCCCGACCTCAACCTGTGGGACACGGCACAGCCTTTCCTCGAGGAGTGGCTGCAGCAGCGGTATTCGCCACAGGCCGTGGTAAAGCGGCTGCAGCGTCACGCGCCCTCCTGGATAGAGCAGTTACCGCGCCTGCCCGAGGCGGTGCTCGGCAGCCTGGAGGCCCGCGGTCAGGACCGGCCGACCTACCTGACGGCGCAGCAACAGCGTGAGCAGCACCGCCTGGAGATTCGCAGCCGCTGGCGACGCGCGCTGGCTGCTGCCGCATTCGCAGGGGCCGCGCTCATTACGCTCCCGGGCGCCTGGCAGTACCTCTCGGACATTCCGCCCGCAAGCTGGCTGCTCGCCGCCCTCGGCACATACCTCATCTGGCCCAGGGGCCGCTGACCCGGCCTTCCCTGTGCTATGGCATAATGCACTATTCCCGGATAGCAGCCATGACCAGACCAGCCGACCTATTACAAGCTGTTAACTGGAACGAGCAGGGTCTCGTTCCCGCGATCGCCCAGGACTGGCAGACGGGCGAAGTGCTGATGCTGGCCTGGATGAACAGCGAAGCCCTGCAATTGACCATGGAAGAGGGAAGGGCCGTGTACTGGTCACGCTCGAAGCGGGCCATATGGCGCAAGGGCGAGGAGTCCGGCAACGTGCAACACCTCAAGGAGTTAAGGATCGACTGCGACGCGGACACGGTCCTCATGAAAGTGGAACAGGTGGGCGGCATAGCCTGCCACACTGGTCGGCGCAACTGCTTTTTCCAGCGGCTGGAAGGCGGCGCCTGGGTCGTCACGGACGAGGTTTTAAAAGACCCGAAAGACATGTACGGTAGCAAGACATGAGTGATGTGCTGGAGCAATTATCGGCCACGATCGCCGCACGCAGGAAGGCGGATCCGGGAGACTCTTACGTGGCCAGCCTGCACGACAAGGGCCTGAACAAGATCCTGGAGAAAGTGGGCGAGGAGGCGACCGAGGTCGTCCTCGCGGCGAAGGAGGCCGAGTCCGGTGGAGATCACAAGGCCGTGATCGGTGAGGTAGCCGACCTGTGGTTTCACACCATGGTGATGCTGTCCCACCTCGGCCTGGATTCAGATGACGTGCTGCAATGCCTCGAGGAGCGCTTCGGTGTCTCGGGACTCGAGGAGAAGGCTGCGCGGGACGCGTGAAGCCTCGGGGATCAGCACGGAAATAGCAGGAGAGAGCAATGGGAATCGGTGGAATCAGTATCTGGCAGCTGTTGATCATATTGGTGATCGTCATCATGCTGTTTGGCACCAAACGCCTGCGCACCCTGGGCAGCGACCTCGGCAGCGCGGTGAAGGGCTTTCGCAAGAGCATGTCCGACGACGGTGAGACACCGAAGGCCGAGGCAAACGAGGCTGACGACGCTCCGGATACCACCAACAACGACAAGTAAAACCTGAATGTTCGATATCGGTTTCGCCGAGCTGCTCGTCATCGGGGTCGTCGCCCTGCTGGTGATCGGCCCGGAACGCCTGCCCCAGACAGTGCGTACCGCGGGCCTGTGGTTGAACCGCATACGGCGCGGCTTCAATGACATCAAGCAGGAAATCCAGCAGGAACTTCACAACGACGAGGTGATGCGCGAACTGCGCGAGACGGGCAACCAGCTGAAGAGCGATGCCGAGGCCATCGGCAAGGACATCAAGAACTCCTCGGAAACCCTGGCAAATCCCCTGGAATCCCTCACCACGGAAAACAAGAGTGACGCCGATCCCGGGGAGAAACCGGCGGAATGAGCGATCCCGATGTCAACGACCCGCCGCTGCCGCTGGTCACCCACCTGACGGAACTGCGCGACCGGTTGCTGCGCGCGATACTCGCGATACTGCTGGTATTCATCTGCCTGTTCCCCTTCGCCAACGACATCTACGCGGTGATTTCCGAGCCGCTGCGCGCCCTGCTGCCGCCCGGTGCCAGCATGATCGCCACCGAGGTGGCCTCGCCGTTCTTTGCGCCCTTCAAGCTGTCGCTGGTGGCCGCCGTATTTATCGCCATGCCCTATGTGCTCTACCAGGTCTGGAGCTTTATCGCACCGGGCATGTACCGCCACGAGAAGCGCCTGGCGGTGCCCCTGCTGGCATCCAGCATTGTCTTGTTCTACGCGGGGGCGGCGTTCGCCTACTTCGTGGTGTTCCCGTTGATCTTCGCATTCTTCACCAGCGTCGCGCCGGACGACATCGCGATCATGACGGATATCAACAGCTACCTGAACTTCGTACTGAAACTTTTCTTCGCCTTCGGGCTGGCCTTCGAGATACCGATCGCGGCCGTTCTCATGATCTGGGCGGGTATTACCACCCCCGAGGCGCTGGCGGGGAAACGGCCTTACATCATCGTCGGCTGCTTCGTCTTCGGCATGCTGCTCACACCGCCGGATATCATCTCCCAGTCGCTGCTCGCGGTACCGATGTGGCTGCTGTTCGAGGTGGGCGTCTACTTCGGCGGGTTCATCCAGAAGCGGGAAGCGCCCGACAACACCTAGCGTTTCGCCATCAGGCCGCCGTCGGCCACCAGCGTGATCCCGGTGGTGAATGATTCCGACGCCAGGTAGAACACCGGGTTGAGGATTTCCTCGGTTTCCGCGATGCGCGGGATCAGCGCAGCCGTGACCATGCCCTCGCCGTAACCGGGAATCGCCTCGATGGCTCCATCGGTCAGGTCCGAGTGATAGCTGCCCGGGGCGAGGGCGTTAACCCGGATATTCCAGTCCGCCCACTCCTGTGCCATCACTTCCGTCAGCGCCTTCAGCCCCGCCTTGGTCGCCGCGTAA
>CAJIAY010000197.1_pt1 | contig 12520 bp, 10 predicted proteins | sample 9199221 | NCBI WGS metagenome assembly CAJIAY01 (sample SAMEA7708283, study PRJEB35096) | sediment metagenome | biome: marine neritic benthic zone biome [ENVO:01000025]; feature: sediment [ENVO:00002007]; material: shallow marine sediment [ENVO:03000034] sea grass bed [ENVO_01000059] ...
CCCCTCGGCGGCGGCCAGATGAAGGACCCCGTCGCGGTGAACGACGTGCGGCGCTGGGTGCAGGGCATGCAGAACCCGAACCCGCTCTACTACGACGAGGAGTACGCCGCCGAGGGTCGCTGGGGCGAGATCGTGGCACCGCTCTCCTTCGCGGTGTGTACCGACGACAGCCACGGAGCGGCCCCTGCGATCCAGGGCAACATCCCGGGGCAGCACATGCTCTTCGGCGGCGACGAGTGGTGGTTCTACGGTCCGCGCATCCGTCCCGGCGACAGGATCAGCCGCTCGCGCATGCTGTTCGATTACAAGGTGACACAGACCGGTTTCGCGGGTCCCACCATGTTCTCCCGCGGCGACACGGAGTACGTCAACCAGGACGGCGAGTTCATCTGCAAGCAGCGCTCCACGTCCATCCGCTACCTCGCCGAGGAGGCGCGCAAGCGGCAGCAGTTCGACGAGGAGCAGGACCCCGCCTGGACCGAGGACCAGCTGATGGAGGTCGAGCGCAGGAAGATGGAGTACTTCGCCGAGGTGCAGGCGAACGCCAACAGGCGCAAGCTCAACGTGCAGCCGGGCGAGCAACTGCCCGAGCGCATCATCGGCCCGCATACCATCGCGAGCTTCACCACGGAGTGGCGCGCCTACCCCTTCACGATCTGGCACACCTTCCGCCCCGACGGACTGCCCTCCTCCCTCTACGACGCGGGCTGGCTGCCGGAGATGGCGCGCGACTTCGACAAGGGCGACATCGACCCCACGCACCTCGACGGCCTGTACCACGGCCCGTCCCGCGGCCACGTGCAGCAGGAATACGCACAGCTGATCGGTCTGCCCCGCGCCTACGGCTACGGCGCGTCCATGGGCGCCTGGATCCTCGACTACATCAGCAACTGGGGCGGCATCTGGAGCGACATCATCCACAGCAAGTTCTCCTACCGGTCCCCGGCAATGACCGGCGACCTGACGGTGCTCAACGGCGAGGTCACCAGCGTCAAGGAGGACCCGATGACCGGTCAGCCGCTCGCGGTGGTGCAGGTGACGATGACCAACCAGGACGACGCGGTCATGGCCTCCGGCGGCGCCGAGGTCAGGTTGCCCACCGCGGACCTGCCGGGGGCGGAACGCCCCTGAGATGCACACCGGCGAGGACATGGGCATCGCGCTGCAGCCCGACGCAAGCCGCTATACCTGGGGCCACTTTATAGAGGATGTCGCCGCGCGCCACGGAGACCGCCCGGTTATCCGCTTCGAGGGGCGCGATATCAGCGCGAACGACCTGCTGGCGGAATCGCGCGCGCTGGCCAAGGCCCTCGCAGTGCTCGGCGTAACCAAGGGGATGCGGGTGGCCGTGCACATGGCGAACCGCCCCGAATTCGCGGTGGCCTCCTTCGCCGTCGCCATGCTCGGCGCGGTGCTGGTGCCGGTCAACACCTTCGCCACGAAAGACGAGCGGGAGTATATCCTGCGCCACTCGGACAGCGCGGTCCTGCTGTTCCAGCGCCACCTGCTGAAACACGATTTTCTCGACGAGTTACTGGAGATACTGCCCGGGCTGGCGGACGGAGAGGGTCCACTGTATTGCGAGCGCACCCCGCAGCTGCGCCACGCCGTGGCCTTCGGCCTCGATGAGCAGCGCGGCCGGGTGCAGGGCTGGGACGAGTTTATCGCCCGCGGCGCGGATTTCCCGGACGCGGTACTGGACGCCATGATCGCGGAGGTTTATCCGGCGGACGACGGCTGCATCATTTATACCTCCGGCACCACATCGCGGCCCAAGGGCGTGCTGCACATGCAGCGAGCGGCCGTCATCCAGAGCTGGCTGATCGCCGACGAGATGCGCTTCACCCCCGAGGACCGGGTCTGGACGACCTACCCCATGTTCTGGTCCGCAGGCATCTGCATGGCGCTGGGCGCCACCATCGGCGCCGGCGCCACCCTGGTGCTGCAGGAAACCTTCGAGCCCGGCGCCGCGCTGCAGTGCCTGGTGGACGAAAGAGCCAACGCCACCCAGGCCTGGCCGCACCAGGCCAAGGCCATGGCGGAGCACCCTCTCTACCAGGAGCTCGACCTCTCACATATCGACAAGGAAGTGTATCGCCTGCAACCGGACATCCCGCCGGAGGAAGACCTCTGGGGCACCCAGGGCTCCTTCGGGATGACCGAGACCTTCACCTTTACCGCGAACCTGCCGGCAGATGCGCCGGTCGAACTGCGCAACGGCACCTCCGGTAAGCTGCGCGCGGGCATGACGGTGCGCATCCTCAACCCCCGGACCGGAGAGCCGCAACCCGATGGCGAAGAAGGCGAGATCGCGGTCAAGGGCCTGACCCTCATGCGCGGCTACTATAAAGTCGACCCGGAGGCGACTTTCGACGCCGACGGGTATTACCACAGCGCGGACGGCGGCTTCCTGGACGCGGACGGTTACGTGCACTGGAACGGCCGGCTGTCCAATCTCATCAAGACCGGCGGCGCCAATGTCAGCCCCATGGAGATCGAGGAGTCGCTGCTGGGCTTCCCCAACATGCGCACCGGCATCCCCTTCGGCGCTCCCCACCCGACCCTGGGCGAGGTGATCGTGCTGTGCGCAGTGGCGATCGAGGGCACCACGCTCGACGAGGCGGCAATCATCGCTTTCCTGAAGGAGAAGCTCGCGGCCTACAAACTGCCGAAGAAGGTGATCATGTTCACCGAGGCAGACCTCGATTTCACCGGCAACCAGAAGATCCGGGTCAACAAGCTGATCGACAAGGCCCTCGCTCGCCTGCGCGACGAGGCAGTCGAGATCGATGGCGTCAACTACGGCGAGTTTCTCGTCCAGTCCGGCTAGCCCGGAATCCCCTACCTCCTGTGAGCTATAACCTCATGTCGGGTGTCGAGATTTTTAACACTTTTATGACACCGTGTCGGGGTAATTTTCTTAACCCATTGATTTATATAGTTTATTGATTATGGTACAAATTTTGCAGCTATAAACGAAAGTTTAGTCTGCGGCTAATCCATAGGGCAAATCGTGGTCTAAGCTTGGTATAGAGACGTACGCAGGGCGTGCAAGTATTCAAGTATTGTGGGATTGGGGCGCGCAATCGCCCCGTAAAAATTGATGCATCGGCGGCAGTGTTGTGATGACCTGCCGTGCACTCGGGTCCGGGGACGGACTCGGGTTTGCCCGTGTCCGAGGCGCGGGGTAGGAAACCCGGTCACGCTTAGGCGCCGGCCGGGCCAGGTTCATCACCTGAAAGTGTAAGAGGGCGTTAGAGGTATAGCGGTTTTGATAAGGACGTTTTCACAATGGGTTGTCGCCCTGCTTGCCTGTGCGAGCTGGACGGGCAGCGCCGTGGCGTTGACGCTCGACCGCCCCGACGGCCTCGGGTTTGGCGGCGGGGGCAATACCATACCGCTCGGTTCCAACGACACCTCACCCACGTTCGAGCCCTTCGTACAGTCCTGCGACGGCCTGCGCTTCAGCGCGACGGACCAGATTTGCCCAATGGGCAGTTTTATCGGCCCGGGCAATACCCTCACGAACAGCGGCCTGGGCAGTGGCATCTTTCTCAACCCCACCGATGCCGACATCTTTTACACGCCCATCACACAATCCTGCGACGGCCTGCGCTTCAGCGGCACGGACCAGGTGTGCGGATTCAGCAGTATCGGCGGCCTGGGCGGCGGCGTGGACCTGACCGCGGACGGCGGTCTCGGCGATCCCTACCCTGTCACACAGTCCTGTGACGGCCTGCGCTTCAGCGGCACGGACCAGATTTGCGCATTTGGCGACGGCGGCATTGCCCGCTCAGGGACGTCATCGGCGGGCAACGAACCTCCCGGGGGTTCGGGGGGCTCACCGGAAGATCCCTCCTCCGGCGGTTCCACGATCGCCGCTCCCGGGCCGAACGACCCGGTCGGCCAGGTCAACGCACCCGCTACGCTGGCCTTGTTTGGACTCGGACTTGTTGCGCTCGGCGTCTCACGGCGGCGCAGGCAGAGGGGCCTCGGCGCCTGACTCGACCGCGCGGAAGCGTTTCGTCATTCGGAAAAAAAAGGTATTAGCGGCGCGCAGGTTTCACGTAGCTGACGACTTGTACGGTGCGACCGGATTTCCACTCGCCCCAGGCGATGACACTCCCCAGCAACAGGCCCTTCAATCCGCCTGCGACTGCGCCGCCTGGTGTCATGAGCACCACGGCGATCAATGCACCTGCCAGCGTGCAGGCCATCAAGATCTTGATCGTATTTATCATGTCCCTCCTCCTTCCCCGCCTGTACACTCTCTGCCCCGCGGGTTCGGTTGGCACCGGCTGTATCGCCGGGCTCGCTTTCATTTGAGTCCAGTGCACCTCGAGGGTCAATTGATAACGGCGGAAAAGTGAAGATAGACCGCCGGGCGGCGTGTTTTAAGCGCCGAACTGTGAACGGCGTCTCATCGGGACAGCCCACGCCGCAGGCTCGGCGGCCAAGTGGACATGCCGTCGTCCATAGGATACTTTTTCGCTATGCAGCACGACTGCCACCCGTTCACTCGCCACTAGCGGCATTCCGCAGCGTCTCCCTGTTATACCGCTGACTCGATTCCTGGATAGCCGATCATGAAGCGACCTCCCGCCCTGCTAATTACGACCGCAATCCTGCTGTGTCCATGGGCCGGTCCTTCCCATGCCCGGGAGGCGTACAAGCCCCCGTACCCCCACAGCACCGGCGCACAACTGCTGCCCCTGTGCCAGGACCAGGAGGCACCCGTCGACCTGCTCAGGTGCGACTACTATGTACAGGGTATCGCCGACCTCGCCACCACTGAGGTGCAGGGTGAGCGGCTGGCCTGCATCCCCCGGGGCAAGAACCGCACCGAGCTGATGGCGTTCGCCGTGGAGCACCTCGCCTCCCTGAAGCCGGACGTACTCGAAAGCAGCAGTGCCGCCAGCCTGATACTGACGGCACTGCAAAAGGAATTTCGCTGTCCGGAGAAAGAGGCCGCGGGCGAGCAAAAGAAAAAGAGCAACCCCGCGATGGAAGCGATGATCAGGAAAGCCCTCGAACAACAAGCGAAGGAAAAGCAGGCCGGCGAGGCCGGAACACAGTAAGGTGCCTGCCGACTCACCCTTGAACACCCGTTTGCTCGAGGGCGTGAGAGTCATCGACCTGGCGGGCGAGCCCCTGGCGATGACCGGCCGCATGCTCGCGGACATGGGTGCGGAGGTCGTCAAGCTGGAGCCGGCGGACGGCGACCCGCTGCGGCGCGCGGGCCCGCTGCATCCGGGTGACGAAACCTCGCTGCGATTTCACGCCTGGCATGCGGGGAAGTCCAGCCTCCCCTTCGACCCCGATGATCCCGGGTTGCAGGCGCTGCTGTGCGCTGCGGATGTGATTATCCAGACACCGGGCTTTGCCGGCGCGCCGCAGCTGGAGCCCGGCCGGGCAACACAGGCGATATGGCTCATGGCCACCCCCTTCGGCCTCACGGGCCCCCGGGCAAAGTGGCGCGCCAGTGACTTAGGGCTAATGGCCGCCGCGGGAAACCTCTACGCCACGGGTTACCCGGACCGGCCACCCCTGCGCTGCAGTGAACCCGCGGGCTATGCCCACGGGGCCGCGGAAGCGACCTTCGCCATACTGACCGCGCTGGCCTCGGGCCGACCGCAGGTCATCGACCTGTCGATGCAGGAGGTCGCCATGATTGCCAGCATGAGCGGCGCCGGGCAGTTTCCGAAAACCGGTCGGCGGGGCGAACGCCAGGGCGCGTCGCTCGCCGGCACGCGGGAGATCTGGCCCTGCAAGGACGGCTACGTGTCTTTCGGGTTACGCGGCGGCCCTGCACGGCTGCACAACTTCCGCATCCTGACCGAACAGCTTGAAAACGAGGGGCTGCTCACCTCGGCCTGGACGGACAGGGACTGGGGCACCTTCAGCCCCTGGTCAACGGACGGCGACACCCTGCGCGCCATCGAGGAACCGCTGGCCGCGTATTTCCTCCGCCATAGCATGACGGAGCTGTACCAGCTTTCCGTGGGCACCAACCTCATGCTGGCCCCCGCCAATTCCGCCGCGGAAATTCTCGCCAGCGAACAGCTCGCATCGCGGCAGATGTTCCGGCCCGTCGGCGCGATCGAACGGTTTCCCGTACGCTTTTTTCTGGCAACGGATATCGAGTGCGCAACGGCAGACTTTGCAAACCCCGCACCGGCGCCCGCCCTTCATGGGAGCACGTGGCCGGACTGGGGCGAGCGATCAGCCGGCAGCGGTTCCCGTGGGAACGGCGGCGCATGGTCCGGCCTGAAGCTGCTGGAATTCGGCGCGGGGGCGGCCGGTCCGATCGCCTGCCGCTACTTCATCGAGCACGGCGCGACCGTCATTCGCGTGGAGTCGAACCGGCACCCGGACTTCCTGCGCGTGATGGCCGCCGGCGGCCCCCACGGCAAGGAGGGCTCGACCCTGTTCGATGCACTCAACGTCGGCAAGCAGAGCATTACGCTGAACCTGAAACACCCCGAGGGCAGGCGGGTCGCGCTGCAACTGATGCAATGGGCGGACGCGGTGCTGGAGAACTTCGCGCCGCGGGCCATGAAGTCCTATGGCCTGGACTACGCCTCGGTGGCGGCGGTCAAACCCGACCTCGTCATGCTGTCGACCTGCCTGAACGGCCAGACGGGACCCCACAAGGACTACCCGGGCTTCGGCGGCCAGGGGGCGGCCCTGTCCGGCTTCAATTTCCTCACCGGCTGGCCGGACCGCGAACCCATCGGCCCGTTCGGCACCATCACCGACTCGCTGGCGCCACGCTTCGGCGCCAGCGCCCTGGCGGCCGCCCTGCTCTACCGCCGCCGCACCGGCCGCGGGGTGCACATCGATCTGTCGCAGGTGGAAACCGGCGTATACAGCCTGTCACCGTGGCTGCTTGAATACGCCGTCACCGGCCGCTGCCGCAGCCGCGCGGGCAATCGCAACGACCGGGCGGCGCCGCACGGCGTCTTTCCCTGCAAAGGCGATGACCGGTGGATCGCGATCGCCTGCTGGAGTGACCATGAGTGGCTGCACCTCGCCAAGATCCTGGGGCTCGACGCCACGCGTTTCCCGGACGTCGAGAGCAGGCTGGACGCACAGGATGACGTTGAGGACGCCATCGCGGACATCACGCGGGGCAGGGACGCGGAGGAAATCGCGACGCAGTTGCAATACGCGGGCGTGGAGGCGGTGCCCGTGGCTGACTTCGAGGACTTGCTCGAGCGGGATGTGCAGCTCGCCCATCGTGAGCATTTCATCCGCCTCGAGCGGGCGGTGACGGGCGAATCAATTTACGAACGCAACGGGTTCCGGCTCAGTGACGCCGAGTCGGGCTTCTCACGGGCCTCGCCGTTACTCGGCGAACACACCGACGAGATTCTCACCGGCATCCTCGGCTACGACGGCGCCGGGGTCAACCGCCTGCGGGACAGCGGCGCTATCGACTGAATGCTCCCTAAAGCCTGTAGAAAGACTTGATGGCACCCCACGCCTCTTCGGCGGTATCGACATACTCGACATTCTCAAGGTCCTTCCCGGCGATGACGCCCTCTTCCGCCATCGCCTCCAGGTGCAACACGCGCTGCCAGTAGCGGCGGCCCAGCAGCAGGATGGGCAGCGGCTCGATCTTGCCGGTCTGCACCAGGGTGAGCGCATCGAACAATTCGTCCATCGTGCCAAAGCCGCCGGGGCAAGCCACCAGCGCCCTGGCGCGCTTGAGGAAGTGCATCTTGCGGATGGCAAAATAGTGAAACTGGAAACAGAGTTCCGGTGAGATATAGGGATTGGGCTGCTGCTCGAAGGGCAACTGGATGTTAAGCCCGATACTCTTGCCGCCGGCCTCGCTGGCGCCGCGGTTCGCGGCTTCCATGATGCCGGGACCGCCGCCCGTCATCACCACCATTTCACAGGGCCCGGCGTCGAGGGTTTCGCGGGTAATCAGCTCACCCAGCCTGCGGGCCTCGGCGTAATAGACACTGTTGGCCGCGACCCTCTCAGCCTGCGCCAGCGCCTGCTGCAGGGCGGCGTCCTCCGGCCCGGACTGCAGGCGGTCACGCGCTTCCTGCAACCGGCGTTCCGCCACCTCGGGCTCGGGGATTCGCGCGCTGCCGAAGATGACGATGGTGGACTCGATACCCTGTTCCAATTGCACCAGTTCCGGCTTCAGGAACTCGAGCAGCAAGCGGGTGCCGGTCAGCTCCTTGCGCCGGAGGAACTCGCCATCGGTAAAGGCGAGCCGGTACGCGTCCGCATCCGGCACGGCACCGGCGTCCACGTGCGAGTTTCCGCTGTTGCCCCTGGCACCTGGTTTGTCTGTCATAAATGCGTGTCCGGGTGATTGAAGTGTGACGGCAGTCTAGGGGAAATGCCGGGTGTGGTCGAGGCAGTGTAACCTCTCAGGTGTCGCGCAGCGCGCTCACCACGGGCGCGAGTTCACGCGCGATCGCGGCGGGCACAGTGATATAGCTGATACCCCAGCGCTTGCGCCAGCCGCGCACGGTCTCGATGCAGTGTTCGACCGTACCCGCCAGCACGTGGGGACAGCCGGCCAACTGCGCGCTGGAAACACCGAGCATGGTGGCCACCGGCTGCAGCAGCGGCTCCGGGTCGCCGTCGGTAATACCACCCGCGATAACACTGGTCTGGATTTCCAGGTTGGCGTATCGCTCGCCGGCGGCGTCGCGAATCCAGGCCAGTTTGCGATCGGTAACATCCGCATAGGGCGTGGCGCCTTCCTGCCAGTCACCGAAGTCCAGCGGCAGGCCCGGGTTGAGGGCGACCGTGTCGGCCGTGCGCGCGGCGAGCGACAACAGGATGGGGCCAGATCCCGCCACGAGCAGCGGTACCGGCGTGCGCCGGGGTGCGGGCGTTAGTTCAAGACCCCTGACGGTGTAGTGCTCGCCCTCGAAGTCGAAGGGGCCGTCGTCAAGCAAACCCCTGAGGATGGTAATCGCCTCGGCCAGGCGCGCCACGCGGATTCCCGGTCGACGAAAAGCCATACCCGCCTTGCGGAAGTCGCCCGCCAGCCAACCGGCCCCCAGGCCCAGCGCGAAGCGACCTTCCGACAACAGGTCGAGGGTTGCCGCTTCCTTGGCCAGTACCACGGGGTGACGCAGGTCATTGGCAAGCACCATCGGTTGCAGCTCGATGCGCGTGGTCACCGCCGCTACCGTCGCCAGCGCCACCATCGGGGAAAGCTGGGGAAAGGCGTCATCGACGTGATCGGTGCAACTGAAAGCCGCGTACCCCAGATCCTCCGCCATGCGGGCAGTCTCGACCAGTTCACGCCGCCCCATGGGGCTACCGACCTGCACGCCGAAGCGGAACGGCTGCCGAGGGTCATTCATGCCCGGTTCCCGGTGTCTTCCATCACGCAAGGATAAACCGCTTTCGGGCGCCGTGGACAGGTCATATACTGCAACACAGCGGGAATCAGGAGATGACCCATGGGCACCGCCCTCGACTTTGATATGTGGACGCCCGAATACCAGGCGGACCTCTACCGGATCTACAAGACACTCCGCGACGAGTACCCCGTGTTCAAATACCAGAGCGACAGCAACCCCTCCTCAAACTGCTGGATTCTTTCCCGCTATGATGATGTCCTCGGAGCGTTCAGGGACAAGGTCAATTTCCTGAACGGCGGAACCCGCAACGACCTGGTCAGGCAATTGCAGACATCCGACGGTGAAAGCCACAGGGGACTGCGGTCGGGCGTCTTCCCGCGGATGGGCGCGTCGGTGACCGCTCCGCTCGAGCCGTTGGTAGAGAAAACTGTGAGTGATGTCCTCGACGCCGTCGGCACAGCGGGTGGCTGCGAGCTGGCACAGACCGTGGCGCTGCAGATTCCCAAACGGATCGTACCGGTCTTTATCGGGTTTCCGGACCATCTCACCGACCGCCTGCTCACGCTGGTCGACCCGCTCGCGGGCTACGACCCGGTTAACCCCGTATTCCCGGGGCCCGACCTCGCTGACGAACTGATCGAACTGGTGGAAGAGATGATTCGCTACAAGCGCGACAACCCGGGGGCAGACGTTATCAGCCACCTGCTCGCGCTGGAAAATGCCGGCGAACTCGCACCCGGCGGTACCGCGCTGATCGTGCGCAGCTTCTCCTTTGCCGCCTTCGATACCACGGTCAACCTGATCGCCAACGGCACGGTGCTGCTGGCGGATAACCCCGATCAGCGACAGAAACTCATCAACAACCCCGCGCTGATCCCGCAGGCCGTCGAAGAGATGCTGCGGCTGGAATCGCCGACGCAGATGATACCGCGCAGGCTGGCTGCCGACGTGTCGCTGCACGGCCAGACGATGTCGGCAGGCGACGAGGTGCTGCTGTTGATCGGATCTGCGCACCGGGACGAGCGCCAATTCGAAGCCGCGGACCACTTCGACGTCGAGCGTAACCCCCGTGACGACATAGCCTTCGGCTCGGGCATCCATACCTGTATCGGTCGGCACCTTGCGCGGCTCGAGGCCGCCGTCTATTTCCGCCGGTTGCTGGAACGCTTCCCGGACTACCGCATCGGCGACCGGCGCTACAAGGCCTCGGGCTGGTCGCGTTCGTTCGCCGCGGTCGAGTTTTCCTGCGCCTGACGAGCGGAATGTCATGCTTCAACTAAAGCAACACCCCGGCATCGCGCCCTTGCTCCGCTACAAACTTGTAGTACCCTTAAATCCCTAATGCCTTTTATGGAACGGGTCGCAGGCATGAGTCGAAGGATCGCGTACGTTGAGGATGAAGACACGATCCGCGTAAAATACGCACAGGCGCTGCGCGATGAGGGCTTCTCGGTGACGGCCTACGCCTCCCGACAGGAGGCAATGGATGCCCTGAGCAAGGAGCTGCCCGACCTCGCAATCCTGGATGTCTCCCAGGCCGGTGACCGGGACGCCGGTTACCAGCTGTGCACAGAAATCCGGCGCATGTCCGGGGTCATCCCGATCATCTTCCTCACCAGCCGGCAGAGCGAAGTGGACAAGATCTCGGGATTCCGGCTCGGCGCGGACGACTACATCTCCAAGGACGCCTCCATCGAGTACCTGGTCGTGCGAATCGAGGCCTTGCTGAGGCGCGTGGAGGCAATACGCGATACCGGCGCAAGCGAGAGCGACAGCGCACAGGACAATGGCAGGAGCCTGACCCTGGATGAGCAATACTCTGTCGCGCACTGGCGCGGCAAGCACATCGACATGCCATTGACGCAGTTCTGGATACTGCGAGAACTGAGCGTTAATCCGGGAAAAGTCCGCAGCCACCGGGAGCTGATGAAGGCCGCCAGCCTGATGGTGGAACCGAATACGATCGCGGCTCACGTCAAGTCCATACGCCGCGCGTTCACCGTGGAAGACCCCGCATTCAACTGCATCCGCACGGAGCGTGGCCGGGGTTACCGCTGGGTCGAGGAGTAGTCCCACGGGCCGGGCCTGTGAAATATTCCCGGATTCATACTTCTTCATAAAACGCCACACGTTCTCATGAAACACCGCTTACACTGTTTCTCCAGGGTGCCAGGGGCCTGGCACCGGGAGAGCAGGACCCATCAATCAGAGAGGGTGGAGGTTTAAAGGATTATGGTTTCCACGAAGACTTGTATCAATGCGTCCATATCAGCCACATTCGGCGCCATGCTGTTGGCGGTAGCGGCTACATCCATGGCCGCCGAGACGAGCATGAGCCACATCGAGAGCTGCAAGAACGAGGTCAGGCAGGAGTACGGCACGGACAAGGACGTGACGGTTGTCAGCGAACGGAGAGTTCCCTCGGGCACGCAGGTCCGGCTGGCAGCGCGCCTGGATCGCGACACCACCCGCTTCGTCAACTGCTGGGTTCCCAGCAATACCGACGAGGACGGCAGCTATGCACGCGGACTGGATGCCCTGGCCGCGCGGCTGGAACCTGATTCCGCGGTAGTGTCCTACTAGGGCGCTACAGGCCAACGCTGCAACAGTACCGTCTTTTTCCCGCTCCCGGCGTCCTTTCGGGCGCCGTGTGTTGCACACTGTTCACCACCCGTCAGGGAAAGCGCCGTCACTGTCACTGCACAGAAGAAATCTCCTGACGCATTATCTCCAGGGTCCCGCACCTGCAGCGCCACATGCAATGGCTGGAAATAAGTCTGCTACCCTTTGCTGCAGTCACTGTTTCGGCACACCAGCGAGCCATATTGACGATGTCAATATGATTTGATAGCTTCCAGCCCTGCCCCGGGGGGATTAGCGCTGGCGGCTCACTCGGCGGATGATCGGGAGCATTGCGATGAAAACGGGAACCAGGCTCGGCCTTATCGCCCTGGCCCTCGCGGTAGGCACACTGCTGCTGTGGTTAAACCTCACGCGGCAGGTCAATCTGCCCTCTGACCGGACCCTGTTCGTACTGGCGTTCCTGCTTGCAGCATTTTTGGGTATCGCTGCCTACGTCAAAGGCACGAGTCTCCCGGGTGCCGTGCCGCCTGCGCTCGCTATCCTGATCGGCGCCTTCCTGCCTTTCACGATGGCCATCAGTACGCAGAGCCTCGATA